>JAABUQ010002534.1_pt1 | contig 35876 bp, 40 predicted proteins | sample 5560001 | NCBI WGS metagenome assembly JAABUQ01 (sample SAMN10711888, study PRJNA513371) | rock metagenome | isolation source: Antarctica rocks | place: Antarctica: Victoria Land, Finger Mt nord | collected 2015-12-18
TGCTCGACGCGCCGATCAGCGGGATGCCGGCGATGGTGACGGCGCGCACGGCCTCGATCTTCGCCAGTGGGGACGAGGCGGCGTTCGCCGTCGTCCGACCGGTCCTGGACTGTCTGGCCGGACGGGTCCACCACCTCGGCCCGTTCGGCGCGGGGTCCCAGACCAAGTTCGTCGCGCAGCTCCTGCTCTCGGTCAACACCCTGGCCGCCGCGGAGGCCCTCGCTCTCGCCCGTCGCGCGGGCCTGGACCTCGACCGTCTCCTCGACGTGCTGTCCGGCACGATCGCCGGATCCGCTGCCCTGTCCGCGAGGGGCTCGCGGATGATCCGGGGCCCGCACCAGCCGGCCCCCGGCCCCGTCGCAACCCTGCAGGAGGGACTGGAGGAGGTCTGGGCGTTCGCCGGTCGCCTCAAGGCGAACACCCCGCTGCTCGACCTCGCCCTGCGGATGTACGGGGACGCGCTCGCCGGCGGCCACGGGGACGACGACCTGTCGGTGATGCTCGACGTTCTCGACCCCGGTGGACCACCCACCCGCTGATCGCTCGTACGGTCGGCACCGTGGTCGAGACGGTGGTCACCGAGCGGCTGGTCCTCACAGTGCCGACCGACGCCGATCTGGACGAGTTGCACGCTCTGCACGCCGACCCGGCCGTGTGGGAGCACTTCCCGAGCCGCCGGCACCTCGACCGGGCGCAGACGGTGACGCAGATCGTCCGGGAGCAGGTGAGTTGGCGCGAGCACGGGCTGGGCAGCTGGGTGCTGCGTTCACTTGCCGACCCGGCCGGCCCGCTGCTGGGTCTGGCCGGCTGCCGATGGCACGACGGACCGGCGTGGAACCTCGGTTACCGGCTCGTCCGCACCGCCTGGGGACGCGGGCTGGCCGCCGAGGTGGTGAGCGCTGCTCTCGTCGCAGCCGCCACCGTCGCCTCGGACCTCCCGGTTGTCGCCTACCTGCTCGAGCACAACACCGGGTCGCGGCGGACGGCGGAACGAGCCGGTCTGCAGCTGGTCTGGCGAGGACCGGACGTGGGCAACCCGGACCCGGCAGCGGTGCGACTGGTGCTCTCAGACCGCCCGCTGACCGCCGCGGTGCTGACCGCGTTCACCGACCAACCGTGAGCGGCTCGTGGCCGACTGGAAACTTGCCGGGTGGGAACCTGACGCTGCTGTTGGCGGAGGCCCGCTTCGCGGAGCCGTTCGCCGCGCTGGTCGCCGTCAACCGAGAGCACCTGAACCGGTTCGACCAGTGGGCGGTGCAGCTGGCCGACGTGGCGGCTGCCCGTGCGGTGTTGACGGCCGCAGCGACGCGGTTCGCCGCCGGAACGGAGGTCCCGACCCTCGTGGTCGCCGGCGGGAAGATCGCCGGGAACGTGGGCCTGCGCGTCGACGTGGACCAGAGGTCGGGTGCTCTCGGGTACTGGTTGGGTGCGGCCCACACCGGGCGTGGGCTCGCCACGCGGGCGGTGCGCGCCCTGTCCGTGTTCGGTTTCGAGGAGCTCGGGCTGGTCCGCGTCTCCGCCCAGCTGGAGGTCGACAACGTGGCCAGTCGGGCGGTGGTGCGACGCGCGGGCTTCACGCGCGAGGGTCTCCTCCGCTCCGCGGCCCTGGCCCACGGTGTGGTCGGGGACCTCGAGCAGTGGAGCCTGCTCCCCGGGGATCTGCCAACGGCCTGATCGGAGCAGTCGTCCCGCTCGCGATGGGCCAGGTCGGCGTCTGGCCCGGAGCACTGCACACCGGGCGGGCCGTCCAGGCGAACCCGGGGACGTCAGCACCGCTGGTAGATCTCGACCAGTCGACCGGCACGTGCAACGCTCCCGTCCATGGATGCCGAACCGCGGGTCGACCCGCCACTGCAGAACGACGAACGCGGTTCGCTCGCGGCCTTCCTGGACTACCAGCGGGCCACGGTGCTGCGGAAGGTGCAGGGATTGTCCAAGGACGAGCTGGGACGCGCCGCCGTACCGACGACCACCCTGACCCTGGCCGGCCTGGTCAAGCACCTGGCGTTGGTCGAGGACTCGTGGCTCCAGGAGACGTTCCTCGGTCTGCCGCTGCCCGAGCCGTGGGCCGGCGCGCCGTTCGATCGGGACGAGGACTGGGACTTCGACAGCGCCCCCGGTGACGAGCCGGCCGACCTGGTCGCGCTGTACTCGGCGGCGGTGGCACGCACCCGGGCCACCGTGGCGGCCGCGGAGTCACTCGACCAGCTGTCGGTGGAGCGTTCGAAGCGCGAGGGCAGCCCCTTCACCCTGCGCTGGATCGTGCTGCACCTGATCGAGGAGACCGCGCGGCACGCCGGCCACGCGGACCTGTTGCGGGAGGCGTTGGACGGGCAGACCGGCGAGTGACCCCCGGCCAGTCGAACGCGGGGTCGAAGGAGACGGCGACCGCGAGCCCAGCGCGGGTGGAGTCCGTAGACCGGGCGGGTCGGTGCGACGATGACGCGGCGGTCGGTAGCCGATCACTGCGGATTCGATCTACGAGGACAACAGGCTCTGACGAGTCCCGGATGCCGGGTTCCGCTGCCGTGATCACTTGAGGAAGCCGCCGACTACCGGGGCGGTACCAGACGGAACTCGTGACCGTCCGGATCCTCCAGGAGCACGCGGCCGTCCTCGTCCCGACCGACGTCGACGCGGGTCGCCCCGAGCGAGACCAGCCGGTCGACCTCCGCCTCCTGATCACCGTTGACAGGCGGAGTGAGGTCGAACCAGAGCCGGTACTTCCCGGTCTTCGGTGTCAGCGGTGGGCCGCCCCAGGTGATCTTCGGGCCGCCGTGCGGTGAGCGGATCGCGGTCTCCTGGTCCTGGTCCTGGTCCCAGACCAGTGGCCAGCCGAGAGCCTCGCTCCAGAAGTACCCGACCGCCTGGGAGCCGTCACTGGCGAGCGCCCCGATGAACCCACAGTCGGCGAGGAAGGTGTTGCCGGGCTCGATGACGCAGAACTCGTTGCCCTCGGGATCGGCGAGGACGACGTGATCCTCCTCCGGGCGCTGGCCCACGTCGATGTGCTGACCACCCAGCTCGAGCGCCCTCGCGACCGTCTGCTGTTGGTGTTCCAGCGACGTACTGGTCAGATCGGGGTGCATCTGGTTCGGCCCGACCTTCTGCCGCTGGCTCGCAAGGAAGCGGATCTTGAACCCGGTGTCGTCGTTCGGCAGGAGCGCAATGCCGTCAGGGTCGTCCCCACATTCCCAGCCCAGCAGGCCGCCCCAGAAGCGCGCGAGGCGGACCGGGTCGTGCGCCTCGAAGCACAGCACGGACAGGCGAGCAGTCATCGCGCTCCCCAGATGTCAGGCGCAGGCACCCAAAGCCAGGCCGGGCAGGGTCCGCGGCGCGGCACGACGCTGCGTCAGGGAACCACGTTGGTCCTCCGCGGTCCATTGGGATTTCCGAGTCAGTCGATCCTGTCGAGATGCGGCTCAGTCGACGTCACCGCCGAATCCGCTTCGGACAGACAGCCTCTGGGCACGTCCTGGCCGGCGACCGCCAACCGATGGGTGAGTGGTGCTCTCGACGTAGCGGTTGGCGGGTGGGTCGGGTCGACAACGGACGGGGGCTGCGACGAGATGTCCCTCACCCTGCCGCCTGCGGAGCAGACTGCGCTGCACGGTCCGAGAGGAGGTTGCCGTGCGCGTTCGCGTCGGGGCAGTCCTGCTGGACGCGGCTGCCCCGTTCGAGCCGCTGCTCGACGTGGTCGGGTCGGCTCGGTACGCCGAGCGGGTGGGTTTGGACTCGTTGTGGGCCGGTGAACACCTGGTGCTGGCGGACGCTCAGCTGTTGGACAGCACGTTGACGCTGGCGGCTGCCGCGGCCGTCACCCACGAGATCGGGATCGGGTCCGCGGTGTTCCTGCCGTCGCTGCGGCCGCTGGTCTGGGCCGCTCGGCTGGTCGCCACGCTGTCGCATCTGGCCGCCGGGCGGTTGGAGTTGGGCGTCGGGGTCGGCGCCGGCCCCGAGCAGGAGTACCTGGCCGCGGGGCAACGCCGGGAGGACCGGGGTCGCCGCACGGATGAGTTCCTGCAGGCGTTGCCCGGTCTGCTGGCCGGGAACCCAGTCCGGGTCGGCGCCGGCGACGAGCTCACGACCGTTCGCCTGCTGCCATCCGAGGCGGTGCCGACAGTGTGGATCGGCGGTTCGTCCCCGGCGGCGTTGGCGCGCACGGTCCGTTTCGGGGACGGCTGGTTGGGCGCGTTCGTGACGCCGGCCGAGTTCGCCGCGACCGGTGGGCGTCTGCGGGAGTTGGCCGACGCCGCCGGACGGCCGATGCCGCGGTTGGGGTTGGTCACCCACGCCGGCATCGGCCCCGTCGACGATCGGTTGCTGCTCGAGTCGGCGGTTGCTGTTCTGCGTAGCTCCTACGGGCTCCCTCGGGACCGGGCGGAGCAGCTGGCTGTTGCCGGTTCACCGGCCCGGGTGGCCGACCGTTTCGCCGAGTACACCGCTCACGGGGCCGAGCACCTCGTGGTCATCAACGACCGAGGGCCCTGGCAGCAGGCGTGCGACCTGCTCGCGGCCACGCGAGGGCTCGTCGCCGAGCCATGACCGAACTGGATGACAAGACCTCTGGAACAGATGACGCGGTACATCGCGGCCATCGCCGACCTGGTGAGTACCGATGAGCGGGTGGCCATGGTGGGGTTCAACGAGCTGGAGCTGTTGCGATGGACCCCAGGGCGGGGGGGTTCCGTGAGGCGGCGAGGCGGATGCTCACCGCGGACCTGGTCAACGCGTCGATGAGGCCGAGGTGGTCCATCGGCGGCGGGGCGCGCTGGACGTCCAGTCCGTCCAACGAGTCAGACTGAACGAGCGGAGGTGGGCGCCATGGGTGTCGAGTCGATCGACCCGGCGAGCATGGGAGAGGCGGCGGGTGTCGACGGTTCTGGTGCGACTGGCCAGGGCGGAGGTCGAGCGGCACCGCTTGCAGGGGACCGAGGCGCCGCTGGGGATCACGAAGATCGCCGGGGCCCGGACTGTCTACGGCACCCCGCGTACCGGCGACGGCGCCAGCGACACGGTCAGCTCCACACGAGCCACTCGGTAGTCACCCGTTGGGGACGTGACCCAGGCTCGGCGGGATGGTCGCGTCACGTAGCTGGTCCAGCAGGTTCCGGGCGTGGCCCGGTTCGGGGACCCAGCAGGTGGCGGTCTCCCAGGCCAGGTCGGCCAGGTGCGCCACAACGGGATCGACGCCCGGCGTTGCCTCGTGTCCGGGGATCCCGATCAGGTCGAGCACCGGAACGTCGACCCGGGCCTCGTCCCAGTCGATGATCCCGACCTGCCCGCGGTCGACGAGGACGGCGCCGGGCCCAAGGTCGCCGTGCACGACACAGTCATCATCCCGAACCAGTCCGGCCGCCGAGGCCGCGTCGACCTGATCGAGCAGTGCTCTCCAGCACTCGCGGACCAGCGCGGCGGCCGGTGGGGGCATCGTGGTGAGGTCGACGTCGCCGCCCCGGTGCTGGGTGAGCAGCGCACGCATGCCGAGCGAGCCTGGTCGCTGGGGCCACTCGTGGGTGAGGTCGTGGACCCGGGTGACGAACGCGGCGACACCGGCCCAGTCCTGCCGGGTCCGCGGCGGGTGTCCCGGCAGAAACGTCTGGACGATCAGCCCGTCCTGGTTGGGCCGTCCGTCGACCGTGGGGACCGTGACCGGGACCCGGAGTCCCGCCTGGTCCAGGAACCGCAGGATCTCGAGCTCCCAGGCAAGGGACTCGGGGCTGCGGGGGAACACCTTGACCACGAGGAGCTGCTCGTCCCGTCGCGCCCGGAAGACCGGTGAGCGCGATCCACCCGTCAACGGTTCCCCGAGCTCGACGCCCGGCCAGGCGCTCAGGTCCGGCGCCCCGGTCACGACAGCCACCTCATCACGGTGGTGGCTTCGGCTGGTCTTCGAGGAACGCCAGGACCGCGGTGGGGTGGAACGGGACGGACCCGGCTCGCAGGACGGCCTCGGGCAGCCAGGCCAGCGGCTGACCGGTGTCGCGGACGAGGTCGGACCATTCCGGCTCGCCGAACCCGGTCTCCACCAGGTGACCGGTGACCACGAAGCACAGCTCGTGCACGTGCTTCCCGTCACCGGCGCGAAAGAGGTTCTCCAGCACCCCGAGCAGTCGTGCGTCGACCAGCGTGGCGCCGACCTCCTCCCGTGTCTCCCGGACGGCCGCCTCGAACACCTGGTGCGGCATCCCGCGACCGTAGACGTCCGGGCGCGGATGGTCGGGGCCACGCTGGGTGGCTACTGCTCTGCTACTTCGGAGAACCCGATCACCACTAACTCCCTCGACACTGCGCCGGCGCGCCCGGACCATCCGAAGCCTGTACAGCCAGCTGGAACAGCGGACCTGGGGGTCGCAGCTGGACGCGGGAAGAGCTGCTGCTGGGTTTCGTGACCGACGTCGGTGACCTCGCCCGGATCACGCTCGCCACTCTCCGTCGCCGCCTGGACCCCGCGACGTGACCACCGATCATCTCGTGTTGTCGCTGCGATCACGAGCCCGTCAATCAGAAGGCGAGCGGTGCTGTCACTCGTGGGTTTCCGATCGCTAGGAGTGGAACGGCTTGCTGGGAGGAGCGCTGCGAGACAGAGGTAACGATGGTCGGCGGGTTTCCCGGAGGCTTCCACGCTCATCCGCTGCGCTCTGTCGTACCACTGGCGGACCTCGTCGCCGAGCCGTCGGGCGTCGTCGTCGCGGATCGTCAGGGTGCTGTCGGACCAGAACAGCGCCTGCCCGGTGGGGGTGTGGTCGGGGAGCCGGTCGGTGGTGTGGACGACGTCTCCGGTCCGGTGCAGCAGGTGGCCGTGGCGCTTGCTGCGGCGCAGCGCGTCGGCGTAGGCGGCGACGAGCCCTGCCCAGATGGGATCGCCCTGGACGGTGATCCGCTGCTCGAGGGTGTCGTAACGGGGTGGCGTGGAACGGCACGAAGTGGGCGTCGTGGACGGACCGGTAGACCTTCACCGCGCGCCCGGCGCGGGCTTCCTCGCGGAGCACGTGCACTAGTCCGCAGCCGAGCAGGGTCCGGACCTGGTACAGCATCCGGTTCACCGAGCACCCGACCTCCGCGGCGGCTTCGGCGACGCCCCGGAGAGCACCGCGGCGGCGAAGGAGACGGGGAGTCCGCCGGCCACCCCGAGCACGGTGAGTGCCAGCCCGGCGATGAGCAGTCCCAGCGCACCTACGGGGCCGGAGCGACGGGCGGTACTCGTGCGGGCGATGACGAGGATGACGGCGATGGCGCCGAGGCTGAAACCACCCAGGAGTAGCCCGCCACTCGTGGCGGTCCAGTGCCGGGACCGGACCAGCAGGGGGACGAGGACGGACCCGACGGGCACGAACATTCCTGCGGCGACCGCGATCAGGGCGGAGGCGGACCGGGTCAGCGGTCCGCGTCTGGACCAGCTGATCGGTGATGTGCGTCGAAGGGTGAACGGCCCACACAGGAGGCGCTGATCGTGCCGGTTCCCTCGAGGTAGAGGACGGACAGGTCCGCACTGTCGCGCTCCGACACCGCTCAGCCCTCCGTCGGGTAGGACACGTAGGAGAACCGTCGTGAATCGGGCGCCCAGCTGTTGACGTTGATGGTTCCCTGGCCGCCGGGGATCCGGATCCGCTCTCGCGGAGAGGACCAGTCCGCGGGGTCGACCACGACGAGCGCGACGTCCTCGTCTGCCGGGTGTCCCAGCGTCCCTGTCGGGAACTCGATGTAGACCGCAGCGGTGCCGTCCGGGGACAGGTGCGGGAACCAGTCGACGGTGCCGCTGGTGAGGAGGCGCTCCACCTCGCCGCCGCCGTCTGGGACGCGGGCGAGTTGCGCGTGTCCCGGCTCCCCAGCCCAGCGCTCGGTGTTGAAGTACAGCCACGAGCCGTCGGGCGACCACTCGGGTCCGTCGATGTGGCCCTCGCCCGTGTCGAGCAGTGTCGTCGCCCCGCCCGTGGCAGCGATGACGGCGAGGCGGCCGGGCTCCTGCAACGACGCCATCCGCACGTACGCGAGCCGCGTCCCGTCCGGTGAGACGCCATGCAGGAAGTGCCGAACGCCTTCATCCGACGTCACCCGCGATGCCGGGCCGCCGGCGATCGCGGCCCGGTAGACGTGGCCGTCGCCCGCCGACAGGTAGACGTGCAAGCCGTCGGGGTCGAGCACGTGGTCGTTGTTGATCTCCGGCAGCGACTCGTGCTCGATCCGCTTCGGTTCGGCGCCGACGACAGGGTCGAGGGACCACAGCACCCCGTTGCCGTTCAGAAGCAGCGCGTCGCCGGAAGCGGACCAGTTGGGAGCCTCGAGCAGCACGTCACGGCTCTCGTGGATGACGGTGTCCTCGCCGGTGACGGCGTCGTGGAGGTGGATGCGCGCGGTCTGACCCGGCGCGAGCAGGCGGTGTCCCGCCGTCGGAGCGTCGGTCTGGTCCGGTCGGTCGCTCATCAGACCGGAACGCTCTCGGCGGCGTGCCAGGCGGCGCCATGCACCTCGAGGATGACGCAGAGGATGTTGTCTCGCTTGATGCCCAGCTGCTCGAACTCGTCGGCGATCGCGACGAAGGTCAACTGCTTCTGCTCGTCGGTGAACCCGACCTGAGCGGTCACCTCGATGAAGATGATGTCCGTCCGCTGCTGGTTCGGGAACGTCGGCGAGTAGACGAGCTCGCCCTCGTCGTGGAGCGTGAACTTCTGGAACAGGTCGTCGGCGGGCATGTCGAAGCCACGCACCATCCCGGCGAGGATCGCCTTGCTGAACTCGGGCAGACGGGGCTTGTGGACGCGGCCGAGATCGATTCGCGCGTGTGGCATCAGGGTTCCTTCGGTGTGGGTTCGGAGAGGGTGCGGCGCGGGCTGACTACTTGAGCGCGCCCGCCGCGAGGCCGCGTTCGAAGAATCGCTGCAGCCCGATGTAGGCGATCACGACGGGCAGCCCGGTCAGGACGGCCGCAGCGAGGACCTTCGTCTGGTCGTTGTTGTACTGCCCGACGAAGTACTGCGGGACGAGAGTGATCGTCTGGTGGTCCGGCGTCTGCAGGAACAGCAGGGCGAGGAGGAACTCGTTCCACGAGTTGATGAAGACGAGCACGAGGATCGCGGCCATGATCGGCCGGCTGAGCGGGAGCAGCACGTACCAGAAGGTGCGACCCGTGTTCGCCCCCTCGACGCGGGCCGCCTCGAGCAACTCGTTGGGGATCCCGTCGACGAAGTTGCGGGCGAGCAGCGTCGTGAACGGGATCTGCAGGGCCGCTACGGGGAGGATCACCGCCCACAACGTGTTGTACGCGCCGGCTTGCGTGACCGTCGCGAACAGCGGTGCGAGCAGCACCACCCCCGGCAGGGTGAGGCAGGCGAGCAGCAGCCAGAAGAAGAACTCCTTGCCCTTGATGTTCAGCTTCGAGAAGCCGAACGCCGCCGTCATCGTGCAGATGAGTACGACGACGATCACCGCCGCAGCGATGATCGAGCTGTTGATGAAGAAGCCCGGGAGCAGCTGCAGCGACAGCACCGTGCGGTAGTTGGCCCAACCCGCTCCCCTCAGCGATCCCTGCACCATCGCGACCAGCGGGAACACGAACGGGATGACGAGCACGGTCAGCAGGATCTGCAGCAGCACCCGCGTACGGGTCCGTCTGGTCTCAAACATCAGCCGCGCGCCCCCGTCGTCCCCCGACGTTGATGACCACGGCTGCGGCGAGCGCGAGGACCAACAGCACCATCGAGAGCGCCGCCCCGTAGCCGACCTGGGCGAACGAGATGCTGACCCGGTAGATCTGCGTGCCGAGGAACTCCGTCCCGTAGCTCGGGCCCCCCGACGTGACCAGGAACGGTATGTCGAAAGTCTTCAGGGATCCGATCGCGGTCAGGATGGCGATGGCGATCGTCGTCCCCCGGACACCAGGCCAGACGATCGACCGGATGATCCGTAGGTCGCTGGCGCCGTCGAGTCGAGCTGCCTCCACGACCTCGAGCTCGATCTGCCCGATGGCCGCGAAGTAGAGGACGAACACGACACCGGTCGACTGCCAGATCTGCACCGAGATCACGATCAGCAGCGCGATTGTCGGATCCGACAGCCACGTCCGCTCCAGGCCCCCGAGCCCGATCGCGCCGAGCAGGCCGTTCAGCGTACCGTCCGGCGCGTAGATCTGCCTGAAGACCGGAGCCACCGTCGCGGTCGCGAGCACCACCGGGATGAAGATCAACACCTTGTAGACGGTCTTGAGGTACAGCCTGGAGTGCAGGAGGCAGGCGAAGACGAGACCGAGCGCGACTTGGACCACCAGGGAGACGACGAAGAAGACCGCCGTGTGTTCGAGCGATCCCCAGAACACTGGGTCGCTCAGCATCTTCGCGTAGTTCGCCGCACCGACGCCCTGCCGCAGCGGGCTGGTCCCGTCCCAATCGAGGGTCGAGAGGTATGCCGTGTAAAAGATGCAGTAGTAGAGCAGACCGACCGACACCACCAGTGCCGGGAGGATCCACGGCAGTCCAGGCGGGCGGCGCAGGCGCCGCCGCGACGACATCCCGGTCGTCGCGCCGGTCCTGTGGGTGATCGTGGTCATCCTCGATCTCCGTTCGCGTGCGCTGTCACTGACCGCTGGCGGCGGCCGTCTGCACGGCGCCCAGCACGTCGGCCGGCGCCTTGCCGCTCGTCACCAACTGGCAGGCCTGGACGATCGCCGCGCTGAGTTGCGCTCCGATGCCGTAGGAGCGCACCTCCGTCGCGGACTTGAGCTGCTTCGTGATGTTCTGGAGGACGGGCCCCTGAACGGACGGGTTCACGAGCGTGACCTTGTCGAACTGCACGCCGACGCCGTTCAGCGTCGGGAACTCGTCAAGGTTGTTCGCGACGACCTGCTGGCCGTTCTTCGTGTCCCCCAGCCACAGCGCGAAGGTCACCGCGGCGTTCCGCACCTTCGACTTCGCGTTCACGGCCTGACCGGCATCGGGGTCAGTGAACAGTGTGGAGGGGTTGCCTCTGCCGGCGACATCGGGGAACGAGATCGGAAGGATCGTCACCTTTTTCGTGTCCGCGGGGACACCCGCGCCCTGTAGCGCGGCCGTCAGGCTGGCCACTGACGCGTACTGCTGGTACCAGGTGCCCATCTGGACCATCGGGACCTTGCCGGTCAGGAAGGCGTTGTTGACGTCGGGGTACTGCTGGATCCCGGTGGCGCCGGAGTCCAGGATCTTGGACTTGGTGAGGTCCTGCAGGATCTGCAGGGACTGCCCGACGCCCGCGTCGGTCCACTTGGCCTTGTTCGCCAGCAGATCGGTCCACAGTCCGGGCTGGACGCTGTCCATGATCGAGTGAAGGGTGTCGATCACGAAGCCACTCGTACCCCCCAAGCCCTCGCGGAAGCAGCCGAGGCCATGCGACCGGAAGGTGTTGCAGGCCTGCTGCCACTCGGTGAGGTTCGTGGGCACCTTCACACCGTACTTGTCGAACGTCTCCTTGTTGATCCACATGATCCCCGCGCCGACCTTCGCCCACTGGGCGGCGACCAGGCGGCCCTTCACGGTGAACGCCTCCACCCCGATGGGCGCGACCTTCGACTTCCAGTCCGCGCCGAGAAGCTTCTGTGTGTCGGCGGTGAGGTCGTAGGCGTAGGGCGCGAAGGTCTGCCCGGAAAACGAGCCGCTCGCGTTGACCGTGAACACGTCCGGCCCGTCGTTGGAGGCGAGCGCGGGGCGGAGTACAGCGGCGTAGTTGTCGATCGGAACCTTCTTGTAGGTGACGGCGATGTTCGGGTAGTCCTTGTTGAATGCCGCGATCTCACGGGCGGCGAGGTCGTTGTCGGGCGTCCAGCTCCACCAGGTGACCTTGCCGCTGGTGGCGGATCCCTGGTCACTCGAGGTGCTCGAGCTGCTCGAGGTGCTCTGCGCCGAGCAGCCGGTGAGTGTGGCGGCGATCAGTGCGCCGCCCGCGACGGTCGAGACGGCGGCGTGCCGGAACCGTTGTGAAAACATCATCGTCTTCCTCCGTCAGATGGACGGGGACCCTCGGGCCACGTCCATGGGGCTGTGTCGCGGGGAGCCTAACCTCACGTCGAGCAGCAAAGCAACAGTTGCGAAAGAAAGTTGTGGGGCGTGTCGTGGCGCGGCGCGTGGCTGCTCGCAGCCCGGGTGTGGACGCGCTGGGCTCCGCGCCCCCTCGTGTGGAAGGGACGCCCGGCGAAGGCAGTCGAGTGCTCAGGCGACGGGTGCGGCGAGGTGCGGGGTGAGGTGCCGCTGGAGGACGACGGTCGCGGCGCCGAGCGCCGCGGTCTCCGAGCCGATCGATGCCAGCCGGACCGTGATCGGGTGGAGCTCACGCATGAATCCCGTGCTCACGACGCGATCCTGCGCGGCTTGCAGGAAGATCTCTTCCACGCCGGCGAAACCCGGCCCGGCAAGGACCACGAGGTCGAGGTCGAGAGTGTTCACGAGGTCGCCGATCGCCGAGGCGAAGTACCCGGCGGAGGTCTCGAGCACGCGGCGGACTCCGGCGTTGTTGCTTCCGTCGAGGGATGTCAGGCGGCGGAACACCTCGCCGATCGGGGTCTCCTCGTCAACGCCGACCGCGGCCCGCAACTCGGCGTCGGCCAGAACCCGGTCGACCATCGCCCGTGGGCTGGCCACGGTCTCGAGGCAGCCGCGGGAGCCGCACCAGCACAGTTCGCCATCTGGGACAGCGATCGTGTGCCCGATCTCCCCCGCGTTGCCCGAGACCCCGCGGTAGATCGCGCCGTTGATCACGATGCCTGCGCCGATCCCGTGGGACATGTACACGGTGACGAAGTCACGGCGGGGCTCCTGGCTCACCCAGAACTCGCCGAGCGCGGCGCAGTTCGCGTCGTTCTCCCGGATGGTGGCGAGTCCGGTCCGCTCCGCCAGCTCGTCCTCGACGGAGTACGGCTCCCAGACGTCGAAGAACGACGTGTCGACGTTCCAGCCCTGGGGGAACCCGCGTCGGCCGGCGGAGGCGACACCCAGCCCGATCACCGCGTCCCGCTCGACGCCCTCCCGTGCCATCAGGCCCCCGATGTCCGCGGCGAGCCGGTCGAGCACGAGCTCCGGCCGCTCGACGCCCGTGCCGCCTGCGGTCGCCCTGGCGAGCTCCGTGCCGTCGGGACCGCACAGGACGACCGTCGAGCTGTGGAAGTCGATCGTGAGACCGACCGCGTAACGGCCGCCGTCGTTCAGCTTCAGCAGCACCGGGCGCTTGCCACCCGTCGACTCGGCGTATCCGGCGTGCACGATCAGGCCCGTGGCGAGCAGCTCCTTGACGATCTTCGAGATCGTCGCCTCCGTCAGCACCGACTGGCGGGCGAGGTCGACCCGACTGATCTTGCCGCTCGCCCGGATGAGGTCGAGCACGGCGCTGCGCGTCTCCGCGGACGAGCGACCCCGAAGGGTGGGCTGCGGCACGGTCGATTGGTCCGCGATGTCGGTCGTTCCCTTCCTCCGTTGCCCCGCGCAAAGGCGGGGACCCGTTCAGCGTCCAAGAATGTACACCGGCCGCGGACAGCACCCCGGCGCGCTCGTCCGCGTCGATACAGTTGTCGAATTGGCGCGGGCGCGGCGTATTGCGGCCCCGGAGAGATGGTTCGTCGAGGGCACGACACAAGAAGGCCGACCACGATGGCGGAGGTCAACCGATGACCAGCCTGGAACGGGGGGCCAGAATGGTGCTGAGTACAGAAGTGGTGTCCGGAGGTTCTCGGGCACGGACAGGTGACGGCGGTCCCCGCGGGAGGTGGAGGAGTTGAGCGGGCTGGTGGGGCGGCGCGATGCGGGTGGTGTTCGTGCACGAGGCATGTCCGGGGTGGGGCGTGGTGGTGGCACCGAGCCGCCGCGCTGCTGGACCAACGCGGGGTGGCCAGCGTGGCCCCCCTTGCTGCTTCGCTGTACTGACCTGGGACGTGGTTGACAGCGTGGTGGTCCGGTCAGGGGTGAGGACCCCGGGGTGGGGTGGAGGGTGTCGAAGCCATCACCTGGACCGGAGGTCCTCGTGCATCGCGTCAAGTCCCGTCTGTCCCCGTTGTACCCATGGACCTGGCCATCGGCGGTGCTCTGGTTCACGACCACGACCACGTTGCGCGAGGCGGGGACGTCCGCCGGGCTGGTGGGTGCCGCGCAGGAGCTGATCGGAGCCGGTGGCCTGCTCGGAGCCTTCGCCGCCGCCTGGTTGCAACGCCGCTCGTTCTTCCGCGGTCTCGTCCTCGGGGTGGCCGGCGGGTTGACCGTCGCCTTGGCGGTGGCCACGGTCCTGGTCGGGCGGCTCTCCATGGCTGTTCCGATCGCGGTGCGGCTGTTCCTGGCACCGTCGGCCAACATCGTGTTGTTCGCTCGCCTGGCTGCGACGACACCGGACCGGATGCAGGCCAGTGTGATCAGCGTCGTCATCCTCGCCGCGGGCGGCGCCGGTGCGCTCGAACCGCTGACAGGAGGCGTCCTGATCACTCAGACCGGCGGGCGGGGAGCGATGCTCCTGTGGACTGCGGCAGTTGCGGCGGCCGCTCTGGCTGCGAGCCTCGCGCGAGGGCTGCGCCCCGACTGACGGCCACGGGGTCCCGCGCGCCACACCCCGTGGCACGAGCCCCCGTCCGGCAGTGATCGCTGTGCTCACCCGGTGGCGGGCGGTTGCCGCCGCCGAGACGCGAGCTCAGCGCAGTTCGGGCATCAGGAATGCGACGACGACAACGACGTCCACGACCGGGAGGGCGACAGAGGGCCACCGGCGGCGGTTGCCGACCTTCTCCAGTTCGTGGGGTCCCTTGCAAGCCCGAGCCACAGCCCGACGTTCCACATCCGGAGTCGCCGCAAACCACGGTGCTCAGTTGGTCCTGGCGACCTGCGAGGGGCGAACCAGGAAGCCACGCCCTCGACCTACCAGGAGCTCGGCGGGGTCTGTCAGGTTGCGAGGGCGAACGGCGGCGTCAGGCCGTCGAACATCGGGAAGTGACGAACGTTGAGCGTCGCGAGCGGTGCTCCGGTCGTCTCGGCGGTCGCGGCGACCAGGTAGTCCGGCACCGAGATCGCAGCATGGGATCGCCTGTACACGCGGCGGAGCTGACCTGCTCGAACCCCGACCGACCGAGTCACCGGCTCACACGTCAGGGAGTCGAGCAACCGTCGGACCTCATGCCGCTCCGCGGAGCGCATCCCGCCGTACACCTCGGCCACCGTCACCGCACTGATCGCCAACGGTCCGGCACGCCGGGCGGTCGACAGCCAGTCCCGCGCCCGCTCCTGCCCCCGCAGGTGCGCGATGAGGACGTCGGTGTCGACGAGGGTCACTGTTCCCAGAGTCGGTCGAGGTGAGCGTCGCGTGCGGACGGACCGCGCGCCTCCCGATGCCCGTCATCGTCGGCGAGTACGCCGAACGAGTCGTCGATCGCCGCCAGGGTTGCGTCAACTCCGCCCGCGTCGTCGTGCAGTCCCCGGTCCACGTAACGACGGACGAGCTCCGCGCGCGTGAGGCCGAGCTGGCGTGCTACCTCGTCGAGCCCCGATGTCTGGCGCCCTTCGAGATAGATGTTGGTCCTCTGCATACACCGCACCATACATCGACCCGATGATCTGGTCCTGGTCCACCGCTGGGATCAGCCCCGAGGTCAGACAACGAAGGTAGGAGCGGGCCGCCTGGACTGGGCCGGCCCACCGGGACGAGCGGCCTCACCGGAGATGGGGACCGTGATTGTCAGGGTGGTCGAGCGCTGCGTGCTGGCTGGTCGTCCCGACTGTCCGGTGGTGGTCTGGTGAGTGAGACCAGGCCGACAGCGCCCGCGAGGAGTGGGCAGATCCCGGCGAGCAGCAGTTGGGTTCCGGTGGCGGTGTGCGCGAGGGTGCCGGCCAGGGCGGCGCCGGCGGCTGCACTGGTCGTCTTGAGGCCGGCGCCGACGCTGAACAGCTGCGCGCGGAGGTGGTCGGGTGCGTGGTCCTGCCGGGTGGTGAACAGTGCTCCGGTCAGTGGTCCGGTGGCGGTCCCGGAGACGGCGAACAGGAACACGGTCACGCTGGTCGACGACGTCGTCAGAGCGGCTGCCGCGAGCGGTGCTCCCGTGAGCAGCAGGGCGACCATGACGACGAGTGGTGCCCGCCGGGCCGGCAGCGGCCGTGCGGTCCAGGCGAGCGACCCGATCAGTGCGCCCGCGGCCAGGGCCGCCACGAGCACCCCGGTCCGCGCCGGCGCGTGGTCGCGGCTGGCGATGACAGCGGCGATGACCGGGACGGCGCCGAGGCCGAGCTGTCCGAGACTGCTGCTCACCGTCACCGCAGCGAGGACCCGGTCCCGCCCTACGGCGCGGACTCCCGCGGTCAGCCCAGGTTCGCCACAGCTCGCGACAGCCGGTTCGCGGTGGGCCCGCGGCAGGGCGGTGAGCGCGACCGCCCCGCAGCCGGCGGTGGCGGCGAGGGTGAGGGTGGCCGCGCCGGCGCCGGGACCGCCGGCCAGGACCCCGGCCAGCGCGGGCCCGACGATCCCGGCGACGTTGTAGGTCAGCGCGTCGGCGCCGAACACCCGGGGCAGGCTGGTGGGCCCGACCAGTCCGGGGAGTTGGCTGGAGAGCGCCCCGGTCAGTGCCGGTCCGCAGCACCCCCCGGCGAGCAGGATCGCCATCACGATCGGGAGGGGCACTCGGCCCAGACCAACGGCGACCAGGGCCAGCGCTCCGGCGAAGCCCGCCGCGGCCGGTGCCAGCACCCGGCGGGGGTTGCGAGCCCGGTCGGTGAGCAGACCCACCGCCGGTGCGGCCACGACGTGCGGGACGAGGAGCGCGGCGATCAGACCGCCACCGACCGCGGGGCTGCCGGTGCGTTGGATTCCCAGGACCACAAGGGCGACCCGGGCGCCCTCGTCGGCGACCCGTGTCAGGACCGCTGCCACGAGATACCGCGTGAGTCCTCGGCAGCCGCGATCGGCCGGAGCCCGCTCCGACGTCGCGCTGCCGAGGCCGACGCAGATCGTCACTCCGTCACCCCCTTCGTCACCGGTTGAGATGGTGACGTCAGATCGAAGGGTCGCCGGTTCCGTCGTCACCTGTCAAACTGGTGACGTGCTCACCGAGGGAACCGAGCGTCCGGTCCTGGAGTTCATCGGGACGGTGGCCGAGCGCGGGACCACGGACCTCGAGGAGCTGGGCACCCCCTCAGAGCTGGCGGTGTGGATCGCACGGTCGGGGTTGGTCGACACGGGTCTCACCGTCACGCCCGTGCAGCTCGTTCGGGCGAGAAGCGTCCGCGAGGCGATGTCCGCGCTGCTCACGGCGGCCGTCGATGGCACCGAGCCGCCTGCGGCGGACCGAGCCTTGGTCAACGCGGCAGCCGCGCGGTCCCGTCCTGTCCGGTCTCTGGACCCCGGCGGGCGGGTCCACCGGGACGGTGACCTCGGGGCGGTCCTGGCCGCGCTCGCCGAGGACTGCCTGGACCTGCTCGGCGGCCCGGACCGGTCCGCGCTGCACGGCTGCGCGGACCCGACGTGCACCCGGCTCTATGTCGACCGCTCCCGCGGCCAGCGGCGTCGGTGGTGCGGGATGAAGGGATGCGGGGACCGCGCCAAGGCCGCCGCCTACCGGCAACGCCGCCGTGACGAACCGGTCACCTGAGGTCCGGGTAGCTGGTCCACCCAGACCTACCTGCCCTCGGCGGCTCCGCACGACACGGTGGTCTGCCTACCGCCGAGGTCGACCGGGTCAGCGCAGAGGCAGGGCCGCGGTGTGCTGGGACCGGACCGCGGCCAGGGCGTTCGGGTCCAGGCCGAGCAGGCGGAGGATCGTCGGCGCGATCTGGGTGGTCATGACGGCGCTCCGGTCGACGACGTGGTGCGGGGTCCCCGCGCCGGCGACGACGAGGGGGACGTTGCGGTCCTCCGGGTCGTTGCCGCCGTGTTCGGCGATCTTGGCGACTCCTCCGGTGTAGACGACGCCGTGCTGGGCGATCCCGATCACGTCGGGGACGCGGGGGTCGCCGGGGGTCGCGCCGAGCAGCCGGTCCGCGGCTGCGCCGACGGCGACGGTGCGGAGCCCGGAGGAGGTGACCGTGGTGGACGCGGTGCCCTTGGGGTCGGTCGACCGGTTGGCCGGAGCGGTGTGGGTGAGCAGGTAGGTCCGGACGAACGAGGCCGCGGCCGGGCTCCGGTCGGACAGCCAGAGCAGCATGCCGTCGTCGTCGGTGGAGAAGGCCACCAGCGGCGCAGCCCCGGGGTGGGTCGCGGCCCAGGCCCGGTCGATGCCGGCGATGATCGCCCCGTCGTTGACCCGGCGCAGCGTCGTCGGGTCCTTCGGGGACTGCCCGTGCTTGGCGGACAGGATGACCGTGGTGGTCCCGGCGAGTCCGTCGTGCCGGATCGCCCCGAGCATCGACGCGATCTGGTCGTTCACCCGGCCCAGGGCGCGGGCGAGCAACGGGCCTGGCGTGCCGTCGGGCCGGTACCCCCCGGCCAGGCCGTCGGAGACGGGCAGCTTCTGCGCGGTGGACACGGACTGGAAGTTCATCCCGAAGATCGCCGGGGTCCCGACGGTGCGCGCGCCGGAGTGGTCCCTGCCGTTGATCTCGTTGAGGACGGCGGCGACCTTGAAGCCGTCGTACTCCTGGGTCAGCGCGTTGTCCTTGGTCCAGTCGTCCCCGGCGGCGTCGGCGACGGAGTTGATCTCCGGGGTGAACAGGTCCTGGACGCCCGTCCCGGACGGACCGCCCAGGATCTCGTAGGCCGGGTGCTTGTCCGACCACGCGGTCCGCAGCCCGTGCGCCCGGGCCACCTCGAAGACCGTGTTCACCTTCAGTGCGGAGTGCGGGTAGACCGGCAGGCAGGTCGCGGGGTCGACGGGCAGGGCGGCCGGGTCCAGCAGGGACTGGGGATCCGGGGTCATCGTGAGGATCGAACGCGTCAGAGCCGGCCCCGCCGCGAGTGTCTGGGCGAGGGTGTTGCGCGGCAGCGCGGTCAGGGCGGAGCCGCCGAGGCCCTGGCCGGCGTCGAGGGTGATCGGGCTCTGGGACCGGTCGGCGCCCTCGGTGTCGGCGACCTCCGCGCCCGGGACGGCGCCGGAGCAGTCGGTGGTCCCGGCGGGGAACCGGGCGTGGTCGAACGTGTCGTCGTAGAGGATCCCGCTGGCGGCCGGGGTCGCACCGGTGACCTGGGCGACCATGCCCGGGAACGAGTCGGACGGGAACGTCGTCCGGGCGTTCGTGTACTCGACCCCGTAGGCGACCAGCCGGGCCAGGGCGGACCGCGGGTGCGCGGCTGTGTACCAGGACAGGTCCGAGGCGTGCATGCCGTCCACGGACAGCAGCAGGACGTGCCGGGCGGGCCCCGGCGTGCCGTGCGGAGCGACGCGGCCGGGCACCGGCGCCACGGACCGCGAGGCGGTGGCCGCCGCCGATCCGGTGAGCGCGGCGGCGGTCAGGCCGGTGGCCGCGACGGCGGCGAGCGCCGAGCGGGTCAACCGGGCCGAGGTGAGACGAGCCATCTGAGGTCCTCCAGTTCCGCCCGGCCGGTGCCGAGTACCTGCATGGGTGTACTGCCTACCCATGACGGGACGGGGTGATGTGGATGAACAGATGGCGTCGTCGGGCGGTCAGGCCGCGGCGAGCACCTCGTCGATCTGACCCATCGCCGCGGTCATGCCCTCGACCATGCCCATCCCGACGAGCTGGTCCATCTGCTCCGCCGAGGCGAACCGCGAGGTGACCGTCATCCGGGTCCCCGTGGCGGTCGGCTCGAGTTGGACCAGCCCGCGGGTCGTGGGCATGCTCGTGTCCGGTACGCCCGCCGCGTCGGCGAAACCGTCCTCGAACTCGAACGAGCGCGGCTCGTCCACGGCCACCACCCGCCACCAGCCGCGCGACTTCGCCCCGTCGGGACCGGTCATGACGTAGCGCGACGTGCAGCCGACGGCGAGGTGGTGCTCCTCGAACGTGGCCGGCCAGGTGGGCGGGCCCCACCAGGTCTCCAGCTGACGGGCGTCGGCCCAGACCTGCCACACCCGCGTGGGCGGCGCGTCGAACTCCGCAACGATCACGAACGTGAGGGCGTCCCGGTCCTGCGTCGTGCTGACCACGGTCATGAACTGACTCCTTCGTCTGGTGGGTCCGTCCCGTCCATCTGGTCACCTACGAATGTCTGGTCGGGTCCGGCCGAGGAGGTCCTCGATGCGCGCGACGCGGTCGCGCCAGGTCCGCTCGTCGTCGAGAAGCCCGGCCGCCACCCGGACGGCGGTGACGTCTCCTCGCACGAGCCGTTCACGACCGTGCCGGTGCTTGCTGACGAGCCCAGCTCCCTCCAGCACCGACACGTGCTCCTGCACTGCGGCGAACGACATCGGGTAGACCTCGGCGAGGACCGAGGACACCCAGCCGCACCGTTGTACGTCACCGAAGGGCACACCGCACTCTCCGGCCGGACCGCCCCGCGGAACCGTGTCGATCGGGACACGATCCGGGCGCGCCCCGCCGCAGGAGCCGGCCACTCCGTAGCGTCCGCCGTCCGGGCCGAGGCGGGGCGGGAGGTGTCGAGGTGCTGGACGGACTGGTGCTCGCGATCCGCGCCCTGCGGTGGCGCGCCGCGGTGTCGCTGGCGGTCCTGCTCGTCGCGGTGCTGGCGTCGGGCGCCGCGACGCTGGGCCCGCTGTACTCGCGCAGCGCCCAGGACTCCCTGGTGCTGGACCGGGTGGCCGGGACATCGACCTTCACCCGGTCGGTGGCCGTCACCGCGGAGCTCGGGGCCCAGCCGGCACGGGCCGGTCAGACCTTGTCGGCCGCCCAGCGCGCGGCGGCGGACCCACGGTTGGACCGGTTCTTCGGTCCGGCGCAGGAGAGCCTGGACACCTCGACCAGTTTCGCGATCCGTGTCGCGGGCCACCAGCGTGGCACCGCGGTGGTGGCGTGGCGGAGTTCGATGTGCACGTCGGTGCGGTTCTCCGTCGGGCGCTGCCCACGGGACGGTACCGAGGTGGCGGTGTCCACGACGACCGCGACGGGCCTGCGTCTGCGGCCCGGCAGCCCGATCGACGTCGGCCTGACACTGCCCGCGGCCAGCCGCGGTGCGACCGTGGTCGGGGTCTACGACGCGGTGACCGCGACCGGACCTGCCTTCGCGGTGTCGTCACCGGCCCAGTCGACCGCCGAGAACCCGGCCGCCGCCCCGGACGCCCAACCACCGTCCCTGGACCTCGTGCTCGCGTCCCGGGCCCTGCTGCTGGGCAACCTGCCGGACAGCGGGGTCACGATCTACCGGACCCTGCGCCCGGGCTCGGTCCACGTCGGGGACCTCGCGGCGCTGACCGGGGTGCTCGGTGGCGTGACCCGCAACGTCGACCTGCCCGACCAGCCGCAGTACAGCGTGTCGAGCGGGATGTCCGGACTCGTCACCGCGCTGGCGGGCGAGCGGGCCACCGTGCAGCGTTCGGCGCTGGTCGTCACCGCGCAGCTCGTCCTGCTGTCCTGGTTCGTCCTGTACCTGCTGGTCGCGGCGACGACCGAGGAGCGGGCGCCCGAGGTCGCGGTGGCCAAGCTGCGCGGGATGGGTCCCCGAGCGGTCGGGCGGTTCGTGCTCGCCGAGCCGGTGGTGCTGCTCGTGCTGGCCGCCCCGCTGGGCCTGCTGCTGGGGCTGGCCGCCGACACCGCGCTGGTCCGTGCGGGCCTGGACCGGCAGGCGCAGGTCCGCCTCGACACCCCGACCGGCGTGGCGATGGTGGCCGCCGCGCTCGGTGGGCTGGTGGCCTGCGCGCTGGCCGCGCGACGGGTCCTCACCGTGCCGGTGCTCGCCGAGATGCGCCGCACCGGTGGGCGCCGGGCGCGGGTGGCGCGCACGGTCGCCGTCGACGCGGTCATCGTCACGGTCGCGGTGGTCGGTGTCCTGCAGGCCCGCGGGAACCGCTCGGACACGCTCGTCCTGCTCGTCCCCGCACTCCTGGCCGTCGCGGTCGGCGTTCCCGTCGCGCGGCTGGTCCCGGTGCTGGCCGCCCTGGAGGTCCGCCGGACCCGCCGGTCGCCGCGGATCGGGGCGTTCCTGGCCGCGCGCAACCTGGCCAGGCGACCCACCGGCTCCCGCCTCGTCGTGCTGCTGGCGGTCGCGGTTGCCCTGGCGGTGTTCGCGGTCGACGGCTGGGACGTTGCCGCGGGGACGCGCGCGAACGTGGCACGCCAGCAGGTCGGGGCCGCGAGCGTTCTGCACGTCGCCTACGAGCCGGGCCCGCGACTGGTCGAGCAGGTCCGGGCCGCCGATCCAGACGGGCGGTCGGCGATGGCCGCCGTCCAGTCCGCCGGCGGGTCGACGGGAGCGCTGCTCGCGGTGGACTCCGCCCGCCTCGGCCCGGTGACCGCGTGGGACCCCGCGTGGGCGCGGACCTCGATGTCGGCCCTGACCGCGGCGTTGCACCCGGCGGCCGCGCCGCCCGTCCAGCTGGTCGGGCCGGCCGTGACGGTGCGGACCCGGTACACCCCGCCGGGACGTGGTCCCGGGATCGCCTGGGGCCTGTCGCTCCGCGTGCTGGGATACGACGGCACCGTCAGCGACGTGGGGCTCGGCACGGTCGGCGTCGGCACGTCGCAGCTGCGTGCACGCCTGCCTGGCGACTGCCTGCGCCGGCCGTGCGGGGTCCTGCGGGTCACCCTGGGTCGCCCGGTCACCGGCGGGGCTGCGGACGGCCTGCCCGCGCAGGGCACGGTCGAGCTCGCCGGGATGGCCGACTCGACGGGACACCGACCTCCTCCGTCCGCGGGTCCGCCCGGCACCGCACGGTGGCGGGTGGCCAGATCCGCGCTCGGAGTCGTCGACGCGCAACGACCACCCGATGCAGTACTGGCCGCCGGGTCCGACCCGTCGTGGTTCGTGGCGGCGCTCGGCGGCGGCACGGCCGGGGACGTCGGTGTCGAGAGCACCGCTTTCCCGTCGACGGTTCCGGTCCTTGCCGGGTCGGACGCGCCGGCCAACTCCTACGCCGCGGTCCCTGGCGCGGTCTATGCAAGCGGACTCGGTTACGGACAGCTGATCGTCAGCCCGGTCGACGGGCGCGGGGTCCTGCCGCGGGTCGGCACCACCGGCTCGATGGCCGACATGACCGTGCTCGCCACCCAGGACAGCGCACGCGGTTCCGACGTCGACAGCCAGGTGTGGGTGGCCGCCGGGGCGCCGGCGGACCTCGTGACCCGCCTGCGGGACCAGGGCGTCCGGGTGCTCTCGACCGAGACGCTGAACGCGCGCCGCGCAGAGCTCGGCCGGGACGGTGTCGCGCTGTCGTTGCGAGTGCTCCTGGTCGCCGCGGTCGCCGGGCTGCTGCTCGCGGCGACCGCCGTGCTGACGGCCTCACTCGTCGCGGCACGCCGGCGGAGCTGGGAACTGGCGGCCGTCCGCGTCCTGGGGGCGCGGCCACGCGACCTGGTCACCGCTGGTCGCCGCGAGCAGCTGGTGCTGGTCGTGGTGGGGACCGCGCTGGGTACGCTGGCGGGTCTCGCCGGTCTGGGAGCCGTGCTCTCGGATCTGGCCGCTGTTCCCGGCGGCGGCGCCCCGCTGACCGCCGCGACCTTCCAGTGGCTCCCGATCGCCTCCGCAGTCGCCGCGACCCTGCTCGGCACAGCGGTCGCCGTCCAGCTCGGGGCGTGGCGGACCGTCCGCCTGGCCGACCTCGGCCTGCTCCGCGAGGTCCAGCCGTGACCGCGCTGGCCGTCCGCTGCGAGGATGTCGTCCACCTCTACCGGACCGGTGAGGAGGAGGTCGTCGCGCTGCGCGGGGTCGATCTGGACGTCGCGGCCGGGGAGTCGCTCGCCCTCCTCGGACAGTCCGGGTCGGGCAAGTCGACACTGCTCACCCTGCTCGGTGGGCTGCAGAGGCCGTCCGCCGGTCGGCTCTGGATCGGCGACGACGAGATCACCGCTCTGGGCCCGGCAGCCCTGCTGGCGCTGCGCGCCAACCGGGTCGCCACGGTGGTGCAGGGATCGGCGCGCAACCTGCTCCCGTACGCGACCGCCGCGGAGAACATCCGGTTCGCGCGGCGCAGCCTCACCCGGGGGGCGCGGCGCACCGCCACCCGGCCGCTGGACCTGCTCGGGTCACTGGGATTGGCCTCCGTCGCGGATCGACCGGTCGGCCTGCTCTCCGGTGGTGAACAGCAACGGATCGCGGTCGCCGTGGCGGTGGCGAACGGAGCCGGTCTGCTGCTCGCCGACGAGCCGACCTCCCAGCTGGACGTCATCGCCCGCGATGCGGTGCTGGACGTGCTCGACACGGTCAACCGCTCCGGGACGACCGTGGTCCTGGTCACCCACGATCCCGCGGTCGCGGCCCGTGCCACCCGGCAGGTCCGGATGCGCCACGGCCGGGTGGGCGAGCAACGACACGGCGCCGGCGTCGTCGGCCCCGACGGGTCGATCCGGCTGCCGGAGTCCCTGCTGGCCCGGTGGTCACCCGGGACACAGGTCCGCGTCGTCGAGCAGGACGGGCAGCTGCGCGTCTCCCGGACCGCACCGTGAACACAGGTGGCAGCCCACACGTGGGTACGCACGTCGCCGTGCACGCGGTGACGGTGGTCCGTGCCGGGCGCCCGGTGCTCGACGGCGTCGACCTCGACGTGCCGCCCGGAGAGGTGCTCGCCGTGACCGGACCGTCCGGGTCGGGCAAGTCGACCCTGCTCGCGGTGCTGGCCGGGCTCATCAGACCCGACGCGGGAACCGTCACCCACGACGGTCGGCCACCCGCGGATCGCAGCGACCGCGCGGCGCCCCGGATCGGTCTCGCCGTCCAGGGTCACGCGTTGCTGCCCGTCCTGAGTGCACGGGAGAACGTCGAGCTGGCATTGCAGGTCCTGGCCGGTGCGCCGGCCGACACCGCCGACCGGGCCGGGATCGTCCTGGAGGCGCTGGGGCTGGGTGCCGTCGCCGACCGCCTCGCCGAGGAACTCTCCGGCGGCCAGCAGCAGCGCGTCGCCGTGGCGAGAGCACTGGTCACCGACCCGGCGCTGCTGCTGCTGGACGAGCCCACCGCCGAGCTGGACCCGGACACCGCTGGAGCGCTGCTCGCGTTGCTGCGGGCCCGCACGGACGCCGGCGTGTGCACCGTGGTCGTCGCGACGCACGACCCCGACCTGGCCGCGATGTGTGACCGCCGCTTCGTCCTGCAGGACGGACAGGGCCCCACGGGAACGGAGTGATGGACGTTGCCCCCTGAGCCACCGTCGATGGCGGCACGTCCGCTGACCGGCGGAGAAGGCGTTGAGACCTGATGTGTTGGCCAGGACCGGAGCGGCGGCGCACTCGGGGCGCCGTCGCTCTGGGCTCGTCACGGGTCGAGGGTGATGACGATCTTGCGGGCCGACACACCTCGGCGGAGTTGGGCGAGTCCGGAGGGGATGCAGTCGAGCCCGTCTCCGACGACTCGGGGTGGCGGGGCCGGGCGAAAGGCGCCGGAGCGCAACGCGGCGGGCAGGAAGTGCTCGTAGATCGCTGGACCGACGTCGTTCTCGGCGAGGGTCCCGCCCCAGATGTGGCCGACGCGCACATCGAGTCGTCGGGCCCGCCAGCGCGGCAGTGCGGTGGCGATGGGCGGGGCGGCGCAGGCGACGGCCCTGGCCCCGTCCGCGCGGGCGGCGAGGTCGATGCACGGAGCGGCCGAGCCGGTGCCGATCGCGAGCACCCCCGCCAACTGGTGACCGGTGAGCGCACGCAGGAGCTCCGCGACCGCGGTTGGTCGGTGGTAGTCCACGACCTTCTCGGCACCGAGGCCGCGGACGTAGTCGGCGTTGTGGGGTGACGCCGTGGCCAGCACGCGGTAGCCGGCATTGGCAGCGAGCTGGACGGCGTTGCTGCCGACACTGGTGGAGGCACCCCAGACGACCACGCTCTGGCCCCTGCCGGGTGCGGCGAGATGGGGTCTGGCGAGGGCCAGGAGGTGCTGCTCGAACAGTCCGCACGCCGCGGTGGACGCGCCCAACGGCACGACTGCGGCGTCCTGGTAGGTGAGATGGTCGGGAATGGGTGCGGCCATGTGGTCGTGGAGCACCGCGTGGTGCTGGAACGCGCCCTCCTGTGGTCGGTTGTGGCGCTTCTCGAAACTGAGCGCGTGGCCGAGCACCCGGTCCCCCAGGGCGAAGCGGGTCACCTCCGGGCCGACGTCGACCACGTCCCCGGCCACGTCGGAGCCCATCACCGTCGGGTACCTCAGCCAGGGAGCGATGACAGACCGGGCCAGGCCAGGAACGGCGTCCACCGGGTTCACCGCCACGGCGCGCACCCGCACCACGATCTCCCGCGACCCGGCCACGGGCACCGGTGCGGGCCCGACCCGCAGCCGTCCGCGGCGTGAGCACAGCCACAGCGCCTCGTTGGGCCTTGCGTCGTCGCCGCTCGGTGCCGCGCTCGTCATGGTTGCGTCCGAACCTGCGCGTCGGGGGTCGATTCCTGGTGAAGCGCTTGTGCCATGGCCTGGTGGAACGGGCGGGGCGGGCGGTCGAGCAGAACGCGGACGGCGGTGGCGTCGCCGATCATGTCCTCGTCGCTGCCCTCCCCGACGAACCCGCCGATCGCACCGGGTGGCATTCGGGCAGCGCGCTCGAGGAGCGGCGCGAGGCGCGCGAGCACCCCCCGGGGCAGGTGGATCTTCACCGGGCGACGACGGCCCAGGTGCTCAGCGGCGAGGTCGACCATCTCGTCGACCGTGAGCACGTCGTCGCTGCCGACGTCGAAGTGCTGCCCGAACGAACGCGGCTCGTCCACGAGCGCAACGAGCTGGTGGGCGAGGTCGTCCACCGCGACCGTGCGGAACCGCTGGTGCGGGCTGGCCAGCAGGATCACTGCCCGGCCCCGGGCGCCGCGCTCGACCATCCGGAACCCGTCGCCGCCGTGCCCGACGATCATGCCCGGACGCAGGACCGTCACGTCGAGCCCGCTGGTGAACAACAGGTCCTCGACGTCGGCTCTGCCCCGCGACCACGTGCTCCGGGCGTCGTGCGCCACTCCGATCGAGGTCACGTACAGCAACCGGCGCACCCCGCCGGCCCGGCAGGCGCCCACGATGGTGGCCGCCCCGGCGGCCTCGACGTCGACGAAGTCCTGCCCCACCCGCCGACCGGGCTGGGGCGAGAGCGTGTGCACGCACACGATCGCCGCGCGGATGCCGCGGGCGGCCGCGGACACCGCCGCGGCGTCCAGCATGTTCCCGCGGACCACCTCGACACCGTCTGCCGCCAGGTCCGCCGCGCGGGACGGATCGCGGACCATGCACCGCACCCGCTGGCCCCCGGCCACCAGTGCCGCCACCACCCGACGGCCCACGAACCCTGTCGCACCGATCACCAGGACCGCACGCTCGTCGTCCATCTCTGCCACCTGCGCTCCTCTGGTATGACATGGCGTGTCGTCGCTGAACCTAAGCGACGACACGTGGTGTCGTCAACCGGTCGGGTGTGTGGCGCAGGTCTTCGCGCGGGCGTCACCCGACCTGGGTCCGCTCGACGTCGTCGTCCACGGCCTGCAGACCGTCGTCGCACCCCGCCTGCGGGGCTCTCACGTCCACCTGCGGACCCGCGCGACATGGTGCGCTCCGAGGCGGGGTTGCAGGAGTGCGACGCCGACCAGCTGGCCTCCCCCGGCCGCGACCAACGGCTTCACCTACCGCGCACTGTCCCCGCTGTACGCCGTCACCGCGGCCGCCCTCGCCGTCGGGATCTACGACGTCGCGGTGGACCGCATGGCGTCCTGGTCACGGATCGGCACTCGGATCGCGTGACCGGGGTCGCCCCGCCGGCGACGTCACCGAGCGTGCCGACAGTGGTCGTGCCGGTCGTGCCGGTCGTGCCGGTCGTACCGGTCGTACCGGGAGCGACCGTAGCGAGGCGGCAGGACGTCGACGGTCCGTGACGTCCGGACCGTGTCGGCGCCGGAAGTCAGCACCGAAGTCAGCACCCACCCGGGACAGCAGCTCCGGCTGGGGACCATCGTCTTGCTGAACGGGACTCCGAGCTCGGGCACGACGACCCTGGCGCGAGTGAGCCGGTGCCGTCGGCACGGGCCTCAGTCGAGCAGGGCGGCGATCCACCGGGTGAGGTTGCGCCGGGTGTAGTCGGCTGCTGGTCCCCAGTGGTCGCCATGTCCTTGGGCCCAGAGCCGGGCCCATGGTTGGGTGCCGGTGAGGTGGCCGGAGCGGAGCAGGTCGTACATGCCGCGGGTGTGGGCGGCGGTCAGCGCGGGCAGCTCCCGGCGCTGCCGCTCGTCGAGGCCGTAACCGTCGGCCAGGGCGCGTAGCCGGGGGCCGTCCACGTCGGGGTCACCCTCGGCGTGCAGGGGGAGGAACCCGTGGGCGGCGTAACCGAGGTCCCACAGCCGGGAGCCGGGGCCCGCGCCGTCCCAGTCGATGAACACCCACCGGTCCCCGTCGCGGATCAGGTTCCACGGGGCGAGGTCGTGGTGGCAGATCAGCTCGGCGCGGTCGGGCGGGATCGCCACGTCCCAGGTCGCGTCGGTGGGCGGCCGGAAGGTCTCGGTCGCGTCGTGGAGGCGACGGATCAGGCCGCCGAGGCGTTGGAGTTCGGGACCGGTCATCGGGGGCTGGGCGTAGGCGTCATGGCCAGGGATGAATTCGAGGACCTGGCGGCCCGATGCGTCCGAGCCGAGGTGGCGGGGCGACGCGTCGAACCCGACCGCCGTGAGGTGCCGGAGCAGTGCCTCGACCGCGGGGGACGCCGGCGTCGTCGGCTTCCGGACCGTGCGGCCGACCCGCACCACACCGTCGGCGACGTTTCCCCCGGCCACCACGTGCTCGTCGTCGGCCGGCATCCGACCAGTCTCGACCGCGGACCTCGGAGTTTCGTCCCTGGCGGCCCGAGCCGGGTGTGCGCGGAGTCCCTGTCGGTGGGATGGGTCCGCGCACCCTCGACGGACGCCTCTGGTCAGAACGCCGTCGCGGGCGCACGATGACGCCCTGGCCAGCGGAGGGGGAGCAGTGTTCACCGACGTACACGCATTCAGTGGGTTCTCGGTCGACGACATCGGCGTGGCTCGGCGCTTCTACGGTGACGTCCTCGGCGTGGAGGTGGTGGCGGGCGCGATGGGACTGCTCGAGCTGCACCTCGGCGGGGGCACCAAGGTGCTCGTCTACTCCAGGAGGGGCCACGAGCCGGCGAGCTACACCGTGCTGAACTTCCCGGTGCCGGACGTCGACGCTGCCGTCGCGGAACTGACCCGGCGTGGTGTCGAGATGGTCCGCTACCCGGGCATGACCCAGGACGACAGCGGTGTCATGCGCGGGAACGGCCCGGACATCGGCTGGTTCCACGATCCCGCCGGCAACATCCTGGCTGTCCTGGCGGAGTGAGTTCAGCCGGTCAAGGCCAACCCGAGGCCGAGCGCCGCACCGAAGACCAGTTCAGCGAGGCCGGTGTCGCGCAGGACCGGGATCAGTGCCATCCCCGTGGCCCCGCGGGCCACCGCCCTGATGCCGCGCAGCGCCAGCGGCAGCGACACGAACGCCAGCAGCGCCGCGGGGCCGGACGCGGCCAGGACGAACAGCAGCACGTACGGCACCGTCACCAGCCCGGCGTAGGCCTGACGGGCCCGGCGGTCACCCAGCCGCACCGCCAACGTCCTCTTCCCGGCGACGGTGTCGCCCGCGATGTCGCGGAGGTTGTTGGCCATCAGCACCGCGCAGGCCAACAGCCCGACGGCGATCCCGGCCAGGACCGCCGGCCAGGTCACCGACCCGACCTGGGCGAACGACGTCCCGATCGTCGCGACCAGACCGAAGAAGACGAAGACGCTGACCTCACCGAGGCCCGAGTAGCCGTACGGGCGGCGGCCGCCCGTGTAGTACCAGGCGGCGGCGATGGAGGCCGCGCCGACGAGGACCAGCCACCAGGACGACGTCAGCGCCACCACCAGCCCGAGGACCGCGGCCAGCGCGAAGCAGCCGAAAGCGGCACGCTTGACCGTCCGCGCGGGAACCGTCCCGCTGGCCACCAGCCGGACCGGGCCGACCCGTACAGCGTCGGTGCCCCGGATCCCGTCGGAGTAGTCGTTGGCGAAGTTCACGCCCACCTGCAGGGTCAGCGCGAGCAGCAGCGCGAGCACGGCCTTCCACGCGACGAACCCGTCGGCCTGCGCGGCTGCTCCGGTGCCGGCGAGCACCGGGGCGATCGAGGCGGGCAGCGTGCGCGGCCGCGTCGCCTCCAGCCACTGGGCAGAGCTGGCCATGCGTCGGACCCTCCGGCACTGTTCGGCCGGGCTGGACCGCCCGGTGTCGTCTCCCAGTCTCCCAGCCACCCGGGCGCTACCGCTCCACCGGTGCCCGTCTCACGGGCGCGACCGGACCGTCTCCCAGACGACCGTCGTCCCCGACTCACCGGGTGCCTCGACCGCCCGTGCCCGCTCACGCGTCCGACGCCAGCCCAGCCGGGCCGGGACGGCGCCACTGCGGATGTTGGCCAGGTCGTGGTGGATCTCCAGCCATCGGACGGGCTCCAGGGCCAGCGCCGCCGCGGCCAGCGCCCGGACCGCCGCGGTCATCAGGCCGCGTCCGGTGGCGTCCGGGGTCAGCCAGTAGCCGATCTCCAGGCCGCCGCCGCCGATCCGGTTCTCCAGCCCGATCGCGCCGACGACGTGCTCGACACCGCCGGGAACGCATTCGACCAGCGCGTAGGCCAGCGCCGACCCGGCCGTCCAGTCGGCGTCTCGACCACGGAGGAAGTCCTCGGCAGCACCGGCGGGATCCTCGTCGTACACCTCGACCCAGGGCATCCACGGCCGCACGTGGTCCCGGGACGCGACCACGGCCGCAGCGAGCGCCGGGCCGTCGCCGGCCTGCCAGCGACGCAGGGCGATGCTGTCCGCGACGTCGATCGTCCCGGGCGGGCGTCGGTCGCCCAGATCAGTGGTCGGGGTCTCGGGCACGCGGCCACCGTGCCATTCGAACGGGGTCAGTCGCCGGCGTTCCCGCAACGGGCTCGCGTCCGTGCCGCGTCGAGCAGGCGGCGGGCGAGCTCCGCGGCGGCGGCCCGGTCCGGTTTCCCGATGCCCAGCGTGGGCACCTGCTCGACAGCGGCGATCTCCCGGGGCACCGACGCCTGCCCGAGTCGTTCAGCGACCGCCGACCTCAGGCGGCCGATGTCGAGCCCTCCGTCCTGGACCACGAGGGCGACGACCCGTTGTCCCCACACGGGGTCCGAAAGCCCGACCACCACTGCCTCCCGGACCCCGGGCTGCGCGGTGAGGACTGCCTCGACCTCGTCCGGGAGGACCTTCTCCCCACCGGTCACCAGGACCGAGTCCGCCCGGCCCAGCACCTCCACACGGCCCTCGGGGTCCACCGAGCCGAGGTCACCGGTGGTGAACACGCCGTCGGAGAGCACCGCCCCGGTCCCCACCGGGTCGAGCCGGTACCCGGCGAAGAGCACCGCTCCACTCAACCGGAGCCGACGACCCTCCGAGAGGAACGCCCGCACCCCGTCCAGTGGCACGCCGTCGTAGACGCACCCGCCGCAGGTCTCGCTCATCCCGTAGGTGGTGACCAGCGCGACCCCGCTCTCGCGAGCGCGACGCCGCAGCGGTGACGGGGTCGCGGCGCCGCCGAGCAGTACGGCATCGAACCCCCGCAGGGCCTCGGTGGCCGCCGCATCGTCGAGCAGGCGCACCAGCTGGGTGGGGACGAGTGAGGTGTACCGCCGGCCGGAGCGGGGCAGCCGCGCGGCGGCGGCGGTGAAGCCGGCCGTGGTGAAACCGTCGGTCAGGTCCTGACACACCGGCGTCGTCCCGGCGGTCAACGAGCGCAGCAGGACCTGGAGCCCGGCGACGTGGGTGGTCGGCAGACACAGCAACCAGCCGCCCGGACCGCCGAGGCGTGCGTGCGTGGCGCCGGCCGAGGCGGTCAGCGCTGACCGGGTGAGCAGTGCTCCGCGCCGCGCTCCGGTCGAGCCCGAGGTGGGCACCACCAGCACCACCGGGTCGGGTGAACCGTCGGCGGCCACTGGTCGCTCCAGCGGCTCCCCGGGGGCCGCCATCGCCAGCACCGCGTCCCCGGGCGGACCGGACGGCACGGGCACCAGGGCGGGACCGGTGCCGTCCATCGCTGCGGACAGCGCCGGCAGCAGCTCGGCCAGGACCACCGGACCGGACGGGTAGGCGACGGGGCGCAGTCGACCCTGCCCGGGCCCTGTCACGTCCCAACGGTAGGACAGGACGGCTGGCCGGCTGACGGCGCCGCGGCCGAGCAGGTCGGACCGCCGAGGGGGTCGGACCGCCGAGCAGGTCGGACCGCCGAGCCGGTCAGACGGCGAAGCCGGCGGCGCGCAGGACGGGGCGGGCGGCCTCGGCGCCCGTCCAGAGGTGCCCTGCCCAGCCGGCGGCGGTCGCCCCGTCGGCGTTGGCCCGTCGGTCGTCGAAGAACAGGACGCCGGTGCCCGGGTCGGGAACGGCCCGGTAGGCACCGGGGTCTGGCTTGAGGACCCCTGTCTCGCAGCTGAACACGAGGTCGGTGAACGCCCGCGCCCAGTCGGCGGCGCGGATGGCGGCCGCCACGGCGTGCGGGGCGTTCGACAGCAGCGCGAGGTCGGCGCCGTCCGCTGCCAGTTCATCGAGCAGTGCTCTCGCATCCGGCTGGAGTGTCAGCCAGGCCGACGCGTCGTGGGCGCTGGCGGCAGCGACCGACGCGGGGGTCGCGCTCCCGCCGCCGGCCGCCAGCACCCGCGACCAGTAGTCGGTGTCGGAGGCGCCCCGGTCGTAGACGTCACGCTCGCGCCAGTACGCCGTCCGGAACCCGGCCGGGTCACGGGGAGCCGCGGTCCCGGTCGGCAGCGCGACGCTGAGGTCGACCCGCATCGTCAGGACCCCGCCGAAGTCCAGGCACACGCGCGGTCTGCTCACCGGCCGGACCCTGTCACAGACGGCAGGTCACAGCCGGGGGGTCACAGACGGCAGGTCACAGCCGGGGGGTCACAGCCGGGGGGTCACAGCCGGGGGGTCACAGCGGGCGGGGTGTCCACCGGATCGTCCGCGGCCGGTTCCACCGCGACCTCGGACGCGTCCTCGGACTCCCCCTCGTCGGTTCCGCCCTCGCCGTCGTCGTCCGGGTCGGTCGTCCCGTCCTCGTGAGCGGCCAGCCGGACGGCGAGGGAGTCCTCGGCCAAGGTGGCCTCGGCGACCTCCCCGGCGCGGTACGCGGCGCGCCCGACCATCGCCGCCGCCACCGGCACCGTCAGCAGCTGGAACGCGTTGACCAGCAGCAGGGTCGTCAGATCACCGAGAGTCCGCAGCCGAAGAGCCGTACCGGTGAGCACGAGGACCAGCCCGAGTGCCTGAGGCTTCGCGGTGGCGTGCATCCGGGACAGGACGTCGGGGAACCGGAGCAGACCGACACCGGCGGACACGGCCAGCAGAGCCCCGGCCAGCAGCAGCAGGGTTCCCATCAGGTCGAGAGCGGCGCTCACTGTCGGTCCCCGCCGCGGGGCCCGGTGCCTGTCCGTTCGACGTACCGGGCCACCGCGACCGTGCCCACGAAACCCAGCAGGGCAGCGGACACGGTGATGGACAGCGCCACCCCGGACCGGTTGCCGGTGGAGCTCTCCGTGGCGACGGCCATCACGAGGATCACGAGCAGGCAGTCCAGCGCCACGACCCGGTCCAGCAGTCCGGGGCCGCGGACGAGACGGATCAGGGTCAGGACGGCCGCGACCCCGAGCAGTGCGACCACCAGTGCCAGCAGCACGGTCACGGGACGACCCGGGTGCTCACGAAGGGTCCGGTCCCGCCGCCAGCCGGGCGCGGTCGTCGTCGGATCCGATGGCCAGGATCGACAGCTCCTCGATCCGGAGCGCGTGCCGGCGCAGTCGTTCTCTCTCCTCGGCCGTGTCGGCGGCCAACTGGTGCAGGTGCATCACGCCGTTGTCGATGTCCACCTCCACCACCAGGCTGCCCGGCGTGATGCCGATGCCGTTGACGATCAGCGCCATCAGGGCATCCGATCGGGCGTGCAGCAGCGGGACCTCGACGACCGCGTTGAGCCGTCGGGGCCCCGGCCGGACCGCCTCCCAGACCACCCGGAAGCTGGACACGACGAGGTCCCAGGCCAGGAAGCCCAACAGCCGGGCGAGTGCGATCGGTGACACCCGTCCGCCCGTCGGCGGCGCGGGGATGTGGAAGACGGTCAACACCAGTGCGGCCACCACGAGCCCACCGAGCACGACGACCGGGGTGACGCTGTCCCAGAGCAGTACCCACACGACCACCAGCCATCCGGCCAACGCGACCCTCCCGGGAGTCGGTCTCCGGGTGCGGCCCCCCGCGGCTGTCGCGCGGCCGTCCCCGGTGCTCACGAGGGTGTCCCGGCGGCGGCGACCGCCGACCGGTAGGCGTCGTTGCCGGCCAGGTCGGCGGCAGCGCGATCGCACAGACCGGCGAGAGGGCCGGCGGCGACCGTGATCGCCAGTAGAACGGCCACCAGGGCCGCCGTCGCACCGAGCATCACCCGGGGTCGCGGTCCGGGCGGTGCCGGGAGCACGTCGGCACCGAGCGCTCGCGGACGGGGTGTCGCCCGGGTGCTCGACGGGGCGGCTCGGGCACCGACGGTCCAGGAACCCGCGTCGCCCCAGAAGGCGCGCGACCACACCCGGGCCAGCACCCACAGCGTGAGCAGGCTGGTCAGCACCGCGATCGCGGCGACCACGACACCCGCCCCGCCGGCCCCGATCCCCGCCTGCAACAGCCCCAGCTTGGCCAGGAACCCCGGCAGCGGTGGGATCCCGGCCAGCGAGAGCGCCGGCACCAGGTAGAGCACCCCCAGCAGCGGCGCCATCCGGGCGAGACCGCCGAGACGGTCCAGCGACAGCGTCCCGGTTCGCTGTTCCAGCAGCCCGGACACGAGGAACAACGCCGTCTGCACGGTGATGTGGTTGACCATGTAGAGCAACGTTCCCGCCAGGCCGTCGACACCGCCGACCGCGATCCCGAACGTCATGAACCCGATGTGGCTGACCAGCGTGAACGAGAGCAGGCGTCGCAGGTCGTCCTGGGCGAGCGAGCCGAGGACGCCGACCACCATCGTCAGTGCCGACACGACCAGCAGCAGCCCGCGCAGGTGGGACCCGCCGAACAGCAGGGTCTCGGTGCGCAGGACCGCGTACACCCCGACCTTCGTGAGCAACCCCGCGAACACGGCGGTCACCGGCGCGGGTGCGGTCGGGTAGCTGTCCGGCAGCCAGGCCGCGAGGGGGAACACCGCCGCCTTCACCCCGAACGCGACGAGCAGCATCAGGTGCAGAGCCGTGCGGATCCCGTCGGGCAGGGCCGCCAGTCTCGGACCCAGATCGGCCATCGTGACCGTCCCGACGGCCCCGTAGACCAGACCGATCGTCGCGAGCAGTGCCACCGAGGACGCCAGGCTGACCACGACGTAGGTCATCCCGGCGCGGACCCGTTCCGCCGTCCCGCCGAGCGTCAGCAGCACGTAGCTCGACGTCAGCAGGATCTCGACGCCGACGTAGAGGTCGAACAGGTCCCCGGCCAGGAAGGCCAGCGACACCCCGGCCGAGAGCACCAGGTAGGCGGGGTGGAACACGGCGACCGCCCCCCGCCCGTCCCCGTCGGTGTCGCCCTGGCCGGTCGCGTACACCAGCACGCAGGCGATCACCGTCTGCGAGATCACCAGCAGCAGAGCGGATGTCCGGTCCGCGACCAGGACGATGCCCAGGGGCGCCGCCCGGCCTCCCACGGCCACCGCGACCGCGCCCGCGTCGTCGGCGGACACCAGGACCGCGACGCCGGCGACCAGCGACAGCACCACCGAGACCAGGCTGACCAGGCGCCGGGCGAGCAGCCGGGGGCCGATGACCAGGGACAGACCGGCCGCACCGATCGGCAGTGCGACGGGCAGCACCAGCAAGCTGTTCACCGCTGCACCCCGGTCACCGCTGCACCCCGGTCACCGCTGCACCCCGGTCACCG
>JAABUQ010002535.1_pt1 | contig 35863 bp, 42 predicted proteins | sample 5560001 | NCBI WGS metagenome assembly JAABUQ01 (sample SAMN10711888, study PRJNA513371) | rock metagenome | isolation source: Antarctica rocks | place: Antarctica: Victoria Land, Finger Mt nord | collected 2015-12-18
GACCAACGTGGTCGGCAACGCCGTCGCGACGACGGTCATCGCCAAATGGGAGGGGCTGCTGCAGCCGCCTGGCGATCCCGATGCAGAGGCGCTGCCCGCAGTCGCTTGAGGGCGCGGCGGCGATCAAGCTGCTGATCCTGGGCATCGATACGTTGCTCGATATGGGGCGCACCGCGACCAACGTGGTCGGCAACGCCGTCGCGACGACGGTCATCGCCAAATGGGAGGGGCTGCTGCAGCCGCCTGGCGATCCCGATGCAGAGGCGCTGCCCGCAGTCGCTTGAGGGCGCGGCGGCGATCAACGTGCGCCTGTTCAACGGCGCGATGCGTATTCCTTGGGCCGCGAGCGACGCCGGCATCGCTTGCGCCGAGATCGACAACCCGCCAGCGTGATCCTGATCGACGATGTCCTTTCACATCCGCGGTATGCACCGCCCGTATTCGACGCGCTGTCACCACCCCCTGAGCCGTCGGCGATCGCGCTACTCGCTCGCCGAGAGCCTGTGATCTCATAGCAACGCGACGACACGGATCTCTTACCCGCTCGATTGCACAGCGCACCGCATTAACGCATTATGTTCCCAGTCAAGAGTTCGGGAGAAACCATGAGTTCGCATCGTCTTGCCGCCCACGCCGCCCTCGCCCTGGGCACGATCCTGACGCTCGCCGCCGCCTCGCCCGCGGGCAAACCCCAGCTTGGCACTTACGGCTTCGACACGACGGGCATGGACCGCAGTATCAAGCCGGGCGACGACTGGTTCGGCTATGCCAACGGCACATGGGCGCGCACGACCGCCATCCCTGCTGACCGCCCCGCCTACGGCATGTTTTACGTGCTGGACGACCTCTCCAAGACACGCACGCGGGCGATCCTGGAAGGAGATGCCGCAAGCCAGCCCGCAGGCACGCCCGGGCGCAAGGCGGCGGATTATTATCACGCCTTCATGGACGAAGCCGCGATCGAAGCACGCGGGATCCAGCCGTTGAAGGCCGAAATGGCGAGCATCGCCGCGATCTCGAACCAGACCGGTCTGGCGCGCACGATGGGCGCGCTGACCCGCACCGGCGTGGAAACGCCGTTCGGCTTCGGCGTCGGCGTCGATAAGAAGAACCCGGACGCGTACATCCCCTCAATGCGCCAAAGCGGGCTGGGGCTGCCCGACCGCGACTATTATCTGAAGACCGACGCGGCAATGGTCGCGACCCGCGCGAAGTACGTGACGCATATCGCGAACATGCTGCGCCTTGCGGGTTATGCCGATCCCGAGGGCAATTCCGCGAAGATTTTCGCGCTCGAAACCGAGATCGCGCGCGCGCACTGGACGCGTGTGGAAAGCCGTCAGGCAGACAAGACGTACAACAAGCTGACCTTTGCCGCTCTTCCCACCACTGCGCCGGGCTTCGACTGGAACGCATTCGCGGCGGGCGCGAACCTCAGCGGGCAAAACGATCTCATCGTCGCACAGCCGAGCGCGATTTCGGGCGAGGCTAAGCTGATCGCTGCGACGCCGCTGGATACGATGAAGGCCTATCTCGCCTACAATCTTGTGAAGGCGCGCGCTGATGTGCTGCCCAAGGCGATCGTGGACGAGAATTTCGCCTTCAACGGGCGCACGCTGAACGGCACGCCCGAACTGCGCGCGCGCTGGAAGCGGGGCGTGGACGAGAGTACCGGCGCGCTGGGCGAGGCAATTGGTCCGATTTACGTCGCCAAATATTTTACGCCCGCGTCCAAGGCGGCGGCCGACGATCTGGTGAAAAACATCTTGGCGGCGATGAACGCGCGCCTCCAGACCATTGCGTGGATGGACCCGCAGACGCGTGCCAAGGCGGTCGAGAAGCTCGCCGCGTTCCGCCCCAAGATCGGCTATCCCGATAAATGGCGCGACTACAGCCGCCTCGAAGTGCGTCCCGACGACGCCTACGGCAACGACGCGCGCGCGACCGCGTTCGAGTGGGACCGGAACGTGCGCCGCATCGCCGACAAGACCGATCGCGGCGAGTGGTTCATGACCGCGATGACCATTAACGCCTACGCCAACCCCACCTGGAACGAGATCGTCTTCCCCGCCGCGATCCTGCAACCGCCCTTCTTCGACGCGGCGGCCGATCCCGCGATCAACTATGGCGCGATCGGCGCGGTGATCGGGCACGAGATCAGCCACCACTTCGACGATCAAGGCCGCAAGTTCGACGCAACGGGCCGGCTGGCCGACTGGTGGACCCCGGGCGATGTCGAGCGGTTTGGCAAGCTGACCGACCGATTGGCGGCGCAGTATGATGCCTATGAACCGCTGCCGGGCACGCACATCCAGGGCAAGCTGACACTGGGCGAGAATATCGCCGACGTGGTTGGGATCACGGTCGCGTTGGACGCATATCACCGCTCGCTGAAGGGTAAGCCCGCGCCGGTGATCGACGGGCTGACGGGGGACCAGCGCTTTTACCTCGGTTTTGCGCAGGTGTGGCGCGGCAAGATGCGGCCCGAGAACTTGCGCGTGCGCCTCGCGTCCGACCCGCATTCACCCGAGGCGTATCGTGCGCGCACGGTTCGCAATGTGGACGCGTGGTACAAGGCGTGGGGCGCGAAGCCAGGCGAGGCGCTGTATCTAGCGCCAGCAGATCGTGTGAACATCTGGTAACATGGAACGAAAGCTGATGGCTCCTGTTATCGAATGGTTAACAGGGGTGTTCATCATGCGGAAAGCCGTTTCGACCTTGGTCCTAAGCGCGGCGGCGCTGGTGGTGGTTCAATCGTCCTCGCTGGCAAAGCCGTTGGTCACAGGAACATTTACCGGGACGGCGTTCAATTCTTTGATATTTGCCCCACCACCGGGCGGCGGCAATTTTGACGGCACGAAGGTTACCGGCAGCTTTCGGATCGATCTTACCGGATGCACCGACCAGTCGTTTGGCAATCCGTTCATCGGGCCGAACTGCGGCGGGAGCTCATTTCCTTTCGACAATCCAAACACGTTTATCAAAATCAACAGCGTCAAGGGCTTGGCGTATTTCCACCTGCCCGAATACATATCGCAGCTCACGAATACCGCGACCTCGCAGATCCTGACAACCAACTTCGCCTTCATGGATCCTTATTCCAGCGCGTTTTTGACCATCGCTGGGGGTCCGAACGCATTTATCAAAAGCTTGGACTTTTCAACGCTCCATGCAGGGACAATCGACTTGGCTGGGTCATCGCTGAGCTTCCAGGCGGGACGCAGTTACAGGAGTCAAGTTGCGCTGACGTCGCTGCGGTTCGATTCGGTTCCCGAGTCGGGGTCGTTGCTCGCGCTCGCGACGATGCTCGGCGCTGGCGTGGCAACGTTGCGAGCGCGGCGGGCGGCCCTCCTCTAACGAGAGGCGTCCTGCTCACGCCACCGGTCCGCGGCGGCATCGTCCTCGGCGCGCGCCGTGACCCAGCGCGAGCCCCAATGTCCCTCCTCGCGCTTCCAAAATGGCGCGCGGGTCTTGAGCCAGTCCATCAGGAACGCCACCGCCTCGAGCGCGGCGGCCCGGTGGCCGCTCGCCGCAGCCACCAACACAATGCGCTCGCCTGCGCGCAAGCGACCTACGCGGTGGACAATGGTGATCGCGGTCAAAGGCCAGCGCGCGTCTGCCTGCTCGGCGATCCGCGCGAGCGCCGCCTCGGTCATGCCGGGATAATGTTCGAGGCTGAGCGCGGTCAGGCCGTCGTCGCCGCGCACGATGCCAATAAAGCTGGCCACCGCGCCGACGCCAGGCGTGTCGCCGGGCAGGCGGGCGAGTTCATCGCCGATATCGAAGTCATTCTCCTGCACGACAACGCGGATCATCGGCTCAGCCCCCGGTGACGGGCGGAAAGATCGCGACCTCGTTGCCGGGGCGTACCATCGCATCCAGCCCGCGCATCGTTTGGTCGACCGCGAACCGCAGCCGCGCGCGGTCGTGCAAGGTGGCGGCGTAGGTCCCTCCGCGCTCGCTCAGCGCATCGAGAATGGCGGCGAGTTGGACGGGCTCTGGAAGCGGGTAATCCTCGCCGTCCCGGCCCAACTGTTCGCGCACCCAGGCAAAATAGACGAGACGGATCATACCGCCTTCATATGCGCAAAGCCGATGCGCAGATAGCTCCAGCCGGTGACCAGGCTGAGGATCGCGGCCACCCACAGCAACAGCGCGCCTGCGACCGCAATCTCCAAACCCAGGCGCAACGGCGTCAAGATCAACAACGACAAGGCCAGCATCTGCGTCGCGGTCTTCCACTTGGCCAAGCGCGAAACGGGCATCACCACGCCCAGGGGTCCAAGATATTCGCGAAGGCCCGAGACCACGAGTTCGCGGATCAGGACGATCATCGTCGCCACGACACCCGCGTGCGCGATATAGCCTTGCGCCAGTAGCAGTATGAGGACGGCCGCGATCATCACCTTGTCGGCAATCGGATCGAGAAAGCGACCCAGTGCCGACGTTTGACCGTTGCGCCGCGCCAACCAACCGTCGAGCCAGTCGGTCGCGGCGGCGGTGACAAACAGGGCGAAGCCGATCCAGTAGCCCGTACGATCGCGGCCCCACATGGCGGCGACAAGCAACGGCACCGCGACAATGCGTGACAGCGTGAGGAGGTTGGGGATGGTCCACATTGTCGGTGAATGCCTTGGCCCGGGCGCATGCGCGCGGCAAGTGTGATGCGCTACCCATCGTGGGCGACAGCATCCAGACCTACGAGCCCTAGCGTTGTCTTTGCGGTTATCCACAACTTATTGTGTCCCGCGACCTCTATCCCCATCTTCGTTCCCACCACCTCTGCTACCATCCGCTTCCGCCCGGCGAGTCGGGCGCAGCGACCGAGGATACCCCATGCGCCTGCCCGACCCCGACACACTCGACCGCGCGACCGATATCGAGACCGAGCTGGGCGAGGCCGCATCGTCACGCCCGCGCATCGTGATCGATCCCAAGCGCGACGCGCTGCTGACCGATTTCGGCCGCGCGACTTTGGACGACCGCTATCTCCTCCCGGGCGAAACCTACCAGACGCTCTTCGCGCGCGTCGCGGCCGCCTACGCCGACCCCGAGGCGACCAACCCCGGCCACGCACAGCGTCTGTACGACTATGTCTCGAAGCTGTGGTTCATGCCCGCCACACCCGTGCTTTCCAACGGCGGCACCGGGCGTGGGCTACCGATCAGCTGCTATCTCAACAGCGTGGACGACAGCCTCGACGGCATCGTCGACACCTGGAACGAGAATGTGTGGCTGGCGGCGCGCGGCGGGGGCATCGGCACCTACTGGGGCAATGTGCGCGGCATCGGCGAGCCCGTTGGCCTCAACGGCAAGACCAGCGGCATCATCCCGTTCGTGCGCGTGATGGATTCCTTGACGCTCGCGATCAGCCAAGGATCGCTGCGGCGTGGCTCGGCGGCGGTGTATCTCGACGTCAACCACCCCGAGATCGAGGAATTCCTCGAAATCCGCAAACCAAGCGGCGATTTCAACCGCAAGGCGCTCAACCTCCATCACGGCGTGCTGATCACCGACGCCTTCATGGACGCCGTGCGCGACGGCGCGCCGTGGACGCTCGTCTCCCCCAAATCGGGCGAGAAGCGCGGCGAGGTCGATGCCCGCTCGCTGTTCCAGAAGCTCGTTGAGACCCGCCTTGCCACCGGCGAGCCCTATATCGTCTTCATCGATCACGTGAACCGCGCGATGCCCAAGCACCAGCGCGATCTTGGATTGAAGTGTTCGACGTCTAATCTCTGTTCCGAGATCACGCTCCCCACCGGCCGCGATCATTTAGGCAATAAGCGCACTGCGGTTTGCTGCCTTTCCTCGCTGAACATCGAGCGGTGGGACCAGTGGAAGGGCGACAAGCGGTTTGTCGAGGACGTGATGCGCTTCCTCGACAACGTGCTCAGCGACTATATCGAGCGCGCCGAACCCTCGATGGCGCACGCGAAGTATGCGGCCGAGCGCGAGCGGTCGGTCGGGCTGGGCGTGATGGGCTTCCACTCGCTGCTTCAGGCCAAGGGCGTGCCGTTCGAGAGCGCGATGGCGAAATCGTTGAATATGTCGATCTTCCGCCAGATCAGGGCACAGGCGGATGAGGCATCGATGCAGCTCGCGATCGAGCGCGGCCCCTGCCCCGACGCGGCCGAGATGGGCGTGATGGAGCGCTTCAGTTGCAAGCTCGCGATCGCGCCGACCGCGTCCATCTCGATCATTACCGGCGGCACGAGCGCCTGCGTCGAGCCGATCCCCGCGAACATCTACACGCACAAGACGCTCAGCGGGTCTTTCGTCGTCAAGAACCCCTATCTCGAGCGGTTGTTGATTGAGAAGGCCAAGAACTCGACCGAGGTATGGAATACGATCCTCGCCGCTGAGGGATCGGTGCAGGGGCTGGACTTCCTCGACGCGGACGAAAAGGCGACATACCGAACCGCGTTCGAGATCGACCAGCGTTGGTTGTTGGAACTGGCGGGGGACCGGACGCCTTATGTGGACCAGTCCTCTTCGCTTAACCTGTTTATTCCGGCGGACGTCGAGAAGTGGGACCTGCTGATGCTGCATTTCCGCGCGTGGGAATTGGGTGTGAAGTCGCTCTATTATCTCCGGTCCAAGTCCATCCAGCGCGCGAGCTTCGCGGGGGGGGTGGAAGCGGACAACACGCCCGAACTTCGCCAGATCGAGGTGGAGACCAAAGACTATGACGAGTGTCTCGCCTGCCAATAGGATAGCTACACCGCTGAACAAAGGATCAAACCCCATGTCCCTCCTCTCCGCCCGTAGCCAATACAAGCCGTTCGAATATCCCTGGGCATACGAATATTGGAAGCGCCAGCAACAAATCCACTGGATGCCCGAGGAGGTTCCTTTGGGTGAGGACTGCCGCGATTGGGCGCAGAAGCTCACCCCGCACGAGCGCAATTTGCTCACGCAGATTTTCCGCTTTTTCACACAGGCCGATATCGAGGTGCAGGACTGCTACCACAGCCATTACGGTAGCGTGTTCAAGCCGACCGAGGTCAAGATGATGCTGACCGCGTTCAGCAACATGGAGACGGTGCACATCGCCGCCTATAGTCATTTGCTCGATACGATCGGGATGCCCGAGAGCGATTACTCGGCGTTCATGCAGTATAAGGAAATGAAGGACAAGCACGACTACATGGCGAACTTCGGCGTGTCCTCCGATCAGGATATCGCGCGCACGCTCGCGATGTTCGGCGGGTTCACCGAGGGGCTGCAGCTGTTCGCCAGCTTTGCGATGCTGATGAACTTCCCGCGCTTCAACAAGATGAAGGGCATGGGCCAGATCGTGTCCTGGTCGGTGCGCGACGAGAGTCTGCATTGCGAGGGGATTATCAAGCTCTTCCACGCCTTTGTCGCCGAAACCGGGTGCCTGACGCGCGCGGTGAAGGATGATATCGTGGACGTGTGCCAAAAGGTGGTCCGCCTCGAAGACGCGTTCATCGATCTCGCCTTCGAGATGGGGCCAGTGCCGGGCATGACCCCCAAAGACATCAAACGCTATGTGCGCTATGTCGCCGACTGGCGGCTGAGCCAACTGGGCCTGCCCGCGGTCTACATGATCGAGGACCACCCGCTCCCCTGGCTCCAGCCGTTGTTATCGGGCGTCGAACACGCGAACTTCTTCGAGACCCGCGCGACCGAATATTCCAAAGCCGCGACTCGCGGCGCCTGGAACGAAGTCTGGGACGCCTTCGACCGCCGCCAATCCGCCAAGATCGGCCCAGCCGCGAACGAGAGCGGCGAAGGCGAGGGCCTGCTGTGGGCGGGAGTGGCGGCGGAGTAGGACCATGGCCTTCGCAGATATGGATTTCGACAGCTTCAACATGTTGCGGCAGGCTTTTTTCTCGCCCGGCGCTCCCATTGATACCATTGAACATCTAAAAGGTCGCGAAAAGCAGCTGGGCCAAATTAACCGCTGTCTAACCAGTATTGGCAGACAGTTGTTCATTTATGGCGAACGGGGCGTTGGCAAAACATCACTCGCGAGAACTGCTGCTTTCCAAGCTCCTGGTTACAACTTTGAGCCGGTCTATATAGGTTGTGATCGACAGGGCACATTCTACCAGCTTGCGGCTGCTCTCATTGACGAACTGGCTGGCCGAATGGACCAGACACAGCAACGGACAACCTCGTCAAAGACCACCCTTCTCATAAAGGTGCTTGGATATGAGCGAGGCGAGTCATCGCTTCGTATTTACCCGAAGTTCGAATCGCTATCGCAGTTCGTTCAAGCCCTTAAGGCTTTGTGCGAGATGGCACCAAAGCCGCCCATTGTCGTGATAGATGAACTAGAACGGCTCGAAGGCGCACACGACAGAAGCCTTCTTGCGGACTTTATCAGGCGAGTTAGCGATGACAAGATAAATGTCAGCCTTATAGTGTGTGGAATTGCTAAGAGCCTCACCGAACTGATCGGAGATCATCCTTCCTCGGAAAGATCGTTTTCGCCTATAGAGTTGAAAGCTCTTCGGCACGATAATTTGTGGGAGATAGTTAGTTCCGCTGCCGAGGCCTTTAAGGTCGATGTACCGGATGGTCTCGTTCAGCGAATTGGAGTGATTTCTGATGGATTTCCATATTATGCTCATCTAATTGGTGAGCAACTTTTTTGGGTTATGTACGAGGAAAGGCAGATTGTACATCACTGCACTGCAAGTCATTTCCAATCCGCTGTCAATCGTGCAGTAGCCGAAGCGCTCTTCACATTACGTGACAAGTATGACCGAGCCACCCTGAAGTATAGAAACACAGCTGACTATAAGCATACAATGTGGTCTTGGGTATCAACTCCGACGCTTAGTAGGCAAGTTGCTGAAGTGTATGAGAAGTCTTATATGCCTCTAGTAACCCGGTTAAAAGTAGAAAATCGTCTAACATCACATGAGTTTAACAGCAGGACTTGGCATTTGACGCAAGAGTCTCATGCTGGTGTGTTGAAAATGCAGGGTGGCGGATGGTATGAATTCTCAGAAAATATGATGCGTGGCTATGCTAGATTGAAGGCGCTGGAAGACAGCGTTGACCTTGGACACGATATTCATACTGAGGACGTTGAATTGTCGGGGAACGGTGTCAGCCATGAGGATCTTCTTCGGATGCCCGCCGTAGGACGGCCAGATCGACTGACTCGGCCATACTCTCGCATGAGCGGAAGAAGGAAATAGGTCGTCCAGACAACAACGGCTGAAATCAATTGCGCGTCGACAAGGAATCTCACGCGGCGGCGAGCACGATCGGGTTATCCGCGCGCCGCGCCGCCCACGCGAGGCACGCGCGAACGTCCTCCACAACCAGATAAGGGAGGTCCGCGACGATCTCGGCCTCGCTCGCGCCGCCCGCGAGCATTGCCAGCACGTCCATAACGCGCACGCGCGTACCCGCGACAGTCGGCCGACCGCCGCACACCTGCGGATCGACCGCAATCCGCTCGCCCCATCGCTCGATTATAGGAGCAACATAACCGTCAACCCGTCCCCACGCGAGTGATCAAGTCACCCCTGCTTACCCGCCACCTGCGCCTGCAGCGCCGCCAGTTCGGCCTTCACCCGCGCCAGCTCGTCCACCGGGTCCGCTGCCGCCGCGACCGGCTCGGCCGCAGCCGCCGCCGGAGCCGCCTTCGCCGCGCCCGCCCCCGCCAGCGGCACCGCGAAGATAGCCGCCGCCTGCTCGAACATCGCCAAATTTTGCCGCGCGATCGCCTCGAACGGCGTGCCCGCCACCGCGGTCAGCGTCGCCTCCTTCACCTGTTCGCCGTTTTTCTTCAGCGCCTCCATCGAGGCTTCCAGATATTGCGGCACCATGCCCCCCATCTTGTCACCGTACATCCCGATCAGCTGGCGCAGGAATGGCACGGGCAGCATCGTCTGCGCGCCGTTCTCCTGCTCCATGATGATCTGGGTGAGCACCGTGCGCGTGATATCCTCGCCGCTGCGCGCGTCGACCACCTTGAACTCGCGCCCGGCTTTCGTCATCGCCGCCAAATGTTCGAGCGTGATATAGCTCGACGATTCGGTATCGTATAAGCGCCGGTTGGCGTATTTCTTGATCGTCACCGGGGTGGCGGACGCGACAGGCGTGGAAGGTTTCACAACGGACATGGATGCTGCAGTAGCACGGGCAAATGCTGCACCGCAACGTCGCGGGCCGCACCCGCTGCCGGGGTTCCTGAGCGTGGCGCTGCGCGTGACCGGCGGAGACCGCGAGCGGATGGCCGCCGTGCTCGCGGGGGTGCGCTCGTATCAGGAGAGCCGGCACAAGCGACCCGCTTCCAAGCCCTCGGTCGCGGCGCGCGCGGGGGCGAGCCGGCTGCTCGATCATGGCGGGCATGGACCGCCCGTCGTGCTGGTGCCGTCGCTGATCAACGCGGCCGACGTCCTCGATCTGGCTCCGGGCGCGAGCCTTGTGGAGCATCTCACGGCAAACGGCTTCAATCCGCTGGTGATCGATTGGGGCACGCCGGGTCCGTCGGAAAAGCCGATGTCGCTCGACACGCTGGTCACGAAGCGCCTGCTGCCGCTGATCGCCAAGCTGGGCGAGCCCGCGCATCTGGTCGGCTATTGTCTTGGTGGCACGCTGGCGGCGGCGGCGGCGGCGTTGTCGCCCCCGCTCAGCCTGGCGCTGATCGCGACGCCGTGGGTGTTCGCGGGCTATGGGCCGGAGCGCCGCGCCGCGATGCTGCAGCTGTGGGACGAGATCGCGCCCGCTGCGCACGCGACCGGGGTGGTGCCCGTCGATCTGCTGCAACCGGGCTTTTGGGATTTGGACCCCGAGCGATCGGTCGCCAAGTTCGAGCGATTCGGGCGGCTCGACCCCGGCGCGCCCGAGGCCCGGCAGTATGTGCTGGTGGAGGATTGGGTGAACAGCGGGCCGCCCATCGGCGTGGGCGCGGCCGAGCATATCTTCGAGCGATTGTACCGCGATGACGAACCCGGCGCGGGCGCGTGGGCGATCGGCGGAACGCGGATCGATCCCGCCGCGCTGCCTTGCCCCGTGCTCAACATCGTCAGCAGCACCGACCGCATCGTCCCCGCGAGCGCCGCGCCGGACACGGGGACGCGGATCGATGTGGCGGCGGGTCATGTGGGGATGATGGTGGGCGGCCGGGCGCGAGAGTTGCTGTATGGGCCCTTGACCGGCTGGCTGCAGGGCGGCTGACGATGGCAGCCGCGGTGAAGCCCGACCGGCTCCTTGTGCTGGGCGGCGTGCTCAGCGCGATGGCATCGGCGCTCCACGTCGGCATTCTGATCGTCGGCGCGTCTTGGTATCGCTTCTTCGGCGCAGACGAACAGATGGCGCAGCTCGCCGAAGCCGGGAACTGGTACCCACCCACGATCACCGCCTGCATCGCGCTCGCGCTCGCGATGTGGGCGCTTTACGCCTTCGCTGGAGCGGGCGTGATTGGACGCTTGCCGCTGATGCGCGTGGCGCTGGTCGCAATCCCTGCGATCTACTTGCTGCGCGGCCTAGCCATCATCCCGCTGTTGATCCGAACACCAAGCGGCGTCACCGCTTTCTGGTGGTGGAGTTCGCTCATCTGCCTGGGCTATGGGATCGTCCACTTGATCGGTGTGCACCGAAACTGGGCGAGGCTGTAGGAATCCCGTTTGCCGCACCCCCTACCCGCGCCTATATAACCGCCAATCCCCCCCGGAGCCCGCCCCATGCAGTCCATCGTCATCACCGCCGCCCGCCGCACGCCCGTGGGCAGCTTCAACGGCGCGTTCGCCGCCACGCCCGCGCATGAACTCGGCCGGATCGCGATCGAGGCTGCGCTTGCGGACGCGGGCGTCGCTCCGGCCGATGTGTCCGAGGTGATCATGGGCCAGATCCTCTCGGCGGCGCAGGGGCAGAACCCCGCGCGCCAGGCGGCGGTCAACGCGGGCATCCCGGTCGAGCGCACCGCGATCGGGATTAATCAGCTCTGCGGCTCGGGGTTGCGCGCGGTGGCTTTGGGCGCACAGCAGATCGCGCTCGGCGACGCGGAGATCATCGTCGCGGGCGGTCAGGAGTCGATGACGATGGCCCCGCACGCGCAATATCTGCGCGCAGGCACGAAGATGGGCGCGCTCGAGCTCGTGGATACCATGCTCAAGGATGGCCTCATCGACGCGTTCCACGGCTATCACATGGGCATCACGGCGGAGAATGTCGCCGAGAAGTATCAGATCACCCGCGCCGCGCAGGACGCGTTCGCCGCGCGCAGCCAGCAAAAGGCGTCCGCCGCGCGCACCGAGGGCCGGTTCGCGCGCGAAATCGCTCCGGTCACGATCAAGGGCCGCAAGGGCGACACGATCGTCGACCAGGACGAGTATATCCGCGACGGAGTGACGGTCGAGGGCCTGGCGGGGCTGAAGCCCGCGTTCAAGAAGGACGGCACGGTCACGGCCGCCAACGCGTCCGGCATCAACGACGGCGCGGCCGCGATCGTGCTGATGAGCGAGGCGGAAGCCGGGCGGCGCGGTAGCCCCGTCCTCGCCCGCATCGCATCGTGGGCAACGGCGGGTGTCGACCCTAGCATCATGGGCATCGGCCCCGTCCCCGCCTCGCGGCGCGCGCTCGAAAAGGCGGGGTGGAGCGTCAAGGATCTCGACCTGATCGAGGCGAACGAAGCCTTCGCCGCGCAGGCACTCGCCGTCGGCCAGGAGCTGGGTTTCGAGTCCGAGAAGCTCAACGTTAACGGCGGCGCGATCGCGATCGGCCATCCGATCGGCGCGTCGGGCGCGCGCGTGCTCACCACTTTGCTGCACGAAATGCTGCGCCGCGATGCGCACAAGGGTCTGGCAACGCTGTGCATCGGCGGCGGGATGGGGATTGCCATGTGCGTGGAGCGGTAGGGCACGGATCATGCGCCCGCCCGTCCCGCCATTCAGCCGCGAAACCGCAGCGCAAAAGGCGCGCGCGGCGGAAGACGCCTGGAACACCCGCGATCCCGCGCACGTCGCGGGGGCATACACACCGGACTGTCGCTGGCGCAATCGCGCCGAGTTTTTCGCGGGCACCAAGGCGATTGTCGCCTTCCTCACGCGCAAATGGACGGTCGAGCACGAATACCGCCTGATCAAGCAGATGTGGGCGTTCGACGATGCCCACATTTCAGCCCGCTTCGCTTATGAGTATCACGATGCTCAAGGCCAATGGTGGCGCGCGCACGGCAACGAGCAGTGGACGTTCGACGCCGACGGCTTGATGCGCCGCCGCGATGCGAGCATCAACGATGTCGCCATTGCCGAGGCCGACCGTCGCTTTCACTGGTCGCTCGGCTCGCGTCCCGCGAATCATCCGGGGCTGGCCGAACTCGATCTATAAGCAGCGGATGCGGCGCCTCCCTCTCGCTGGCCCTTCGGGCCTGTCCCTCCCTCCTGCAGGGGAAGGGTGGGGGTGGGGCGCGGTCCGCCCTCCCTCTACAGGGGGAAGGATAGCGTCAAAGGCACAGAGAGGGAGCGCACTCGCGGCATGATCGTCCCCTCAACCCGCGCCTGGTACGCCACCCTGAAAGGTCGCCGCACCGCTCGCCGGCTCGCGCGCGTGGTCGCGCCCGCGATCCGGTTCGGGCCGATGCAGCGGCTGTTCGCGCTCGGCTACGCGCCGCCGATCCTGACCGGCCTCGATCCATCGCGGCTCGAACGGCTGACCGTGCTGCTTACCGCCGCGCCGCCCCATCGCTGGCCCGCGCGCGGTGCCAATCATGCGGCCGCTACCCGCGCGGACTCGCTGCCGCTGCCGCCCAATCTGTTCGATCAGGCGCTGCTGATCCACGCGCTCGAACATGCCGACGCGCCCGCCGTGCTGGCCGAAGTGTGGCGCGCGCTCGCCCCGGCGGGCGAACTCGTGCTGATCGTGCCCAATCGGCTCGGCCGCTGGCTGGATCCCGGATCGCCCTTCGCGCAGGGCGAGGCCTATACCGAGGGCGAACTCGACGCGTTGCTGAGCGAAGCGCGCTTTGAGGTCCGCTCGCAGCACACCGCGCTCGGCGGTCTTGCGCCGCGTGTCCGCCTCGCGCTCGCGGTGAAGACCGACGGCCTCGCCCCCACGCTCGTCGGCCGCGTCGCCGCCGCGCCCGCGCCGGTCCTAGGCGGCCTCGTCCCCGCCTGACGCGAGATCGCGCGCCAGCCGCCGCGACGCCAGCCAGTACAGCCCCGCCGCCGCCAGATACAAAGGCGTGCCGAGCAGGATCGCATAGCGCAGCGATTCGAGCCCGCGCGTACCCCCCAAAGCATCCGAGACCGCCCCCAGGAACCATGCCCCGCCGCCGAAGCCGATCAGATTGTTTACCAGCAGGAAGATCGCCGCCGCGCTCGCGCGCATTACAGGCGGCACCAGCGCGCCCACCGCCGCGAGCGTCGGGCCGAGCCACATGACCGAGAGCGCCTGTCCCACCAGCAGGATGGCGAATGCCAGCATAGGCGTTCCCACCCAGAACCCCAGCGCGAAGATCGGCCCAGCCGCGAGGAAGGCCAGCGCGGGCACGCGTGCATAACCGCCCCGGTCGGTTCGCGCGAGCCGATCGGCGAGCACGCCGCTCGCCCAGATGCCCGCGATGCCGCCGATCACCAGCGTGGCAGCGAAAAACAGCGCGCGGGTCTGGAGGCTCATCCCGAAGCTGCGTTCGAGGAAGCTCGGTGTCCAGAACAGCAGCCCCGTTCCCATCATCGTCGCGAGCGAGGCGCCGAACGCCATCAGCCAAAAGCTCGGGCACGCCCGCAGCCGCCGCAGCACCGCGCCAGTGGACGGCGCGACCGCGATCGCTCCCGCCTCGAACCGCCCGCGCGGCGGATCGCGCACCAGAAGCCGGAACACGGGGGCGAGCAGCAGCCCCGCGAGCCCCACGACGATGAACGCAGTGCGCCAGTCGATCTTTGCCGCGATCAGTCCGCCGGTCACGACGCCCGCCGCCGAGCCGAGCGGGACGCCCAGGTAAAAGACCGACATCGCGCGTGCGCGCAGCCGCGCCGGAAAGAGATCGCCCACCAGCGCGACCGAGGGCGCGACGCCCCCCGCCTCGCCAAAGCCAACCCCCAACCGCGCCGCCGCGAGCGCAGGAAAGCCGCGCGCCAGCCCGCAGGCGATGGTGCACAGGCTCCACGCGCTCAGCGCCAGCGTGACGATCCACACGCGGCTGCGCCGATCGGCCACCCACGCGATCGGCACGGCCATCACCGCGTAGAAGATCGCGAAATAGAGGCCGCCCAGCTGCCCCACCTGCGCGTCGCTCAGGTGCAGCTCGGCCTTGATCGGCCCCGCCAGGATGCTCAGCATCTGCCGGTCGAGGAAGTTTAGCCCGTACACCAGCGTCAGCAGCACGAGCGCCCGGCGCGCTCCCGTTGGCGCGTCCGCCGCACTCTCGCTTCGTGTCATTGTGGCGCAGCTAGCATCGCGCGCACGAAAGCGCCAAGCGGCTTGCCAACCAGCCCTGCACACGCCTAGGCGTGTTGCCAACATAATACGGGGAGCCATCATCATGCGCCACGCTATTGCCGCCCTTGCCGCCTCGCTCCTGAGCACCGCCGCGACCCCGGCTCTCGCGCAATCGGCCCCGCCCGTCGGAATCCTGCCCGATACGGTGACGCCCACCGCCTACCGCCTTAGCTTCACCGTCGATCCGAGGCAGCCGCGCTTCAGCGGCCATACCGAGATCGACATCCAGCTGAACGCGCCCGCGAAGTCGATCTACCTCCACGGCCGCGACCTGACCGTCACCCACGCGCACGCGCACGCGCTGACGAACGGCGGCGGCCACGATGCGGCCACCTATGCCGAGGTGCTGCCCACCGGCGTCGCCCGCCTCACCTTCGCGTCGCCGCTCGCCGCCGGGCGGCACACGCTCGTGCTCGATTACACCGCCGCCTTTCAGGACGGCGCGCAGGGCCTCTACCGGGTGAAGGTCGGCGACCGGTGGTATGCCTACACCCAGTTTGAATCGATCGACGCGAGGCGGGCTTTCCCCGGCTTCGACCAGCCCGGCTACAAGACGCCCTTCACCGTCAAGATCACCGCGCCTTCAGACGAGTTCGTTGTCTCCAACGCGCCTGAAACCAGCGACACGCGGCAGGGCGCGATGAAGCTGCACAGCTACGCCGCCACTAAACCGCTGCCCACCTACCTCGTCGCGCTCGCGGTCGGCCCGTTCGAGGCGACCAGCACCGCCGCGGTGCCCAACGGCGTGCGCTCCACGCCGCTTCCCATGCGCGGCATCGTCGAGCGCGGCCAGCTCGGCCGCGTCGCCTTCACAATGGAGAACGCGCCCAAGCTGACCTCCTTACTCGAAGAGTATTTCGGCATCGCCTATCCCTACCCCAAGCTCGATCTCGTCGCCTCGCCGATCATGGGCGGCGCGATGGAGAATGCGGGGATGATCGTCTATGACGATACGATCATCCTCGTGGACAAGGACGCGCCCCCCGCGCAGCGCCTCGGCCTCGGCTCGGTGGTGGCGCACGAGATCGCGCATCAGTGGTTCGGCGATCTGGTCACGCCACGCTGGTGGGACGACATCTGGCTGAACGAAAGTTTCGCCACCTGGGCGGCCGAAAAGGTCGCCAGCCGCTGGAATCCCGCCGCGGGCGCGGACGTCGCGGACCTGAACGGCGCGCTGCGTACCATGGACCTCGACAGCCAATCGGCGGGCCGCCCGATCCGCCAGCGCATCGATCGCAACGAGCAGATCGACAGCGCCTTTGACAGTATCACCTACGAGAAGGGTGGCCAGGTCCTGCGCATGATGGAAGGCTATGTCGGCGAGGACGCGTTTCAGCGCGGCGTCCACCTGCACCTTACCCGCTACGCCTACGGCACCGCGACCGGCGACCAGTTCTTCGCCTCGATCGCGGAAGGCTCGGGCAAGCCCGAGGTCATCGCCGCCTTCCGTAGCTTCGTCGAACAGCAGGGCGTGCCGCTGGTCACGGTGCGCGGCGCGAGCGGCGGGGCATACACGCTTACCCAGGAGCGCTACCGCCCGACCGGCGTGAAGGCGGCCGCGCCGCAACTTTGGCGAATTCCCGTCTGCGCGCGCGCGGGCGAGGGGCGGCAATGCACCTTGCTCACTAGTCGCACCGGCACGCTGGCGCTCAAGGGCACCAAGCCCTGGATCATGCCCAACGCGGGCGGGCGCGGTTATTCCGCTTCGATCTCGATCCCGCCTCGTGGGATGCGTTGATTGCCGCCGCCCCCACGCTGCCCGCGACCGAAGCCATGGCGGCGGGCGACAGCCTGTGGGCAAGTTTTGAGGCAGGGCGAACCTCCTTCGCGCAAGTCGTCACGGGAATGCGCGCGCTGGCCAAACATCCAGAGCGCCACGCCGCCACGTTTATCCCCACGCACCTCGAAGGCGTCGCGAGCACGCTGCTGTCGCCCGAGGACGCGCGCGCCGCCGGTCGTCTGCAAGCCGCACTGTACGCGCCGCGTCTTGCCGAACTGGGCCTCGATCTGCACGCGGGCGCCTACGCGTCCGAGCCCGTCGAACGCCGCGAACTCCGCCGCCAGCTGATCGGCATTGTCGCCGAAGCGGGTCTCAATCCCAGCTTGCGCGGCCGCATCCGCTCGGCATTGGATGCTTATCTCGCAGGAGACCAAGCCGCGCTCGATCCGGCCTTTCGCCCGATCGCCTATGATATCGCGGCACAGGACGGAGGCGATTCGATGCTGACGCGCCTGTTCGATCGCCTGATCCAGTCGAACGATCCGCAGGAGCGCAGCGCGATCGTGGGCGCGATCGGCCATGTGGACCATGCCGACCGCGCGCCACGCGTGATCGCGCTCAGCCGCGATCCGCGGCTCCGCAACCTTGAAGGATTGCGGATGGTGCTGGGGCTGCTGCGAAACGCCTCCACGCGCGACCAGGGATACACTTATATCGTCTCCAACTTCGGCCCGCTGGTGAAATCCACCCCGCTGATCGCGTCCAACCTGCTCGGCATCGGCTCGGGCTATTGCTCGGAGCAGCGTGCGCGGCAGACCGAAGTCGATCTACGTCCCAAGGTGGCGCAATATCACTTAAGCGCGCTCGAACTCGATCGTTCGGTCGAGGCCGTCCGCCAGTGCGCCGCCTTCAAAGCCGCCAAGGGCGCTGAAATCCGTGCGGGGCTGGCGGCGTTTCGCTAAACGCGACCAGCGGACGAGGGCCGGTGCGTCACGCGGATCGCCGAGGCGGTACGCCCCCGCGCCAAGGTGCGCCGTTGACCCTGTTGCACGCCGTCCCTAGGTCATCCGCTTGCGCTCGGGACCCTTAGCTCAGTTGGTAGAGCATCGGACTTTTAATCCGTCGGTCGCTGGTTCAAGTCCAGCAGGGTTCACCAGCGCTTATCCGCTATCCCGCACAGCGCGGCGCGGCGCACGCCCTCGGTCGCCAGACCGAACACGAGATGCGAGGCGATGCCGTAGGCGTGTTTGCCAAGGCTGATCTGCGTTAACGGCTTGCTCAGCTTGAGCGCGGGCACCGCGACATCGTCCGCCAGCAGCGCCACCGCCACGCCAAAGCCCATGCCCGAGCCTAGCGTTACGATACGCGGCGCGAGTTGGGTTGAAAGACCATATGTCACGCCCAAGAACGCGCCGAAGGCGTAATGCACGCTTTCGCCAGCAAGCGCCTTCGCCGAATCGGGCAAAGGCCTGCCAGCCACCTCGCGGCTGATCGCATCCGCCGCTTTGACGGTCGCTGGATCGTCGTCGCTGCCCCCCGGCGATGGCCAAAGCGCCTGGAACCGCTCCATAACAAAGGATGCGAGCAATCCACCCGCCAGCCCCGCCAGCTCCGCGCGCTGAACGCCGATTGTCAGCCATCGCATGGTCTCCAGCCGCATCGAGACGGATTAACCCGGCTCGGCCACCAAAGGCTCCCGCTCGCGCCCCGGTCGTCCTATTTTCACGCGCATGAAAAAGAACGCGAACGGTCCGCGCCAGGCGAAGGCTAATCTGCCCGACAAGATTTGCGCGACCTGCAAGCGCCCGTTTGCGTGGCGTAAGAAATGGGCGCGCGATTGGGAGCAGGTCCGCTTCTGCTCGGACAAGTGCCGCGCGCAAGGCGGATAGCGCCACAACGGCCCACCCCTTTGCCCACGCGCCGCAAAGCCTTACGATCACGCCCATGTTCACCGGCATCATCACCGACATCGGCCGCATCCGCAGCCTCCAACCGCGCGGCGACCTGCGCGCGGTGATCGAGACACGCTACGACACCGCCACCATCGCGCTCGGTGCGTCGATCGCCTGCTCCGGCCCGTGCCTCACCGTGGTGGACAAAGGCGTGGAGGGCGGCACGGACTGGTTCGCGGTGGACGTGTCCGCCGAGACGCTCGCGCGCACGCCGGCGGGCTTCTGGGCGGTCGGCAAGCGCCTCAACCTCGAACGCGCTTTGAAGGTGGGCGATGAACTCGGCGGCCACATCGTCTCGGGCCATGTCGACGGGATCGGCACGGTGGTCGGCATCGTGGCCGAGGGGGACAGCCATCGCTGGACGATCGACGCGCCCGCCGAACTTGCGCCCTATCTCGCGCCCAAGGGATCGGTCGCGATCGACGGCGTGTCGCTCACGATCAACAGCGTCGAGGACGTGCGCGATGGCACCGCGCGCATCGGCCTGAACATCATTCCACATACCGAGGCGCATACCACGCTGGGCACCATGATCTCGGGCGAAACGGTCAACCTCGAAATCGATACGCTCGCCCGCTATCTCGGCAGGATGACCGCCTACGCCGCGCGTGCCGCTTGACCATCTCCGCTCCCGAGGCGATCCTCGACGATGCGCGCAACGGGCGCATGGTGATCCTGATCGATGACGCTGACCGCGAGAACGAGGGCGATCTCGTGCTGCCGGCGCAGTTCGCCACGCCCGACGCGATCAACTTCATGGCGCGCCATGGCCGTGGGCTGATTTGCCTCGCGCTGACCGCCGACCGCGTTGCCGCGCTCGGGCTGCCACCGATGGCGCAGACCAACCGCACCCGCCATGCGACCGCCTTCACCGTCTCGATCGAGGCGCGCGAGGGCGTGACCACGGGCATCTCGGCCGCCGACCGTGCGCGGACGATCGCGGTCGCGATCGATAGCGCGCGGGGGCCGACCGAGATCGTCACGCCCGGTCACGTTTTCCCGCTGGTGGCGCGCGAAGGCGGCGTGCTGGTGCGCGCAGGGCACACCGAGGCGTCGGTGGATGTCGCGCGGCTCGCGGGACTCAACCCTAGCGGGGTTATCTGCGAGATCATGCGCGACGATGGCGCGATGGCACGACTGGACGATCTGATCCCGTTTGCCGCGCAACACGGCCTCAAGATCGGCACGATCCGCGATCTGATCGCCTACCGCCTGCGCCACGACCGCCTCGTCGAATGCGTCGCCACGACCGAGCTGAAGGCGGCCCACGGCGGCGACTGGAATGCGCGTGTCTACCTGAACCGCGCCGACGGTGGCGAGCATCTGGCACTGATCAAGGGAGGCATCCGCGCCGGCACGCCCACGCTGGTCAGGATGCACGCCGTCCAGCCGTTCGAAGATTTGCTCGGGCTGGGCGGCCCCCGCGCGGGCCTGCTCGCGCGCGCGATGGAGGCGGTGGGCGAGGCGGGCGCGGGTGTTGTGGTTCTCATCCGCGATACGTCGCCGGGACTCCTCTCGCGTCATGTCGCGGGCGCGTATGAGGACGTGCGCGGCACCGGGGACACCGGCGCGGCGCAACTGCGCGATTATGGCATCGGCGCGCAAATTCTGACCGATCTGACCGTTCACGATATGGTGCTGCTTACCAACCGCCACCGCGACATCGTCGGCCTCGACGCCTACGGGCTGAACGTCGTCGAGGAACGCGCGCTGTGACGCACGTGCTGATCGCGGAGGCGCGCTTCTATCCCGCGCTGAACGACGCGCTGCTGGAGGGCGCGCGCGCGGTACTGAACGCGGCGGGCGCGACGCACGAGACCGTCACCGTGCCCGGCGCGTTGGAGCTGCCCGCCGCGATCCAGCTCGCCGCATCGACCGATCGCTTTCAAGCCTATGTCGCGCTCGGCATCGTTATTCGGGGCGAAACTTATCATTTCGAAGTGGTCTCGAACGAAAGCGCGCGCGCGCTGATGGCGTTGACGCTCGACGGGCTGGCGATCGGCAACGGCATATTGACAGTGGAGACCGAGCACCAGGCCTGGGCGCGCGCGCGGGCAAGCGAAGGAGACAAGGGCGGCGGCGCGGCGCGGGCAGCCTTGGCCATCATGGGCGTGGCGGAGCGGTTCCGGTTCTAACCCCTGCTCTCCCGCAAAAGAGGTCAGCTCCACTCTTGGCCTCGGTTCCTTTAACCCTCCCCACCCCCATCGCCGCTTGGCTCGCATCGCGTGGCTGGCACCTGCGCCGTCATCAGGCCGAGATGCTTGACCGCGCCGACCGGCATCGGCTGCTCGTCGCCACCACCGGCGCGGGCAAGACCCTGGCGGGCTTCCTGCCCACGCTCGCCGCCCTGATCGAGGTGCCGCAGGACGGCCTCCACACGCTTTATATCAGCCCCCTGAAGGCGCTCGCAGTCGACGTTCGCCGCAACCTGCTGACACCCATCGAGGAGATGGGCCTTGCCATCACCGTCGAGACCCGTACCGGCGATACGCCCGCCGATCGCAAGACCCGTCAGCGCGCCAAGCCGCCTAACATCCTGCTCACCACGCCCGAATCGCTCTCGCTGCTGCTCGCGTCCAACGACAGCGCGCGCCTATTCGCCGGGCTGCGGACGATCGTAATCGACGAGGTCCACGCGTTTGCTCCAACCAAGCGCGGCGACCTGCTCGCGCTCGCGCTCGCGCGCCTGCAGCGTCTCGCGCCCGGCCTGGTGCGCGTCGCGCTGTCGGCCACCGTGGCGGACCCCGACGCGTACCGCCACTGGCTGTCCCCTTGCGCGGATCCCGAAAACGTCTGTCTGATTGTCGGCGAACCCGGTGCGCCGCCGGATGTGCGCATCCTTCTCCCCGAAGGCCGCGTGCCATGGTCCGGCCACTCGGGCCGTTACGCCGCAGCCCAGGTGCTGGATCAGATCGGCGAGCACAAAACCAGCTTAATCTTCTGCAACACGCGAAGTCTGGCTGAATTGATTTTCCAGGACTTATGGACCTTTAACGCAGCACACCTGCCGATCGGCATCCACCACGGCAGCCTCGCCATCGAAGCCCGCCGCAAGGTCGAGAACGCGATGGCGGATGGCAAACTGCGTGCGCTCGTCGCTACCGCTTCGCTTGATCTCGGCGTGGACTGGGGCAACGTCGACCTCGTCGTCCAGATGGGAGCGCCCAAGGGCTCGTCGCGGATGCTCCAGCGCATCGGCCGCGCCAATCACCGGCTCGACGAACCTTCCAAGGCGCTGATCGTCCCCGGCAACCGCTTTGAATACCTCGAATCGCAGGCCGCGTTGGATGCGATCCACGAGGGCGCGCTCGACACCGAAGTTTTCCGCCCCGGAGCGCTCGACGTCTTAGCCCAGCACATCATGGCCCTCGCCATCGCCGCCCCTTTCACCACGAACGAATTATTTGCCGAAGTCACGTCCTGCGCGCCGTATGCATCGCTCGAATTGGAAACACTCGAACGCGTCCTCCAGTTCGTCTCAGACGGCGGCTACGCGCTCAAAGCCTACGACCGCTTCCGCCGCATCACGCTTGGCCAGGATGGCAAGTGGCGCGTCACCCACCCTCGCTTCATACGCCAGCACCGCGAGAACGCGGGCGTGATCGTCGACGCACCCACGCTCGCGGTCAGGTTCAAGAACGGCCGCAAGCTCGGCACGGTCGAGGAGTTTTTCGCCTCCACGCTACGCCCCGGCGACACCTTCTTCTTCAGCGGCCTGTCGCTGGAGGTGGACCGGATCGAAGCGACCGACCTGCTCGTCCACGCCACCAGCAAACCCGCGCGTATCCCGACCTACGTCGGCACGCGCATGGCGATGTCCACGTCGCTCGCGGACCGAGTGCGGCATTTCCTGCACGAACCCGAACAATGGCCGCGCTTCCCGCCCGACGTTCGCGAGTGGCTGGAAGTCCAGCAGCTTCGCAGCCAGCTTCCCGCCCCCGACCAACTGCTGGTGGAGACCTTCCCCTTGAAGGGCCGTCACTACATGGTCGCCTACAGCTTCGAGGGCTGGAACGCGCACCAGGCACTCGGCATGTTGCTCACCCGGCGCATCGAGACGTTGGGCCTGAAGCCGCTCGGCTTCGTCAGCAACGATTACGCGATCGCCTGCTACAGCCTTGAGCCCATCACCGATCCGGCTACGCTATTCTCCGCCGACATCCTGGAGGCCGAGTTCAAGGCGTGGGTGGAGGACTCGAGCTTGCTCAAGCGCGCCTTCCGTGAAGTGGCGATCATCGGCGGCTTGATCGAGCGCCAGCAGACGGGCCAGCGCAAGACCGGTCGCGCGCTCACCATCAGCACCGACCTCATCTACGACGTGCTGCGCAAGCACGAGCCCGGCCACCTTCTGCTCCGCGCCGCGTGGGACGATGCCCGCGCGCGGCTGACCGATGTGGGCCGTTTGGCCGACCTGCTCGAACGCGCGGCGGGCACGCTGCTCCATGTCGACCTGCCACGCGTCTCGCCGCTAGCCGTTCCGGTACTGACGCTGATCGGCCGCGAGCGCGTCGTATCGGGTGCGGCGGACGACGAGCTACTGATCGAGGCTGAGGCACTCGCGGCGGAGGCGATGCGGGTCGATTGAGCGCCGCACCCGCCGGAGCAGTGCGCTCAAGCCGAGCGCGGAAGCCGGACAGCCTTTGTGCGGCGCTTCAGCCCGTGCGCCGCCAAGCCCAAACCACTAAGCATCAGCAGCCATGTCGCCGGCTCGGGAACCGGGGCAAGCGCAATTTTAAGCGTGCTTTCGCCCGAGACGATGCCGTTCAACGCGAAGCTGCCAATATTGAACACCGGGTTCGATGTCGGTCCGGTGAACAGGACGGGACCGCCGAACTGGGTGAAGCCGAGCGAAGTGTTCGCGACATCGAGCGCGCTGATGAAGAAGATCTTGCCAAAGCTGACTGCCGAGGCGACGCCGGGCGCACCGCCGAACGTGCCGCGAACATTCTGGAACTGCGTTTGGAAATCGGTGGCAAGCGCAGGCTTGGTGCTTTCGAGCGTGAAACTTGCGTTGCGCGAGCCGCTCAGATCGAAGCGGTAAAGCGCGGCGTCGGCGGCGGTCGCCATCATCGTAGCGACACCCGTAGCGCCGATTACCATAATAAACTTGTTCATTAGGAATCCTCCAGCCTGTTAACGATTGGAAATGGCCCCCAATCGTTAACGATACGATCCATACCGTATATTGTTGCACATCGATAATTACTTTCTCGCAAACCAGTCTACGCCGCCGCGAGCATCCCGTGCCGGCGCAAGCAATGCCGCAGCTGGTCATAGGTCAGTCCCAGCGCGGCCGCCGTCGCACGCTGGTTGTGACGGTGGTGGGCCAGCGCGCGCTCGAGCAGATCGCGTTCGTAGGTTGAAACCGAATCGCGGAAATTGCCGGGCTCGGCGACTGGAGCTGCGGCAGGTTCAGCCACCTCGGGAACAAACCCCGGCCGCCAAGGGCTATCGAACGGATCGAGCTGGATCGCGCCAACCGGTGTAGCGTGATCCGCCCAGCGGTAGACCGCGCGCTCCACCACGTTGCGCAGTTCCCGGATGTTGCCCGGCCAGCGATGGCGCACCAGCGCCGCGCTCACCCCCGCGTTGAAGCCGGGGAAGCCGTCCCACCCCAGTTCGGCCGCCATCTTGCGCCCGAAGTGCGTCGCCAGCCCGAGCACATCTTCGCCGCGCGCGCGCAGCGGCGGCAAGGTGATCACCTCGAAGCTCAAGCGGTCGAGTAGATCGGCGCGAAAGCTGCCCGCTGCCACGCATTTGGGCAGATCCACATTCGTCGCCCCCACCAGGCGCACGTCGACATGGATCGGCTTATTCGCCCCGATGCGCGTCAGCTCGCCATACTCGACCACACGCAGCAGCCGATCTTGCGCGGGCTTGGCCAGTGTGCCGATCTCGTCGAGGAACAGCGTCCCCCCGTCCGCCTCCTCGAACCGCCCCGCGCGCGAGCGGGTGGCACCCGTGAACGATCCCGCCTCGTGCCCGAACAGTTCGGCGTCGATTAGATTGTCGGGCAGCGCCGCGCAGTTCATCGTGACCAGCGGGCCGTCCCAGCGCGGCGAGGCGCGGTGCAGCCGCTCGGCGATCAGCTCCTTGCCCGTGCCGCGCTCGCCGATCACCAGTACGGGGCGGTCAAGCGCGGCGGCGGCTTCGGCGCGGTCCAGCGCGTCGAGGAACACGCTCGATTGGCCGACAAGCTGCGAGGGGGTTACCATGACCGCGAGTTAGCGAGATTTCCTATGGCTTGGCAATTTCTTCCGCACCAGCCAAGCTCTACCCGCCCACCAAGCGTGCTTTTACGTCGTTTTTAAACTTGGCACGCCCTTTGCTTAACATGATATGTCGGCAGGGATGGTCCCTTCCGCGCCAACAGGAAAGGACCTCCGCCATGCTCTCCAACCTTCGCCACGGCATGTTCGCCGCCGTCGCCCTGATCATCAACGTGCTCATCGTCGCCACCTTCGCCAGCTCGGCGATGACCGCGCCGATCGCCTGACCCACCTGCCTCAAGGACCCCTGCCCATGAACATTTTCTCCCGCACCCGCGACATCTTCGCGGCCAACGTGAACGACCTGCTCGACCGCGCGGAGGACCCGTCCAAGACCATCCGCCTGATCATCAACGAGATGAACGAGACGCTGATGGAAGTCCGCGCGTCTGCCGCGCGCTCGATCGCCGACCAGAAGGAACTCAAGCGGTCGGCCGACAAACTGGCGCAAGCGCAGGCCAACTGGGCGGAGAAGGCCGAACTTGCCATGAGCAAGGGCCGCGAGGACCTCGCCAAGGCGGCGCTGATCGAGAAGGCCAAGATGGGCCAGCTCGCGCAGGCGACCGCGCAGGAGGTCGCCACGATCGATCAGGCGCTCAAAGGCTACGAGGCGGACATCGCCAAGCTGGAAAGCAAACTGCGCGAGGCGCGCAGCCGCCAGGGCTCGCTCATCGCGCGGCTCGAGACCGCCGAGAACCGTGGCCGCCTACGCCGTATGACCAGCGGACCCAAGATCGACGACGCGTTCGCGCGCTTCGAGCTTTTGGAGCGCCATGTCGATCTCGCCGAGGGCCAGGTCGAGGCGCACGAACTCGGTCGCACGCGCAGCCTCGAGGACGAAATCGCCGACCTGCGCACCGACGAGGCCGTGGACGCCGAGTTCGCCGCGCTCAAGCAGCGCATGGCGACCAAGGCGGAGGCGTAGATGGACCTCGAATCACTGATCCCGGTCATTGCGATCCTCACCCTCTTCATCGGCCTGCCATGGCTGGTCCTCCACTATACGACACAGTGGAAGCGCACGCGCGGCATCTCGATCGAGGACGAGCGCCTGCTCGACGATCTGCACGAGACCGCGCGTCGCCTGGACGAGCGCGTGCAAAGCATCGAGCGCATCATGACCGCCGAGAACCCCCGCTGGCGCGAACTCAACAGCGCGCCCGAACTCTCCTCCCTCCAGTCGAGGCACTAGCCATGGAAAGCCGCACCAAATTCTACCGCGACAAGGTCAACGCCAAATGGATGGGCGTGTGCGCGGGTATCGCCGATTACGTCGGCATCGATGTGACCTGGGTACGCGTAGGCTTCGTCATGGGCACCCTGTTCGGCGGCGGCTTCCCGCTCCCGCTCTACCTGGTCATCCTGTGGTGCACCGACGCCAAGCCGATCGCGCAATACCAAGACGATCCCGAGCGCGCGAAATTCTGGTCGGACGTCCGCGTCGCCCCGCAGCGCACCGTGCGCGACGTGCACAGCCGCTTCCGCGATCTTGACCGCAGGCTGCGCGACATCGAAGCCCATGCGGTCAGCAGCAACACGCGCCTGGCCGCCGAAATCGACAATCTGCGCTAGGCGCACGAACCCAGAAGGGGACATGACATGCCCGCAAGCAGAACAGCCGCCTCGACCGATAACGGCGATAACGGCGATGAAACGACCAGCATCACCAGCCACAACGGCACGACGACGATCACGACGGCCGACAACAAAGATGGCACTAGCGCGAGCACGATGACGCTCGCCCCGGGCGAGGAGCTTCCCCGCTTCGATCATCAGGGCTGGCACGGCTCCCACACCTTCCTCGTCATTCTGGGTATGATCCTCGCTGCGGGCCTGCTCCGCACCTGGATCCGCGCCCGCCACGGCGATACGCGCAGCAACCGCCAGCGCCGCCGCGACGAACGCACCGGACGCCCGCTCTCCGACCTCGGCGTGACGCGCGAGAACGAGTTGCTGGTTGCCGAGAACGAGGCATTGAAGGCGCAGGCCACAAGGCTGGAGGAGCGCGTCGCCGTGCTCGAACGCATCGTCACCGATCCCGCGCGGCGTGTCTCCGACGAGATCGACGCGCTGCGCTGAACGCCCACTCTCGATTGAACAGGAGCTAGAACAATGTTCGACTGGACTCTCCTCATTCCGCTCGTGGGGATCTCGATCCCGCTCGCGGCGATCCTCTCCAGCCCGCTCAACCGCTGGATCAAGCTGCGCGAACGTCAAGTCGAACTCGCCGCCACCACCGCAGGCGAGCAGGCCGCGCAATACGCGGCCAAGATCGAGCGCCTTGAACAGCGTGTTGCCGTGCTCGAGCGGATCGCCACCGATCCCGGCTATGCGCTCGGCCACGAGATCGAGAAGCTGCGCACCCTGCCGCTCAACTAGGACACGTCCCCATGAACCAGTTCGAGATGATTGCGGCAATCGTGGCGCTAGTTCTCATCGCCCGCATTGTGCGCGACCGTGCCCGCCTGCGGGCGCAGCGCCCGCCGCGGGAGAGCGAGGCCACCGACGCGCTGATCGCCGAAGTCGCCCGGCTGCGTGCGCGCGTCGAGGTGCTCGAACGTATCGCGACCGACGACAGCCGCCGCCTCGCGCATGAAATCGACAGTCTTAGGAGCCCGGACCATGCCGCCCTTTGAAAGCCTGATCGTGCTCACCCTGGGCGCACTCGCCGGGATCGCCATGCTGGCGGGCGCGGGTGCGTGGGGGTGGGATCGCTGGGTGCGGCTCAAGCGCCTAGAACTCGCACAACTCGGCGAGGACCGCGCGGATCGCGCGCCGCCGGTCATGGGCCGCATCGAGCTTGCCGACCTGCGCGAGCGCGTGCGCAAGCTGGAGGCGATCGCGGCGGGCGTGGACCTGTAACGCCCGTCATCCGGCCTCGTACCGTACCCCCGAGAAAGGCCGGCTCGTCATAGCGGTCTTGCCGGAACGCCGAGCAGGATGTGCCCTTGCGACACCTGGACGATCCCGCGTCCCGGGGTTCCAGCACAAGGCCGGGAGGACGTTACCGCCCGCGATACCGCCCGAGGAACCTCGCCGCCCAAACTGCCACCGCGCCCGTCTCGATCGCGCCGCGCAGCCCCGCCATCATGCGTTGATAAAACCACAGATTGTGCTCGGTCATCATCATCGCCCCCAGGATTTCCTGGCTGCGTAACAGATGGTGAATATACGCCCGGCTCCACCCGAGGCACGCCGGGCATCCACAGTCCGCGTCCAGCGGTCCCCGATCCTCGGCGAACTTCGCGTTGCGCAGGTTGATCGGCCCGTCGCTCGTGAACGCCTGCCCGTTGCGTCCCGATCTGGTCGGCAGCACGCAATCGAACATATCCACCCCGCGCATCACCGCGCCGACGATGTCGTCGGGCTTGCCCACTCCCATCAGGTAACGCGGGCGATCGGCCGGCAGCTGCCCCGGCGCGTAGTCGAGCACCGCGAACATCGCCGCCTGCCCCTCCCCCACCGCCAGCCCGCCGATCGCGTAGCCGTCGAAGCCGATGCCACGCAGCAGCTCCGCCGAAGCCGCGCGCTGGTCCGAATACAGCGACCCCTGCTGGATGCCGAACAGCGCGTGGAGGCTGTCCCCGTGCGCGGCTTTGGAGCGCGCGGCCCAGCGCATCGAGCGCCGCATCGAGGCTTCCGCCGCGCCCTCGTCCGCGCCCGCCGCCGTGCATTCGTCGAACGCCATCACGATGTCCGATCCCAGCAGCCGCTGCACCTCCATCGAGCGTTCGGGCGTCAACAGGTGCCGGCTACCGTCGATATGGCTGGCGAATTCCACCCCCGCCTCGGTCAGCTTCGTCAACTCGCTCAGGCTCATCACCTGATAGCCGCCGCTGTCGGTCAGGATCGGCCGTTCCCAGCCCATGAAGGCGTGCAGCCCGCCCAGCCGTGCGACCCGCTCCGCCCCGGGACGCAGCATCAGGTGATAGGTGTTGCCCAGGATGATGTCCGCGCCGCTCGCGCGCACCTCGGCGGGGCGCATCGCCTTGACGGTCGCGGCCGTGCCGACCGGCATGAACGCGGGCGTAGCGATGTCGCCGCGCGGGGTGTGGACCGTGCCCCGGCGCGCGCGGCCGTCGGTGGCGTGAAGGGTGAAGCGCACCGCGTTTAGATACGCTCGATCAGCTGTTCGCCGCTCGAAAGCAGGCGTTCGACTTGCTCCCAGTGCGGTTCGAGCCAGCCAAGTATCCGCCAGGTCGCCGTATTGCCGCAATGCAGCCAGACCAGCTGAAAGCGATATCTCGTCAGAAGGCGAGCGAAATCCTCGTCCTTGCTGATCACGACCCGACGATCTTCCGCCGCGAAGGCTACGATTTGCGTGTCGCTCGCCTGAGCGTTGAGAGGGGTTCCGACGCGGTCGGCATCATGCCCACGCGCCCTCCGCCACCCGCACAACGCAGGCGGCAGATGCACGTCCAGCAGGAACTTCACTAAGCCGCGAGCACCACGGGATGCGTGGCAAAGCGCGCGGCAAAACGCACACACGCCCGGATGTTTTCAACGCTAAGCTCGGGGAAGTCCGCGACCATCTCCGCCTCGGGCGTTCCGTCCGCGATCATGTCGAGCACATCCACCACTCGGATACGCGTGCCCGCAACCCGGGGCTTGCCGAAACCGATTTCGGGATCGATGTCGATGTAGGAATGGCCGGGCATGAGCATGCGCCCAACCGTGCGCTTAGCGACGCACTTGTCAAGCGGGCGCGGCTCACAACCCCTCCGCCCGCAGCAACGCCAGCAGCACCGCCCGGCTCTGCGCATCCCACACCCCCTCCACGCGGGCGGGCCGGAAATGCCGCTGGAACGCCACCAGCGCCGCGCGCGCGTCCGCCACGCCGTAGCCATAGCGCGCAAGCGCCATCGTCGCCCCCGCGTCGGTCCAGCCGGGATCGGCCTCGCCTGCGGGCACCCGCGTCGCCAGCCCCGCCTCCGCCAGCGTACCCCAGGCAAACAGTTCCCCTGGATCGTCCTTGCGCGTGGGCGCGAGGTCGCTGTGGCCGATCACCCAGGCGGGCGGGATCGGCCAACGCGCGAACGCCGCGCGCAACAGGTCGATCAACGCCGCGATCTGCGGCTCGGGGAACGGCGTATAGCCGAACTCCGCGCCCGGGTTGACCAGCTCATAGCCGATCGACGCGCTGTTCACGTCGGTGATCCCCCGCCATGACCCCGCCCCCGCGTGCCACGCGCGCTTGTCCTCGTCCACCAGCGCGAAGACGGTGCCGTCCTCGGCGATCATATAGTGCGAACTCACCCCCGAGGCCGGGCTGGTGAGCGTGTCCAATGCCGCGTCGGCGGTGCGCATCCCCGTGTAGTGGATCACCGCCATCGTGACCGGCAGGCGGCGCTCGCCGAAATTGGGACTGGGGCGGGAGATCATGGCTCTGCCTAACCGACGACGCGCGACTTGGCGAAGGGTCGCCTACGAGGTTAGACTCCCGCCATGCCGCCAGACGCAGCCCCGCCCGCGATCGAGTTCGAGGGCGCGGCCAAATCCTATGGCCCGGACCGCGCCCCCGCACTCGCACCGCTGTCGCTCGGCATCGTCGCAGGCAGCTTCGTCGCGGTGGTCGGCGCATCGGGATCGGGGAAGACGACGACGCTCAAGCTCGTCAATCGGCTGGTCGATCCCGATGTCGGCGTGATCAGGGTGGCGGGAGAGGATGTCGCCGCGCTGAGCGCGCCCGCACTGCGCCGCCGGATCGGCTACGTCTTCCAGGGCGTCGGCCTGTTCCCGCATCTGAGCGTCGCCGAGAATATCGGCGTCACGCCGCGCCTGCTCGGCTGGGACCGCGCGCGTATCGCCGTGCGCGTGGCCGAGTTGCTGGCGATGGTGGCGTTGCCCGCCGGTTACGCCGCCCGCGCTCCGGCGCAGCTCTCGGGCGGCGAGCGTCAGCGCGTCGGCATCGCGCGCGCGCTCGCGGCGGGACCCAAGATCATGCTCCTGGACGAGCCGATGGGCGCGCTCGATCCACTCACCCGCGACCGGCTCGGCCAGGATTACCGCGCGCTGCACGAGGCGCAGGCGCTTACGACGTTGATGGTGACGCACGACATTCAGGAGGCGCTGCTGCTCGCCGACCGGGTGGTGGTGATGGCGGGGGGCCGGGTGGTCGCGGACGATACGCCCGCCGCGCTGCTGGCGGGCGCAGGCGGGGCGGAGGCGACCGCGCTGATCGCGGTGCCGCGCGCGCAGGCGGAGCGGATCGCGGCGATGCGCGGCGAGGCGGGCGCATGAACGATCGCCTCGACGCCGCGCTCAGCGCGCTCCCTGGCGACCTCGCGTGGCACGTCCTGCTGAGCGCGGCGGCGCTCGCGCTCGGCGGGGCGATCGCGTTGCCGCTCGCGGTCGTCGCGGCGCGGCGGCCCCGGTTGCGCGCGGCGTCGCTCGGGCTGGCGAGCGCGATCCAGACGGTGCCCGCGCTTGCGCTGCTGGCACTGTTCTACCCGGTGCTGCTGCTGCTCGGCATGGCGACCGGCACCGCGCTACCCGCGCTCGGCTTCCTGCCCGCGCTGCTCGCGCTGGCGCTGTTCGCGCTGCTGCCGATGTTGAGAAACGGCGTCGAAGGGCTGACCGGGCTGGATCCCGCCATCCTCGAAGCCGCCGACGGGGTGGGCATGACGCGGGGCGAGCGGCTGCGGCTGGTCGAGGCGCCGCTCGCCGCCCCCGTGGTGATGGCGGGGGTGCGCACGGCGGCGGTGTGGACGATGGGTACCGCGACGCTGGCGACCACGGTGGGTCAGCCATGCCTGGGCAACCTCATTTTCGCAGGCTTGCAGACCGAGGATTGGGTGACCGTGCTGGTCGGCTGCGCCGCGTCCGCCGCGCTCGCGCTTGGGGTGGATGCGCTGCTGGGGCTGGTGCAATCGGGAGTGGCGGCGCGACGTCCAGGGCGGATCACGGTGGGCGCGCTGCTACTGGTGGCGGGGATCGCCGCGGCGGCGGTGACGCTCGCGCCAGCCACGTCGCGGCCGACTTACGTGGTGGGCGCCAAGAACTTCGGCGAGCAGTTCATCCTCGCCCGCCTTATCGGGGCGCGGCTGGAAGCGGGCGGCGGGCGGGTGGAGTACCGCGAGGGGCTGGGTTCGGCGGTCGCCTTCCGCGCGCTCGCCGCTGGCGACATCGACGTCTACGTCGACTATTCGGGCACGTTATGGACCAACCAGATGGCGCGCGTGGACACGCCGCCGCCCGTCATCATGCGCGCCGAGATCGCGCGCTGGATGCTGGCGCATCATGGCGTGCGCGTGGGCGGAGCGTTGGGGTTCGAGAATGCCTATGCGCTCGCGATGCGCCGCGACCGCGCGGCGGCGCTCGGCATACACACGATCGCGGACCTCGCGCGCGTCGCCCCGCGCCTGGCGCTCGGCGCGGACCTCGAGTTCCTGTCGCGGCCCGAGTGGCGCGCGCTCAGCAGCGCGTACGGGTTGCATTTCCGCGAGAGCCGCGCGTTCAGCCCCACCTTCCTCTACCGCGCTGCGCGCGACGGGACAGTCGACGTGATCTCCGCCTTTTCCAGCGACGGGCGCATCGCGGCGGACGATCTGGTGGTGCTAACCGATCCCCGGGGCGCGATCCCGTCCTATGACGCGCTGCTGCTGGTCTCGCCCAAGCGCACACGTGATCGGCGGCTGGCGGAGGCACTCGCGCCGCTGCTGGGGCGCATCCCGGTCGAGCGGATGCGCGAGGCGAACCTGATGGTCGATCGGGACACGGACAAGCAATCGCCCGAGGCGGCGGCACGGTGGCTGGCGTCGCATCTTGCGCCGCGCGCGGCCGGAGCTACGCTTGGCGCTGCCACGGAGCCAAGCCCATGATCTCACGCCGATCGTTCGTCGCCACCGCCGCGCTCGCCCCCATCATCCCGGGTGTCGCGCGCGCGGCCACGGACGATGCCGACAGCGCGCTCGACGCGATGTTCGACGTCTTCTTCCAGGAGGGCCTGCGCCAGCGGCCCGAGCAGGCGACGCTTCTCGGGTTGGACAAAGACGCGAACGCGGGTCTCAAGGCGAAACTGGGCGACGACAGCGCGGCGGGGCTCGCGGCGGCGAAGGTGCTCACCCAGCGCCAGCTCGCCGCGCTCGAACGGGTGGACCGCAACCGGCTGAGCCCGTCGGCGCGGATTGACTACGACGCGGTGCTGTATACTCGTCGCTCGGCCGCCGCCGTGCAGCGGTTCGATTTCGGCGGTAACAGCTACGGCCCGTCGCCTTACGTGATCAGCCAGCTGACGGGCGCGTACCAGATTGTGCCCGATTTCCTCGACACCAAGCATCGGATCGACACGCGCGAGGACGCGGATGCGTATCTGTCCCGCCTGCGCGCGTTCGGCGACCAGCTGGACGCGAATACCGACCGGATGCGCCACGATGCGGACCTGGGCGTGGTGCCGCCCGATTTCCTGATCGACACCGCGATGGTGCAGCTGGGCAAGACGCGCGTGAGGGCCGATCAGGCGACCGTGGTCACTTCGATCACGCGGCGCGCGGCGGCAAAGGGGCTGGGCGAGAGCTACACGCAGGACGCGACCAAGGTCTATAATGACCGCATCCTGCCCGCGCTCGATAGGCAGATCGAGGCGGTGCGCACAGCGCGCGCGCGCGCGACGCATGATGCGGGCGTGTGGAAGCTGCCGGACGGCGCGGCCTTCTACGGCGTGGCGCTGCAGACGACCACGACCACGCGCTACACGCCGGGCGAGGTCCACAAGATCGGACTGGATCAGGCACGCGAGATCGGCGCGCGGCTGGACGCACAACTCCGCAAGTTGGGGCTGACGCAGGGCACGGTCGGCGAGCGGGTGCGCCACCTCTATGCCGACCCCAAGCAGCTGTACCCCGATACGGACGCGGGCAAGGTGCAGGCGATCGCCTACTGCAACGAGCGGCTCGCGGCGGTTCGCGCGCGGCTGCCGCAAGCGTTCAACCGCCTGCCCAGCTATCGGTTCGAGGTGCGCCGCGTGCCGCCGCAGACCGAGGCCGGGGCGGCGAACGCGTTCAGTCAGTCCCCCGCGCTCGACGGATCGCGCCCCGGGCTGGTCTATTTCAACCTGCACGACACGAGCGAGTGGCCCAGGCTGGCGCTTGCCACCACGACCTATCACGAGGGCCTGCCCGGCCATCAGTTCGAGGGAGGGCTGGCGCTCGGCAACGCGCGGCTGCCGCTGATCCGCAAATCGGCGGGCTTCTCGGGCTATGGCGAGGGCTGGGCGTTGTATGCCGAACAACTGGCGGACGAGCTGGGGATGTACGACGACGATCCCGCTGGGCGCGTGGGCTATCTGAAGGCGCAGCTGTTCCGCGCCAATCGCTGTGTCGTCGATACCGGCATCCACCATCTGCGCTGGAGCCGCGAACAGGCGATCGACTATTTCATGCGCGCCGAAGGCGACGCGCGCGGCAACATCACGCGCGAGGTGGAGCGGTACTGCGCCACGCCGGGCCAGGCGTGCTCGTACAAGCTGGGGCACACGGTGTTCACCGGGCTGCGTAGCGACGCGAAGGCGAAATTGGGCGCACGCTTCGACTTAAAGGCGTGGCACGACGCGGTGCTCGGCTGCGGGCGCGTACCGCTCGAGGTGCTGCAGGGCGTGGGGGACGCGTGGACGCGCGCGCAGCTGGCCCGCGTATAAGGCACCCGAGCGGCTCGCTCGGCACCGCGCTCGCGCAGTAAAAGTGGTCGAGAGAGGTCCTGAGATTATGGATTACGTCTCCGATTATGGTGGGAGTGTGCTTAGGAAGGATGCCGCCGACAGCTCGCCTTTTCCAACGACGAGCGTCCTTCTCGGGGCGAAGGGCTTTCACGTTATCCATGACGTAGGCCCGAACGATGCGTTCAAACTCATTGATGTGATGGTTGGCCCGCTCTTTTTTCAAAACAGCGCTGGAGAAATCGGTGCGGAAGATTGATGTGGTCATTCCGTTCCCATCCGAGGACGACGTGCTCCGACACATGTTGAACACCCCTCCTGATCCGCACGAGCCTAAGAAGGATCGGCCTTCGCCTTCCTCGCCCGCCAGCGAAGGAAAGCCATCGCGCGCTGGCTTTTCGTCCTAAGCTTCGTCAGTCCGCCGATAGGTGAGGCGCTCTTCCTCTCCCTCACACCCTTCGTCCATTAACCTTTAAACATTGCTCGGCGTCTCACGAGGTACGTGTCTAACGGCTGGTCTGAAAGTGTAAATAATCCCGACGGAATTTTACGGTTTTCGCGACCTTGAGACAGAAGGATCTTTACCACTCAGAGCTAAGCCTATGAAAAGGCTACGCTAAGACTCAGACGTAAGCGTCTTTATAAATGGTACGGGTTTTGCTTCATGGTTAACGGATACTCCGTAACTCAGAAGGATCGAGACCCATGCGTTTCACCACTCTCATCGGCCTTGCGGCCCTCACGCTGACCACCGCAGCGCAAGCTGCTCCCAACCTCGTCCAGAATGGCGGCTTCGAGACGTCGACCTACACGCAAAACAGCCAGTTTGGCACCGCTTTCGGCG
>JAABUQ010002536.1_pt1 | contig 35841 bp, 37 predicted proteins | sample 5560001 | NCBI WGS metagenome assembly JAABUQ01 (sample SAMN10711888, study PRJNA513371) | rock metagenome | isolation source: Antarctica rocks | place: Antarctica: Victoria Land, Finger Mt nord | collected 2015-12-18
TATAGGAGTCACAATACTCATCGATAAATTTGATGGTTGGTCGAGCGGCACGGGGTTTATCCATAGACGGGGCTTAGGTTTCAGCGCTTACCATTAATTATACTCTCATCAGAGTGACAAAAGAGCGTTATAGCGGTTTTCAAATGGGTAATGTACAATAACAGCAATGAGCAAACCAATTTCGGATATCTTTAATTGTTACGAGGTTCATGGCATCACTAATCGCCTGATCCAAACCATCTCGGGTACGCGCTGCCACAGAACGTAAATATTGCTTCAGCTTAGACCAACAGTTTTCAATCGGACTAAAATCGGGAGAATAAGGAGATAAATAGACTAATCTTGCCCCAACAGCTTCGATAGCTGGGCGAACTTCTTCGACTTTATGCGCCGGCAGATTATCCATAACAACACATGCGCCTGGCCAGAGGTTGGGGACTAAAATTTGTTCGACAAAGCCAATAAACGCATCGCCATTAATGCCTCCATCCGTCGTCCAAGCGGCAACAAAACAAGTTTTTCCTAATGCTCCAATCAGTGTGACGTTCTTGCCCCGAAGGTAGGGTCGCTCGCCATAGGCCCGCTGACCTTCTAGAGCACGACCATATAAGCGGGCCATCGCCAGATTCATTCCGGTTTCATCAATAAAAACTAAGTCTTCAGGAGGCACATCCTGGATTAGTTCCCTGTATTCTCGGCGCAGATTTTGCACCCGCTCACTTGCCGCTTGGGTTACATGGAAGGTTTTTTTTTCCGCGTCAGTCCCAGCTGTTGCAGCACCCGGAATAAAGTACTTTGGCTCACGCGTATCTCTGTACGTTGCTCTAGGCGCTCGCATAACTCTGCCAATGTCGCATCATTGTCTTCTTCGACTAGTTGTTGCACTAGACTCAAATGATTTGCTAGTTTTGGAGCCGAGCCCCCGCCATGGGGTTTGGGCTCTAGCGTCCCTTCGTTGTGATACCGCCTGAGCAATTTCTGCACAAAGTTAGCGCTGACCTGAAATCGCAAGGCTAATTGGCGTACTGAATTTTCTCTATTGTTATGCGCATTAATAATTCTTTGACGCAGATCAAGGGAGTATGCTTTCATCGTTACCGCAACTAGTCAAAAACTTTGCCTATTTCAAGTGTATACTATCCGAACGAAAATCGCTATAAGCCAATCCCAAGTAGGAAGCGGCTTTCATCAATTCCTCTTCAGCTTCTTCCAAAAACACTTTGACTCTACGCCGATCGGCTAAAGGCAGTTGCTTTTCTGGCTTCAAGGCATCGGTAAACGTCAGATCGTTGTCGTCGATCAGGTCATAGGTATCGTCATGCAGTTCTGGTAGGGAAATCGTTATACCACCCATCTCTTCGATCGTCTTTTTCGTTTTGCTGCCGTCGTAGCGCCGGAACTTTGCCGCCTCACCGTAGAACAAATTTTTGACCACAACCCAATCGGTTACACGGTTCATATCGTGTTTTTGCACGTACTCTAGCAGGGTAAGTAGACTGTTGACACTATCTTTGACCCGGCTCAAAACATTCACCAGAGTCAGCCGATACCCTACCTCTGGCAGCAAATCAAACAGATGAAGCTCCGCATCAAGACGCTCAAACAGTTCACCGCCACCTGCCGGAAAATCAATCAACACAATTTTGGTGTTTTCAGAGTCCAGGCTGTTGATCAACTTGTCGGCTCCTCCACGCTTGCTCAGGTCAACCTGCAACACACCTGCACCATTGGCATAGGCTGAAGAATAGGCTTTGTGATAGAAGCGGTAGAGTTGGGCGTTCCGCTTATCACCGTCGTAGGGCAAGATCGGAATAGAACGAGCGATACCAATATCTGAGTAGGTTCTGGCAAATGAGCTTTTTCCATTTCCACCTTTATCAGAGGTTGAAATCACAATTCGCTTTTCGGCAGTGGAAGTTTGAGACTGTTCTAAATTTGTCTCGTCAACCTCAGCTATTTCTGAACTTACAGTTTTCTGACGCGGCATTTATACCTCATTAGTACACAAGCGTTTACAGTTCATCATTTCCTCTCATTCGCTGAAAACCTTCTTCATTTGTGCCAGAGATTTTAACGTCTTCAGCAATTGGAGTTTCTTCCGGCTGAGAGGGTGAAGGCGTTGAGCTTGACTTCGATCGCGGATTGCTCTTGGTTTGCTTGGGCGGCTTTGAAGTTGAATCAGGAAGTTGGGGCGGCGTGGGATTAGATGAAAGAGATCGACTTTCCCGCAAATATTGTTTAAGAGTATTGAGCGTTAGCGATACACCTTCAGCCTCAAAAACTTTCACGATATCTTCGAGGGTGTAGCCTGATGCTTGAGCCGCTTCAATTTTGGGCTTCATCCGATTCACTAATTCTTTAACCTGTAATCCTTTGGGATTCTGAGCAAGGTGATCCAATTTTGAGCCTAGCTGGTCAGCTAGGCTTTCAGGATAAGTTTTCGGTGGCTTGCCCATAAGTACCTCACTTAGTATTTTCCAAATTTCCATTACTCCTACTTAACTCTCCTAATACACTTTTAACAAAATTACAAACAGGCTGGGGGCATCAGAAGGCAGTCTTAGCAAAACTTTGGATTCTAGCGCGAGATCTACGCCAACGAGCCTAGCGCGTTACGTCTAGACGTGCTACCACAGAATTATCATTTGGCTCGCTGGCAAGTTGGAGGCTTATGTCTAAATTTAAAAGTACAAATAATGCCCTAAGTGACTTGAGCAGCGGCATTAGAGAGGCTTTGGGGGAATCAGAGTTAGAGGAACGGCGTACCATCTGCAAGCGTTTCTACGTGACTGAAGCAGAAGATCAGCGATTGGATGAACTGCGTCAGGGGGTTAGTCTCTCAGCATTCGTCAGGGCTAAGGTCTTTGGTTCTGGCATTCCTCGACCTCGCCAAATCGTGCCACAAATTAATCGAGAAGCATACATTCATCTGGCAAACCTCAGAAGTAATTGCAACCAAATTGCCAAGGCTGTGAATACTGCTGCCAAACAAAATCAGGCTTTACCCCTCACTCAAGCATACCTGGATCAGTTGAGGCAACTCGAAGAACTGCTGGTAGAAGTCGGGTTGCAACTAAGCCAAGCAAACGATGTTAGCAGAGAGGAAACCTGAGTGGTCATCGGGAAGACTTTGCAGAATAACAATTTTAAGGAAACGAGTCGCTACGTGCTGGACAAAGAGGAAGCGCGAATATTAGGCAGCACGGTAATGGGGAGTGATTCAGATACCATCTCACGGGAATTTTTGATGAGCCGGGATTTGAATTCAGGAATTGAGCGCCCGGTTTATCACCTGATCCTTGCCTATAGCTATGGGGATGCATCAACTAAGGATCTTACAGATGAGTTTTTGTTGGATCGATCAAAAGAGTTTTTTGCAGGATTGGTAGTTTCGGCATGCGAGCCAGAGTTACTGAGACAAGAGGACAAAACTGAATATAAACAGAAGGTTAATGACTTTCTTGAAGCAGAGATTTATGAATATCAATGGTTCGCTGCTGCCCATGAAGACACAAAACATCGGCATACTCATTTTGTGGTTAGCCGGGAGAGTTTGATAGGTGGGCGGTGCATTCCAACCTGGCAAGACAAGGAGCGTAGTCACCGCATCTGTCGGGAAATAGAAAAAGAGCATGGGCTTGAGCAGCTACAAAGCTATTACGAAATTGAACGACGATCGCCCACACGGGGGCAATTAGAGGAATGGGAGAAAACTGGGATTTCTCCAGTGATGGTAGTCATGCAGGATGCAATCGACCAGGAAGCCAAGCCAGGGCACTCACTCGATCAGGTGATAGCTGCACTCAGGGAGAATCACGGCATTGAGGCGAAGGTAGGGCTTTACAAGGGCACACAGGGAATTGTTTTTGAGAAGACCGACAGTAAAGGCGAAATTGTGAGGATGTCTGGAAGCCAGCTAGGGCGGGGCTATACCTTGCCAGCGATCGGGCGACGGCTGGAACGGGATATTGAACTCGAACCGCCTGGAGTTGAGCCAGAAACAGAAGTTATCCAGGAACCTGACCCAATTGAACAGGTCATGCGTGAGCAGGCAGGGTACGCTGAACGCCTTGCACCGCAGATTAAAGAAATATGGGATCGTGAGAAATCGGGTAGACCAAAGCTCAAAACTGCAACGTTTGAGGATTACCAGATTCGCCTGTCTGAAGATGCTCAGCCAGAACTCTATCGACACGATCGACAGTTGCTAGGGTACTCAGAGGGTGAATACCGAGCCTACGGGTTAACTGAGCAGGATTGTAGCGCAATGGAACGGTTCAATACGCTTTCACAGCAGCAAGCTCAGGAGCGGCTGCAACAGTTGGAATTTCAGCAACGACAACAGGAACGGGAAAAGGAGAAAGTGAAGTCTCGCAGCCAGGAGCAGGAACGGTAGTGAGTAAGCCAAAATTCTGGGTTCAGGAGGTTCGTGTCAGCGAACAAGGGTTACATTGCCACTTTGCAAATGAACTGGAAGCCCATCGCTTCTATCTGCACTTGCAATATCAAGGCGCTACGTCAGCCATTGATGGAACGGAAGTAACAATTTACAAGCATCGAGCTGGTTCTGATTAGGCACTGCGGCGAATGCGGGTGACTTTACCTCGGCGCTCTAAGCGGGGCGCGATCGCATCATAGCTGCGGGGCGTGATTTTTACTTTTGCGGCTGGAGTTCCATCGCTGATTGCTAAATAGCCCTCTAGCTTTGGTAAGCCTTGCAGTTCCGAGGGCATGACGGCATAAGTTTCACGAAGCGACTCAGATCTAGGGTCAGAAAGCAATGCAGCGAGAACATTGCTGGAGGGATGAGAGGCGGATTTAAGGCGATCGATTCGCTCTTGCCGTCCAATTAAGTTCGCGCCCAATTCGGCTGATTCAGGATCACCGCAATTCAGAATCAGCTTGGTGCGCGTTCTTTGCAAAATAATCCGAGCATCTTCATCCCCATAGGTTCTTCGGATTTGGGGGCTACCAACGTAAAGCGGGACAGTTGGACGAAGTCAGATCAGAGTTTTAAATTTCCCCTGGAGGTTTAGACTAAGCTCTGAACCAGCACAGTGTGGGATAAGGAATGAAGTTACGCCAACGTAGCCAACAGGTGTTTGAGGCAACCAAGGAAGGAGGCAAACGTTCCATTAGGAGAATCGCTGAGGCGACGGGCATAGCTAAAAGTAGTGTGCATCGCCATCAACAAGCGCTCAAGCGGCGTAACCAGTATTCTGAGTCAGGATTATGGGAAACGGCAGCTGGGGGTCAATGGCTACGACTGCTAGTATTGGGAACGATTTACTTGTTTGGCATCAAGTGTGGAATCGGAGTCGAAACGCTGTCGGAGTTCTTCTACCTGTTGCAATTGCCAATGCAGGTGGGGGTGTCTCCCAGTGCGCTAAGAAGTCTGGAAGTTGTGATCAGAAAGACCATTCTGGAATATCAACAGCAACAGCAAAAAGCCCTAGAGGAGACCCAGACAGCGATTGAGATTTGTGCCGCAGCCGATGAAACAGCTTTTGAGCAAGACGTATTGGTGTTGATGGACTTGTCAAGTAGGTACATCTTGGTCGAAGAAGAGGCAGAGAATCGACAATACCAGACCTGGCTGGACAAAGCACAAACAGCTTTAACACGGGTGGGAGTGCGAGTTAGATCATTGGTCAGTGATCGAGCGCCCGCCTTAATTAAGCTAGCTCTGGAAGGATTTGAGTGTCCTAGCATTGCGGATCTGTTTCATCCACTGTGGGACTTGAGTAAGTCTGTGGGAGCTGCCCTGAGTCGGCAATTCACTCATGCGAATCAGAAACTGGCGCAGGCACAACAACGGCGCTTCGCAACTAACAGCATTAGCTAAAGATACAACAGCCCAACAGCAGTTGGTGGAACAACTACAGGCTCAGTGCGAATTTGTGCAATCGGGTCAACGCACTTACCATCGTCTGCGGCAGCAACTGACACTGAGCGTCCATCCCTTCGCCTTGTCGGATGGTGGCTTCAAGACCACAACCGAGATTCAATCTCAGCTAGAGCAACTGCTACTCAAGTTGGAGACTCTCCAGCATCAGCATCAACTGGTCAAGACTGACTCGGTTTTGCACAAATTCCGACAGCAAATTCCGGCTTTGGCAGTTGGGGTCAATACCTGGTGGCAGTGGGTGCAACACTCCCTCTCCCTGGAAGACTTGGACACGCCTTTAACCAACTGGTTGCTGGGTCAGATGCTGCCAAAAGTCTACTGGCAACTCCAACTCAACCAAACCAAATCCCGCTCTCTGAAAAGAATTTACCAGAGGGCACAGCGACGAACTCATCGGGCTCTGCTCGCTCATGCCTTCACGGCTACCCTCGCGGATGGGCAGTTTAGACATTGGCAAGACTGGGCTAAATGCATGGTGAGTCGATTCCACCGCGCCTCCTCTGCTGTCGAGGGTCGTAATGGCTATCTGTCTCAACGACACCATGCGCAGCGAGGATTCTGGAAGAATCATCTCCCAGTCCTGACCGTGATTCATAACTTCGACTTGCAGCGTTCTGATGGCACCACTGCTGCACAACGACTATTTGGCAGACAATTTCCTAATCTGTTTGCCTGGGTGATGCAGCAGATGGGTGAGCTACCTCGTCCCAGAGTCTCGAAAAAATCAGTCAAGGCTCAAAGGCTTTCTCTGCCAAGTGTCCCGCTTTAAAATAGTAGCCTCGTGGGGCATCGTCAGAAGAAAAAGGGGATGAGCTGGACAGCAAAAGGAAGCCAAGCTTTGGCTGTGCTCAAGGTCGCCGAATTGAATGGCCAATGGGGAGCAGTTTTTGGGACAAATACCTCTGCTCTGTAAGCATCACGCCAAACTTTACAGCTCATCCCTGGCCGAAATCACACAAGTCTTATCCATGATTTGGCGATGATGCTGGTCCACTACCTGAAGATTCTCAGGTCGATACACGATGGCTGACAAGGCTTCAAAACTGCGTTTTTCTGGATCTTGAATGGAAATATGACCGCCATCGACCTAGACGATTAGTTCCGAAGCCGGAGCAGCATCCTCCTGTGCTGCAGGTGGAATAGCGTTCTGCTCGGCTAGCACCGCTCCTACTTTATCGGTAATCCGTTGAACATGAGTATGATTATTCACACTCCGCCGTTGACAATTTAACTTCTCCAGGTTTTGCTCGGCTTCTCGATAGCTAAACAACGCACCTTGTTCACATTGCAATTTCGCTAGATCTGGATGGATATTCGTGCCAAACAACGATTTGATTGTGGAGGCGCTTTGCGACCCGCTATGAGAAGTACGCTGTCAACTATCTTGCCATGCTTATGATTGGTGCTATTCGTCTGTGGTTGTGAGTTTGCAGACACGCCCTATTCTTGAGACAGAACCAGGAGACAGAACCAGGTTGCCTATGATCAAGCAGTTAGAAATGGAACTAGAAGCTGCTGCACAATAAGTGAAGCGAGATGTAGACTAATGGAGTTATGGCTCTAACAGCGACTCTAACTCCTTCAACAATCGTTCTGCTTTCGTGCGCGATCTCCCAGTTAAAGATGCTGTTGAGAGACGTTGCAAAACGGACTTGGCACGGATTGAAAACGGCTCGGCTTGATTTGCGGTTTCTGGCTCGTGTTGCTCACGCCAAGTTTTTACGGCTTCTGTGATTTGATTCCGTGACCAACTTTCTGCGATCGCTTGCTCTAGTAATGTATCTCGCGTTTCGTCGTCGGTGATTCGAGCAAACAAACGCGCTTTTGAACCTTCTAAATGTCCCTGCATAATTGCATCTTGGATAGATTTCGGTAAGTTCAGCAGCGGCAGAAAGTTAACCCGAAATCCTTCAGGCTGGTAGCGTCCTAGCCGCTCAAATTTACGCTCAATGATTGACCAGTACGCTTCAAGCTGTTCTAGCGGAATCGGAGCCAGTAAGCTGTCTTGGCGGGGAGCGCGATGGGTTCCATCAGATTGACGATTACGAGAGTTCCAGCTAAAGAGCGTAATGATGTGCTCACGCGACAGCGATAACTCAAGCTCTAGTGAGCGCAAAATGCCGTGAACGGTCTCGAGATCATTAAAGTCTCTCCGTTTGAGGTTTTCTTCAAGTTCAAGATCAAGCGCTTCAACTACGTCCACCTCAAAAACTAAAGCATCAACCCATTCAATCTTGGCTCGTTGACACGCGAGATAGCGGGTTCCACCAGCAATTAATTTGTAGCGCCCCGTCTTAGTTGGACGCACCCAGAAAACGCCTCGAAAGCCAGACTTGCGGAACGTCTCAACAAATGAACGAATCAGTACTTCGTCATGGGACTGGCGGACTCGATCACTAATTTCGATGTCTGATAATCTCAATCGGACAACGGCTTCACTGCCATTCTGCTCGATTTTTGGAGCAGGCAAGTTGTCAAGATCTGTCGTGGGCATCATTGACCCAATGTTTTGTAGGGCTGCTGCAAGTCGATTAGCCATTGAGAATCTCCTCTAGCAATTGTTGAATATCTGACCAAGCTTTTTCTACTGTCTTGCCTCGCAGCTGACCGATCGATAAACCTCGACCAAAGGCTTCATCGTAAACTGCATAATCTCGAATCACGGATTCAAAAACAGGAATGCCCTGCGCTCTCAGTCCTGCCTTGAAGATTATAAGGGTTTCTTCTCGGTTATTCGGATGGACTCGATTTAGCACGACTCGATGCTTTTTACTCCCAACAGCGTCTAGGAGCTTTACGGTAGAACCTGTGACGCGCAGTTCGTCCTGTTTAGTTGAACTGGGAATCAGAATTAAGGTAGAGCGCTGTACGATTTCTTCAAGGTCAAGGGGTTCCGGTCTGGCTTTGGTATCGACGAAGAAGTGGCGACAGTTTCCGGTTTGCCCAACTGAAGCGGTTTCGCTCATCACCCGCAGTGGAACGCTCTCACTATAAACAATTGATCGCGCTCCGACTATAGTGCTACGGTTTGGATCGCCGTCAATTAGAATCGTTTCGATTCCACGTTGCGCTAGGGCGTAGGAGAGATTGACTGCGACCGTTGTTTTTCCGACACCACCTTTTTGGTTCAGAATTGAAACCAAGAGGGGCTGGATGCTGGTTTGAGAAGTGGATGATTTAGCTGTAGTTTTAGCTTTCTTTTTAGACCTAGATAGGGTAGTCATAAAGTTAATGAAGAAACGTTAATTCTGGAGCTTGTGCTATCTTGCAGCTAGGTTGCGTTCGATCTATGTTGATAATTTCCTTCACTGACTATGAGCGTGGTTGATCTCAAAGATCACCCTCAAAAGTCGATGAGAAGATAATACTGGTAAATTGCAAAGTTCGCTCAGTTTCCTGGCAAACTTCTTCAAAGCCAGAAGCAGGAATACTGGTATTCGCACTTTCAGTAGATCACAAAGTTTTTGAAACTGACGGAATCATCAGGCTTTTAAGCGTTGTGGTTCAGGGGGAACAGCGTTCGATTAAGGGTGATCGCTTTGAGCTAACTAACGGTATCGCCTGAAACGCTGATTAAACGGTAATTTTTTGATGTCTGTGTATTTTGGTTGAAAGGTCCAACTGGCAGGGGATCTAAAAAACTGTGTGATCTACTGATTATGAGATTGCCTAAGCTGATTACTCGCAGCACACACTATCGGATTGAGCAGTACTTGCGAGATCGCTTTGGTTGGACGGCGGAGGAGATCTATCCAAGCGGTTTCTGAGCACTCCGACTCCACTCAGGCCCAGAAGGTATCTACTCTCGCTCCAACTCTGTTTCGAGCACCAACCTCGTAATCCTCACCGAACCTCAACGTTAAACTTCCCCATCTTTTTCGATTTTGGCGGCGCTTGAGGAACAGGTGGTTTTACTACAGGGTCAGGTTTCTCTGGTGACTTGGTTTCTGCTTGAGGGGTTTTTAATTCTGCCTGCGCCCCGGCAGCGTTCGTCGCCCTGGGCTGCGGTGAAGACAATGCTGGGGCAGCTTCTGTCTCCACCTGTTTAAGTGCCTCACTCTCGCGCATCTTACGTTCAAACACTTGAATGTTTGGCTGCTCTAGGACAAAGCCATCTGCTGTAGCCGCTCCCATCTGACCAGCGATCGCCGCCACCCATTGCGGGTAAGTGGTACTCGCTGTCTCCAACTTGCTCCACTGCTTTTGCTTCATAGAAATTTGCACTACCCGCCCGTCACAATCAACCTTGAAGTGGCATTCACCATTTGCTTTCAATACTTGAGGCAGGATATTGAGCTTGATTGTTACTTCTAATTTTGCACTCACTGGGGTCAATTCTTCCCAACTAATAGATTCTGCCGTTGTTGGTTGTTCACGTTTAAGCTGGGGCTGAGGTAGAGGCGTCCTCGAACGCTGCCTTCGGCTTTTTGATTCTGGCGGTTTCTCCAGGCGCGGTGGGTGAGGGAGTGACGTTCTCCCCTCCTAACCTTGCGGTATAGGAGGGGCTTCCCCAACTCGCGTTTTAGGGCTTCCTGCTTCATCGGACATCACCAAGCTATCGACATCGACATGTCGAGTAGCCCAGCTCTGCAACCCTCCACAGGCAGTAGCGATGTGACCCACCGCTTTTAATCCACGTTCCAGGATATTAATTGATGCGTTAATATCTCGATCAATTTCTAATCCGCACTTGGGACATTCATGAGTACGGATTGACAAATCTTTAGGGACTTCAACTCCACACCCACTACAATCCTGCGTTGTGCCATAGGGGTTCACTTTCACAAACCAGACGCCGCATTTTGCTGCCACTGCTTCCAGAATCGTGATGAACTTTCCCCAGGCTACATCGAGGATTGACTTAGCAAGATTTGTCCGAGCTAGTCCTTTAATATTTAAGTCTTCGACAGCAATAAAATCATTTTCTTTGACTAGTTTATGAGCGGTTTTGTAATGAAAATCTTGACGTTGACGCGCTATCCTTTGATGAATTCTTGCTATCCGGTTTGCTGATGAGTGAGCATTTTTTGAACCTTTTTGTTTCCGAGCTAGAAATCTTTGCTGCCTTGCAAGGTGTGACTGTGCTTGCCGATAGATTTGCTGCACTGCCACCATCAAGCCCGATGATGCTGCCAAAAATACCTTTAGTCCAACATCTACTCCAATGAATGTTTTGATAGTTTCTAGGGGTATAGGACTGGGAACGGTATCATCTTGCAAGTTAATACAGGCATACCAACCATCAGCCTTCTTGATTACTGTACAAGTCTTAGGTGTGAAGCTATCTGGTAGAGGGCGATGAAGAATAATTGGTATCGACCCAATCTTGCTCAGGGTTAATATCCCATCTTTTATGTTTGCTCCAGCCTTCTCGCTATTAACTCGCGGGAAAGTGAACGAACGCAAATCCCCAACTTTCTTAAACCGTGGTCTGCCTCCACGACGCCCCGATTTGTCAGGTTTAGTCCACCTCTCCCAAGCTTTTTCTAATCGCTTGAGATTCTGTTGCTGAACGTCGTGATAGAGATTTTTGTATTCGGGAAATAGTTCCTTGGTTTGTTTGAGTAACCCGGCTTGCAAGTTGTAGTTAGGGAAAACGCCGGGAATCTCCCCAATCGGTTCAGAAACTAGACTGCACCTATCTAATTGACACCGAGTTCTGTTTAGCCAATCTAGTCTCTGTCCCAACGAATAGTTGTAGTGACGACGCAAGAGTTCGCACCACCAATCCATCGTGGACTGCTGTTCCTGGCTTGGCTGAATTCGGTACTGGTAGGTTAGTAGCATACATGTATATTCTAACACGTAATTTTCTCGTCTTAGTCAGAGTTCTTGTCCGCGATTCCCCGTACCCCCAAGCCTGCGGCTATGGAGGTAGTACCCTCGCGGTTGAGGGATGGTCCCGCCGCTGTCACAACCTTGAGAGTGCCATCAACCAATTCAGCTTGGAACTGCCAAAAGGCAGCATCTGGAGAGGGTGCATTTGACCAACTGATCGGTAGTAGTCTCGGTTGCCAGTTGTAAGCATTAACACTGCCCGCTACAGTATTCCGCCAAATCTGAAGCTGCCCTAACTCTACCCAATCACCTTGCAGGATGAACTGCCCGTGCCCCTTTTGTGGTTGCTCGGAGACTGAGACCACCTGAAAGGCTAACTCTTGCTCTATAAGTGGATACACTCGCCAATAGACTTGCTGCCCCTGATACTTGCCCTGGTATTTCTGTTCGACCTTGAGCGGAATAAATGCCCGGTATCGAGCCTCCGCTGTTTCTAGGAACTTGGTTCCTTCTTCAGCTACTACCAGAGTCCCCCACAATTCTCCAATTGCTTGATAAAAGTGCTGTGCTTCAGCCATTTCTTGGTTGAGTACTAACTTTCTTCGCTCAATATGGATTCCAGGGAGATCTAACAGAGCAGACACTCAAGAAGAGCTGAAAGTAAAGCCTTGCCTCGCTTGCGAGCATTATGGACGAATTCAAAAAAGCCAAGATATAGGGGTAGCTTGGCTTGAGAAATGCCTCGATGCGGTCTTAACCACGAGCGCAGGAGAGACCAAAAACCTTCCATCGTATTGACGTGAACTTCGTGGAAACCAGTTAGAGTCGAGGGAGGCTATTATGCCTCGCCCCTCTCTGTTCAATCTGGGCGTGCAAGTTTCCCCGCACCCAGCTTTCGATGTTCTTAGCTTTCGCTTTTGCTCATGTGGTGGTACTGGTGGCAGCTTTGGTGGACGGCTATTAAATTGTCCGTCTTCCAGTTGTTGTGATTTCCATCTATATGATGCAGATGTACTCTCTCGTCACTCAGCATCTTTAAGCCACAGTGTCCGCATGTATGGTTTTGCCGTTTTAGGGTTTTAGAGGTACTACAGTCGTAGAGTTTGCTGTTGCGCTCGCTCCAGTAGACTAAATCTCCGTCAAATGGTGAGTTATCTCCTTTGACGTTGATATGTTTGTTTTCGGAGTAAGGAACCGATGGGAACGCTTTATCTAGTAATTTCTTACTAGTGTGGCGGTCTTGCTTGGCTTCCTTATTGAATACCTTGTATGCTCTGTTTTGTATGTGGTATAGCGACATGCGTCTGCTATTCATATTTCCACAGTAGCGGTGGTAATTCCTCCATCCTCTGACTACGGGTGTTAGCATTTTTGTTTTATCCGTAGCGCCATAGTTCGAGTTGTTGACGATGTGTTTTACTTTCTTACGGAATGATTTAAAGTTGTCCACTGAAGGGACGCATCTAAATTTTCCGTTGCGTTGCACTTTGAAGTGCCAGCCCAGAAAGTCGAATCCATCTGTCGCGGCGGTTATCTTGGTCTTCTTTTCGCTGACATTCATCCCTCTTTCAGTAAGGAATTGGCTAATTTTTCCAAGTATTTCGTTTGCGTCATCTTCCGGTCTGAGTACAATAACCATGTCTAGGGTAAAGGAATGGTTTGGAAGCGATAGCGAGAGCCTATCCGTTATCTGCGGGTTTCCCAGCAGTGTCTCAATAGCCCTAGAGCCTATCCGTTATCTATGGGTTTCCCCAACAGTGCCTCAATAGCTTAAGCATAGCTACTTCGCCATTCCCTTCCCATCCCACCGTACGTTCAGTTTTCCCGAATACGGCGGCCCGACAGTCTTCATCGCGAAGCATTCACAGTCCCACTTTCATACCTGATGAAGCCGCTGCCGATGTAGATGATTCCCATCGCATACAACTTCCGATTCGGATAGGTATTCCATCCAAACCCTCGCCGCTTGCTGCGGTAATTCAGGTAGCGTCGAAAGCGAATATTGATAAATCGTTGTAGGCTCCGAAACGCTTGACTGGCATTGGTATGACGGTAATAATTCGCCCACCCCAACACAGCCTGGTTCACTTGCCGCACGAATTCATCCGGCAGGATAGGTGCCCGCCGTTTGGTGAAGGACTTAATCTGCCGACGGATATTGCCTTGTGAGGTTTTGCTGGGGAAAATGTAAATCCCATTCTTGCCGGTTTTAGGACTGCGGCGTTTGACGAATTGGAACCCAATGAAATCAAACCCTGCGGTCAATTTCGTGATTCGGGTCTTCTTGCCATTCAGGGTCAGTCCCATCCGCCGAGTTATCGACTCAAATGCTTGCAGCACCTGAGTTGCCCCTTGGCGGCATACCAGAATCACATCATCAGCGTAGCGGTGCAGGGTAGCTCCTAATTTCTCAGGATATCCCCTACTGTGCCACACACGGTCGAGCAGGTTCAGGTAGATGTTGCTGTAGAGCGGTGATATTGGCGACCCTTGCGGGACTCCCACCGTCGTCGGCTCCACTTTCCCTTGGTATTCCACTCCGACTTTGAGACTCTGCCTGATGATGTGCAGCATACTGCCATCAACTACCCGTTCTCGAATCAGCTTCAACAGCTTATCGTGCGGGATAGTCGTGAAGTAGCTTTGGAAATCAATTTCCACGACGCCCCAAGCTCGGTTGTACAGGTCTGCCTTGATAGCAATAGAAGCCATCTTGGCATCCCGCTTGGGCCGGTAACCATAGGAATAATCGTGGAAGTCGGCTTCAAAGATCGGCTCGACTACCAGCTTCATTGCAGTTTGGACTACACGGTCCTCTACCGTTGCGATTCCCAAGGGACGCACTCCACCCTTGGGCTTGGGAATGTCTACCCTTCGCACAGGTTGGAAGTGGTAGGTCTTGGTGCGTAGTTTCCCCTGCAAGCTTTGGATCATCTCTGCCTCTTGTTGAGCTGACACAATCGCCTCAATGGACTTTCCATCTACCCCTGGCGCTCCCTGGTTGGCTTTGACTTGTCGCCAGGCTTCCCAGAGAACATCCTCTCGGTACAGCTTGTCGTACAGACTGTAGAACTTTGCCTCCTTTTCCTGTTTGGCCTTGCGATATAGGTTCCTTTGCAGTTGCCGAACTTTATTTGTTTCGTTTCTAGCCATTAGGCAATCAAAACTCCTCAACTGCATCGCGAACTGTTAACTGAAGTAGGGTTCCTTCCCTCAGGCTGGGGTTTGCTCCCCCTGCCCTCATGCAGTACTATGAACCCCGCGGACTCCTCACTCGACCTGCTCAGACTTCGGTTTCCCTTATACTGAGCAGTTGCCAGTAGCAACCTGGCATCGCGTGAGGTCTCCCGGCCTGGAGTCGTAAAACTTTCACAGCGTGCCACCTCCAATACCCCGATGCTTGAGGACGGTTCACGTGTTCGTTGTATCCCCACCCTCTGACAGCCTTCCCGCGCAGACGATACGGTCGGCTCACACAATTTCGTATTACGAGGTTGATTTGAGTTCACTTTTGTTGCAGCCCACTGTTTTGCATCTATCGTTCAAGGTCACTTGAGCCCGCGAATCGCTTCGCCAACTTGACCTCCTGCTAGGCCCCCGAACGAACAATTGGAGCCAGGGGATTTTCACCCCATTAGTCTTACGCCTGTACCGGCGTGCCATCGGCGTATCGGATAGTTGGTTCTGTCCATCCACCGTGATGTTTGTATCTGTGGATACTCTCGATACCGTTGAGCGCAATGTTCGCTAAAAGAGGGCTGACCACGCCCCCTTGACAGGTTCCTTGTTCTGGATATTCTGGGTTGACTCCTGCTTTTAGACATCGGAAAATTCCTTGTCTTATGTTCTTAGGAGCTATGAGTCTTTCCATTATCGCAGTGTGGCTTATCCTGTCGAAACATTTTTCAATATCGAGTTCTATGACTCGTTTATTGATTCCATTTTTGTTGGAGCATAAATTTAGTTGCAGGATTTTCTGGGCATCGTGTGCCGAGCGTCCTGTCCTAAATCCATAACTTTTCGCATGGAAGGTTGCTTCGTGTGCTGGTTCCAAGGCATATTTGACCAGGCATTGCCAAGCCCTATCTGCTATGGTTGGGACTTTTAGGATGCGGGTTTTCCCGTCCTTTTTTGGGATTGGGATTTCCCGTAACTTCTGGTGATACCAGTTGTTATAGTGGTTTTTGAGCCAGTTGCTCAGATTTAACCTCTGAAACGGTGTTAGAGAGGCAAAGCCATCTACTCCTGTTGTCTTTTTGCCAGCATTTAGCTGTGTGACTTGACGAACTGCCAGTAATCTCGCTGCGGTGGATTTCAGAATCAGTTTTTGAAGTGACCTTGCTTTCCGCTTGTCTCCTTCTCGAACAGCTTTGTACACTCGCTTTTGTAGGCGGAATACCTCTCGTCGGAATTTCTTCCACGGTAAGTTCTTCCAAGATTCAATAGCATTGTTGCCTTGTCTAATCATGCTCTGCTCCAGACGCGTGTACTCTGAACACCTCAAGTCAATTACGACTTGTCCTACCCGAAATGTGGGGATTCCGTCACTCGTCCGACCTACTTGGGTTCGACCAACCCACGACCCACGTCTCGTTTTTATTCGTTCCCTTGGTTAGATTGTTGTGTTCCTTTAGGTGTAGCCATTTCAACCACTGGATTCCCAAGACTCGTGCCGTTATCTGGCGAAGGGTGCGGCGGGAATAAGCTCCAGTCGAGTCGGGGTTTTACGTTGCGCCCCGTTCCGAGGTAGGTTGCTTTTTGAGGCTCTGTTTCACCATGGGAACTCCCCATTAGCGCCAGTGTCATCCCGCAACGGATATCTGTTTGCGCCCTGTACCCAGCTTCACCCTCCAGAGTTCCGAGTCTGGTCAGTGTGGGCAGGTAGGGATTCACACCTGAGTCTGGTGGGCGGGGTTTTCACCCGCATCCAACTGAGAGTTCAACCTTGTCCTTTAGGATTTGGTTGGGTAGCTTATGTACGGACTGTTACCGTGATTCGGCTACCAACGAATCGCACTCACCATCCTCATCTCGAGCATCCTCTCCTTGGGCATGGCACACACTTTTGTGCTGATATCCCCATGCCACCAGGCGGGCGTAAATCCGATACTCGTCTGTGTAGATCAGAGTCCCAGGCACAATCGTGTTGCGAATTACAGGTGCGATGGTCGCTTGTTTAACGTTAGACAGCAGGCGGAGGACTACCTCACCAGAGCCTTGAATCATGCCGAAAATTGGCGGCTTTTCCTTGGCTAAGGTTCCCCGTCCGGCTTGGGTTTTCAGCCGACGCCGACGTCCTCTTCGCCCTTTTTTTGCACGGCTGTTGGTTGTCCTTTACAACCAGCGATGACATAGGCTTGATCACATTCCACCTCGCCTTCCAGTTTTACCTGGGGCTTGCTCTGGACGATGCCCTCTCGCAGTTGGTCAGTCATCTGTTGCACATCATCTTTGTTCAGGTCAAGTTCGGTAGCAATTTGTTGGTTCGACAGGTTCAATCCCATGAGATACAGGCACAACATCCATACCCGCAATGGCTGGTGATCGCCGGCAAAAATCGTGTCGCTCAAGTCATCAAACCTTACTTGACAATCCTTACACTGGTAGCGTTGCCGCAATGGCTCAGTCTCATCCCGTCCCTGTTTCACTAGGCGTTTCGAGTCACACTTAGGACAACTGACACCTTCGGGCCACCTTAGCTGACGCACGGTTTCGTAACACTTGGCATCGTCAATTAAGTTTTGAAGGTTGATCAGCATCGGTTCAATTCACGCCCTAGGGCATTCAGAGTTTGTGAGAATTGGTATTATAACCCTCTGGCACTACCTTTCAAGCATCTCCCTGGAATCCATATTGAGCGTCAAACCATTGTTACCCCTACTGAAGAAGATGCGGCTCTAGCTGAGACCAGCAGCCAGAAACTGGCTTCTTACGTTCAGAATCCAGATGCTGCTGTGACAATCGGTGTCTTGCATGAGGCTAATCTAGCAGAGACAGTGGCAATTCCACCCAGTGCTCTTCGGTTGCTAGTAGAGAGCTTGACTCAAATGGCTCAGGGCAATGCAGTCACCCTCATTCCCATTCATGCCGAATTAACAATAGATATTAGCAGATAATTATGTCCTAGTCATTGACAGTCAATCTGCGAGAATTTCCCGCACGGTTTTGAGCGTCATCATCAGCGTCATGGGTTGCAAAGGCGATTCGACGAAGCCACGTGACAGATAGAACCGCTTGGCCTGGTCCGATAGGGCATGAACCAGGATGGCGAACACTCCCGCATCGCCTGAAACGCTGACAGCTCGTAACATGGCATCGCGCAAGAGTGCTTGACCGAGACCCTGGTTGTGGTAACGCCGATCAACGGCAAGGCGTCCGAGGAGCAGGACTGGCAATGGGTCGGGCATGTTGCGTCGCATCGCTTTAGGCGAAGCTTCGTGGCTAATTGCACCTGCCGAGAGGCTGTAATAACCAATGACCGTCGCTACCTTGCAGATTACGAAGCACCGCGATGCACCAGAAACATGGTTCTTGAGCGCGCGCTTTTTCAACCATTCATCGAGCGACGGCTCGCCGCTGTCAAAATCCGAAAGTACGTGGCTGTCATTAATCGGCGTGGGTGCGGTGAGATCGAGCGCCGTCATTTTTCCCAAGGGGCTTTCTTCGTGAGCAATCGGCGCAGTTTGTCGGTCGGTGGTAAGGGCTCGTCCAGGAGTGCTTGGAACTTAGCGAAGGTACCAGCATCAACTGTAAAAAATGCCTGGTCGAGCAGCACATCCTCAGCCTTCTGGCACGCTGCTTCGAGCATGAAATCTGAGCGGCTCCGACCAAGCCGTTCAGCCGCCTGGTCAATCAGGTCGCGTTGTCGGGCGCGGGCGCGGATGTTAATGGAAACAGATTCATCACCTTGTGCAAGGGACATGGTCACACCTCTTGTGTATATATCTACTATACGAGAATGTGTAGAAATATGCAACACAACGCCTGGTTCTGAACTGATAGGAGTCGGGGAGTCGGAGTCAGTTCGGACAAACCAAACCCGCACCACCGAGTCGGAACCCCCACAGCCTAGGACATGGGGTTAGTTCAGGATTGATGGTGTTCTACATATGGTCTGGTCCCCCTCGTATACAGGGAGCAACAGTGGATGCCGCTCGCTCAAGATGGCATCTTCCGTGGTCGGCCCCGTCTGCCCTTGTTCTTTCCTGTTGCTCCTGCGGTGGCTTTAACCTGCCCTAACAGCTTGTCCTTGCTAGGGTATTCATTCGCCTCCAGCTTGGCGAGCGCCTGCTCCCGATTTCCCAGATACTCAATCGTCCGCTGAACGGGATTAGTTTTGCCCTCGACCCGCTCATTCTCCACCAAATAGAAGTAAGGAATAGATTTGACGGTCTTAACCCGGAGAAACATCTGTAGTGCTAACTTTTGTAGTGCTAACTTAAATTGTAGCGGAAAAAAGTTAGCACTACAAAATCTCAAGCCTCACTCGCTCAGCGGGTGAAAGAGTTCTCCTCGCTTCTGCCAGCTTTTCTGAGCTGGGTCCTTCCGCCGACTCCAATCCCGGAAGTAAGCCTCCCCTTTTCGCTCCGCCTCTTCAACCGAACCGACGTTCACTCCGAGTCGGCGGGCCAACTCAGATAAGGTTTGAGGTGGCAGTCCGGGTGGTGCTCCGTACTGACGTGACGCTCGTTTGCCTGAGTTGAATCGCCTCCCCGACACCAAAGCCTCTTCCACAATTGCCATCCGCCTCTGGAGTTGAATCAGATCGGCTTTTAATTGAGTGATCGCTTCTTCATCTGCCACCATATGACTCTTAGTGGAGCCATCGAAGAACTCTTTCACTATCCTCACGAGTGCCGCACTTTCGGTCAGGGATTGCGCTTGCATATACTCGCGCAACTTCTCGTGGTAGTCGGGTGGTAGGTAGCCCACGACTCTAATGTTGTTAAGCGCCATTGGGTGTGCTTTTTCGTGCTATCTCGTGCTACCTTTTCAGCCTACTCCTTTGCACTCCACCTGCCAAATCTGGCACGAAATGTGCTGTGGTAGCATACTTCAGAACCAGACCTAGAGCAATGACTCGTCGCTTGGCAGTGGCTCCATCTAATAGAAACGAGCGGAAGTGCCTTGGCAACAGGGAGACCGAGAAAATTAGTGCGATTGCTCTCCCCTACTCCTGGCTGACAAACTGGCTTGAGATATTGGCAGTCTTGACGCTCTGTATTTAGAAAACGGCGGCTTCACATCATGTCGCTAGCAGAAGCAAGTTTCAGTTCATCTGGTCGATGATCCGGCGCTTGCGAGCTGTGCTTTCGTGGGAGAATTACTTATCAGAATATAGCTAGCGAGAATGATACTTCGGATAAGTAAATGAGCCCAGGTGAAGCCACTGATGCGAAAGCGTTGCTGACTACAGGGTTCGCGTCTGGTCTAACCCTGAGCGCGCCCCCCCCGCTGACTCAACACCCAGCGGCAGTGTACCTGTCAACGCTGTCTCCCGGCTCGCGACCGACAATGCGGCAAGCCTTGGACGAAATTGCCCAGCTGCTATCGGGCGGGAGCGGTGATGCCCTGACGCTAGATTGGTCCCATCTGCGCTACCAACACACCGCCGCTCTCCGCAGCGTTTTGATGGAACGGTACGCTCCGGCAACAGTCAACAAGATGTTGAGTGCCTTGAGGAGAGTGTTAAAAGAAGCTTTGAGGCTAGAGTTGATGGATGCCAAGGACTACGCCCGGACTGTCGATATCGCCAGCGTTCGGGTGAAGAAGGGATTGCAGGGTAGGGCTCTTAGTGGGCGAGAGATCGCTGCCCTGATGGACGCTTGCCAAAGCGATCGCACCCCCGCTGGCTTCAGAGACGCAGCGTTGATTACCATCCTGCGGGGGTCGGGCCTTAGACGCCACGAAGTGGTGAATCTAGACTTGAGTGACTTTGACCCCAGCACGGGTGCCCTGCAAGTGCGGGGTGGGAAAGGAGGAAAAGACCGCACTGCCTATCTGCCAGATGGGGCGCTGAGCATGGTGGAAGACTGGTTGAGCATTAGAGGCAATTCACCAGGTCCCCTATTGTGTCACATTAACAAAGCCGGGAGAGTGGTGGTGCGACGGCTCACGTCCCAGGCCGTACTATTTCTGCTGCAAAGACGAGCCACCCAAGCAGGGGTAGAATCGTTTTCTGCCCACGATTTCCGGCGGACTTTCATCTCAGAACTGTTAGATGCCGGAGCCGACATCGTTACGGTTCAAAAGCTGGCCGGTCATTCTTCACCAGATACGACTGCTAGATACGATCGACGCGGTGAAGCAGTCAAAAAGAAGGCAGTTAATTTGTTAAAGTTCTGAAGAGTTGACACTCTCCGAGCTAGAAGGCTCAGAGATTCTCCCATCTAGTTCTCTACCCTCGCGGGCAGAGCGTTCAGGTAAAGTACAAAATTTTGGCTAATATCAAAGAGCCGACACAAAGAGAGCTACGGAAAGCCAAGCACTATGTCCTCTAAGCCCAACCAGGAATCCACCCAGCAATTAGAAGCAGCTGTTCCAACAGCAACGCTAGAGGATACAGGGTATGACCCCACGGCCAGACCCATCTGGGAACGGATTGTCGAGATTGGCGCACAGGTTCCCGATGAGGAATGGGCGCAAGTGCCAAGTGACCTGTCAAAGAATCTAAAGCATTATTTGTATGGTGGACCTCTGGGTGACGAGTGAAAACTGTCTTTGCAGACACTGGATACTGGATTGCCCTATTAAATCCGCGTGACGAACTTCACCCCAGGGCCCAAGCGGTTTCTACCTCCCTCTGTCCCTTGCGACTCATCACCAGCGAGATGGTGCTGACCGAACTGCTCAACAGTTTCGCCCCACGCGGGATGCACCTACGCCAAGCTGCCAGCGCCCTCATCGTGCAGCTATACAAAGACCCCAACACCTCTGTCATTCCTCAGACCAGCATTCAATTTAACGAGGCCCTGTCACTCTACGCCCAGCGCGGGGACAAATCTTGGAGCCATACGGATTGCTCCTCCTTCAGCATCATGCAGCAAGCGGGGATTACCGAGGCGCTGGCCTACGACAAACACTTTAAACAAGCCGGATTCAAGGCTTTGCTTAGGGACGGCTAGCACAATTCAACACCCCTAATATTGGCGAAACCATTCAGCAATATCGCCAAAAGCTGCAGAGGGCGATTTGACATCTGGCGAGAGAAGTCTTGCATCAAGACGATTGCATAATCAGCGCCATTGTTCTCATCTAGTGGGATGGAATGCTTTACCTCTTCAAGGCTGGCTTAAGTTGACAATATCATTTGATCCACTCACCGATTTGTTTACTCATATATATCAGGGGGTGGATCATGGGTCGGTGCTGAAGAAGGAGAAGAGACACCGGCATTAGGACCTGGGGGAGGCTCCACCACGCTCTCGTCCCGGCGCTGCCACTCGGCAAAGATGAGGTCACGGTCAGGAAGCGTAAATATTTATTATGAAAGCCTTTTTAATTGAGAATGACTGAAATAATTGAGAATAATTTGCGTAAAAATAGGCTTTTCAGCATTATTATTCTCAATTAGAAAAGCTATTTTTCGCTTATTGAGAATTTCATAATAAATATTTACGTTTCCTGCCGACCTTGTTGTCTTTCACTCCAAATTCTCCGCTGCCTGCCCCTGGAGTACAATTCAATTACGACCAGGGGAGAATGACGGCAACGGTTATTGGACAACAGGTTCAAGGATAGCCTATTCTGTACGTACAAGACTTTTATGATGGCTTGAGACCGAGTACAGCAAACATTGTAGAGGTCGGTTTTTGGGATGCGCAAGGCTGTGACCATCCCAATTTTTTGGCTGATAATAAGCGCGTTGTTCCCTCACCGCCAGCCGAATTCGTCTCTGGGAAAGAAATAGAAGAGGTGAAAACAAGCCAAGGTTTAACCTCTTCTATGTTTGTTTACAATCTTTATCCGGTAGGCGGAATTCGGCGCATCGCTACCGCAAAAACTGTACGATACGAGATTTGCGATCGCTTATACAGTCTGTCACCGCAAGACCAAGCCTACCTGCGTGAATTCCTAACTAAACTTAGCCAACTTAGCCAGTAGCTACTCGGCTATTTTTTTCTTCAGCTTTGGCGGCTCTTTGGGTGAAGTCGTCGCCGGGGGTGATTGTTTGGCAGTACCACTGCGGTGTGGTTTTTTTCCCTTCTTGGGTTTCCCTTTCTTTGGCTTCTTCTCTCCCAGGTAGGCGATACGCTCTCCATCCTGAATGACGAGATTAGTGCCCTCGCGCTCAACGTGTAGATTCCAGAAATTTTTCACTGGTTTTTCTGGCAAAAACCCTAAGAGCTTTAAGTTGAAGTAACTGGGTTTCTCAGACGGCTCTTTTGACTTCTGGTTAATTTTGACCATTATCCAGCCCTCTTCCTTGTGCTGATACACCACCTCGCCACGAATCGAAAAATGGTCTGGTTGCTGCTCCAATTTGGGAACAGGGGAATCGGGGTGCAGTGTTGTTGGCTCCCAGATGCCTGTCAGTTTTACATGCAGCTTAGGCTCTTTTTCCCTTTCCCTGGTCCTGGGGTATACTATCCATAAGTGTTCTTTTTGAAGGTCGATCCTGGTCTTAATTAGTCCCAGCAATTTTCCAAGCACAACCGCTTCTATGCTGGTGCCATCACTGGTCAGTAGCAGACCTTTGCCGGTATCTCCTTCATCGGGGGTGTATTTGCCCCAGAGCAAGCCGATAGCACGGTATTGCAGCGTGCTATCAGAAGGTGGAATCGGTTCGGTGGCAGTTTGCTTGGTTTGTTGGTCAGCCTCAGTACAAGTACTCATAGCAATATGTCAGTGTTTTTCCGGTTAATAGTCCAAAAAGGGAATTAGGGAATTTGGCAAAATCTATTGTCTGGCTAAGCTATCGGATGTATGTTGGGAAAAGGCTTAGTCTGTAGTTGATTTCGCTAAGACAGCCAGTTGCTCTGTCACTTACTCTAGTCATTTTGTTTGAGGTTTTTCCATCATGGATGTTTCCCCCAGACTACCTCGCACAGGCTTAGCCGTCTATGCACAAGTAAAAGCGTCAGCCCACATTAACTGCTGGGTTGACGCTTTTTCGTTCATTTTTAGTGTTGAAATGTAAAAGTCAGTAGCCGGGGTCCAAGCCTGAGAAACTTTGCCCGACGCCTGACACCAAGTCAAAATTTATTTCTTTTAGGATAACCTGATTTTTGCCATTTTGAGCAAAAAGTTATCTTTTTGGTGTCTCTTAGGCGATCGCGCACTCAGGCTTGGTTCTCGGCTCCTATTTATGAAGGAGTTGAGACATGAAATCAGGAAACCAATCCACCAACACTACCGCCCACCCACTTCACATCGACCGCGATCATGCCACCACCCAGCTCAAAGCTTTGGCCTACAACCGGGGCGATGCAGTCTATATCCGAGCCTTTCTGCCCAAAGAAGATCCCCGGTACGGCCCTGGAACCGGACGTAAAGCCGACAAACTGAACTGGGAACAGGTAGAGCGCTGGCAAGCTGAAGGGTATGGCATCTATCTAGTTGTCAACGGCGGCGGTCACAAAGACGAGGATGTAACTTCCTGCCGTGCCCTCTTCTGCGAATTTGACGATCGCCCGATTGAAGACCAGATTTTCTTCTGGCGAGACTTAGGATTGCCGGAGCCCTCACTGCAAATTGCCACCCGCAAGTCCGTCCATACTTACTGGATATTTAAGGAACAAGTAGGAGTTGACCAGTGGCGGAAATTACAAGCTGCCCTACTTGCTTACACCGGCTCCGACCCAGCGCTGAAAAACCCTAGCCGGGTGATGAGACTGGCTGGGTCACACCACATGAAACCGGGCTCCGAGCCACTCCGCTGCGAGATTATTCATCAATCGAACAACCGCTACAGCTTTGAGGAGTTGTGCTCTGCCATCCCAGTGCCCTCAGCAGAGGCAGTCGAACCACAATTGCCTCTGACACCAGAACAAAAGCCACAGTCTTACCCCAATGGTGCCGCTCCACAATATCAGTGCTATGACGAGATCACAGTCCCAGTGCCTGAAGCTGTGCCGATGGAAGTGTGCCTATCTAAAGAGTCCCGCAACCTGCTTGCTGCCGGTGTATCCGAAGGGGAACGCAATACTAATGGCGCTAAATTAGCCCGTGACTTGATTGGCACAGCTAATCACCTCCTTGCTATTGGGCAGCAGTTTGACGGAGGCCCAAGGCAACTCCTAGATGAATATGCTGCTCGCTGCACCCCACCGCTGCCAGCCAAAGAAGTTGATGCAATTTGGAAATCGGCGGAGAAAGATCGCCCTGGCCCTAGCTGTAAACCAGATGGGGTAGATGCTTGTATCAAGGGCTGGTACTGGAACCAGCACGTCAAGCCGAATCAACCGACTGGGATCAATGGTCGAAGTGGTCGGGGGTTTAGCTCTGGCAGTTCCGATGGTGGAAATGGCAAACCACCGATGGTTGCTGTTTCCCTGCGCGAGCGCATACTGGAAATATTGCAACGCTACGACTCAAACTCAATGCGGGATGCGGCGTTGATGGACTTAGCGGCATCTGTGGGACGGAATTTTCGAGAGGTGGAGCAGCTCGCCAAAGTCCTTCAGATGGAAACCGAGCTAAGCGAGGATGCAGTAGCGGCAGCTCAGTCACTCAAGCAACTCCTTAAATCTCGGCGCACATCGCTCGCTGCTCATGACTACTTCGAAGGCTGGTTTGCTGATCTACTGCAATTGACAGCCGATGCCATGCCAACAGCCGTGGAATTTCTGATCACTACCCTATTACCAGTGGCTGCTGCCTGCATTGGCACATCGTCACGAGTTGTGGTTAAGGCTCAATCTGGCTATGTTCAGCCTCTGGTGATCTGGGCAGCGATTGTTGGCCAATCAGGAGCATTAAAGACTCCAGCCCAGAAAGCGATTATCAACCCGCTGATCAAGCTTGAGACACTCTACTACTCGGAGTATAAGGAAGCACTCAAGGCTTACAATGAAGAAATTTCTTACCGTAGATCCCATCCTGAAGAGTTCGATAGAGAGCCAGAGCCGATTCCTCCTGTGAGGCAGCGCCTAGTCACAAAGGATTCAACCCTGGAAAAATTGCAACGCATTCATGGTGATAATCCCAGAGGGTTGCTCTATTACCGTGATGAGTTGGCTGGGGGTGGGAAATCTCGCAATCAGTATCGAGGCGGTTTTGGGGCTGATTATGAAGCTGAACTTGACCAGTTCAATGGTGGTGAAATTATCTACGACCGGGGCAATAAAGAGGTCTTCTTACCCAATTCCTGCATCTGTCGCACTGGTGGCTACCAGTGGGAAGTGGCAGCGCAGATGATGGATGAGCAAGGCGACTTTAGTGGGATGAACGCCCGATGGCTGATGGACGCTGCCAAGGCTCCTAAAGCCTACATCGACCTGCTTTCTCCTGATGCCGATCTCGACACTGGTCTGAGCGCTGCCCTGGAGAATCTCTATAAGCGGCTGCGCCTGATACCTCAACAAGACTACCTGTTGACTCACGAAGCCAAGGTCCTGTTTCAGGCATTTCAGCATGAAAGTGTGGATTTGGCTGAGGCGGAACCGGCACCTGGATTGCAGGTGGTTTATCCCAAAAATCAGAGTTATGTCGCTCGGCTGGCGTTGTTGCTGCATATTGTTAATGCCACACTGCGGGGCAAAACACCAGAGCCAGTCATTAGCGGGGATACCATGCGCCAGGCGATCGCTCTAGCGGGTTACTACATGTGGCAATACCGGATGATCTACAAGCACAATCATCCTGATTCTGGCTTGGAGGGGTTGGGATTAAAAGCTCATCGCTATGCCCTGAAGCTGGGGCAGGTTACAGCCTCTGCTGTGAAGCGGGGCGTTGCTGCCTTCAGGAAGGTAATTACTGGTACGATTCGGCAAGTGCTTGAGTCTTTAGCTGCCTCTGGTTGGGGGCGAACTGAAGGCGAGGGGGCAGATTTGGTTTACATTCCGAACACAGAACCTGGCAAGTCAGTCAACCATCCGGTTGATGCAGTTGATGCCAAATTGAGAAAAACCTCAACTGCTGTAACCTCTCCCCCAAAAGGGCTTGAGACTCCAGTTGATGAAATTGATGAAATTGATCTAGTTCCTCCACTGGTTGAGGAGCCTCAGAAGGTCAACCGAAATGGCTCAGCCTCAACCAGTGGAGCGGCAGAAACTTCTGGCGAAAATCATCAATTTATCAACTTAGAGTCCCAACCAACAGAAGGACAAGGGATTGAGCTGGTTGATGCTTGCGCTCAATCCCACCATCAACTATCAACAGAGTTTGTGCCAACAAGGAATGATTCGGACTCTCCCCCGATTGGTAATTCTATTGAGCCGGAAATCTTTGTAGACGATGGCACCCCTCCTCGAACTTGCCAGGAACTTGCAGCACTGATAGTGCAATGTCAAACCTGGGTTGAGTTAGTGCAGCTGGTAGAGCAGGACACCAAAAAGCTGCTTAGAGCTGCTAAGGCAGTGACCCCTGAGCAGCGCCGGGGTCTGGTTGAGCGGCTAGCAGCTCATCTCTGTGATTGCCCCAAAGATCTTGATACCCTAGCTTGGGTGCCTGCCAAGCTGAGGGACAGAGCGCTGTCGATGCTCAGTTTCACCATTCAGCGGATAGGGGGCGCTAATCATTTGGATGTTTGTATTGAGCGCGTCACCGGATGCAGGTTTGTCTCGGTGCATCTGGTGAATAGTTCCCGTCACCAGAGGTGGGAATTTTTAACGCCAGTTGGACAGACGCTTGTGATGCTCAGCTCAGACGATGTTGAGGCGATTGCCCCACTCGACAACGGAGCAGGTATAGGCAGCACCAGTTGAGCGTTCACTAACTCCAGCCGTCAGGACTCAGCAGTTCATCAACGTTCATCGTGGTAGGGTGCGGGACTTACAGCCTCCGTCAAATCCCCATCGTCACTCATAACGGTTATAAGTCTGGCTGGAATTCAGTACACTAGAAAAGGCCCACAATTGAGCCTGCCTTGAATGCCCATAATTTTAGCCGACCCGCCACCCCACAAAGGGTTTAATTACAGCCGCCTCGATGCCGAATCTCGTCAATTTGTCCAGCAGCAGACCGGAGAAATTCGAATGCTGATGAAGCGGACGGCTCAGGGCATTGTTGAAATTGGGCAGAAACTCGTAGAAGTGAAGGCAAGACTGGGGCATGGGCACTTCGGAAGTTGGTTAACTTCTGAGTTTGAGTGGAGTTGGGAGACAGCCAACAGCTACATGAACGTGGCAAAGCGCATGGGGCAAATTCCAGACGGGCACGAATTTGAAGCCAAAGCCCTTTATCTTCTTGCCTCTCCCTCAACTCCGGAGTCCGTTAGAGAAGAAGCGCTCGCCCGTGCTGAAGCAGGTGAACCCATCACCTTAACCACCGCTAAAGAAATTAAGAAAAAACACACTTCTTCTACTGCTAAATCTAAATCAAAAGTCAAACTAGAACCAGAGCAAACGCCAGTAGTTTTAACACTGCCGACACCGACGCCACCCCTGCCACCGAGTTCTCCTTTGGAAATTGTTGCCATTCGCCCTCCAGCACAGACTTCCACTGCTGAAATCGCTAAGGCAGAAGTCACTAGCCGCGTCACAGCCCCACAGCCACCCCAAATAGTTACCCCTGATTCCCCTGGCATCTGGTGGCAGCTCAGTGGGCGGCATCTGTTATACTGTGGCAATCCGAATTCAGCCGAATTCCTGGCGCGGGCTCCAGATGATGCAAAGTTGTTATTGGCTTTCCCGCCGATGCGAGGCTGGCAACCTGCTGTTCAAGCCAGTACGCGGATCATTATCGAGCAGTTTTTACCCCAAGGGAAAAGCTTGGATCAGCTTGACGAAAGCCTGGAGTCAATCATTTTGTTTTTCTCCCAACTAGAGGATTTGGTGGTTGGCTGCTTTCTTCCCTCGCTAGATATCGTCTCAATCCTCAATCGACTTAGTCGCCGGGGGCTATGGGCTGAGCCGGACTTGCGGCGATGTCATGCAATCGTTTCTGATTGGAAGCGATCGGGGCTGAAGGCTGAGCGACTGGAGCGCCGCGAGGATTTTGCCAGAATCTAATGCCATCCCTTTTGCGTAAGTTCCTTGATTGTCCTATATAGACCAGTTCATTTGTTTCGGTCGTAGCAAAGTATATGGCTACCAACCTAAAGCGGGACAGTTGTACCAAGAGAGGCCAGGCAAAGAAAAGCCCCCGTGTAGAGTCTAGACTAACCTCTAGACAACCCGAGAGTGAGATAAACAATGAACCTGCGCCAACGCTGTCAGCAAGTTTTCGATGCGATTAGGGAGGGAGGTCAACTCTCCATGGAAGCGTAAATATTTATTATGAATTCTCAATAAGCGAAAAATAGCCTTTATAATTGAGAATAATAATGCTGAAAAGCCTATTTTTACGCAAATTATTCTCAATTGTTTCAGTCATTCTCAATTAAAAAGGCTTTCATAATAAATATTTACGCTTCCGCTCCTGATTAATATTGGGAAACTCGTAGCACCGTGCTTCAATCAATTCCCGCGAAACCGTCTGGAAGCGTAAATATTTATTATGAATTCTCAATAAGCGAAAAATAGCTTTTATAATTGAGAATAATAATGCTGAAAAGCCTATTTTTACGCAAATTATTCTCAATTATTTCAGTCATTCTCAATTAAAAAGGCTTTCATAATAAATATTTACGCTTCCACTCATCCTTGCATTGGTGTTGATTTGTCACTGCTCCTATCGCGGCGTGGTCGAACTGGTTCGCGATTTGTTTGATATTCCTATTAGTGTAGGGACGATTCACAATCGCCTACAATCTGCTGCCACCAGTGCATTGGAGATTAATCAAGCCCAAGATCTATCTAGGATAAAGGTCGGACTCCATGACGAAATCTTCCAAGGGTCTCAACCTGTGTTAGCTGGAGTCGATGCCGCTTCCACCTACTGCTATTTGTTGCAGGGCGCGGAGCATCGAGATGAAGAGACTTGGGGCTGGCAAAACCTTGCCCCTAACGGCTCCGGCTCAAAATCGGGGCCATTAATGATTTCATCGAGATTTTGGCCGCTCTCTTCCATGCTTGTCAGCATACTGGCAGTTGAGCCAATTCTCAACGGAAGCGTAAATATTTATTATGAAATTCTCAATAAGCGAAAAATAGCTTTTCTAATTGAGAATAATAATGCTGAAAAGCCTATTTTTACGCAAATTATTCTCAATTATTTCAGTCATTCTCAATTAAAAAGGCTTTCATAATAAATATTTACGCTTCCAAACCGTCTTATCCTTCAGGTTCAGATGAAACCGCCACAGCTGCCCCTACATGAGTTTCCCTACATGAGAGTTTTCTTCTACCTAGCTATCATCCTTTTTTCTGCTATTTATGCAGACGATCTACTAGGTAAAACTATTGCAATGATTTAGAGGACTTATAAAAATAAGAATTACATAAATTACCCAAGGTGAGAAGCTTCCGTAAGGTTCTAATCAGGAGGGAAGCCGAAACGACACATCACTTAGTAGTTGGAATTTAGACAAACCTATCCACAATCAAAAATTATACAGATCCCGCAGAAATTCACTACGAACTTGCCAAATGCTGTCTTACGTAAGTTAGAAGCTGCCAATCCAACAAAATAGTGAAACAAGTTCTTCAAACCCTACAAATTGACGCTATTTCCAGAATTTTGCTTAAAAACCCGGATTGCATTTCACCAGACAACTTGGTATTCTTTGAGTTAATTAAATCAATTCGTAATCCTGGCTAAAAATCAGTTACAGCCTAACCGTAAAGCTCCCTCGCCAGCTAGATAAACGGCTTGAGTCTAGTCTTTCTCTTCCAGAGTGACAAAAGAGAGAGGGCTATACAAGTAGCTTTCACGCCTTTTGGCTGAAAAAACATAATTCTCAATTCCTACACCTAGCAGAGGTTGTATAGCTATGAGCCCGTCTGATTCGGCGCAAGTGATAGAGCTGCCTAATGAGCCAAGATCTGGACGACCACAACAACCGTCAACACCAGAAACACAAGACTTTGACTATGCTGTCCTCAACCCTGAAGCCCGAATTGTTGTTCAGAATAAAACCTCTGAACTCAAGAGGCTGATATATCGAAGCGCTCAGGACATAATCGACATTGGGCAGAAGTTGACCGAAGTCAAAGAGCAATTAGGTCACGGGAATTTCAGAGCTTGGCTAAAGGCTGAGTTTAGTTGGAGTGTGAGAACAGTAGCTAGATTTATGCAAGTAGCTACTCAATTCAAATGTGCCAATTTGACGCATTTGGATATTGCCGCTTCAGCCCTTTATCTCCTTACCGCCCCCTCCACGTCTGAAGATGCTCGTAATGAAGCCTTAGAACGTGCTTCTCTGGGAGAAGCCATCTCGTATGCCAGAGCTAAGGTCATTGCTGCTCAATATAAGGAAGCAGCTAAGCCCAAGGATCCTGAGCCAGTCAGTGTTGATGTCTTGGCTGAGACAGCAGTGAGAGATTCATTTACTCCGGCTGAGCCACATCCAGCGTTACAGACTGTAGAGTCGCAGAGCGCTGCTGTTGTAGAACAGTCTGAGGATAAGCTATCTGAAAAAAACACAGAAGCCCTAGCACACTTACAGGTGAACAATCGCTCTCATGATATGGTTCCGGCTATTGATAGCGGCGAGCGTCCACCTAAAGACCAAGCAGAGATAGATATTCAATCGCTATTTGGGGTTGGTAATCTTATTTACTTCACTGACTTGGGGCAGCAAGAATCCAAATTGCTTGGGGAGGTAGCTGAAGTTAAAGAAGTGACTGCTAATGGCGTAGTTATCAGAATCTCACTTGTAACTAGTCACCGCAATAAGCAGAGGTAGTTGAGAATGGAAGCGTAAATATTTATTATGAAAGCCTTTTTAATTGAGAATGACTGAAATAATTGAGAATAATTTGCGTAAAAATAGGCTTTTCAGCATTATTATTCTCAATTAGAAAAGCTATTTTTCGCTTATTGAGAATTTCATAATAAATATTTACGCTTCCGCAGCAGGTTGGAGTAGCTACGTATCATCAGCTTCAGCAGGCTCCGCACCCGATTCCACTGACCGTTCTGAGTGGCACGATAAATTCGCTGTCTCAGGTTCCTGACACGCTTCAAGACTCGCTTCCAATTGATGTCAGCCCAGTTCTGAAGTGGCTTCCCTGTTCCGATGTCTTCGCAGACGCTATCTTTCAGAGGCAATTCGGTTCCCTTACATTGGTTTATCGTCGATGACCTGCTAGAAGTCTGCCGTCTTTCAACCTGGGACAAAGCTTGAACCCCTATCTCCCGCATTACCAGGAGCCTTCGCTTCCTCTAGCATCCTTTACCCACTGGATCGTTGTGCATTCCTTACGGTTTGTCTCCTCTGACGATTGAGCCAGAGAATCCATTGGGCTTCTGTAGTTCCAAGTGTTTGAGATCCGTCCGGGGCGGGTTCCGTCTACACTTCGATGGGGGTGTGATCTGTCACTCAACGGTTGGGGCGAGCCGTTGAGCCTCCCATGTACCTTTTGGTCTGAGTGTATCAGCCTGTTTCACTCATGCGGCTAAATGACGAAGCTTCAAACAACGGTTCAGTTACCTTAACCCTTTCAGACTTCCCCTTGCTCCTTCCCAGTTTGAGGCTACCAGGGTAGGCTTCTTGCGTGGTCTGCATTCCACTGGATTCATTGCTTACTACCAGCGTGACCAGAGTCAGAGACTCCTTTACGTGGGGACGGTAGGACAGATTCCACCGGGAGAGTTGGCTCTCCGCTCATTGGGAGGATTCACTTTAATCCTCTAACACTCGACTTTCTACATCGCACCGCTACCTTTAGGCCTAGAAAGCGGAATTCCACCAACGGATAAAATTTTCCCTTGGGTGGTGGAAACAGCTCTTACCAGAATCGAAATTGCTGAGCTGAAAGCGAAATTGACGCAAACGGACAGCAACCTTGCTAGCCATCCTGAACAGCTCAAGAAATCTCTGGAACTGGTGTTGCGCCCCTACTTGGACTCAGTGGGTCTCACTCGGATTGCTTTAGATAACCTGACAAAGGAACTCCGGTATGCGGCTGTGATTGAGGCTAGCATGGCTGAGTCTGGTTGGCGTGGAATTGGAGCCGCCCTGGCTGCTATCTTTAAGCATCAAAACCTGACGACGGTGGTCGGAATCGTCATGGCGATTAGTGGGGTGTTGGGCTTTGCGATTGCCTGGAACTTGGGAGGGCCGAACCGACTAATCTTGGAACGGAATCAACAGGTGATTCAGAAGTGCAACGCTCATTGGGCTTCTGACCCGCACAATCATGGTTGGTACACCTGTCCGTTGTGGCAGTTACCCATGCCTGAACAACAGTGAACCGGGTTGCTCACCTTCAAGCAGTGCAAAAGCCAGGAAATTACTTCAAAAACACCTATTTCCAGTCAATCTGTCACCGCACTGGCTGGACAAATTTCAAGCTCTCTCGGATTGAGAAAAAATCTGGTCCGGCTCCACGCCATTAATTCGCTACACGCGCCGAAGTTTTGGACTTTGGACAAAACAGTCTAGCCCAGCCACATGGGTAGCAGGGCGATTGAGATAGAAATAGTAACCATTACACCCAAGTCAACTGACCAATTGCGGTTTTTCGCCATAAGCCATCAGCCACAGCATCAGGATCAAAGGGTTGGGTGCGTTCAGGAATCTCTCCCATGAGGCAATAATACTCCCCGCTTCTTCCTCTGAAAACATCCCCTGCTTAGCCAGGTGCATGACCTGCTCAGGGTCAAACTGTGGCAGAAAGGCTTTAATGCCTTTTGCATCACTATGGTAGACCACGGCTTCTAAATCCAGATTCACAAACCCCGCTGCTTGCAGAATCCGCCAGAGTTGCCGACCAACGTAGGCATTGCCTCCTCTCTTGGCTAGAAACTGAGCCACTCTCTCGTTAATCAGGTCAAATTCTGGCAAGGGGGGAGCGAGCAATGCCTGCAAACCCCTGTCTGCGTCAATAATGACGAGCTTCCCACCGGGCTTAAGGACACGCAGGAGCTCTTTGGCCGCACCCACTGGCTCAGGTAAATGGCAGAAGAGCAACCGTGCAATAGCAAAGTCAAAGCTATTGGCAGGTAAACCAGTATCCATCACGGATGCTTGGACAAAGCTGAGTCGCTCACTGGTCTGACCCTGTAAGTAAAGCTTCGCACGCTCAAGCAACACTGGATCAATTTCCAACGCCGTGACTGGACTCTGGGGTAGCAGGTCTAACAGTTGCTCTGTGAAGAAGCCGGGTCCACTGCCCAATTCGAGGACAGACAGCCCATCAAGTAACCCAAACCCGGCCAAAGTGCGTGCCTCTTTCTCCCAACTGAGGCGCACCTGAGTGCGTAACCTTTGAACTTCACTGTCTAGGTCACGATGGACTGTGCTGGCATTGTAAGAACTTGAAGCTGGCATAGCACGATTTCCTCCCTATAAAGTCTCAACTTCTAAACGGAAATGGTATTGAGGTCACACTGGCGATGAGTTAGGTAATGCTCCAAGCACAGGCTATTAAGCCTGTTGGAAAGCATTGATTAGTCCATTTACCAACCAGGCATAGTTCTCTTCGACTGACTGCGGCAGGATGCTGCCGTACTGCCCCGACCTTTCGAGTTCAACAAAACCATGGAGGGTCGCACGAAACATCCGCATGGCATAGATGGCCTCATCACCAGTCAAACCGAAGGGTTGCAAGGCTTCGCTTAAGAGAGCCATCATTGTCTGCAGCACAACTGCTACCTCTAGCTCATCAGGGTTCAGTTTCGTGTTTGCCATCACCACATGCAGTGCAGGGTTTTGGTGGACAAAGTGGCGGAAGGCATAAGCGAGCCGACGAATGACATCTTGCTCGTTGCTGGCTTCGTTGACTTGCTGCTTGAAGCACTCCACTAACCGTCGCCAGCCCTCAAGGGCTACTGCACATTGCAGACTGTCATTCCCTGCTACATGGTTGTAGAGGGCTGACGGTTGTACGCCAAGTTCCCGCGCTACTCTGTTGACACCTATGCCAGCCGAGCTTTCCTTTTGGAGACATGCAAGCGCTGCTGAAACGACATCTCTTTTGGTTAGTGAGAGTCCCTTTCGACGTGCCATGGATTACCTCGGGTGGTGGCAGGAAGCTTTCTTTTGACCCAGTTCTCTATGTTGGCTCCTGCACCTTATGGTGCATAAGTTTTTTGAAAGCGTTTTCACTATTCTTGTCCTCAGTAGAGCGTCTTTGACCAGAAATGAATGAGCTTCATTAAAAATCAATACCATTCATTTTGTCAAGGGATATGATTTTGTGGCTATAAACTTAAGTGAACCGTCTTGGGTCAGGCTGGTAGTCTGTGGGCAGCTCAAAGTCCGACTTTGTGGGTGCCTCAAGCTCCAGATTGCTCGGAGGCTTTTTTGATGCTGGCGCTCGCTATGGACATCCGAGCCCCGTCTCGCCCCCATTCATAATGTCTAATACCTTTATAGTGTTAAGTGATCAATTCATTTAGGGATAAGACTAGTCAGGACGCAAGGTGGTTCGACGAGGATTCTCCAAGTTTTGGGTAATCTTGTTAGTGTTCTATGGTTTAATACCTTTAAGAGTTAACAGCATTAGCACTTAAGGGCATCAAAGAGCTAAGCGGAATGGACATCTGAGCCCTGTGACGCTAACTTTATAAAGGTCTAATACCTTGATGACATCAAACAAGCAAGCAATTTAGGTATTAGCTATGTTGAAGATTGCTGTGTTCAATCTCAAAGGCGGTACGGGCAAAAGCACGACTGCCCTGAACCTGGGTGCATCTCTAGCAGGCCCCAAACGTCGAGTGTTGCTGATTGACCTCGATGGACAGCGGACTCTTTCATTTGCTCTGGGTATGGATGGACAGACTCCTACAGCACTCGATTGGTTGACTAATGATGGTCTATTTACTCCCCTGGCAACTTCGGCTAAAAACCTGTCGCTGATTCCTGGAGATATCGGCCTATCGCTCTTTTGTCACTCTGATGAGAGTATAATTAATGGTAAGCGCTGAAACCTAAGCCCCGTCTATGGATAAACCCCGTGCCGCTCGACCAACCATCAAATTTATCGATGAGTATTGTGACTCCTATA
>JAABUQ010002537.1_pt1 | contig 35827 bp, 34 predicted proteins | sample 5560001 | NCBI WGS metagenome assembly JAABUQ01 (sample SAMN10711888, study PRJNA513371) | rock metagenome | isolation source: Antarctica rocks | place: Antarctica: Victoria Land, Finger Mt nord | collected 2015-12-18
CCGAGCAACGAAAAAACGCAAAAAGAAACAGCACAACACATACCCCAGCTCAAAATGCTTACACCGCTTCAACGACAACTGCGCCTTAGTCTTGCAGACCGTGCACTCCAACCGCAGCACCACCTTCTTTGTCGTCTTGGCTTTCTTGTGGAAGATGGGTTTGGTTTGGCCGCCGTAGCCGGACTGTTTGCGGTCGTAGCGGCGTTTGCCTTGGGCTACTGTTGAGGCCTTTTTGTGGGGAGGGGGAGGAGGAGGTTAGTGACGTTGGTTTGGGGAGGATGGGGTTGGGGCTGAGGGAGGGAGAAGGCGGTACCTTGCCGGCTTTGTATTGGGTGACTTTGTGTTGGGTGTGCTTTTTGCATTCTTTGCCTTTGCAGTAGGTGCGGCGGGTTTTTGGTACATTGACCTGGATGGGAGATACGTTAGCACTTTGAGCTGAAATTGTGTATGTACGAGTCCTATGCCCGATGCATATGGTTCGCCGGCATTGAGAAGGTGGTGGTGGAGCCGGTGTTGGTGCGGGCTCTGCGGTGTATAGCGCAGGGAGGCTGTATTCTCCCTCTGGAGCTTACTCCGTTGTATAGCTCGTCTCTCCAGGTTCTTGCCTTTGCATCTTTGCTTGGGGCCATTTGTTGTCTTCTTATCCTCGCGATGCCAGGTGGTGTGCCCCCTTGGCAAGGACATCACTTCCTCCACGTCTGCCAGGAAAAGTTGGGTGCTAGAAGGGGAGCGAGCCTACCATCTTGATTGATCGCCACTAGGCAGGTGATGTCGGAGCGTTCTTTTTGCGTGGATGTCGGTGCTGTCGCGATGTTTGGGTTCCTGAGGTGGAGTGTGGGTTTGACTCGCTTGAAGAGTAATGCCAAGGCGCTAGTGAGGGGGCGATTATCTCGAGTCTCGGACAGCAGCCCAGTGGTATTCGGCCATTCCTCTATTTGTACACGTTTTATGCTGCTCGAAGCTACTGCAGGATACAACGCCATTCAGATACTCAACGTGTCTATTCTTGCTCATGTAACTTTCGAGGTCGGGTAAGCTTTGCTAAGTCAAGCACCAGCTTTCTTTAAATGGAGAATTGCAACAAACCCAGCGCAAACATTTATATACTCATTCTAAGAACCCTCTCCCAAACGTACCCTCTGGCCGCCCCCATACCACAACCTGCCCATACGGCATTCCAGCCCCTTTTCTTCTCCCACCACCCACTGCACCACATCCTTATTGTCTTGATCGCCACCTTTGTCCTCGGGCCAGTACTTGGACCGTAAATCTTCATTGATCTTGTCAAAGCCTTCCACAAGTTCTGCGACTTTTCCTTCCTTGTATACGTCTTGTGTCACAAATCTTGCAATTGTGAGGTGCGCTGAGGGTACAACATATCGTGAACCAACATCAATGCCTGTATTTTGGCAGGAGTCATACAAATCGCGTCGAAGATGATGATAAGTGTATTCATCTGCCTTCGATTCTCGACCGTTCTTTAGAGCTTCGCCTGCTGCCGGCAGAAAGCTGAGCGCAATTGCTGCCGTGTCGAAGCTGAGTAGGGGTTCAAATAGGCGTGCTCGATGGGTGTAAGTGTAGTCTGTGATCGCCTCGATAGGCCTCTCGCCCATCAGCTGAACTAGATCTTCAATTTCAGGCATAGCCTTTGAGTGAGTGACTTCGAGAGCAGTCATGTGCAAATTGTCAGGAGGCATGAACCAAAGATCTGTCGACCTCAGCGAAATGTTTCGAGTCGTATACAATATGCTTACTCGGAGCTAAAGCACGCAGCTGTGTCTGCACTTCTCCAATTAAATTGCGGAGGTGAAGGGATGGCCTTGCCCAGAATACTAGGCAATTTCTAGGGTCTACAAACCCCGGATGGCCAGGGGCATCGAGGAGTTTGGCAAGGGTCTGATCAATGTTGAACCCTTCAAACTCTGACGATAGAAGCTTTTGCTTTTGCTGTTCATTGCGGGTCTGGCGATGGGTTTGATACCGCATTTGTACTTCATGCTTCCAGAGGTTAGATACGCATAGAGAGACAGTGAGGCGGCTGTAACCACATACAGGGTCATCCCTACAAGCGTTCAACAGGCTGTCATACGGATTTGAAGATGACGAATCAGAGATTCCTGAAAGGTCTGTAAATACGTTGCTGTCCTTCATTGCAGCCATCGCTTTCTATGGGAATAAATGCTGCGACTCTTTTTTGCTCCGATATGATGGCAGTCGTGTTGGCTTCGCTAAGCCTATTCGAGCTTCTCAAGCTCGTTCGTTACGCAGAGGCTGGCAAGAGAGGCATTGCACAGGAAGACATTACCAGATCAAGAAAGACGCTTTTAGCAGAAGCATAATATGATGCTGAGTTTTTAAGTTTGGCCAATAGTCCTCGACCATGAAGATGTGACTTCTAAAATCATAAGGTCTGTAAGTCCTGGAATCATTCGTTTCATGTCATGTCGAGGAAGGGGGGATGTAGAAGTGTTATTTAGCAGGAATGCGCTAGACCTATCTGAGCGGCTTTCCTCTTGTTGGCTATAGGAGATTTCAATTGCTCTATCTACCTAGGAATACAGGCTTATCTATATACTCGGCTGATCAATCTAGGCCCTATAAATAATAAGGCATTTAATAGAGCTGATATACCCTAAGTATAGCCTTTATTATTCGGTATATAGCCTAGTTAACAATAGTCTTAAGATAACAATATATTAAATTTAATTTAACTTAATATTATTAGAAAAACTATTTTAATTATTCTTTAATACCCTTTTTTAGGCTTTGTAATAGCTTCTAAAATATTATTAATAAATAATTTATTAAGCTTTATACTTCCTTTTTTACTTTCTTAAGCTAACTTTAATAGTTAAAATATATTTTTTTAATTTATTATTATTATTAATTTTATTAAAAAATTTATTATTATTTTTTTAATAGGGATTTAGTTTATAATTATATTTTTATTTTATATTAATTCCTTCATTTTATAATATTAAAATTATATATATTTTGTTTTAAAATATATTATAAGGTTTTTAATTAAATTAATTATTAATTTATTATTTAAATTAATTTTTATAATTTTTATATTTCCTTTATTATATTTAACTTTAATTAATAATATAATTATAATCAGTTCTTACTTAAAATTTTAATTAATTAGTTTATTAATTAATTTAAAAAAATATTTTATTATAAATTTATTATTATTAATATTAATATATTAAAAAGAATCAAAATAGGCTTAAAGAATTTTATTATATATATAATTTAACTTAAATATTATTCCGATTTTAATTATATTAATTAAATATTTTATTAAATATTTTATTATTATATAATAATTATTTATTAATTATATAAAATATTTGCTTAAATAATAGATTATAAAATTAATATTAAATTAATTTATTCTTATTATTTAATTTAAAGCTTTAACAATAAATACGAAATTGTTTTTTAATTTCTTATTAATAATATATTTAATAATATAATAATCTTTTATTTTTAATTACTTGAATATTTAAGTAATATAGCCCTTTTAAATAATAATTATTATATAATTATTACGATTTCTTAAGATTTCTATTCTTAAATAAAAAGAAATAATTTTTTAATTTTTTAATTTAAATTTTTTATTGAATTAAGCTTTTAGCTTATTTATTACCTTTTTTATATATAAGAATATTAACAAATTGTTTATATAAATAGTTATAATTATTTAAAATTAAAATCTTTTAATTTTATTATTAATATTTCTCTTTATTCCTTAAATGATTATTTAAGGTTATATAAAGCTTTTTCTAAATAATATATATTATTTATATTATTAATATATTTATAAAATTATTTTATTTATATTTCTTTTTTAAAAATTGCTTTTAAAAAGGTAATATTAATATTAAAATATTTTATTTTTATATTATATTTATTCTTAAGGCTAAGAGTATTTTTTAACTTAAAATTTTTATAATTAATAAAAAAATAATATTATAATTTATTCCCTTTATTTATTCGAAGCTTTTAACGATTTATTAAATTTTATATTTAATAATTTTGTTTTTAATATTTAACTTAATTAATAATATTTATTTTCCCAGGAATATTTTATATCTTAATAATTATTTTTTAACTTTTTATATCTTTTAATTTTTATTATATTTAACTCTAATTAGAATATTATTTTTTATTATTTTTTATTATTTTTTATTTAACTTTAAGAGTATTTCTTATTAATTTTTAAAAAGAATAATATTTTTATTTTCGACTTTTTAAGAAGTTTATATAAAAGGAAATCTTCTTTCCTTTATTCCTTTTTAAAAATTATAATAATTTATTAATAAATAAAATTTTATAAATTATTTTAATTAATATTTTAATAATATTAATAGCTTTTAATAAGTTTAAGGGGGTATTTATTTTATTTTATTTAAAAGACTTTTAAGAATAAATAAATTAATATTATTTTATTTATAGCTTATATTATTATTATTAAATAATTATTTTAATAATATAAATAATTAATATATTTATTAATATTCTTAAAAATAATAAAATTTATATTAATTAAATATTAAATAATTATATATGTAATATAATTATTTTTCTTTTAAAAATTATTTTTTAGAAGCTTTTATATTTTTATAATATATTTTATTATTATTAAAAAAGTCTTTAATATATAATTTATATATTAAAATAATAATAACTTAGGCTTTCTTGTTTATTAAAAGTAAATTATTATTAATATTGTTTTTATCTTTATTAATAGCTAACTAAGATCCTTTTTTAATAAGAGTAGCTTATTTTTCGGAGGCTTAATTATAATAATTAGAAATCCTTTCCAGAATAATTACTTTCTTATATATTACCTTTATAATTTGGTATAAAAATAAATAAAATAATAATATTTATAAATTAAAAATTTAAAAAATTTTCTTTTTATATAAATATATAAATATTAATTAGGTTTATAACTTATTAACTATAAGAGATTTTAATTATTTTATTTATTTAAGAATATAAGTTTATTTATATATTTAGCTAATTAATTTAGACTTTATAAATAATAAAGTATTTAGTAAAGCTAATATACCTTAAGTATAGCCCTTGTTGTTCGGTATACAGCCTGGCTAACAGTAATCCTAGGATTGCGATATACTAGACCTGATTTGGCTTAATGCTGCTGGAGAGACTGCCGAGGGTTGGTGCAAAAATAAGTGGCCAAGCCAAACCAGATTAGGCCTAATTCCCCCCAAAATCTCCCTTATTTTTCTAACAATATTATATTTAACAAACTAATAGCTATTCAGTATATTTCTAAAATATCTTTGTATATTAAATATACCATCAGATCCTTTATAGCAAGAGTAGAAAATACCAAAACGCGTTTGTATAATCTAGGCTTACAATAATAGCTTATTTATAATAGAAATCAAAAAAAAATTAAAATCTTTTTTTAATTTTAATACTATATTATTATTTAAAGAAATTATTATTTTAATTATAAATATTAAAGCAATCGTAGGAAGAAGCCAAAGACTAACGAAGATATTTTAGATAAGATAATAAAAGCTTTAAAAGGTTAACATAATTATTATATTTAAACTTGGGAAAAAATAAATAATTTATTTAATTTTAATATATATTAATATATTATAAAAGAGTATATAAACAAGAAAAGATATTATAAATATAAAGCGTATTAAAAGAGTTAGCTTAATAACGACTAAATATAAAGATATTTCGCCTTTGCAGAAAAGTATAAAAATTGGCCTAATTAACGTATATAACAAATATATCTTTGCCTTCTATTTATAGATTTATATTAATATTTCCTAGGTTTATTAGAGTAATAAAGTCTACTTCTACTAGAATTCTCGCTATATAGACTTTATAATACGTAATAAATACGAAAGGTACTACGGGGACTATATATAAAAATATTAATATATAATAATATTTCAATTTAACTGTTAAGGTATAATAGGCTAAAATTATAAAAATAAATTAATATTCTATTAATATATTTAAGAAACAGAGAAAGAATACAAGAATAAGAGAAAATATATATAAAATATCAAATTTAGGGGCCTTATAATATAAAAACAATACTCCAAAGATATCCTCCTTATCATACGAGCTAGGAGGGGGGAAATATAAAGGGAAAAGCTTAATAGAAGTTACTTTATCTTTTAGGAAAATAATAATAATATTTATAATACAAGATCTTAAAAGAATATCGCTAGGGAGACAAAGGATTTAATAGAGTTGGATTTTATTAATAATTAACTTATATAATCTCCTGATCTTAATCCGATTAAAAACGTATAAAAGATTTTAAAGGTTAAAGTAAAAAAAATATTAATATAAAACTTATTAAGAGTTCTGTATAACAATCGAATATAAATAGGAGCAAATTTCCCTAGAGGAGATCAATATATATATATTAAGTCAGGGAAAAAATATAAAAGGGAAATCTCCTAAGGATTATTATTAAAGGACTCGTATATAGTAATACTTTGATCGTAAAGGCCTATCAACAGCTTTTTGAAGCTTTTCAAATATATAATAATTATATAATTAGTTGACGACGAAATTTATTCTCTGAATAGCCCCTATTAATTTTGGTGGGGATACGGGAGACTAATATAGCTTGGCCACCTATTTTTGCACCAACCCTCGTGCCCCAGCCATCCTCCAACACCTCTCTTCAGCGTCGAGTAGGGATGTAGCCCACTCAAAACGGCAAAGTCCCTCTGCGAAGGAGAACCCCGTAAAATTCCGAAGCCAAATCCCAGTCACAACTTCTATTTTCCATACAAGTCCATCTCCAGACAAGAATGCTTCTCGAAATCGAAATGCGTTCGTGGCCTGCACTTCAATCCTTGCGCTATAACTTTCGAATCTGCAAATACTATGCCTTTTTAAGTACTGATATTCCCATGAAAGTACAAAGTAGCTGAGACTTGTTCCCCTTCGCTTGCGGTCATATCATCTATAGAGGTACCACGGTAACCAGGCTGGATAGTCCGACATCACGTTCTCCAGTAATAACGGGAAATATAGACCTATTACTTGTGGCATAGCCTACTTGAGCTTCTCTCCCCTCAAGGGCACATGTATTCACAGCTTATCTCTACAATCGAAACTTTATCGTTGAGATGGGTGACATGACCGATGTCTCAAAGTTGTTTAAATGTGTTCTTTGAGATGGAAATCTAGTTCACGATCATGTCTTAGCTGGCTGCTATCACCCATCTTTTCTTATAGCGGTGTATCTAGATAGTAATTCTCACCATTCTGTCAATTGAGTTTCAAGAGTCGTATATTTGAGTCTACGCATCGGAAATGTCATGATTTTTCACATACTAGCAGACTCCCACGGCCCATCGGACGCGCTGTGGTCGGTCTAGAACAGATGCCCACCCATTTCTCCATGCTATCTAAACACCAGGATATTCTTTACTACTTGGAATACGCTTGTGTAGCCTTATAATATCCGCATCAAGTTTTCCCAAGGGGTTCATACTGAATGAGGAGAATGCTTCCTGCGATACTTAATCACGAAGCCTTTGTAATTCCTTGGGAACATTCAGCTCGTGACTCAGTACAAAATGGTTGAGAAAAAGGCAAATCGCAGCCAAGTCTAAAGCCCAGTGCGTTTTACCATCCTTCCATTGAGAAGTCTTTCCACTTCTCCTCATGCTTTCTCCCTCGCCTTTCGGATACAATAAATTACTTGCAGTACCTGTTTTCATGATGTCTTGTATAAAGTCTACTCAATGTCCAAACATCCTGATAAACACACGAAGGGCCTACACTTAGCTGGGACAGACATGGTGATGAGAAAGACATTTGGGTAGCATGACTGGAGACCCACCGTCCCGCTTCTCGCTCTTACTCGATAGAAGTCTGCAGGTCTTGGATGATCCCCTGATAGTATGGATTTACGTAATAATGTGTGATCACGATCATTGACCAAAATAGCGCGTCGATGGCAAGTAAGGCTGACAGATGTGGAAGTCCCAAGCCTTGGAGTCGATTTCCGTCTCGGCAATATTAATCTACAACAAGATGGTTACACACAGTGGCAAGTGCATAAGAGAGAGCAAAAAGGGTGTTAAGCAGATTTTAGGTAGGAAGGACTCTCTTTCGTATTGATGATGACTACTGTTGGCGCGGTCATAAACATGTTCCAATGTCGGCAACGCCAGAAAATACCTAGCAAAACGATGCTTCTCTCAAGACAGATGGTTGCGATGAGCTTGGGTAGTGATGTGGATAAGGTAGATTTGAGCAACTAATACGCTTGGGCTTTACCAATAATATGAGGCCAGCATGGGATCAACCTCTACGTGGTGCTGGCTACGAACCTTCTATCCCTTTAGGAGAGCCAACGATACTCGGAAGTCGAGCGTATATTGGTATGTATGCGTTCAACGAGATATTTTTGTCCCCTTGCTATACGGGTTACAGAAAGAGATGGATTTATTCACGGCTTCCCCTATCGACGTTCGATACACTCCCCGACTACGATACGAGATTTCCGCGACGAGCTCTCGAGGGCTATCATCAAGAGAGAATAAAAGCAAGGGATGATTATTGTGGAGCGCGCGCCCCCCTTATTTGGAGATGTAATAGGAAGCAATACCCTCCCCGCCAAACCCCTACGTCTGATTTGCCATCCCTCTCGATAAAGGTATGATGAGGGAGGATCGTCAATAAGAGAAGGAGGCCTCGAAATTACAGATTAATAGAAAGTGATGAGCGTGTTTGTACGGTAAACGTAAAATAAGAAGGAAAGTCCTCCTAGCTATACAGATGCACGGATTAAGCTGTTTCTTATACTCCTATCAATCAGACATATATAGATACTCAACCCCACATAGCCCTATACGGGGCTAAATCAGGCCCTCGAGGGGGCCTGGGGGAGTAGGAAACACACACACACACACACACACACACGCACACCAATAATATGAGTGAAACCCGCCAAATCGGCCCAAAAAGACAAGTAAATAATTTATAAAATTATAGTCGTTCTACTTACAAGAAGTCTTCTTATGCAAGTTGGATACCAAAGGCAGTGCACTCCATTAATGAGCTAAAAGCTCATGTGTCTTCTCGCCGCTCGAACGTTCCATCATGCTCGTCGTTTTCGTTGCTGCCGAATCCCTGTAAGACCCACCTCGTTGTCCTCGCGATTCTGCTCAAGGTTCTTCTCCACCAAGCGCCCATAGTTGAGACGTGATGGATGGGGTTAGGAATCCCTCAGAGGCTACGGCTGCTTTTGGTATCTCTGAGCATTCTTCCTATTCAAGATGATGTATCCTATTAAGACAGAGCATGCGATTCATCTCAAAGCATCTTCTCCAGCTTTCTTGACCTTTCAAGATCCCGGAATAATGCGTTCTATCTTCCCATGTGACAAGGTTGTTCTCTGGCTTCTATAGCTTACCACCGCTGTGCAGAGCTCCATCGATCAGCTCTCTGGTCCTTTTGCTTAGACAGACAGCGGGTGGCTCATCACCATGCTGAAAATTTCAAGCCGTCGGCAGCACCCATGAATGTTCCCATAACCAAATCCCAGTGATTATGACTTGCATACTGAGACCCTCCTTACTCGACGCTGGGGTGAGACGGAGACGTGGTGCAAAGACGACATCAAGCTTCGAGACGTCTAACATACCTTATGCTCCGTGAATTTGAAAATATGTCATCGGATAATAGTTACACCGAGACTAACGCAAATCTCCCTAGCCGGTCGGCACGCGCCTCTTCTTTTTTGTAAGCAATTTATGACCACACATCTCATAGCGTCACACAGCACTCACCTTCATGTCTTGACACGTGCTGGCTGGCCCTTTGGAGGCCGTGGGCCTGCCCGTGGTGGCATGGCTACTGAGGATGCCTTCGATATTCTTTCTTTCTCCATGACAGTCTTTTTCATTGCTTCAGTCACATTAAATTCTTTCTTTCCATTGAGTCAGGTAAGGAGGACCTCCTCTAAGCGGAGGCCTCATGGCAAGTGTGGATACTGCTGGAGCCTGCTGGCACCTTTGCAGACCAAAAACATCTTTGCTCATTACAGCTTGCTGCTCAGCACATTATTTGTATCATCCTTATCAACATCAGCAACTCCTCTCTATAGCCAGCCTGTTCGAAGCTTTCAGTTGCTTACGAGATGTTGATGACCTGGACTGGCCAACAGTCTCGAATTGCTGCAGCTATGGCGGTCCATAAGAGGCCCCTTGCCCCACTCAATGTGTCAGCCAATATATCCTCACAGGAATATGGCTTGCGGTCTGTGCGGGAGCGTACCAAGCCGCACTGGAATCACCTTTGCCCATCCTTTCAAGATCCAAATCATGCTGGACATTCTTGATCTTCTATCTCGAGTTCTGAGAGAAAGTTAGGGTAATCGTATGGAGCCTTAGGATCTTGTAGATTCTGCAGACGACGAAGACGATAAAGGCAGCCCACAGGCACTGCACGGTATCGACAAGTATATAAAAAGTCCACGACGCTAATGACTGCATGAGAAAGTTTCCATCAGCTGTGATGTATATCTCATCACAGTCCGGCTATTTATTAGTAGGTGTCAGAATTGGTCGAATTTGGGGAATCCGAAAGGGCTTAAGATACGGGGTAGGTCTCAATTCCTTTTCTTTGATGCTTTTCAAGTAGATCCAATAGTGGTCACTGAGTCTACCGGGGAGCTTTGTTCCTTCTCCCTTCTTTGTTTCATTAGCAAAATCCTAGGAATGGAACATTGCAGGCCTTCTCTTATCTGTCGTTGACACGTACTAGTGCAAGATATTGGTAGGCTCTAGGCAGAGCATTCTGCTTGGAAGTCTATGAATGCTTCTCAAAGCTGTGTGGAGAAATGTAAGACGGTGTTCTTTGAGGATGCCGGCTCCAAAGAGGGTATCTTAGCGTGTTTATGGTGGAGATGATCATATGGTGAAAATGGCGTACTAGCGCATCCGAATCCACGGCTTCCGTGTCAACATTTTTGAACACAATTTACCCTCCACCTTATCCTCCACCCCTCCCGCCACCCTAAGTTCGATTAGCAGATTCCCTTTCTTTCCTTGCTATTTTGCTTATCCTACGCGCATTCATCGCTCTTTAGTACTTTCCTTCACATCGAGCCCCCAGGGCTCGAGTTGCTGTTCGTGTGACCCCGGCTGGCACGCTTTGAAGGGTGCAAAGCTCACCAGTACCCAGTCGACCGACAACGTCCAGACCCTGGTTCTAAGATGGATCAAGCCGATCCCAAGCACCCAAGCAGTTATACTCAACGTGAGTTGCGACGTGCTACTGATACTCAACAGCTAACAGACATCTCTCAAGACCCACCTTTCAACACGTCTTACCCACAGAACCCACAAGAACGCCTACAATTCTTACGTGGATCTACAGGATCACAATCAGGTAAGACGATACGCTCCTCTAAGCTCCGTTCTTCTTATCAGAAGTCAATTTTCTCAGCTGACGACCTACCAGGGTCAACAGCTTCATCTGTACAACCTCGGGAAGAGGGCATGATAAGTATCAGATCCGCTCGGGAAACTAGAGGTCACAATGGAATAGAAGCGCCGGTACATAGCCCATTGTCTGATGTAGCACACTCAACGCCCGGAGCAGTCTTCAACCAAACGCCCGAACATACGTCCAAGCAAACGTCCTTACAAACTTCTGAGCATGCTTCACAGACAACGTCTGGAGAACCCTCCTATGAAACCGTGGCAAACCAGCCAGAAGGAGATGACTCGAAACCGGCAGGCAAACCCGTGGACAGAAGCCAACGAAAAACCGATTTCTTCAAAGATGGAATCAACGGCAAGCTTCCACCCCTGATGAACATTGACAAGATCTTCCAAGATATGACGTCAAGAGCCTTCACGAACCTAGGTCTAGAACGGGTACTCAAACGTCTTGGCGATAGTCCTTTCAGGGTTGCCACCATGTGTTCTGGCACAGAGAGCCCACTCTTGGCTCTAAGAATGATCCGTGACTGTAAGTGCTCACTTGTAATTCTTTGTATGACTTCCCTATTGACTTTTGTAGCTTTATTAAAGCTTTTCGAGTGGAATCTACATTTTGAACACTTGTTCAGCGCAGAGATCGTGCCACATGTACAAGCTTATATTGAACGAAATTTTCGTCCAGATCTGATTTTTCGCGATATTCGCGAGGTTGCTTGTAAGAAGAAAGCGTAAGTTTGGGCTTCTTTGTTTGAAACGCTCACTGACTGGCTTAGTTCGACGGCTTACGGTAACCCTTCCGAAGTTCCGGGAGATGTGGACATACTCGTCGCTGGTTTCTCCTGTGTTGATTTCTCTAACTTGAACTCAAAGACGAAGGGCCTGGCGGATGCAGGCGAGTCCGGAGAGACCTTCTTCGCTATTGTGAAATACGCTAAGCGTTTTCGCCCGGCGATTGTCATTCTTGAAAATATCATGAATGCGCCATGGGATCACATCAAAGCAGTTTGGGTAAATGACAAGAAAGTCCTCGCCGAGAAGGGTGACTCCCGCTTCGATGGATTTTGGGATGAGGATAAACCATATGCCGCTTGTGTTGTGACGGTCGACACCAAGCAATACTACTTGCCACAGACTCGGACACGCAAATACATGATCTGCATTGATAGAAAGAAGCATCCCAAAGCCGATACGGCAGTCAAAGCTTGGGCTAGAATGATGAAGAAACTTTCACGTCAGGCCAGTTCGCCTGCGGAAGATTTCTTATTGAAAGAAGAAGACCCACGCCTCCAACGTGGTAAGAACAACTTACTGAGGTCCAGTGGCAAAGCAACAACCCTCCATCGAGAGCGGGGCTGGGTCAAGTCTATGGGCCGCCACCAGGTCTATCGCGCTAGGAAGATGCTTGGGACAAAGAGACCCCTTACCAGCTGGGTCAATGGAGGAACTTGTAAAGGACCGGACCATTGGTGGCTCCCATGGCTTAAACAGCAGATGCCTCGATCCTGGGACGTTATCGAGATCGCGCATCTTCGTAAAGCCCTCCGCGGCTTCGATTCCCTCTACAAACAGTACGTTGTCTATTCCAAGGTTTTGTCCTTGGCCAGAATGCTAACGTTTCCAGTCGATACTGGGAGCTGACGCAAAACGTTGACCGTGCCCAAGATCAAACGCCTACAGGAGTGGTTCCCTGCATTACACCTTCAGGTGTGACATTTATGACCACCCGCGGTGGTCCAATCCTTGGTCTTGAAAATCTGGCTTTGCAAGGACTGCCCATCGACAAGCTTCTACTGACACGAGAAACCCAGAGCGCCCTCCGATCTATGGCAGGAAATGCCATGACTTCAACAGTTATCGGCGCAGCCCTGATTGCAGCCCTGATCGTTGGATCGAATGCCTTCAGATCTATTCATACTAAGACAATAGCCATCAAAGTCCCTCAGCAATCTATCCCCCACTCACCCATGAATGTTGACAGCCTCCAAGACTTCAAGACTTTAGATCTTACCAAATACGATCAGGCATCAGTCAAAGCATTGTGCGCACTTGCCGAGAAGACTGCACGGCTATGCTATTGCGAAGGACCGACCAAAACTGCGAAGCAGGCTATTCGTGAGTGTGCAGAGTGCATGCACACTTGTTGCAGGATTTGTGCTGGCGCACCAGAACATGCTTACCAGGATTCGATACGTCAACGCTCGAACCCGCATGAGTTCCAGCTTGCCGTTCGAGACGCGATCCCAACGAGACTTACAATCCACGCAGTCGTTGACCAGCTTTCGCAGCTTGACTCGAACTTTGAACCTTCTACACCTTCGATGGAGAATTGGAAGATTCTCAGGGCTTACTTCTTGAAAACAATCGGTAACGAGCTTCACTTAGTATCTGTCGCGTCGACTGGCTCATGGAAAGTCCATTACGAGTCAAAGGTCGCACGCCTGGATCTGATCTTCGCCAAAGGCCAAGCCTCGTGGCAGCTCTTTGCAAAGCCTAACCCCAAATTGCCTACCGGTAGCGCCATCCGAACAATGCTAGATTATCCGATGGCGCGTATGATAGTCAAGGGCAACGATGTACTCGATGGAAACTTGGAAATCTGCCTTCCAGTGGAGCAGAAGTACAAAATCGTGGTTCGAGGAAAGGGTGTGCTGAAGCCATCATGGTATAACGGGTATCTTGGTATAGAAGATCCTGATCACGTGGATCGACAGGTCTGGTCTATGCTCAATGTCGCTTTCGAGCAATCTTCTTTACCTGCCATTGAACACGACATCACTGGGGACTACGAACACTTGCCAAATTGTGGGACTGCCATGCACGGTTTGCATCGAAGGGTACAGCAGCCCGACGATCATGAAGAGCGACTATTCCTATTCCTGGACTCCAAACCCCTCTCAGATCCGAAAAACGATCAATACGTGTTCTCTTCTGATACTCATCGACTGAACCTTCATGAGATGCGCGATACTGTCGCGCGCATCGAGTCTGGTTGGCAACCTTCAGAGTTGGCGGAATGGAGAGGGATTTGCACGACATATGGTAAATGGGTACCTTTCAACACGATCTTGACGGCATTCGGTGGTTTAGCGCCAGCTAGATACGCGATTGGTGCTGCTAAGTCGATGAGAGTACCTACTGAGTCGCAGGGCCTGCTTTCAGAGACGAATGCAATCGATCATCGATGCACTTCATCTCCTACCGCATTGCTGTCTTTCAGAGTGCCCACGCATGATCCTGAGGCTCTTGGCTGGCAGGATGACTTGGCGCCGACCATAATCAAGACCGATCAACCACGGGTTTTTTCCAACTTTGAGTGGTTGATTGCTAAAGTTCGCGGCTCGAAAAGCATTCCAAATGAGTGGCACCACATTGAAATCTCGGATCGCATCACACGTTGCCAACGTTGTGCACCTAAAAAACCAGCCATGAAGTGGAAGTTGCTCGTCAAATCAGGGAAGGCCACTGGAACTATTGTGCCATACGAGGACGGCAAAGAAGCTGGCGCATATGAGAGGGCCATTAAAGCTCGTCCAGATTCATTCGTGGTACAAACTAGTCTTCTTGAAGCAGATGGCATTTCCGAAGGGCATCTTGATCTTGGGCTCAATATTACTACAATGGTTCATCGAGTCTTGGCAAGAATTACCATACCACTTGACGCCCACAATGTCAAAGTCGATTGGCGACTTGACGGATATTGGGAACCGACGTCAGAGCCCATCTACACATCTTTCACATTGATGAACAACAAGCTGACACCAAAAAATGACCACCGAATGCCAATTGGGACACTTCGGCCTGAGCAACTACGATCCTTGTCCTGGATGATTGGACAAGAGGCCAAAGACAGAGAGCCATTTTTCAACCAAGAGGTGGAAGAGGCCACTCTGCATCAGCTTGGATGGCGCGCTGAGGTCAGAGTGAGGTTTCCGCAGTGGGTTCTCGGAGGCGCACTTGCCGACGATGTCGGATACGGCAAAACCATTACAACACTTGCACTCATCCATACCCAGGAGGCGAGAGCGGAAGAGGACGCTAGGAAACACCGGTGTGGACAAATTTCGATAAAGGCCACGCTTATCATTATGCCAAAACACTTATTGGGCCAGTGGGCGCAAGAGGCGAAAGCGTTCTTGGGTCAAACCTGCAAGATAATCGTCATTGCCAATATGGTCCATCTCAACAAGCTGAGTGTGAGAGATTTTGTAGAGGCGGATATTGTGCTCTTCTCATGGAGCACACTCTCCTCACCTGTTTACATGAAAAAGCTTTCCGTTCTCGCCGCACTGCCTGATTGCATAAAAATTGGCAAAGTCGTCCGAGCCTTCGAGACATGGATGGCCAAAGCTTCCACTCACATTGCAGACCATACAGAAGAGCTTAAGTACACCACTGCCACGGAATTTGCCACAACTTTACAGACGAGGCGAATGGAGGCAAAGAAAGATGAGCAACTACACAAAGAAGTTCCTCTTAAGCGACTCAAAGGTGCCAAGTACGTTGCACAGCAGAATTCCATGGATGCAGACAGCGAAGACAGTCCGGATGTCGATGTAGACTTCGAGATCTCGGAATCGAAAGAGTCCGATGCCAAGGACTTCAAGCATATCAGTGGTCCATCAGTGAGCCACATGAGAAGCCCGAGCCTCCAAATGTTTCATTTCAACCGCCTTATTCTTGACGAGTACACCTATGTCAAGGACAACCATTATACTCTTGTCCAGTCCTTGAAGGCTAGTTCTCGCTGGGTCCTTTCTGGAACCCCCTGTCTGGATAGCTTTGCACATATCAGCAGCCTTGCGGGCCTCTTAGGTGTGAATCTTGGGATCAGCGACAATATGGAGCCCTCTAGAAGAACAGGGAATCAAACGACCGGTAAGTTCTCTACGTTTGTACGGCAAGGGGTCTGCTGATGTAACGTAGATGAAGAGAGATTCGACGCATACAGTGAACTTCATACTCATGATTGGCATGCTTCTCGGCAAGCTCATGCCCAGACTTTCCTCAATCGCTTTGTCCGCAAGGTAGGGTGCTCCCCGAAGATACTCTGCTTCAGGATTAACAACCACAGAATGCCCCTGAAATTGGGGAGATCCCTTGTGTCGAGATTCTGAAGCCAGTCAAGCTCCACTCGGCTGAGCGAATCATTTTCATGGAACTGCAACAACAGCTCGTATCTCAAGAAACGGATATTGTCCGTGTGGGCCAATCCGCTTCCGATGGCGACCGAGTCAGGCGTATGACTGAACTTTTGAGTCACTGCTCAACGCCAGGGGAAGCGTTAATCAAACGTTGTTCGTACTTTACTCCAGAAAACGGATCAATTCAGGGGTATCGTCAAACAATTCTTCAGGATCGTCGCAAGGAGGAAAGCTCAACTATGGAGGAAGTTGAGCGTCATTTACGGCATGCATCATGGCTTGTAAAGCAACGGAAACCTCCTCAGAAGGAAGAGAAGTGGAATAACCACTTTGAAAAGTGGAAATCAGCTGTTCTCACTCACGATTTTGGAGACAAAGACGTGGCAAAAGAGCTTAGCATGAAGATTTCCGCCGCAGACGAGGCTTACCACTTTTCTCACGAAGATGAATTCTACCGTGAGCAACCCTCGAAGGAGAAACAGATACAGGAGAGAAAGGAGGCAAGGGAACGCGCCGAAGAGAATAAGACTCGAAGAGCAGACGCGAGAAAACTGGGGAAAAAGGCGGTGAAGTCGCTTGCAGAAGAGATCAAGAAGGAGGATGGAGAGTTGATGAAGATCACAGGCAAGCCAGTGAAGATCGACAAAGAAGATAACGCGAAGATCACCGCTGCTCTTCGAGCCCAGGCCGACCATCTTCAGATCTTGACCAGAGAATTGGTGGCTCGCGATAGAGCACTGCGTTTCCTGGAAAATGCTTGCTTCCTTCAAGACTCCGTATCACAGGGCAGCACGTTGCCAGCATGTGCCAAGTGCAAAAAGAGCGCTCAACAAGCCTCTGATCTCTACATTCTCGGGTCATGTGGCCACATCGGGTGTGGCAAATGCCTCAATTCCCGCGATGACGACATGTGCATACTCCACACTGGGCCTGACAAATCATGCGATGCATCAGCACAGGAGCATACGTTGACTTCTGCGGCTGAACTCGCTCCTGATCGGAACGAAAAAGAATGTTTCTACGGAAGCAAACTTGACGAGATCATACGCTTGATAAAATATGAGATCCCGGAAGACGAGCAGGTCCTGCTCTTCGTGCAATTTGATGACTTGATGTCTAAGATCTCCGAAGCGTTTGAGAAGGAAGGGATCCGCTCTCACGCCATTAACGGCAATTCTGCGAACATTCTGAGGAACGTCACAGATTTCCAGAACAACAAGACCGAGTCCAAGAAGAAGGTCATGTTGCTCAACTCCTCGAACGAAACGGCGGCTGGACTGTAAGATCTTCTTTTCTAGCCGCTTCTTCATCTTCGATCTCCTAGATTCCCTCCCAACCCGTTCAAGTAGGTAGCTGACTTCCTCTCTTTTCAGGAACTTGACCAACGCAAACCACGTCATCTTTGTCTCGCCTTTGCTGGCAAAGGATCAATCCACATACGATGCTTCTTACAAGCAAGCCATCGGTCGAGCAAAACGATACGGCCAAAAGAAACTTGTCCATATCTATAACTTCCTAGCCCTTCACACCATAGACGTCGAAATCTACGAAGAGAGGGAGGGTAAGAGACTTTTCAGGGAGACTAAGAAGGCAACATACTCGAACAAGGACTATGTGAAGTGGCGGGGACGATCCCCGAACGAAATGACCGAGGAAGAGAGAGGACTCCGGTGGGGGTCGAAATCAGGGTTGACGAAGGGATTCGTTGCAAACCGTGATAGCCAATAATTCTGCGTGAGGAGTGGGGTGGGGAGGGGGGTGGAAGAGGATCGCTGAGGGGAGAGGTGAGAGAGAGGGCTGTCTGTTAGCGTGGTGGTTGATGTTGGACGACTTGCAAATACTACAAAATCTGGGTGGAGAATGGGGGAGGACCAAACGGGCACAACAGGACCGAAAGACCGACAATTGACTCACAGTTCGATGTAACGGCAAGCCCGCGCAGTGGTGTGTCAAACCAGGACGTGGTGGAAGGTGGGGGAGGATTAAATTGACAGCAGAGGAGGAAAAAAAGTAAAATCCTTAGACAGATCGAAACAACAACACACGCATGCGACAATCCACTGAAAGACGAGGTGGCGGGAGGGTGGACTCTCTAACCCTAACTGCTAGAGCCAGAGCTCATCCGCCAGCACAGAGTCAAAAACTGATACTAACATAGCGCTGGCGTCTCCAATTTGCTGAATGCCCGTTAGACCTACTTTCTTGTACATAGCCTTTAGAATGGACTCGACCCTCCACCAAAACCAGCTTCTCATTGCAAGGTACTATTGTGATGGTCTCAGAGATGTGTAGATGAAGGAAAGGCCTTTTGCTCACCTTGGTCTTTCGACAATTTCAGCTCGTCCCAGCCTCATGATTAAGCCTGAATGGCGAGTGCTAGGGCTCCCACAATTTGCATCCTGCCTTTGAAAACACAGATGAGATGTTTCATCTACAGAGAGCCCCCATTAGAGACCAAGTGCGTTCGATGTCTCCTCAAGCGTTGAAATATCATGTCTTCATCACACCATATCCGCACCCATGAGCAAGCTTCTCGTACAAGTCAGCCCATGCCCCCCCTTGCTATCACAAGTTCAACCCTATCCTATCTTGCATCTCCCAATCCAGGAACAAACAACTCTATACCCGTTCCGGTAAGCTAATCCAAATATACGCCACCTCAGAACCTCATTACCCCTACCATACCCCCTCGACTTCACACTATCCAACGCCACTTCCCACCACAAATTCAACCTACCTTTCAAACTCCCTTCCAACCATGACTACATCTGCTCCCCTCTCCTCAATACACACCCACACCTCCACTCCACCGACTACAAACAAAAACCTCACCCCCCCCCCAAACCCCTTTCATGCCCCCACCTCCCCACAAATTTCCAGCCCCCTGGTCAGACACACCAAGCAAAAATCATCATTACATTTCCACCATCTCGGGAATTGGCTCCCGCACCGTCGTTTCTGGGCCTCATAGGTAGACCCCGTTTCTCTCCCTTCATGGGCAACAGCCACCTAATCTACCATCAATCCATTCATTACCGCCCATCTGATGGCATGATTGCCTCATTCTCATGTATAGTAGGCAGCTTGTGGTCCAGGATCCAGACAGCCAGACCGGTTTTCATTCCCCTTGGTGGGGCTGCATCCAACATGGTGCGAAGAGAGAGGAGCTGAGGACTGGGGGATTGGGAGTGCTGGAGTGAGAGGGGCATGGCTGCCGGGTGGTGTGGTTTTGGGTTAAGGAGATGGTGGAGAGGGGGGGGTGTTGATGTGGCCGAGGGGAGGTGGTGGTTGCTGAGGCGATGGTTGCGGAGAGAAGGGAGGGGTGTTTGGTTGAGATGGTGTGTTTAAGTATATCCGTTCGCGGCTGGCCGGAGCTGGTGATGATGGCGGGGAAGGAGGAGAGATTTGAGATGGTTGTATAGGTTGGTCAGTGCGAGGTTCGGGTAAAGGATTTCTTTTTGATGAGATGGAACAGCGTTCATGATAATGCAACGCCATCTTCATCAATATCTGAACCACCGCCTACACTTTCCCATCTTCGATTCTCATCAACAGACCCGCCACCGCCTTGGAACCCTCTCACCCTATACTTTCCCTTGAGCAGCACCCGTGCCCAACAACATACCCTCCACCTCCTTATCTCCCGTGACCATAATCTCCCTAAATACATCCATCCACCAGACCTCCCGCTCGCTCAACTTCCTTCCCGGGTTGCGAAATGAAAGCAGTTGGATACTCTTCAGCTCAGCCCTCAGGCGTTTGAGCACCAGACTTTCGCGGGGGTTGGAGAGGGCGAAGCGGATGCGATTCGAGTCTATGAGGAGCATGCTAGAGTGGATCTAACAATGATCATTGGAATCAGCCAGTGCAAAAGACAACGCGGTTTAAGGTTCATGCCTTGACTTCCGCCTCGCCGCACAGCATCGCAACGGCCCTCTCTTCTACTTTGGTCGTCTCGTGCGCATTGTACGCTTTGTTTCCTCCCTGCATGATGTGGTAGAGCGACAGCCATTTCACGCTTTCGTCTGCGTTTTTGTTCACGGAGCTGGGGTGTAGGGAGATGGATTGGTTGTTTGCGACGTTGCGCCAGCCTTTGCCATCGCGTCTGAGGAGTTTCGGGTAGAATGCTGTGGCTATGATGGAGGTGATAACGGGGTAGGAGGTGGCGTTTGAGTTGTAGCGTGGGGGAATAGGGACGAAGGTACGGTGGTTGCGGTGGTGGTAGCGCGTTCTGTATTGCCGTAAGCAGATGTGTTGGGGGAGGGAAGGAGGCTTACTTGTTCAGAGCGGCCGTTTCTTCGCCGTTCAGGGCTACAAACTCAGCATCGATTAGGGATGTCATAAGTTGGGCTTTGAGATCCTCGATGTTGGAGAGGGTCTGTGTGCTGAGGAAGTTCTTGCGGCAGAAATATTGTTCTGACATGACATTGGTTTCGCAGATGCGTCGCCAGGCTGAGTAGGCATTGTAGAGAGTAAGAAGGTCGGAATCACCTGAATAGTGGGTAAGCAGTCGGCAAATTCAAGGGGGGTGGGAGTGTCAACATTTTTTAAACGCCAGCCTGGCTACATCTGCCTGGGCTCTGGCTCCCATTGGCGCCGAGAAAGGTGATTTTGATGATAGAATGGCGGCGATGGTGAGGGTGGCATCAAGGCAACCGAAGATAGAGCCAAGAATCATCAGCTTACCTAGGAAGACATCGAGTGGCAACCTGGCGAGCTGTCTGCCTAAGGGTGTGAGGTCCTGGCCGTTTGTGAGGGCCTTGACATCTTGCAGGGCATCCACCGCACGACGTATGTTTTTTGCAGATGGCGGATCGAGCGCCTCCGACAATGTTTCTTCGATGCCGCCAAGCTTGCAGATTTTGACTCGTAGGACTAGGTCTTGCAAGGAGAGTCGAAGCATCTCTGGGGTCTGCTCCTCGGGCATCTGATTCGGTCAGTATGGGAGATTATGGTAAGGACAAGGTCAGATGCACGCACCGCATCATGGCGTTGCTTGGTGAACATGTGGAAGCAGAGGCCTTTGTGAACTCGTCCTGCTCGGCCTCTTCGCTGTTTGGCATTCGCTTTGGATATGAACGACTCGATGAGCCTGGAAAGTTGCCGTCTCTCATCAAATCTAGAATACAAATCAACTTGTGTCGTTATCCAGGCATGTGGTATTGCAAACCTCATCTCCTTATGCCGCCCAGTATCTATGACGCATGTTACATCAGGTATGGTAATACCAGTCTCTGCAATATTAGTGGCCAAGACGATCTTGCGTATTCCTGGAGGGGGAACAACGAATGCTCGCTCTTGCTCATCTGTGGCGATTGTGGAGTGCAAAGCGTGTAACTCGCATCCGCGACCGAGCATGTTATGACTATGCAACATGTCGTTGAGCCTGCGTATCTCTGCAATACCTGGAAGGAAAATCAGGATTGCTTTACTGTAGTCGGCATACGCATCCGAAACAAGAATGACTTCAAGAAGCTTGACGATGAGGTCGTACTGGATGCGGTATTCATCGAGTTCAGCGATGGTAGAGCGCGTTTGTGCACTGTACCCAGTGATAGGGTTTGGTGTTTGCCTATCCGGGTATTGATTCGCAACCTCCTCCTCGTCCTCATCCTCGTCTATGTGCCTCTTCTGCGACGCATCACTGGCTTTGAAGTTGGTCAGTTCGATTGCGTCCTCAAGGTATCTAGTCTCGACCGGAAATGTTCGACCTGGCACATTCAGGATCGGGGCTTCGGCGAGGTATTTTGAGAATTTTTGGGCATCAACAGTAGCTGACATCAATACTACCTTCAAGGTGGGCCGACGAATGAGGAGCTTTTTGAGGACAATGAGCAAGAAATCGCTGTCGATGGACCCTTGAGACTATCAGCACGTGAAATCTTGGGCAATCAAGCATTACTTACGTTCATGGACTTCATCGAGAAGAAGATGTGTGATGTTTTCAAGGATATCAGATCTCTCAAGCATACGCATCACGATCCCGGTAGTGGCATAGACGAGCCTTGTTTGAGCAGTAATCTGGCTTTCAAGTCTGATAGCATAGCCGACGAGAGATTGAAAAGTCCCTACATCGCCCGTTCTCTCTCCAAGTTCTTGGCTAACGCGGCGTGAGAGGGAAATCGCCGAGATTCTCCTAGGCTCGGTGCAGTATATCTTGCATTGTCTGCCATTGGTGAGCTCATTCTCCAGGATGTAGGCCGGCACCTGTGTGCTCTTTCCACAACCTGTCTCACCACACACTATTACGACCTGATTGCTTTCGATGGCCTCCAGAAGCTGGTCTTTGAAAAACCATATAGGCAGACCTCTTCGAGATGGCAGCATTGCCTGGTATGACGGCGTTGACGCTTTCTGTGCCCATTCTTTTCGGAGGTTAACAAGATCGAAATGGGTTTCACCGCGCAAAGGACCTCTTCTAGGAGGCTCCACGTTCTCCTCTGTTGTCTCAGCAGGCGATGTAGTTGTAGTATTGCCGCCTTCATGATTCAGGCATTCTGCGATCAAATGTCGAAGATCTCGTAGTACCTGCCGGTCTTCTGCATCTTTTTCCTCTTTCCGTCTTTGCAGGAGCTCCATCCAAAGATCTCTAAACGAGGGCGGGAGACGTAAATGAACTTTCTCCTCCTGTGATGATAAAGCGAATATTGCAAACAAAGCAATTGTAGAGATGTACGCTTCTGACTGAGCCACATTCGGGCATGAAACGCCTGTCATTTCGAATCTTACCGTTCGAAGACGACTTTCACAAGAGACAGAGCTAATTGGCACACTGAGAGGTTTGCTTTGGTCTCGAGACCATTCCACTTGCATTGCATGTCTGTTGGAAAACGTCGATTGGGAGAAAAGTTTGTAGTCAATTATTGAGGCTGAATCCCTGTATAAGCATAGTCAGCATTGTCCAATGTAGCCTTTGCATATGAGCTTGCCTTGCTCTGCAAGCTTCCTCCAAGATCCTAGGTGGGCCAATACCAGTCCATTTGCCAAATTCTCTTATCTCAATATTGCTATCTCTAGACCTGGAAGTATTCAAGAAACTGATGCCAGTATGTTGGTCCGTTGCTGAGTTTGGAAAGCTAGCAAATAGATCTCCAAGCATGTCTTCCAACTCCCCTTCTTCTTTCGGAGATACTGGAGGTCTCTCCTTGTTTGTTCCTGGCTTGGAGCGTATTCGCTCTTCTAGATTCAGCCGTCGTCGCTCAGAGGCATGCTGTAGTTGCTGTATGTGTAGGTCGGCGAGCTGTCTCTCTGCCTCGTTCTCGTCGAATAGGATATCTGATCTGATCTTGGCCATCTTTGAGGATATTCTGACACACTTTCCACTAGAGATAGGACCCGTTTGACGGTCGCCTCTTGCTGGTTTTGCAAGTTTTCCTGACTCAATGTTTGTTGTCAAGTGGGGATCGAGTTCATAAAGACGAGATTGCAGGGCTACGTATTTTGGCACCAACTGATCTGGCTCGAGATCGCTTTCTGACTCACTCGAAATGTCTTCAAGATCCTTAGAGACGTCCGTCCCTGAAGCTGACGATCGAGAAGCAGATGAAAGCCCATTAGATGGAGTCTCTGGTCCCGGATTATCAACGCTATCAATAGAGCGCCCATCTATGGACCACAGTTGTTAGCTATTTCCATAGTAGCATCCTAGCTAAGAAGGAGAGGAGTCGAGCTTACTTCCTCCTGAATGAAGAGGTGGTAGCTCGTCCTCCCGAAATGAGACTGGGACAGCTTTAGCCTCATTAGCATCAACGTTCGGGTCGGATACCTGAGCTAGCCAGTCTAGGCACTCATCAAGGCCCCACACAGCGTTCTTTTGATTTCTCTTCATAGAGCAATCATATGAGACGCTGTTCATCAAGAGATGGCGTAGCGCCATTTGAGTTTTGGGCGCGGGGAATCCTAGCTGGGGCAATAAAAGATGCAGAGTCCACAATCTGGCAAGCAAGTCATCTTCATTGGTTCCCGGTTGTTGACAGCATATAGTACGGTTGCAATTAGAGGTATCTTCGATCTTGAGGAAGTCGATCACCTTCTGCATTAATTCGGCCGGTAGCCACTTAGAGGTCCTCAGTGTCGCCGCTTGCGAACGTAGAAGTCGCCGCTCGGTCTGCATTTTAGACAATTGTCTCGAGGCTTCTTTCTTCGAGCCATCTCCATACTTTTCTAGCACAATCTGAAGATCTGATTCTTCCAGCTCATTTTCAAGCTCCTCTGGACTAAGCTCATGAAACTGCTTCACCAGCACTTCAGAATGGTTGCTTATGTAGGCTCCATCTATATTTGGCACGTTCGCGTTTTCATCGGAAACAACGCTGGCCTCGGTTTGCTCACCAGTGTCGTTGAATTCTTGAACCTTTTGCTTGGATGCAGTAGATGTTGTAGCAAATCCTCGAGCTGAATTCGCGGCGGGCTTTTTCTTCTTCTTTTTATTTGGAGCCATGGCAGTCCGGTTCCTTGAGGATGCTACTAAGTGCCTACAAAGCCCGTGAAAGAGACCGTATTATTCCAACAGAAAAAGCAAACTTTTTGATATCTACTGACGGATCGGTTCCGCGCTTTTTCAGCCCTAACAGAATTACTCATACCCCTCGACCGTCACACGAGCGATCGAAATCTTTACTCATCATTCGCACTTCGCTCCTGGGCTTTGAGGATGCTGCCGTGTTGGTCATGGGCTCGACTGATACTGATGAGGGCCTGGCGGATGCCTTGGACGAGCCTAGAAGTGTGATAGAGGCGCTTTTGTCCAGCTCGACGAAATCGCGTGTTACAGAGCTCACGAGCGTTCGTCAACAGCTCGGACGGTCAGGTAAGCTTCTGAATCACAATGTTTCCACTTTCGGGATCTAAGCATAGCTCAGGCACTCCTCAAATTTTCTACAATCGCACAATCGACATTCTTTTCCGGACATATCCCTTCTACATTGATCGAGCCTCAAGACATGCCGTACAACAATGTCTCAAAGCCGATGGATTTTATCCTCCGCATACCTCTAAACTCCTCGATGCTTACCAAGATGAAATTTCAAAAGAAGGACTCGCTCCATCAAATGCTTTTGTTCTGGTAGAATGGGGCTCCGTGTTTCTTCAACACTGTACAGGAAAGGACGGAGCCTTTGCAAATTATGGCGACAATATTATGTTATCGCTGTCTCGGGTCTTAGAAAGATGCCTCTCTAGCAACGCAAGGCCAAGTGTCAAGAAATCTGCTTTAGTGGTGACCCAGCGAGCTCTTCGCAAACTCATACGTGCGGAAGGAGAGGTTGCCATAACATCGATACTGGAACAATTAGCTGCTAAAGGGCAGCCCTATGGCATAAAGAATGCTGTACTGCTTGGTACACTTGCAGGAGTCTGCGCTCGCATCCCTGAGGCAAAATTGGTGTTGGAACCCAAGAAACAGCTTTATTACAGCTTTTACGTGCGGGAGGTGTTGGGCTCTCGTGCTCACGTACCAAACCACCTTGCCGCTGCACTGAATGATTTCTTCGAATGTTTTACTACTCTCAACGATCTGCGCAAGGAAGTCGTGCCAGCTTTGGAGAAGTCTCTTCTCAGGGCACCAGAGATTGTTTTGAATGACCTCATGTCTCCGCTAGTAGCCTCGTTACCCAACGAGTTGGATCTGGCCAACATATTAGCGGACCACCTCCTCAGACCGCTTCTCACCAGTGTCAAATCTCAGAACGAGGTCGTTCGTAGCGGCGCGTTGGCGGCATTCCAAGCTTTCATTGGTCAATCGTACGAGCAGAAAGCTCTAGGTAAAATCACAGATGAATTGCTAGATCAGTTGTCACGATCCAAGAGTCCGGCGGAGCATCAGTACTTTGCACAGATGATAGCAATGTTGTCGCCCGTTGATACAAAGGCCATGTCAATGTGTGATGCCCTACCCAAGATACTCGCCAAAGAACCCAATGAAGCTGCAATTGCTAGCGAAGTGTCTGCGCTACTCAATAATCTTCACAAAGCCTCTTCTGAATCTAGATCGATCTCGACTCAATCTATCAGTAATGCAGCAATCAAGGGTCTGAATGATAAGCGAGCTGGAACCCGAAGAGTGTGGCTTCTGGGTATAGGGAGTTTGTTGTGGGGCGGTCCTGGTAGTGAGTCGTCTCAGAACACAGTGATTCAGTCTATGGTCTTGGAGATATTGCCAACTTTACTAGCCATTCTTGAACAAGTAATCAAAAATCCCTTGGCTGCTCTCCAGTCTGGCACTGCACTCGGAGGTTTTGTCATGACCGCGTTATGGCAGATTCTAAGTACTAGCCCAGCTCAAAACATAGTTTGCAAGTCGAGAACTCCGATGGATCAAGCCTTCTCAATTGGGACCAACCCTTCTTTCCTATTAAGTCATCGGGTTTACACAAAGATAGCCTATCAGGATCTCCCTTGGGTAGCTCGTGCCCTTGACGTTTGTGTCGACGGGAAATTCGACAAACGTCAAATGGAAGCGCGCATTGCTTGGGCGGAAGCGTTCATATACATAATCACAGCAGCTGATGTTCCTCCATCAGTAAGAAAAGAAGCAGCAGCATCTTTGACAAAAGTTTATGTACGTCGACAGAGCGTTGTTGCGGACACAATTGTTCATGGATTGTGGAAGTGGTATAGCGATGTTGAGCATGAGAAAAAAGACACTCCTGCCTTAGCCGCTAGAACGGGGACATCTCATGCATCTCTTGTATTGCGGTCAATATGCCCACCGCCCAGGGACGTTTCAAAGCAAGGATCAAGTGATACGGCCTCTACTCAGGACCAATTGGTGAATATGCTTGTATTGTGTCGTCCGGAACTTATTCCTGGAGCCCAGTGGATTGATTTATGCTTAAGAATGGGCCAAGACCCTGGATTTCTTGTCGCAACAAGAGCCGAAGAATGCTTAGCAAACGTCGAGACCGCGCTGACAGTTAGCACTGACTCCTCTACATTCACTGTCGTTCAAGAGGCTGCTTGCAAGACAGCGGCGGAGCTCGCTTTCGTTTGCCCAGGGATCATTACACCTATGCTAGTCGCAAAGGTCAAGGCCGGGTTGCCCGTAGAGGAAATCGAGCTATACGGTCCTACAGAGATGGCGATTGCACGAACCCCTGAAGGTACTGCTTTTGTAGATGTCCTCAGTACTCAGGGCCAGAAATACACGATGGACAAGAATTCGCGTGACTACGAAACTGCAAAGTGGGAAGCAGAGATAAGAAGCCAGATCGCGCAGAAGAAAGGTCAGGAAAAGAAGCTCACATCTGATGAAAAAGTCAAGGTCGACGCGCAGCTCTCGAGAGAAGCCGTAATCAGACAAAAGGTTCAGCGTTTAGAGAGAAGGCTAAGGGTATCTGCTGGCTATATCTACGCCTTAGCAACAGGACCACCCACAGAGGCCTCTTTATGGCTGGGACCTGCTCTGAAGGCTTTATTTGAGGCCATCAGCACCGGCGCCGGACGCATAGCCGGCCCTTCGCTCGACGAAGCTTACCTTGCTTGCGCAAATTACGTTGCTCCCAGATTGAGTTCCCAAAGACGCTTCATTGGCATCGCAACACTTCGCGCCGTGGGCACTTCTACGATATCGCCTGACCTTCAACAAGAACCTCTGAGAGGTGGGTTACCATTGATTACACGACGATAGAAGTTAACACGATGAACAGATCTGGTCACGAGGCTACTATATCGTCTTCGATTTGCCGGAGAGCAGCGACCATTTGACGTTCTCTCGCTGACATATATACTTCCTCTCCTTTTCACCGTACTGCGTAAGGGTGGACTCGGAAAATGCGATGCGGACGAAGCCGACGAACAAATAACACTCGTGCTTGAATTCCTCGGTTACCACACTGATCAATGTATGAAGAGTCTTGCTCCACTTTATCCCATCTCCGTACTGACTATCTCCAGTCTCCGACACTAGCCTCCCGCGAAATGAATTAGTGGGGATACTAATACAATGCATGCAGCACTTTAGCCAACATTACAGGGTGATCAAAGACTGCATCTCGGATCTTTGTAGAGCAATTGCACCAACAGTGACTGAAGCTGAAACTTCCACTTTGCTCAGGGGTGTCATTGTTCCCCAGCAATCTGTTCGTTTAGCATTGTTACAAGCAATCCGAGAGCATATTGATTTGACCGTCCTTGACTTCTGTGCAGAGATATGGCTCGCGAGACACGATGTTGTTGACGAGATCGCGATGCTCGGGTTTTTGATCTGGCAAGAGAATGCTCTAGACATTGATGCCTCCGACGCCTTCAAGGTCATGCACTACCTGTCTTCCGAGGATAGACAGTTGAGGACTTCGGCTTCCCGAGCTCTAGCACAATGCGTTGGAGATGACCGACATGTATTCTCTCAAGTACTCAACCAACTTGAAGGTCACTATCGTGAACTTGCGAAGCCAAGAGTACCAGAAAGAGATGCATATGGCATGGTAAAAAAAATTGACCTCGCGGATCCTTGGCAGGCCAGAAGTGGAATTGCTCTGGCGTTCAGTGAATTGGCTGCTATCTTTGACATCTCGAAGCTCGTGCCATTCATTGAGTTTCTAATAGATGACAGTGCCGTGGGCGATCAGAACGATACCGTGAGGAACGAGATGATTCGGAGCGCAATGACGATCATCTCATTGCATGGAGCAAACAAGCTCGAAGAGCTTATGCGATTTTTCGAAAATGCTCTTGATCAATCCGACAAAGATGCTAATGCTTCGGAGCGAGGCAGTGAAGCCATTGTCATTCTTTATGGTGCTTTGGCATGTCATCTCCCACAGGGCGAGGAGCGAGTGCCCCATGTGGTCCAAAGACTGCTTTCAACTCTTGGAACCACATTCGAATCTGTCCAGTATGCCGCTGCGGGTTGTCTGCCTCCATTGATCAGAACTTCGAGCCACAAGACCTCGGACTATATTCAATCTATGCTAGACCAGCTGCTGCAGTCGGAGGAGTATCCAGCACGCCGCGGTGCAGCATATGGTCTTGCAGGAATAGTGAAGGGAACTGGCGTCTCGGCTTTTCGACAATATCGGATCCTGTCGTCACTGAAGACTGCCATCGACAACAAGAAAAATCAGAATTATCGTCAAGGTGCCTTACTCGCGTATGAGCTCTTTTCGCTCCTGCTCGGCCAGATCTTTGAGCCGTATATCATTCAGATCGTGCCGCAATTGTTGTCAAGCTTTGGTGACTCAAGTGCCGAGGTGCGCAAAGCATGTCTAGCGACCTCAAAGAGCTGTTTTGCGAATCTCAGCTCTTATGGAGTGAAAATCATCTTGCCGACGCTCTTGGAGGGATTAGAGGAACCCCAATGGAGGAGTAAGAAGGGCGCTTGTGAGTCACTGGGTGCCATGGCCTATCTGGATCCGCAGCAGTTAGCCATCAGCTTGCCTGACATCATCCCATCACTGACCAATGTGCTGAACGACAGCCACAAAGAAGTCAGGTTGGCGGCGAACCAAAGTCTGCAACGCTTTGGCGAAGTCATCAGTAATCCCGAGGTCAAATCGCTGGTCGGAATACTGCTTAAAGCCTTGAGTGATCCCACGAAGTATACCGACGACGCTCTCGATTCTCTCATTAAAGTCTCTTTTGTCCATTACATCGACTCGCCCTCTCTTGCGCTCATCGTTCGGATCCTCCAACGAGGTCTTGGCGATAGGTCAGCTACCAAGAGGAAATCAGCCCAAATCATTGGGAGCTTAGCTCATCTGACCGAGCGAAAGGATCTTACATCCCATCTTCCGATTCTTGTCGCAGGCTTGAAAATGGCCATCGTTGATCCTGTCCCTGCGACACGAGCAACTGCATCCAAAGCGATGGGCTCGCTGGTGGAGAAGCTTGGAGAGGATGCTTTGCCGGATCTCATTCCAAGCTTGATGTCCACCCTTAAGTCGGACACTGGTGCTGGAGATAGACTGGGATCCGCTCAAGCTCTCAGCGAGGTTCTTGCTGGCCTTGGTACAGGGAGACTTGAGGAAACACTACCTACAATTCTCCAGAACGTGGCAAGCTCAAAGTCCACTGTCCGAGAGGGCTTCATGTCATTGTTTATCTATCTACCCGCCTGCTTTGGAAATAGCTTCGCGACCTACCTGAGTAGAGTAATTCCCCCAATACTGGCTGGACTCGCTGATGAGATCGAATCTATTCGGGAGACCTCGCTTCGGGCAGGACGACTGCTTGTGAAGAACTTTGCTACCAAAGCTATCGATCTACTACTTCCAGAGCTGGATAGGGGCCTCGCTGATGATAGCTACCGCATCCGACTCAGCTCCGTTGAGCTTGTAGGGGATCTACTTTTCAATTTGACAGGCATCAGTGGGAAGACAGAACAGGACGAGGTAGAAGATGAGAATGCGACAGAAGCTGGCGTATCTCTCCTCGAAGTGCTCGGCGAAGACAAGAGGAACAGAATTCTCTCCTCATTGTACATCTGTCGATGCGATAGCAGTGGTCTCGTTCGAAGTGCTGCTATCAATGTTTGGAAAGCACTTGTTGCAACTCCTAGAACCCTGAAAGAACTCATTCCAACGCTCAGTCAATTATTGATTCGGAGACTTGCAAGCTCAAACCCTGAACAAAGAGCCATTGCTGGCAACGCATTGGGTGAATTGATTCGAAAGGCAGGGGAAGGGGTTCTTGCTAGTTTGCTGCCCACGTTGGAGGAAGGCCTACACAACTCAACAGACGCAGACAAGAAGCAAGGAATTTGCATCGCTTTAGGCGAGATTATTTCTTCTGCCTCACCAGAAGCACTCGAAGACTATGAGAAGACACTGATATCTGTGGTCCGAGTTGCACTAGTAGATCCGGAAGACGAGGTTCGAGAAGCTGCAGCAGAAGCATTTGACTCTCTACAGAAGATCCTAGGAAAGAGAGCGGTTGACCAAGTTCTACCGTATCTGCTAAATCTACTACGCACAGAGAGCGAAGCGGATACCGCACTTTCTGCACTGCTAACCCTGCTTACTGACAACACAAGATCAAATATCATTCTTCCCAATTTGGTCCCCACGCTCCTAACCTCTCCTATCACCTCCTTCAACGCCAAGGCTCTTGCTTCTCTCTCCCAAGTTGCTGGATCAGCAATGACGCGAAGGCTTCCGGCAATCCTCAACGCGCTGATGGACAATCTTGTTACGTGCAATGACGAGGTTCTGCGGTCTGAGCTTGAAGACTCCTTCGATGCGATCTTGCTCTCAAATGACGAATTTGATGGTTTAAATACTGCAATGAGCGTAATGCTGGGTCTGGTCAAGAACGACGACCACAGAAAGCGTGCCATAACCAATCTCCGGCTCAGCAACTTTTCGGCACAATCTGACGTCGACTTCTCTCGCTACCATCAAGATCTCATCCGAGCGTTGCTAATATCGTTCGACGACTCGGATGGAGATGTTGTAAAAGCTGCGTGGCTCGCACTGTCGGAGCTTACCAAGCGCTTGAAAAAGGAAGAGGTGGAATCACTGGTCTCTTCAACGCGTCAAATACTACAGCAAGTAGGAACGCCGGGCGCCAATCTGCCAGGCTTCATGCTGCCCAAGGGCATCAGCGCCATACTGCCTATCTTTTTGCAGGGTTTGATGAACGGGACCGCCGATCAGCGCACTCATGCTGCCCTTGCAATATCCGACATCATCGACCGTTCGAGTGCAGACTCGCTGAAACCTTTCGTAACTCACATTACCGGCCCGTTGATTCGAGTGGTGTCCGAACGCTCTGTGGATGTCAAGGCTGCTATCTTATTGACGCTCAACAACCTCCTAGGGAAGATACCAACATACTTAAAGCCATTCCTGCCGCAATTGCAGCGTACCTTTGCCAAGTCATTGGCAGATCCATCTAGTGAAGTCGTTCGATCTAGAGCAGCAAAAGCGCTTGGAAGTCTCATAACTCTAACGCCTCGAGTGGATCCGTTGATTGCCGAACTTGTCACTGGCTCCAAGACGCCAGATGCCGGTGTTCAAAATGCTATGTTGAGGGCCTTGTACGAAGTCGTAAGTAAAGCTGGCGGCAACATGAGCGAGACTTCGCGCAACGCTATACTCGGGCTGATCGATAGCGACACCTCTGGTATGGAGGATTCTATGGCAATCACTCATGCAAGGCTCCTCGGTGCGCTGGTCACGAGCCTTCCAGCGGCTTCCAATTCATCGAGTCTGATCAAGACAAGGGTGCTAACAACACACATGAGCGTCTCGTCCGCTTTGAACCTCAACTCTGTGCTACTCGAATCGTCCACATCCCTCACCGATGGCTTTGCGCAGGAGACTCCAGCCATAATTTGCCAGGGAATACGCAACAAGAACACCTTAATATCCGACAACTGTGTGCTTGCAGCTGGTAAATACCTGCTCATTGCGAGTGCTCACCGCGCCGAAGCGAGTGCATCGATCATCGAAGCTTTGGCTGCTACTATCCAGCCAGGAGGTCCAGTGGACAGTCGTCGTCTCGCACTTGTGGCTATCAGGACCGTGAGCCGGTCGCAACATGAGTTGATAGGGCCACATCTGCAGACTCTCGGTCCTCCAATCTTCGCTAGCGTTCGCGATCCAGTCATTCCCGTCAAGCTAGCAGCCGAGGCCGCATTCCTTGCAATATTCTCGGTCGTCGAGGCTGAAAGCGAGGTATTCGATCAATACATGGCCGATGCTGGGTCAGGGATGAACCCCACCACCAAGAGAAGCATGCAAGACTACTTTAAGAGAGTTGCGATGCGACTTGGTACACAAGCACGTGAGAGGAAAGAGGCAGAAGGTGGCCAGGGTGGACTTGGTCTTTCGAATGATGAACGAGAAGACGAGAGGGAGATATGGAGCGTGGGGAAGGTAGATCTAGGAGAGAGCGTATTCAGTGATGATTGATGACAGCGTTTGATCTGGCATAGCAAGGTGTCCCAAAACACTACATCATCGTTTGAAAGCGAAATACCCAGCATAGAGAGAAACAGAGCAGACATGGTTTTGTGCGGGGACGTAGACATAATGCACAAATGCACGAAATTTTGACCTCTTGACCTCGAGTGAGAATCTAGGGATGGAGGGATGATTTCCTGATTGGTGCCAAGCGTGCCAAGTAATTACTCGCTTAAAGGGCGCTAAGGCCCTGCGGTCCACACCATTAATTTCGTGAGTCGACAACATTAGGCTTGACTTCAGTCAAAACATCTACATCCATCAACTGCGACAGCGAATCCGTCAAGATGTGAGTTCCCTCTTGGATCTGTCCTCTACCTGGTTGTGAGATCTACCTCAACGCTCTCCATCGCTACGTGGCATTGTGTCTCGACATCAAAGACCTCCGAACGACCCCACCATTGCGTCCACCTTTCCCACACCTGCTGACTCTTTATTCTCCCCAGGGTCAATCTACGCACTCAGAAGCGGCTCGCTGCCTCCGTAGCTGGCTGCGGCGAGCGCAAGATCTGGCTCGATCCCAATGAGACGAGCGAAATCTCCAACGCCAACTCCCGCCAAACCATCCGCAAACTCGTCTCCGATGGCCTTATCATCCGCAAACAAGTTACCATGCACTCGCGTGCTCGCGCTAGGGAGTTGACAGCTGCGAGACGAATTGGGAGACATCGAGGGTTCGGGAAGAGGAAGGGTACTGCTGATGCAAGAATGCCGAGGTGGGTTAAATTCTGATTCGAAAATCATCTACACGAAGAGGTGGATGTTGAGGGCCTAGTGCAGTGCACAAGTATAGCAATTCACGAGGAGTGACTCACTGACATCTCTCTCTCATTTAGCCAAGTCTTGTGGATGCGACGCCTCCGTGTCCTCCGCCGCCTCTTAGTTAAATACCGCGCCTCAGGCAAGATCGACAAGCACCTCTACCACGAACTCTACCACCTTAGCAAGGGTAACACCTTCAAGCACAAGCGAGCTCTTGTTGAACACGTGAGCAACAGATTTATATCTACAGCTATCGTCGTCCTCTAACTTGCTATGCTCCAGATCCACAAAGCCAAGGCCGAGAAGCAACGTGAGCGTATCCTCAAAGAGGAGATGCAAGCCAAGCGCGACAAGACCAAGGCGGCACGCGAGAGGAGAGAGGAGCGCAAAACGGCGAAGCGGACTGCGCAGCTCGGTGGGGACGAGGAGGACGAGAAGGACGAGAAGAAGTAGGGGGCAAGCGTAGGCGCTGTCGCGGGATGGTGGTTGGTGGGAGCAATGAGAATATGCAGGAAGAACCTGCCAGGTGGGACGAGTTCAATGATGGAAATGGGACCTGTCGTTTGCCTGGTGTTGCCGCATGTGTCTTGAGAGTCTAGCATAGCACGTGGAACCCATCTTGTGTTTCTGCCTCAAAATTGCCCTCTACCTAATAGCTCTTTCCTTGATTACAGCACCAAGAAGCTGTTCCACATCACAGTCAGCTTGTAGTATTGTGGTCAAGAATTTCCTCCGTCTGGTTTCACTTTGATGCAGACAATTAAATACACCTCCTTTGACCATATACACTCCCCCCAGTATTTGGAGCGAGATATTTCCATTTCCCCAGTCTCTCTGCCGACGAGTACTGACCACATCTACAGCTCCGACGCGCCTGTATTCAAGATGACTGTTTCAGAGCAAGCTAGTCAGTCCATCTCCTCTTACCTCAGGGCGTAGATTTGCTTCCAGGCCTCCGTCGCAGCACTGCTCGAAAACCTTTCTTTGTTACCACAGCAGTATCCAGTGCAGCGGCCGGCCACCATTGCCTCGACGATTAATATCGGGGATACTGAGAGCTATCTTGCGCAGGCAAGTCCGTAGTAACGACACGCATCACCAGCAATGAACATCACAAGCAAGCCGTAGTCAAGTGCAGCCAAAGCGCTATTCCCCAACCTCTAACTCATCGCGGCCACGGTTATGGTTAGGATTGGTCTATCAAAGATCAAGCATCTCAACATCCCCGCCATCTGTGGCGCCCCCCTCCTCCAAATTATCACGCCGACCGGCACTCGACGCCGCGAAAGCAGTTGACGCTCCCGGAGGAGTGGCGCCGCGAGCAGCAGTAGCAGCAGCCAGCACACCTCTCAAGAGCCCGCCACCATCCCGACTCGTAAGGCCGGCAGCCACGGTGTGCACGCCTGCGCCTTCTTCTCCTATAGCCTCGTTCCCCCGCATACCCCCCGCACCCGCACCACCATCCTCTCCAAAAGCCTCCTCCCCATCCCCACCACCATGCTCACCCAACCCCCCATTTAAATGCCTCATCAACCTCTCCCTC
>JAABUQ010002538.1_pt1 | contig 35816 bp, 29 predicted proteins | sample 5560001 | NCBI WGS metagenome assembly JAABUQ01 (sample SAMN10711888, study PRJNA513371) | rock metagenome | isolation source: Antarctica rocks | place: Antarctica: Victoria Land, Finger Mt nord | collected 2015-12-18
ATGCCCTCACGGGCATAAGAAATGGCATTCACGGGCTTGTCTTACGTCCGAAGGACGTGGCTTCGCAACTGCCGGGGGTTTTACACCCCCGGCAAACGCCGCCGCGAGGAGCTTCACACCCCCGGCGCTGCAAAGATATTGCAAAGGCTTTGCTCAGGCGTTTTAGAGGCGTTCCAAGCGCGTTCCAACGACGGAAGGAATTGTTCCGTCGTCGGTACGCCGTAGAAACAGGGGAGAAAGCAGTTGGCAATGCCCGCAAGACAACCGGCCAACAAAAACAACATCGCCCGGTTTGCCTTGTTCCCGCTGGTCATGACTGTCGCGGCTGTGCTGAGCATAGCCTTGCCCACTGTCGCAGGCAGCTATGGACTGGCGCTCTGTTTGGGCGTGTCAACAGGGGCAGGGCTGTTTTTGAGCGGGGCAGTCGTTGGCGGCAGGCTGGGCAATGCACGCAAAGTAGGACAATCGCGCGCGGATGTGCCGATGAGAATGGGCGCGTGCCTTGCCCTGGCAGGCATCGCGGCAGGGGCGCAGGGGCATGATCCTCCGTGGGCATGGCCCGAACGGGTCGCAATAGGCCTGGGGCAGTTGATTGTTTCGCTGCTTGCTGTGGGGCTGGCGGGACACTGGGTAGCACAAACACGACCGGCAAAGGAAACCGAGGCCGCAGACGACAGCGCGGCCAAGCCATTATGAACCTCAGCGTGGGCGCGAAAACGGATCCGGGACGCCGGGCCAACAATGAAGACCAGCTTGCGGTCGTGGACGTGCGTCGTCACCGGCTGCGCGCGGATGGCGTGCTGGTGATCGCCGACGGCATGGGCGGGCGCAACTTCGGGGAGCGCGCCGCCGCCGCGGCTGTGGAAACCGTGCAGGATACGCTGGTGGAGATGCTGGATGCCGACCGAGCCGATACGGTCAATGTCAGCGATGCTCTGGACTCGGCCCTGCGCAAGGCGAATGCGCGCGTCTACGAAGTGGCCGCGCAGACAGCCGAAAGCCGGGGCATGGGCACCACCTGCGTGGCCGCCGTGGTGGAAGGCGACCGCTTGTTCCTCGCGCATGCCGGAGACAGCCGGGCCTACCTGCTGCGCGGACAGCATCTGGTGCGGCTCACCGATGACCATTCGTATGTTGCCGAGCAGGTGCGCGCGGGCACATTGTCCGAGGAAAGCGCGCGCCGCTCGCGCTTTCGCAACGTGATTACCCGCGCTATCGGCATTGAGCCGACCATTACGCCCGATCTGAGCGAGCACGATATTCAGAACGGCGACTGGGTTTTGCTCTGCACCGATGGCCTGTCCAACATGGTGGCCGACCCGGAAATGATCCAGATCCTGCTGGCGGCCTCGTCCGCGCAGGATGCCGCCGACCGGCTGGTGCAGATTGCGAGCCGCAACGGCGGGCGCGACAACATCACAGCCATCGCCGCGCGCGTGGAGGCGGGCAACCGCACCCAGCGCATGCGCAAAAGCGACCTGGCCCACGTGCTGGATGAAAGCGAACACGCCAAAAACGACGGGGCTGCACCGTCATCCGCGCCTTCCTCCGCCGCCGAATCCAATGGAGCCAAAGGGCCGGGCGCCTCGCATCCCGCTGCCGACCTGGCCGACGATGAAACGCCGACCATTCCGCCCCGCGCCCAGACCAAGCCTTCGGCGTCTCGCTCCGGGTCGTTTCAGCCGCTGTCACCGTCGGCCCGCGCGCAGTCTGCCCAGCCTGTCCGGGAAGCCGCCCCGTCGCGGGCGCGGCTCGCGCGCGGGGTATCTGCCCTGTTGATCGGGCTGGCCGTGCTGAGCTTGGCTCTGGCAGCCGCCGTGCTGGCATTGTCCCAAGTGCTGACCCATGAGGGGTATCGCTTCCAGGCCGCCCCGCCGTTTGCGTCAAAGCCGCCTGTCCCGCCCGCTCCCGCCCCGCCGGACTTCAGCCGCGCCGCTTACGCCGCGCCCGTCCTGCTCAGCCCTATCCCGGTGCAGGGCGGCACTCTTGCCCTGGCGGGGGATAAAGAAATCGCTGTGGTGTCGGTGTCCGGCCAGGTGATACATCTGGGGGCGCAGGGCGCAGTCATGTCCAAGTATCCGCTGCCCAAGAGTTATGCGCCGACTGCTCTGCCCTCCCCAAGCCCTGCCGCGCACGGCGACCCGTCCACGGCGGCGGCTTTGCCCCCGCCCGCGGTTCGCCTGCACTGGGCGCTGGACAACCAGGGCAACACGTATGTGGCCGATGCCGTCCAGCATTCTTTGCGTCAGTACCGGGCGAACGGCGAGTTTGTTCGCTCCATCGCTACGGGCCGGCTTGCGCAGCCCGAAGCCCTGGCAGTCGCGCCCGGCGGCGCCATTTACATTGTTGACGCCCAGCGCCTCAAAGTGATTTCGCTTGCCAAAACCACCCCCGCGCCTGCCGACGGCCTCAGCGCCACCCTGGGGAGATAACCAATGGCGCTGGGGATGCTGGGCAAATACGAGCGGCTGGACGTGCTGGGACACGGCACATCGGGCATCGTCTACCTTGCCAAAGACACATTGCTGGGCCGCATGGTGGCCTTGAAGGAAGTTGCCGCGCAGGGCGACGACAAAGAGCGCGTGCTGGGCGAAGCGCGCGTGCTGGACAGGCTGCGGCATCCCAACATCGTGCAGGTAGCCGGGGTAGACGAAATCAACGGCAAAGTCATGATCGCGATGGAGTATGTCCGGGGGCAAAGCCTGCTGGAAGTGCTGCGCCGCCATTCGCCGCTTCCCATTGCCGATGCCGTGGACATTGTCGCGCAGGTCTGCGAGGGCCTGGCGTTCGCCCACGCCCACCGGACGATCCACCGCGATGTCAAGCCCGCCAACATTCTGGTGGGACAGGACGGCATCGTTAAATTGGTGGACTTTGGCCTGGCGGAAGTCTTGGGCACGCACTCGCTGGCGGGCGGCGCGGGCACGTATGCCTACATGGCCCCGGAAGATTTCCACGAGAATGAGCAGTCCGGGCGTCAGTCCGACATCTGGGCGGCGGGCGTTGTGCTTTACGAACTCCTCGCCGGACGACGCCCTTTTGCCGTCGCGAAAGCCAAAGACCCCTTCGCCTGGAAACGCGCCATTGACCTTGACCCTCTGCCCTCGCTTTCGGCTCTTCGCCCCGACGTTCCGCCTGCTTTGGAAGCCATCGTCACCCACGCCCTGGCCCGCGACCGGTCTGTGCGCTACGCCGACGCGAGTGTGTTGGCGCGCGACCTGCATGCGCTCGCCTCCACTTTGGCCCGTCCCAACTTGGGTGCATTGGAAAGCCTCCCCCCGCACAGCACAGGTGACCGGGGAAACGGCCTTTCTCCCTCCTGGCCCCCACTGGAAGCGCAGGACGCCCAGGGGCGTGCGGCGATGGGCGATCTGCCCACTGCCGCCCTCAGCGCCACATCTTCCCTCGGCCCCGGCTTTCCCCTCGTTTCGGACATTGACGGCTTTCTGCTGGCCGCCCCCGACGCTTGGGCGGCGGCCAGCGATGCTTTGTCCAGCGGCAGGCTGGCGCGCTGGCTCCACGCCATCGGCGAAGCGCCCCTCGCCGCCCTTGCCGGGGAAATCGCCTCCCAACAAGCGCGCGACCCGGATGAAAACCTGCGCGACTTTCTGTACCGCGCCGGGGTGGAAACCGTGCCCCAGGCCCGCCGCGCCTTTGCCGAAGGGGAGCGCGCCGCGCAGCGCGGAGACATAGAAAGCGCCATTCGCCTGCTGCGCCGCGCCGTGCATCTGGACCCCAGCCCTGCCGTGTACCACGAACGCCTGGCCCGCGCCCTGCGCGCGGCTGGGGAAGAGGCGGACGAGGAAGCGATTGCCGCGCCCCCGCCCGCCGCGCGAAACACCCTCCCTACAGGCGAAGCCGTGCTGACCCCCGCCCGCGCCGACTTTGGCGTGCTGCGCCCCAGCCAAAGCCGCACGCTCAAAGTGATGGTGCGCAGTGCGGGACGAGGCGTGGTGCAGGGCCGGGTGGCATCCGCCCCCGGCTGGGTGCGCGTGGAGCCTGCGGCCTTTTCCACCCGTCAGCGCCAGCCGCTCACCCTCACGGCCAATGCGGACAGCTTGTGGTCGCCCAGCACGCGCGCTTTGCCCACGCCTGCCCTCATGGAAGACGCCGTCGTGCTGGACATGGACGGCGTGCGTCAGACCTTTGTTGTTTCGGCAAGCCTTCTGCCTGCCCGCCGGGGCTTTTGGCAGGTGGCATTCTGGTACGCGCCGCTGCTGCTGTGCTGCCTGCTGCCCCTGCTGGCCGGAACCGCCGCGCCGCTTCTGGCACAAATCAACGGCACGACGCATGGGCACCTGCATCAACTGCACAACCTATGGCAGCCGGGCGCGGTGGCGGCCGGCCTGCTGTGCGGCGCGCTGTTTGTGCTGGCCTCGTCGGCGGATACGGTGTGGGGCCTGCGCCTGGCGCCGCTGGCCCTGCTGTGCCTGTGTGTCGGGCGCTTTGCCGCCGCCGCGCCCCTCCTGGGCAGCCCGCGCGAAGAATTGGCCCGCGCGGCTCTGGTGCAGACTTCTGTTCCTATCCTCGTGCTGCTTATCTTGCAGGCGGCGGCGGCGACTGCCGACCCGCAGCGCTGGGGCCGATGGCAGGTGTGGCGCTGGATTGTGGGCGCGACCGGCCTGTTCGTCTCGTATGCGCTGATGCATATCGGGTAGACTAGGGGAGGGACGTGTGTGCTGAAGAGGCCCAGCCCGCTTTTGTACGGTTTCAACCATGAACGACGCTCTTCTTCTCACGCTGGACATCGGCACATCGTCGGTGCGCGCGATGCTGTTTGACACGCGCGGCAGGACTGTGCCGGGCGCTGAAGTCCAGATTGCCTACCGGCAGACCACCTTTGCCGACGGCGGCGTGCAGACGGATGCCGACCTTTTGCTGGCCCGCACCGTAGACAGCCTGCGCCAATTGCTGCGCTCTGTGGACAGGGCCACGGCTGGGCGCATCGCGGGCGTCGGCATCTCGTGCTTCTGGCATAGCCTCCTGGGTGTGGGCAAAGACGAGCGCGCTGTCACGCCGCTGTATTCGTGGGCCGACAATCGCGCCCGCGCGCAGGCCGACAATCTTGCCCGTGTCCTCGCCCCCCAAGCGTATCATGCCCGGACGGGCTGCGTGCTGCACCCAAACTACTGGCCCGCCAAATTGTGCTGGCTGTGTGAGACGCAGCCTGACTTATTCCACTCCGTACACACCTGGATGTCGTTTGGCGAGTATCTGATGCTGCGCTTGTTCGGGCACGCCGCGTGCTCGCTGTCCCTGGCCTCCGGCACGGGGCTGCTGGACCAAAACGCGGGCGGGTGGGATGCCGAGACTTTGGATGCCCTGCCCATTCAAGTGTCCCAGCTCAACCCCCTGACTGATCGCCATGGTTCGCAGTCCACTCTGACAGGTGAATGGGCGCGCGCCCTCGCCCCGCTGCGCGCGCTGCCCTGGTTTCCCGCCGTGGGCGACGGGGCGTGTTCCAATGTCGGGGCCGGGGCGACCGACCCAAGTCGCATCGCGATCAACATGGGCACATCGGGGGCCATGCGCGTGGCTGTGGAAGCCGACACGATTTCCATCCCGCCCGGCTTGTTTTGCTATCGCATTGACGGCAGGCGTTTCCTGGTGGGCGGGGCGTTTGCCAATGGCGGCAATGTGTACGCGTGGCAGCAGACCACGCTCAACCTCAGCGGGCGCGAATCGCTCTCCAATGCCCTGTCCGCCCTGCCGCCCGACGGGCACGGCCTGACCGTGCTGCCGTTCTGGGCGGGGGAACGCTCACCGGGCTGGCATGCGGACGCGCGTGCGGCCATCCTGGGCATGAACCTGCACACGGCTCCCCTGGACATCATGCATGCGTCCCTGGAAGCGGTCGGCTACCAGTTTGCGGCTGTGCATGACCTTTTGCTCACCCAATTTCCCCACGCGACGCAGATTGTCGCGTCGGGCGGCGCTCTGAACCATGACCCTGCGTGGACACAGATACTCGCGGACATCTTCGGCATGCCCGTCAGCGCCAGCAGGATCGGCGAGGCGACCAGCCGGGGCGCGGCCCTGCTGGCGCTGGAAAGCCTCGGACTGCGGCGCGACTTATCCCACATTCCCACCTATTTAGGACGCACGTACAAACCCGATGCGGCCCGCCATGCCATTTACCAGAAGGCCCGCGCGCGCTATGAGGGCCTGTACGCGCAATTGATAGAAGGACGGCACTCTTGACCGGAACAGTGTATTTGATCGGCGCGGGGCCGGGCGACCCAAAGTTAATCACGGTGGGCGGGGCCGAGGCATTGGCGCGCGCGGATGTGGTGGTCTACGACCGCCTGGCTCACCCGCGCCTGCTGGACTATGCGCGGCACGGGGCGGAGCGCGTGTATGTGGGCAAACAGGCCGACCGGCATGCCATGCGTCAGGACGACATCAATACGCTGCTGGCCGACCGTGCCCTCCAGGGGCTGACCGTGGCGCGCTTGAAAGGCGGCGACCCGTTTGTCTTTGGGCGCGGGGGCGAAGAAGCCGAGTTTCTGCGCGAGCGCGCTGTCCCCTTTGTCGTTGTGCCCGGCGTCACTTCGGCCATCGCCGCGCCTGCGTATGCGGGCATCCCTGTCACGCACCGCGACCTTGCATCGTCGTTTGCCGTGATTACCGGGCATGAGCGCGACGATGCCCGCGAGTCCGGCACCCGCGCGCCCGGCGATGCCGAGCAGCGCCGCCGCTGGGACAAGATCGCCCACGCCGCTGACACCCTCTTATTTCTGATGGGCGTGGAGAACTTGGACGAGATTGTCGGCAACTTGATTGCCAACGGGCGACGCGCCGACACCCCGGTCGCCCTGGTGCGCTGGGGCACATGGGCCGGGCAGCAAGAAACCCTCGTCGGCACCTTAGGCACGATAGTAGATGCCGTCCGCGCCGCCAAGTTCGCGGCCCCTGCTGTCACCATTGTCGGCGACGTCGTCTCCCTGCGCGAGCGCCTGCGCTGGTTTGACAACAACCCGCTGGCCGGCAAGCGCATTGTCGTCACGCGTGCGCGGGAGCAGGCTTCCGACTTTGCCGACCGCCTGCGGACACTGGGCGCGGAGCCGGTAGAATTCCCCCTCATCCAAATCGCCCCGCCCCCCGACGACTGCGCCGCTTTAGATGCCGCCCTTTCTCACTTGCAAACCTATGACTGGGCGTGTTTCGCATCCGCCCCCGCCGTCCGCGCCGCGCTGGACCGCCTGCACATTTTGGGCCGCGATGCCCGCGCATTCGGCTCGGCCCGCATCGCCGCTGTCGGTCCCGCCACCGCCGACGCCCTGCACGCCTACGGCCTGTCCGCCGACTTCCAGCCCGCCACCCTCACCGGCGCGGCCCTGGCCGAGGAACTCCCCGGCGACCTCGCTGGCACGCGCATTCTCGTCCCCCGCGCCCTGGAAGGCGACGAAGCCCTGGTCACCACCCTGCAAGCGCGGGGCGCAGTTGTGGATGCCGTCCCCGCCTACCAGACCCTGCTGGATGGCGCCAATGCCGCGCTGGTGCGCGCGCGCCTGGCCGCCGGCACCATTGACGCCGTGACATTCACCAGTTCCTCCACCGTGAAGAACTTCGTGTCGGCTCTGTCAATGGACTTGCCCCTCAGCGTTGCCATTGCCTGCATCGGCCCCAGCACCGCCCAAACCGCCGCCGAACTCTTGGCCCGCCCCCCGGACATTGTCGCCCCCGTCCACACCCTAGACGGCCTGCTTGCTGCCCTCACCGACTCCTTTGCGGCGCAGGCCACAAGCGCCTTGCCCAATCCCCCCTCGCAAGCCACGTAAACGCCCGCAACCTCGTGAAACCACAACAGCCCCCGCGTCCCCGTATCCGGGAGGCGAGGGCTTTGCTGCGGCGTTTCCACGGCTGATCAAGCGCGTACCGACGACGGAACAATTTCTTCCGTCGTCGGTACGCCGTAGGAACACGCGGGGAAAGCCGAGGGAACGGGTTGGCAATAGGTAGGGAATGCCTTTGTGTCTCGCTGAATATAAGCCAGGAAAAGGCAGAAAATGCACCGGGGGTATAAAACCCCCGGCAATGATGAAGCCAGGCCCTCACGGGCATAGGAAGGAGTTAAGAAGGAAAGAGGGATGCTCGCTCAGTGTCCGCAGAGTTGTCTTTCGGATGTCCGAAGGACATGGCTCCATTATTGCCGGGGGTTTTATACCCCCGGTGCATTTCGCTACAGGCCGTCGCCGTCAAAGCGGGGGGCGGGGATGGCTTCCACGACTTGGTTGCGTCCGCCGCGTTTGGCGCGGTACAGGGCTTGGTCGACCTGCTGCACCAGGGTGGGCATGTCTTCGGCGTCGGCGGGGAAGGTGGCGACACCCAGACTGATTGTCTTGAGGACAACCATGTTGGGGTCGTCGGCAAAGCCGGGGAAGATGGCGGCGGCAACGGCGGCGCGCAAACGCTCGGCGGTGCGCAGGGCCTCGGTTTTGGGGGTTTCCGGGAGCAGAATGATAAACTCTTCCCCGCCGTAGCGGCCTACAATGTCCACTTCGCGGGTGGTCTCGCGGAGAATAACGGCGAGCATCTTCAGCAGGACATCGCCCTGGGGGTGGCCGTAGGTGTCGTTGTAGCTCTTGAATCCGTCCACGTCCAGCATGATCACAGACAGGCTGTGGCCGTAGCGCTGGGCGCGCTGGCGCTCATCGGCCAGGGCGGACTGCATGTGGCGTCGGTTGAACAAACCGGTCAGGCCGTCCGTAATGGCCTGCGTGTAGATGTCGCGGTGCAGGCGGACATTGGCGATGGTGGCGGCGACCTGCCCGGCCAGCGAGCGGACGCGCAGCATGTCGCGCCGGCTGTACGTGCCGGGCGCATCGCGCTCAAACTGGGCGACCCCGACGATTTCGCCGCCGGTGACGAGGGGGACGAGCAGCAGGGCGCAGGGCGAAATCGCGCGGGGGTAATTTTCCACCAGGGCGGTGCGCGGATCGCGCGCGCCATCACGGACGATCATGGGGGTCTGGCTGTCGGCGACACGTCCGATCAGGCCCTCGCCGAACCGGACGGAAGGGACATCGCGTCCGGCTGCGTCTTTGCCTGCTGCGGAGACGGGCATTGAGGACGGCGACTGACGGCGGGCGACGCGCTCCAGCCGGGTCTGGGAACCGTCGGTCAGCCACAGGGCGGCGCGGTCGCAGGGGACCAGGCTGCAGCTTAATTGCAAAAATCGTTCAATGATGCGGTGCGGGTTGGTCTGCGCGAGGGTGACCGCGCTGATCTTTTCCATCGCCCCGACTTGTTCGCGCAAAAGAGACACTTCAAAGCCGAAGTAGGCGATGACAAGCAGGAGCACCATCAGTCCCGCCGCCCCGGCCACGCCCAGAACGCCCAGGCGCGGCTCGGCCAAGCGCATCAGCACGGCGACAGGGATGCCGGCGGCAAAGCCGGCGATTTCCAGCCGGCGGCTGCCCAGCAGGTGCCGCCATATCTGGCCGTGCTTGAAGCCGACCCCGGCTCCCGCGATCTGTCCGGTCAGGTAAACGGCGGCATAAAGCGCGATTATCGGCCCGATCAAAGCCGCCGCCGAGTGTGCCGGAGACGAAAACAGCCTGCCTCCAAAGCCGCCGACAAGGGCCGCCAGCGTCAGCCAGCCGCCGCGCGCCAGCACAATCCGCCGCGCGGCTGCCGAGTCCCGCGTCGCGGCGTACAGCAGGCTTGCGCCGAGCACGGGCAGAGCCGCGCTCAGGGGCGGCAGCAGCAGCGTGCAGGCCAGCCCGATGCCCGGCAGCAGGCCGATCCGCTGTCCACGCGGCCCGCTCGCGGGCAGCAGGGCGGCCAGCAGGGCCAGCCCGGACAGCAAAAGCAGCAGCGGATGCAGGGCGGTGTGTTTGTAGCCTTCCAGCAGGTACGCGCCCAGGAGTATGGCAGTGGCTGTGATAATCTGCCCGCTCCAGAGAACCTTTTCCGGGCCAAGCCAAAAAGGGCGTGCCGCGCGCAGCGCGGCGTGGGGAGACGTGTCCGGCACGGGTGGGGCGGCAGGGCGCGGGCCGGGGGAGCGGTCAAAAGAGGGTTTGGGCGCGGTCATCATGTGTGTGCTTGAGCTGCGAGCCGCCGGGCAGGAGACCGGGCTGTTGCAGCTTTGTCATCAGTCGTGCCAAACGCTGCCTGTTCTAGCATTGTTCCATGTTTTCGGGCATTCGTACCATGCTGTCTTTTACAGGGCAAGCCGGGCGTGAGCGCGCTGCCGCGAAGGGGCGCCTCTTGTCTTCCCCGCTGAGTTGGAAGGCGCGTAAACCCGGCATTCGGTCGTGAACACAAAGGTGTGTGCGTATCCCGTCACCGCATCATAGTGGTCGGGATAGATCAAGCGAACATAGCGAGCCATTGTAGAACCAAAGGGAAGCAGACGCTTTTCCTCCTTTCTGAGCGAGAAAACACAGCTGCCAACATCGGTAAAAACCTGGCCGTCCGCGCTGACCGAGACCTGAACCGTCTTGGTTGACCCGAACGGCGGCACGCCGATCTCAATCAGGCGGATTGGCGCAGCCTGCTGCAAGTCAATCGTGACCGTTTTGGGAAAGGCGTCTTTGTCGCCGCTCGCAAAGCAGTGCGCCGGTGAGGCTTCCCACGAGCCGTCCGTCAGCCCGCCAATGCCCCATTGATAGCCGTTGGGGTCGCTGCACACATAGCTTTTGCCCAGCGCAAGGTTTGCTCCCGCCCGCGCCGGCAGAACAGGGTCGGGAGCGGGAACCGGGATGTCCGTGCGGAATGGAAAGGCGGGCAGCCCGGCTTTGTTGTAAAGGCTTGTCTCTGGATAACCTGCCCAGGCATAACGCACGGCGACCGGAGTGGGAACCTGGGGCGAGGAAACAACGACCGTGGCTCCCTCAATCCGCGCATTCGCCGCCACAAAGTTGGCGTCCTTGCCGGCAATCGTAAAGCTGGTCAGGGGATTGCCGTCCTTCGCCATCAGCCCGTCGCCCAGGTGCGCGAATGTCAGACGGATTGTCCGGCCTTCCACTTGCATGGATTTGTAAACGGGACCAGAGTATTCGCCCTTGCCGCCGTACACTTTGGCTTCGGCCACCAAAGCCAGGCGTCTTCCTACCTCCTGCTTGTTTTTGGGATGAATATCTGTCTGGTCGCCGATGTCGATGGCTGTGGCAATGCCCACGTTCGGCACATGAACAGCCGTCATCATCTGCGCTTCTCGCAGCTCCGGCCAGACATCACCGGGCTGGAAACCCGCAAGCTGGACAAGGAGAAACGGAAAGTTTCCTACGCCGAAGCGAGTTCGCCAATCTTTGATCAGGGTCGGCAGCAATGTCTGGTACTGTTGCGCCCGCCCTGCATTCGACTCACCCTGGTACCAAAGCGCCCCTTTGATGCCGAAAGGAACCAGGGGCGCGATCATGCCGTTGTACAGCACGGAAACGACGTTTGGGTTGCTGCCCGGTGCGGCAGGCGGAGGATCACTACTGAGCAGCCCTGTCCCCAGCTTGTAAACCCACGGCCCCGTCAGGGACAGCGGCGTGCCGCCCGGCACGTCCAGACGCAGACCGGCCGGGTCGCCCCAAATGCCGCCCTTGCCGCCCGTATCCAGGACGCGAACGGCCACAACATTGCCCGTCGGCCTGAGCAAGCCCGCGGCGACCTTGTAGGCGCGCGGCGTACTGAAACCGGCTGTCGCGCCTATCTGGACGCCGTTCACCCAGGTGGTCTCGGCATCGTCGACCGTCAGGTGCAGGACGGCGTCTTTGTTCGCATCCCCAGCGGGCAAAGCGAATGTCCGCCGGAACCAGACGACGCCGTTGGTGCCGGCAAGCTCCGGGTCGCCTGCGTCCTGAAAGAACTGCGGCAGCGGCATCGTCTTCCAGGCGGAAACATCCAGGGCGGGGTCTGCCCAGGCTGCTTGCGCGGAACCGGGATCGTGTTTGGCATACCAGGCCGCCAGGGCTTTCTCATACGTGCCGCCGTGTTGGGCTGCCTGGGCCGCTTTCTGAAGGTCGGCAACCGCAGGCTGGAAATCCGGCATCGTGTTCAAGGCTCTGGCGCTGGTCCAGGCTTCTGCGATAGTGCCTCCCCAACTGGATTCAATCAAGCCAATGGGGACCTGAACGGACTGCTGCAAGTTTCGCGCGAAAAAGTACCCGGCTGCCGAAAAGCCATTCCAGCCGCCCATCGCCACGGTTTTCGGGGTGCAGACCTGCCAGTGGCCTTCCGCCTCATTGACCGGCACAGTCTTGCGCAGCTTGTCTGCGGCCACCTTTGTCACCAGAAACAGCCGGATGTTCGGGTGATCGGCGTTTGCGATTTCCTGCGCACCATTGATCGTGTTGCCGATGCCGAACTCCATGTTGGACTGGCCTGAACACAGCCACACATCGCCCGCCAGGACATTGTGAAGAGTGACTGTCTGCGGCCCCGACACAGTCAGCGTGTAAGGGCCACCGGCAGGGAATGGCCCGATATGCGCCATCCACTTGCCGCCAGCGCCCGCAACAGCCTGCGCGGCCTTGCCGCCCATTTTGACCGTCACCGTGCGGCCCGGCGCTGTCCAGCCCCAGACAGGGGCCGCGATGCTGCGCTGCAAGACCATGTTGTCGGTGAACAAAGGGTGCAGGAATGGCTTGGCGTCATCGGCCTGCGTGCTGGGGAGGACTAGCATGGCGAAAGTGGCAACCAAAAACACAAACAGCGCCGATTGGCGGCTCAGACTTGACTGTATCATACATGTTCCTTTTCTTCGGAGCGTGCGGGAGAAGAGGCCTGGCGCGGGGCGCGGCGCACGACAGGGGGAGGCGTGGCATCAGAGGCACGCTGGGCTAGAAACCAATCCTGGGCGCTAAATGGAACCTGGCCCGGTGCGGGCTGCACACGCACATAAGTGCCGTCGGAGCGCAGAAGGTGGGCACGAGCCGTATCCGCAAGGTAGATGTCCAGGATACCTTGCTTGACCTGGCGCTTGAGGGCGGCATTTTCCAGGGGGAACAGCACCTCCACGCGCCGGTCCAAGTTGCGGCGCATCAAATCTGCGCTGCCCATGTAAATCTGCGTCCGGCCCCCATTGTGGAAATAGAAAATGCGCGAATGCTCCAAGAACCGGCCGACAATGCTCACGACCCGGATATTGTCGGAGATGCCCGGCACGCCGGGACGCAGGCAGCAGACGCCGCGCACGATCAAATCAATCTGCACTCCAGCCTGGGAAGCCTCATACAAAGCGCGGATGATGGGTTCATCGCTCAGCGTGTTGGTCTTGAAGACCAGGCAGGCAGGCCGTCCTCGCCGCGCCCATTGGGCCTCGCGCGCAATCATCTCCATCAGTCGTTCGCGCATGTTGACCGGGGCCACCAGCAGCTTGCGGTAGCGTCGCTGATGCGAGTAGCCGGTCAGCAGATTGAAAAGTTCGGAAACGTCCGCCCCGATGTCGGGACGAGCGGTAAAAAACGACAAGTCCGTGTAGATACGCGCGGTCATCGGGTTGTAATTGCCGGTGCCCAGATGCACATAGCGTCGCAACGCGCCGTCACGCTCTTTACGCACGAGCAGGGCGACTTTGCAGTGCGTCTTCAGTCCAATCAGGCCGTACACGACATGGACACCGGCATCTTCCAATGCGCGCGCCCATTCAATGTTGTTTTCCTCATCAAAGCGCGCTTTCAGCTCCACGAGAACCGCCACCTGCGTGTCGTCGTCGCGGGCTTCGGACAGGGATTTGACGATTGGCGAATTGGGGCCGACCCGGTACAAAGTCTGTTTCATCGCCAGCACATCTAGGTCTTTAGAGCCTGCCCGAATAAAATCAAGAACTGGGGAAAAGGCATCAAACGGATGATGCAGCAGCATATCCTGCGTGCCCATCAAATCCAGAATGGAATTGTGGGGGTCCAGCAAGCCGGGCGGCACGGCGGGGGCAAGCGGCGAGTCTTTCAGGTCGGGCCGGTCTATCTTCCAGACCTGCATCAAATCGGACAGGCCCAGCGGTTCGTCCAGTGCGTACACATCCTGCGGGTCCACCAGAAGGTTGTCGACCAGCAACGCGCGCAGGCGATCCGGCATGGCGCGGCTGATTTCCAGGCGGCACACATCGCCGAAGTAACGCCGCTGCAAACCCTGCTCCACCGTAGACAGCAGATCGGATGCCTCGTCTTCCTGGATTTCCAATTCGGCATCGCGCGTGACCCGAAATGGATGGCTCTCGGTGACCTGCAGGCCGGGAAACAGCACGGCAAGGTTTGCGGCAATAATCTGCTCCAGCCAGACAAAGCATTCCGGCTGCGCACTGTCACCGGGGCAGGGGACAAGGCGCGGCAGAACGCCGGGCACTTTCATGCGGGCAAATCGCTCGCCGACCTCAGGGTCACGCACAATCACGGCAAGATTGAGGCTTAAATTGGAGATATGGGGAAACGGATGCCCGGCTCCCAGGGCAAGCGGGGTCAAAACGGGAAACACTTCGCGCTCAAAATAAGCGCGCATGGCCTTCTGCTGGAGTTTGGAAAGCCGGGCATAGTCGCGCAAAAGAATGCCGGCGCGTTCCAGTTCGGGGATGAGAGTATCACGAAAAAACGCTCCTGACCCAGCCAGCATCGGCAGCACATGTGCCCGCACCAGGTCCAGCTGCTGCTGCGAGGTCAAGCCATCGGCGGAAATATCGGTCAGCCCGATGTCCACCTGCTGCTGGAAACCAGACACGCGCACCATGTAGTATTCATCCAGATTGGAGTTGCCGATAGCAACAAACTTGACGCGCTCCAGTAATGGATGTGTGGGATCGCGCGCCTCGCCAAAAACGCGGGTGTTAAATGCCAGCCAGCCGGTTTCGCGGTTGAGATACAGGCCGGGATCATGCAGATCGGGCGGGGAAAGAGCATCAGTCATCGCAAGAAACATCCTTTGGCGGCTTTGATGCGCGCCAGCTACCCCGGTTAATTTCTCAGCCGGGCAGTAAAATCCTGCCTTCATATCGGCTTTTGCGCAGGGATCATGCCAATGCGCAGAGAACATCTCGTTATGACCGACCTTGGCTCTTCCGCGCAGGCGCTTGCCGACAACATCAACCCTGTTCTGGCGCTGCTGGTTGCTGTCGCGCCGTTTGTGCGTCCCCGGCACGCCGCACCGATCAAGTTTTGGGTAGGGAGCATTGCGGCAATCGGGCTGCCGGTAGCATTGGCGGAAGCGGGCAAAGCTGTTTCGATTTGGCCGGGGCAGCCATCGTTTCCCAGCGGGCATGAAACATTCGCACTGGCGGCAGGAACATGTCTTGCTTTTCGCAGCCTCTCCTGGCTTTGGATCGCACTGCCGCTGTGTGCGCTCCTGGCTTGGGCACTGGTTGCAGCGCAGTACCATCAACCCCTCGACACGGTGGGTGCGCTGGTGCTTGGCCCGCCTATCGCTTGGCTTTGCCTGCGCCGCCTGACCGTTGACAAATAAGCATGGTTTTTGGTATAGTAGAAGTGCTCGTGGGCTTTCGGTATGCCCGTGCAGGGATTTGTGGCGAGTGTAGTTCAGTTGGTTAGAACGCCAGTTTGTGGCACTGGAGGCCGTGGGTTCAAGTCCCATCATTCGCCCCACCTATTTTCTTAAGCCTGAGATCAATCTGATTGCTAAAAGCAGTGCAGATTGATTTTTTTTGGTGTTATAATATACTATAGAAAGACCAAGCCTCATGGTTCTCACCTGCGCTGAGGTCTTACGCATCTGCCTTCCCATCAGTAACCTCTGGACATTTTGGGCAATGCCAGCCTTCGCGGGCAGTGGTCCGCATTCTTTCCCTTGCCATCACTTTCTGCTCGTTTATGCGGCGGCGCTATCCCGATGACAGCAATCAGTGGCCGGCACACCGCAACTGGCAGCCCGCAGGCTGCGACCAAGAAACAGCCTCCGATGCGCGGGCTTCATCAAAAACCGCGGCACAAAAAGAGCCTGTTGCTTTGTTCTGTTTGGGAGTGTCCGATGCCGCTTGGCTTGGCAGTGCCGGTGTTGTTGGATTGAGGCCGCCCCCAGAATCTTTCCGAGGCACGACGGCGGCGTTTCCACGGCATACCAAGCCATGAGCAACGGCACACCAACGGCGTACCGACGACGGAACAATTTCTTCCGTCGTCGGTACGCCGTGGATCAGCCATGACAACGCCGTTGAGACACGGAGGGAGGACCGATAGCGAGGGCCGAGACGAAAGCGCCACTCCCGTCTGTTTGGGTTGTCTAGGGCGTCATGCCTGCATTATTGGTGGTTGGCCCACTCTGTTGGAGCCTCTGCTTTTGCAATAGATTGTCAGCAGGCTTGCGCGTCGCCTGCTTGTTGAAATGCCAGGCCGAGAAAGCGTTTTTGACATTCGGCAAAGACACAGGCAAGAGTGGCCTCACCTTGAGTGCTTGATAAACAAACATACCAGCCCCTTGATAACCCTGGTCCATGAGCGGTTCACACCGCCTTGTAGTTTTTCCACTTGTAAAGCAGCGCAAACACGGCCCAGCCGACTAGAAATGTTCCAATAATCACAAAACCCAAATTGTCAAATTTCAGCCCCCTGATGACGCTCCAAAAACCGCCACGCAGACCAAGCTGCGCCTGCGCGATTTGCAGCAGCTCATAGCTGCCCACCACGAATGCCACCAGCACCGACAGCAGCGTGATACACAGGTTGTAGTAAAGCTTGCGGATGGGCTTCACGAACGCCCAGCCATACGCGCCCAGCATCAGTATCCCATCCAAAGTGTCCACCAAACACATTCCCACCGTAAACAGCGCGGGCAGCAGCATGATTGTCCAAAACGGCACTCCCGACTGCCCGGAGCGCGCCGAAACTGCCAGTACGCCGACTTCGGTGGCCGTGTCAAAGCCTAAGCCAAACAGCAGGCCGATCCAATACATCTGCGAAGAAGTCCGAACCACGCGAAACAGGGGGCGAAAAAAGCGTCCGATCAGCCCGCGACGCTCTAAAAACATGTCTAGGTTTGGTTCATCCGCTTCGCCTGCCGTCGCTCTCCGAAACGCTTTCGCCAAATCCAAAAGCACGATCAGGTTGACAAAGCCAATCAGATAAAGAAAGAAGCCGGAGACGACTGTCCCAACAATGCCGCCGATGCTGCGCCATTGCGGCAGATGCTTTTCAACATACGCGGTTGAGAGCGCCATTGCCGCACACAGCAGCACCACAATCGTGGAATGTCCCAGGGAAAAGAAAAAACCGACGCCCAGTGGCCGCTGCCCCTGCTGCATCAGTTTTCGGGTCGTGTTGTCGATGGCGGAGATATGATCGGCATCCACGGCGTGGCGCAGGCCGAAGCCATAGGCCAGCAGCCCTGTAGACAGCATCAGCGCATACGCGTGAGAGGCGCTCCAAGTCAAAACCCAGACAAAAAGATTGGCGAGCAGCAGCAAACCGAGCAGCAGAATGCCTCGTGACCTGAGCGAAGCGCGCGATTGCAGCAGAGGGAGCATTAAAGACCGTTTCTAAGCACCATTTTCCGGCGGGGCAATGGTATCGCCAGCGGCCATAGGGTACCCTAAGACAGTCGTTTCCCTCCTGAGAGGCTCACCCACACAGCAGCCTCTCAAAGAAGCTTTTCAAAGAAGAAGAGTGAGGAAGCGACATCAACAGCCCAAATCCAGCCCTGCCACCGGGTACACTTTCGGGCAGCGAACTTTAGAAAATTCACTTTAGTAAATGCACACAACGAGGTAACCATGGAAAAGCGTCCGTACGGTCAAACTGGCCGGAACCTGAGCATTCTTGGATTTGGCGGCATTATTGTCATGGATGTTTCGCCTGCCGAGGCCGACCATTATGTCGGCGAAGCGATTGATCGAGGAATCAACTACTTCGATGTCGCCCCCTCCTATGGCAACGCAGAAGAAAGGCTAGGGCCAGCCCTGAAGCCTTACCGAAACGATGTGTTTCTGGCGTGCAAAACAGGATGCCGTGATGCCGCAGGGGCACAAAAAGAGCTGGACAACTCTTTGCGCCTGCTGCAAACCGATCACGTTGATCTGTATCAGCTCCACGCCATCACGTCCGATGAGGACGTGAAGCAGGCTTTTGGGCCGGGAGGGGCAATGGAAACATTCCTGAAGGCACGTGCCGAGGGCAAAGTCAAGCATCTGGGATTCAGCGCCCACAGCGTCGATGCGGCGCTGGCGGCCATGAACTTGTTTGAGTTCGACAGCCTTCTGTTCCCATTCAACTATGTTACCTACGAACAGGCCGGCTTTGGGCCGCAGGTGATGGAAGCGGCAGAGCGCAAAGGAGTCGCCCGGCTTGCGCTGAAAGGGATGGCACGGGGGCCATGGCGTGATGGCGACCCACTGAAAAGCGAGTATCCCAAAGCGTGGTATGAGCCGCTGGCAGACCGGACAGAAGCGGCCCAGGCGCTGCGCTATACGCTGTCACTGCCGGTGACATCGGCTATTCCGCCCGGCGACATTCGTTTGTTCCGCCTGGCCCTGGACATTGCCGACGAGTTCACGCCCTTGAGCACTGCGGAGCAGGAAACTATCCGCGCTCAGGCCGCTGCCGACCAGCCCTTGTTTCAGCTTGCCGGCTAGGCCGGGCAGATGCGAACACGTGACCAGGGGATGATAAAACAAAGCAAGGGAACGCGGCTGCCAGCCGGGTTTCCTTGGCGAGCTCACCCCAGCCAGTCAGGGTTTTTGGCTGTGCTGTCAAAGTGGGATGAAGTTTTGAACAGCTCTGTCGTGCCGCCCAGTGCAGCAATCTTGGTTCGGCCCAGCAGCGATGCCATGCGGTCTGAACTCATCGGCGTGAATGTCTGGGCGGCTTTCAGCGCCTGTTCCAAAATCTCCATGCGATCAATGCCCGTAACCACAACCGCAACCGGCAGGGTCATGGAATAGTGCAGCATCTCGGTCGGGGTCGCCAGCTTATCGGCCAGGACACGGTCAAGAATGAAGTGGTCGCCGAAGGTCTTCATGGCGATGACGCCGATGCCTTTCTGGGTAGCCAGCGGCAGCATTTGATGCGTGAAGCTGCGAAAATGAGCGTCCATGACATTGACCGGCATTTGGACAGTGTCAAAGTGGAAGCCATGCTGATCGGCCACTTCCAGCATCCGCCTGTGGACAAGAGGATCTTTATGTCCGGTGAAGCCGATATGCCGGACTTTGCCTGCCTGTTTCGCCGCGACAGCCGCTTCCAAAGCGCCGCCTTTGGCGAAGATGCGGTCTGGGTCTTCCATGCGCAAAATCTCATGGAACTGGATGAGGTCTGCGTGGTCTGTTTGAAGGCGCCTGAGAGACTGTTCTAGTTGGCTGTTGAAGGCCGCCGCGGTGCGCCCGTCAATCTTGGTCATCAGGAACACTTTTTGGCGGTAGCCGCCTTGCGCCAGCGCTTTGCCCATGCGCACTTCACTGTTGCCGTTGTGGTAGTCCCACGAGTTGTCCAGGAAGTTGATGCCATGGTCTACGCCACTATGGATCAGCTTGATGCCCTCGGCATCGCTGCCGGGTGAGCCGATATGGAAGCCGCCCATGCCAATAAGCGATACCTGCTCGCCAGTGCGTCCAAGCATTCGGTAAGGCATGTCACCCTTGCGGGTGCTCGGCGGCGTCGGCGGCATGGCAGCCGCTTCCGGCGCCACATCTGTGACCTGGCTTTGCGCCGCCGCGCTGCCGGCCAGTGCCAGGCCTGCCGTCGTTCCCGCAAGAGCCGCTCCGGTTTTGAGAAGAGCGCGTCGGGTCATATCCATAGCAATAATCTCGCTTTCATGTCACTTTGTTCGGTTCTACCCATTCCCCCCCGCACCAAACCCGTTGCCGCGATGCTGCCCGGCAGCGGGGGCGCAGATTTTGCCCGGCGCGTTTCTGCAAAACCCGCTGCGGGTATATCCCCACCTGAAAGCCACCAACTTTTATGCAAACACTTCCTCTTTTTCTGCCGGTCAATTCCGGGCCTGAACCCGTGCTCACTTTAGATGAAAAGTACGCCGCTTTGCAGGAAACGCTGCGCGCACTCGGCTCTGTCGTGATTGGCTTCTCCGGCGGGGCAGACAGCGCTTTGCTGGCAAAGGTCGCCCACGACGTGCTGGGTGATAAGGCCATCGCCGTGATCGCCCTTTCTGAGTCCTACCCTCGGCGCGAGCGAGATGATGCCCTGGCCCTTGCCGCCGCAATCGGCCTGCCGGTGCTGACTGTGGAAGCGCGTGAATTGGACGATGAAAACTATGCTTCCAACCCGGCCAACCGCTGTTATTACTGCAAAGCGGAATTATTCACTCATTTAGCAAGTGTAGCCAAGGAGCGCGGCATCGGCTGGATTGCCTATGGAGCCAACCACGACGATCTGGGTGACTACCGGCCTGGTCAGGAAGCCGCACGGGAGTTCGGGGCGCGCGCTCCGCTGCTGGAAGTGGGCATGACCAAACCGGAGATTAGGCATCTCTCCAAAGCACTGGGCCTAGCGACCTGGGACAAGCCTGCTTTAGCCTGCCTGTCGTCGCGCTTTCCCTATGGGACGCGCATCACGGCGGAGCTGCTGGCACGATTGGACGCTGCCGAAGATTACCTGCGGCACGATCTAGGGTTCCGGCAGGTGCGCGTCCGTCACCACGACAGCATCGCCCGGCTAGAGGTGGATGCAGGGGAAATGGAGCGCCTGCTGGCTCCTACCCTGCGCGGGCAGATCAGCGAGCGTCTTAAGGCCTTGGGGTATACCTACGTGGCCGTTGAGCTGGGTGGCTACAAAAGCGGCAGCTTAAACGCGGCCCTGGAAAACGCTCATGGACACTGACCGCCTGGCTAGTCTTCTCGGTGGTGTTCAGGCGGGTGAGGTAAGCATTGCGGACGCGCTGGAGCGTCTGCGGTCACTGCCGTTCGACAGCATCGGCCAGTTTGCCCATTTGGACATGCACCGCGCTGTTCGGACGGGGATGCCGGAAGTCGTATATTGTCCCGGCAAGTCGGAAGAGCAGGTCGCGCAGATTATGGTTCGGCTGGCGTCGCAGTCCGACCGGGTGCTGGCGACACGGGCAACTTTGGCACAGTTCACGGCTGTGCAGTCGGCACTCCCCTTGGCTGTTTACCATCCCCTGCCCCGCTTGATTACAGTCGGCGCGCCACCAACCCCTGAACATCCTGAGCGCTACGCAGCCGTGCTGACAGCGGGAACTGCTGACACCTCTGTGGGCGAAGAAGCCGCACTGACATTGGAATGGCAGGGCAGCCGTGTGGAGCGGCTTTACGATGTCGGCGTGGCGGGCCTGCACCGGCTTTTGGCTCACCTGGATATGATCCAGGGTGCCCATGTCCTAATCGTCTGCGCCGGCATGGAAGGGGCCTTAACCAGCGTTGTGGCCGGCCTTGTCGCTCGTCCTGTCGTTGCTGTTCCCACCAGCATCGGCTACGGAACTGCGTTTGGCGGCGTAGCGGCCCTGCTGACAATGCTCAATTCCTGCGCGGGCGGCGTTGCCGTGGTCAACATTGACAACGGCTTCGGTGCGGCCTGCTATGCTCACCGGATCAACAGCGGCATCTAGGCTATGCAGGGAGCAGTCTGTGCTGCACCCCCCTGCTGTCCACCCGCCATCTGCTGTCCACCGGGCATTTGTGCGCCCGGCGCTTGTCGGCTGGAGGGGCTGCCGTTCTGCGCCGCCGCACGTGCGCTGGCAGCCAGCCCGACGCCAAGCAAGCCTGCCGTAGTCAGAAATTGCCGTCGGCTTGCCGGGGTGGTCGTCTCGACAGCGGGCGTGTTGGGGGTGAGAGTGTTGGGGTTGGATCGTCAGCACGAAGGATTAAGTTGTCATTGTCCAAGTTGTTGCTGTCCATGCTGTGCTCCTGCTGAAATCGTCGATGCTGCCCACAGAGAGAAAGTGTCCAATTGGCTGGGTTTCCGGCAGTGTCGCCTGGGCGCTGCCAAGGCGTTAACACGGCACACCGACGACGGAAGAAAGTGTTCCGTCGTCGGTACAGGAGGGCAAAGCGTGCGAGACGCCGGGGCAGCACCCAGGCCCGTGCCGAGCGAAAATGGACACTCCCGACAGAGATACCACCCAGTAAATCTTTATAAACGAGGCGGGAAAGAAGCGGCATCGTAAGCACGCAGGGCTGCCCGGTGGACGGCTTGTACCGGAACGGCATGGGCGACAGCCGCCGCTTTGCAGTCTTCATATTCGGGCGCGGCTGTTATGATTTCGCCGTGCCGCCGCCCTATCTTCACCCGAACGTCTCCCCAAGCCGTGGTCACTGTCTGCCAGGAACGCTCCAGTGTCAGCCGCGGCTGCTCTCGTGTTCGGATACCGAATGTGCCGCTTTCTTGAAAAAGCACATTGGCGAGTTGATCTGCTTTTTCCGTGGGGCAGAGAAGTGTCACCAGAGTGGCAGGCCGGTTTTTCTTCATCTGGATCGGCGTATAAAACACGTCCAGCGCCCCTGCCGCAAAACAGCGATCCATCAGCAGTTCATAAGTTTCCGGGCTTTGATCGTCCAGGTTAGTTTCCATGACCGTCACTGTTTGCGGGGTTGGGTCGGGGCTTTCCAGAGTTTCGCCAATAAGAGTTTCGCCAGTAATAGTTTCGCCAATGATTACCCGCAGCAGGTTTGGCATGTCAGGAACGAACTGCTTTTTTCCCGCGCCAAAGCCACTAGACAAGATGCGCATGGTGGGCATGCGCCCAGCATCTTTCGGGTTTGCAAGTGTCGTCACCAGCGCTGCCCCGGTCGGTGTCACGAGTTCGCCTTTGATATCCACAGCATGGACAGGGAAGCCACTCAGCAGTTTCATCGTCGCGGGGGCGGGCACCGGCATGATCCCATGCTGGCAGGTAATTGTGCCGTACCCGCATGGGATGGAGGAGACCGCAACGGCATCCACGCCCAGCATGTCCAGCAGAAGGCAGGCCCCGACGATGTCGACAATCGCATCCACCGCACCGACTTCATGGAAATGGATTTGCTCGCGGGTTGTTCCGTGGATTTCGGCTTCGGCATCGGCAAGGCGTGTAAACACGGCAAGAGCCTTTTGCTGAACGCGGCTTGGAAGATCGCTCGCCTTCAGAATAGCCTCGATGTCTGATAAATGCCGGCCATGTCCCTGGTCTGTTTCCACCAGCCGGACATCGACATCGGTGGCCGTAATGCCTTCGCGCGTGACCTTCTGCACCGTTATCTCGTAGCCTGAGACGTGGAGCGCCGCCATCTGCTCCCGGAACCTTGCCTCGTCCCCCCCGCAGGCAAGAAGCGCACCGAGCGTCATATCGCCGCTGACGCCGGAAAAGCAGTCAAAATATGCAATCTTCATGTTGTTGATACCGTTTCGTTTTGGTAGTGGCTCAACAGAGGCTGAGCCTTTTGTCTTTGCGTCTACTTAGCTGTTGAGACTTGGGGGCTGAGACTTGGGGGCTGAGACTTGGGCGAGTTGTACTTATCCAAGAACAGCCGCAGGCAGTTCTCGTGCATCACGTCCGTCTTCGAGAACGAAAGCGTCTTTCTGACAAGGCGGGCCAGCCGCTGACGCAAGATGTTGTTGAACCGCTCAGGGCTTTATTGGGGTAATGTGGCATGTTTGGCCCACGCCCCGATCTGCCCGGCGGGGACGAGTGATTTCGCTTGCTCCATCCCTGCCGGTCAGCTCCCGGTGTCGTCAGCGGCCGACCTTTTCCGCGATCAGGTCTCGCATGCTGATGGGACTACGACCTAGCAGCTGCTCAAGTGTCGGGTCTACGGCGGCGAACTCCCCCTGTCGACTCGCAAGATAGAAGCCCAGCGCGATGTCCGCGGCGCGATCCGGCAGTCCGCGTGCTGCCATCTTCGCTCGCAAGTCCTCGTCTGGAATGATTTGCCGGTGGACGGGTTGGGCCTGTAGCTCCGATGCGATATTGGCAAGGTCGGCCAGGTTAAGTGACTGTGATCCGGTGAGCGGCGGTGTCGGACCATCGTACCGTCCCTCGTCCTTCAGGATGATCGCGGCGGCCTCAGCCAAATCAGCATGCGCCGTCCACGAAACTTTGCCGTCCGCCGGTGCCTCAAGCAGGCCCGTCTTGAGTGCATCGCCCATGAACATGAGGCCGCTGCTCGCATAGAAGCCGTTGCGAAGCGCAGTCCACGCTAACCCAGACTGCTGAAGCATCCCTTCGGTCGCCGCGTGATCGAGCATCGGCGGGAACAGCGAGGCGCTGCTCGCGGCCATGTGGCTGGCGTAGACAATCCGCCCCGCACCGGCAGCGCGTGCCGCCTCGATAGCCGAACGGTGCTGGGCAAGCGGGTCGCCGCCATAGGCGCTTGCGTTGGACGACACGATCAGCACCTGCGTGGCGCCCTCGAACGCGTGCGAAAGGCTCACAGGGTCGTCGAAGTCGCCATGGCGGACCCTAACGCCGAGTGCCGCCAGGTCGTTTGCCTTTTCAGGGTCGCGGACGCTGGCGCCCACCTGGATTGCGGGAACACGTTCCACGAGCTTTTCGACAATGGCCCGCCCAAGCTGGCCCGTGGCTCCGGTAACGATAATCATGGTATTCTCCTCTGAGTTTAACTTGTCGGGGCCTTACCCGGCCGGGGATATGGCCGCTTTCAGAACATCCCGCAAGGGCGTCGCAGGCCGACCGAGGAGGCGGGCGAGCGTTGGGTCGGCTGGGGCGAACCGGCCTTGTCGGCTGGCAGCAAAGAAGTCCAGGAGTATATCGGCCATTGGATCGGGGACGCCTTTGGCGACCTGGATGGCCCGATACTCAGAGTCGGGTACGACGACGCGGCGGATCGGGCGGCCCGAAAGCTCGGAAGCAAGAGCCGCGACGCCGGCCAGGTCGAACGTCTCAGGGCCGGTGAGGGCGGGAGTGACGCCGTCGAATTCCTCCCCGGTGAGGGCAATCGCCGCCGCTGCGGCGAGGTCAGGGTGAGCCGTGTAGGCGATTGGTCCGTCCTCCGGCGCGGCCAGTTCGCCCGTCGTGAGGGCGTCGCCGAGCAGCCACCGCGCCGGTGTCGCGTAGTAGCCGTTCCGCAGGGCCGTGTAAACCACGCCGCATTCCCGCAGGGCCGCTTCGGTGGCGGCATGGCCGCCCATCGTGCGGACCGGCGCGGCCATGTGGCTGGTGTAGACAATCCGCTGTGCGCCCGCCGCTTTGGCGGCGTCAATCGCCGTGCGATGCTGGCGAACCGCCGCCTCACCCATGCTGTTGACTGAGACGATGAGAACCCGCGACGCTTCCTCAAAGGCATGGGCGAGGCTCACAGGGTCGTCGAAATCCCCCCGGCGGACGCGGACACCTTGTGCTTCAAGTTCCCGTGCCTTCTCCGGGTCGCGGACGCTCACGCCGATTTGCTCGGCGGGAACGAGTTCAAGCAGCCGCTCCACGACTGCCCGGCCGAGATGGCCGTTGGCTCCGGTGACGATAATCATGACATCCTCCTATGAGTTCAAGTGGACCCGGTCGCGTGGCACATCCATCCCAGAGAGGGAGAGCAGTTGCCAGGGGTCTGAACAAGCCATTCGAGCGTCTTGTTCAGCACCGCAAGCTTCGCGACTTCCTCGCATTACTGCCGTTGGCTGAACAAACACTCAGTGGTGAAGGCGAAAAAAGCGCCGTGTTCTGCACGGCTCTTAGCAGTTAGTTGAACTTTCATTCAACACTAGACATTATACCGCCATAGTCAGACAATAGCAAGCGCTTACGCCCGAAGCCCACGCATCAAGATTTCCACCATCTCATGGATGGCCGCCTCGTTGCTGACAGCCGTTTTGACGCCCGGCAGGTACAGCGTGACGACCCCTTCCATCAGCATGTGTACCGCCACTTCCACCCTGTGCGGACGCAGCTCCCCCACGGCCACCCGCGCCCGCAGAAAATCTTCCAGCGTGTCGATGACTTCGCGGCGGATGCTTTCTTCCCATAGCCCGCGCACACGCTCGTTTGTTTGCAGCTCCCGCAAAATGAGGCGCATCAGCGGCTGCCGGGCGCTGAGAAATGTGTTGAACCGCTGCGCCACTTCCAGCAGCACGTCCTCCGCCGAGCGACGCTCATCCGCTAAAAGCGCCTGCTGGAGATGGGGATCAAAGATGTGCGTTTCCAGCACCCCCCACAGCAGGTCGTCTTTGCCGGCAAAATAATGGTACAAAAGTCCCTGCGCAACGCCTGCCTCGCGGGCGATGTCTTTGATGGAAGTGTTATCCACCCCTTGCCGGGAAAACAAGTCCAGTGCTGTCTCTACCAGCTTCGCCCGCGTTTCCCGCGCCTGCCGTTCTCGCCGTGTCGGCTCGCCGCCCCCCTTTGCTGAATCGCTGTTCATTGAAAATAGTATACCCACGACGACGCCAATGGCCGCGAAAGTTCAGCTTCCCGTATTCTCAACCAGCTTATCGCATTCTCAACACGCAGAGTGCCCAAGTTCGCCCGGTTTGTCGGCTGTTTGCTGTTTCGGGATAGGGGCCGCTCCCACGGCCTTGCCTGCGCGCTGAAAGGGCATCAAAAGCGCGGCGCAAGCGTGTTCCATAGGCATACCGACGACGGAACGATTTGTTCCATCGTCGGTACAGGCTTAGAAAGCGTGTGAAACGCCGTGGCAGGGCGCAGGCAGCGCAGGCGCAGCACAAAGGAAAACCGTGCCTTCGTGGACGCTCCTTCAACCAGGGGTAGCAAATATCAAGGGCGCGAGGCGAACGAAAACGTGCCGCCCGACATCCAGCAGGCTTCAGTGCGCCTGATCGTGGCAGCACCGCTTCTCTTCGAGGCGCTGGAATACTTTTTAACATCATGCACGACTACGAGAGCAGCCGACGGAAGGGCTACATCAAGGCCGCGTTCGACAAGGCGCGTGGCGCTCGCCGCCGAACAGGTCCAGTAAGCGCCGCCGTTGCCGCCTTCGGGTTTTTCATACAGTTGAACCAAAGGGCGTCTTCCTTCTATGAGCACGGATGCTATGAAAAGTACCCACTTTCTCGCATGTCGACGAGCACCCCGGCTATAAGGATCGAACGTCCCTTTCGCTCTCCCAACCCCCACGATCACCGCGATGCACTGAGAGGCTTCAGGCTGGCCCTTAGCTCAGCCGACCCGTGCGCGAACCTCACTGCGAGCTTGGTAGAGTTCCCAAAACTTATCCGCAACTATTGCGGGATCAATGGAATTGCCGGTATCCCACGGGGTTCCCTGAATGGTGCCGGTGATCATGACCTCGCCGACATAGACACCCTCACCCTTCAGCCGCTGTGCGAGCAAACCAACCAGCTTGTACTTCGCCGCGTTGGCGAGCGCGACGCCCATGGACTTCAGGCTGACGGCGTACTCGTCCATTTGCGGGGTCGTCTCCGCAAACGCGCCGTTTGTGATGAGAATGGCTCCTTCTTTTGTGTTCCTCATGTCGGGGAGCGCTTCCTGGACAGCGCCGAGGAGGCCGACGATGGCGACGTCGAAGACATTGCGCACGGCGGCCGGGTCGGCGGTCAGGAGATCTCCCGCCTCGGAACCGCCGCGGGCGTTCCAATGGAGGACGCTGATAGGGCCAAGCTGGGCACGTGCCTTTCCAATGGCCGCACGAATGGCGTCAGGGTCTCCCGCGTCTGTTGGAAACGCGGCGGCGATCCCTGCTGCCTTCAGCGCTGCAACACTCGCGGCGAGACGTTCCTCGTTTCGCGCGACGAGCGCAACGGAGAAGCCTTCCGCGCCGAACTTCTTGGCAACGGCGGTCGAGATGCCCGGCCCAAACCCGACGATGACGATGGCCTTTGACACGTTTGCTCCTGGTTCCATCAGTCGCTGTGAGGGCGCCCTAACGCGGAGCGCCGCCCGAGGGGATCAGCGCCCGTTCCACAGCCTGGCGATAGGACAGAGGCGGCCGAGGCAAGATCGTGCGTATCGGCGTGGGGTCGCCCACCGCATCGGTCTTCATGCTATCCACCAGGCCCTTCATTGCCCCTTTTGGGAGTTTGCTCATACGCTCGATAAGCGGCGCGAGTGCGCCTAGAAGCGCTGGCGGGAAATGGATTTTGAGCGGATGATGTCGGCCCAGGACCTCTGCCGCAACATCAATCATTTGGTTATACGGCAGTACCTCATCACCACCCACGTCGTAACATTGCCCATAGGCCCGTGGATCGTTGAGGACGCCGACAAGGTAGTAGACCAAATCGTCAAGAGCGATGTTACGAAACTTTTGCTCCCCGCTGCCCAGAACAGCGGCGACGCGACGCTTGGCTTGACCCACCATCATGTTGAATCCTTGTCCGCCCACGCCCACGATCTGGCCGGGCCGAATGACAGTCACATCAAGGCCGCTGTTGAGCAAGAACTGTTCGGCCTTCCAGCGCTCGCGTATCCATTCACTCGGTGCTTCGGGCATGGCTCCCAGGAAAGTAACGTAAATCAGGCGACGCACGCCGTGAGTCCGGCACGCCGTCACGATGTTCTGCAATCCGTTCATCTCTACATCCATAAATCCCTGACGCGCTGTACTGGCTTGTTGAGGTGAGAGCGTATGGATGGAGATGTAGGCAGCGTCCACGGAGTCCAGGGCGCGCTGCATGGACGCGGGATCGGATATGTCGCCCTGGACGATCTCGCAGCCCGCCTCAGCCAAATCCTGAACTTTAACTGGGTTACGTGCCAAACAGCGGACTTCGTACCCGTCCGCAAGCAGTGCCTGAGCGACGCGCCTCCCGACAAAGCCGGAGGCTCCAATGACAAGTATTTTTTTCATGTTTACCCGTTGAAATAGGTTCCGTGGTCGAGATCGGCAATAAGCCCCGGCTGGCTTGGATGCCATCCCAGCCGTTCCTGAGTCAGCTTGCCGGATGTTGGGTTGTCGACCGGAAGGAACGGCGCGAACCAGCTATAGAGTTTCGCTGCCTCTTGCGGAGACTTTGTCGCGACCGGTACGTTCAGCCTCCTCCCTATAAGCTCGCTGATTTCGTGGAACGGTATCCCCTCTTCGGCGACCGCGTGATACCGTGATCCTGCAATGCCCTTCTCCAGCGCCAACCGGAAGAGGTGGGCCGCGTCAAGCCGGTGAACCGCAGGCCAGCGGTTGCTCCCGTCGCCCACGTAAGCCGACACTCCCTTTTTTCGAGCAACGTCGATGAGACGCGGAGCGAAGCCGGCGCGATCTCCGGCGCCATGTACCACGGGCGGAAGGCGGATCACCGAGGTGCGGACGCCGAGTGAAGCCAGCGCCAGCATCGCCTCTTCTGACTTGGCGCGGGGGCCCCCAACGGAGTCTGGATCGTAAGCATCATCTTCCGTGGCGAGCCGACCTGGTTTCAGCCCCAGGGTTCCAAAAGCCACGACAAGTGGGCGGTCCGAGCCAGTGAGCGCTTTGCCTATCGTCTCAAAAGCTCGCCTGTCCGTATCAACGGCGGCGTTGGTGAACCTTGAGATAATACCGCTCGGACTTCCGCCAAACATCACCCGCAGGCGTGTCGAAGGACTCGCATGGGTGAACTCGTGGAAGAAGGCCGTGTGAATCGCCCCTTCCGCTTTGGCGGCTCCCTTGCGTAAGCTCTCGACATCTTCCAACGAACCGAGATGCACCTCAGCCCCAGCGGCGGCAAGTGACTTGGCGCTAGCCTCCGAGCGGGCAAGACCAATCACATGATGGCCCGCGCTGATGAGTTCCTCAACGACGGCAGAGCCGATGAAGCCCGTGGCTCCCGTGACGAAGACGCGCATGACGATTTCTCCTTTGTTCCACTACATGACCGCGACCGCTTCCGTGGCGCACAGTGGGGCAACGCCGGCTGCAACCCGTTGTTAGCTAGCCCAAAGTGGAGCCAGTCAACACCGGCTCCACAGCCTGGCGACACGGCTACCAGTAAATGAGCGCGATCTTGATGGTCTGTTCGGAAGCGTTCAAGGAGAACTTCGCCTCGTCGAAATTGGCCGCACGCATTCTCTTCTTGGGGTTATTGGAGGCTCCATAACCTTCCTTGGGCATTCCAAAGAAGTTCTTGTCCATCTTCCCGTTGTTGTTTTCGTCGTGAAGCACCGTCACGGCGAACGTGCCTTGCGGCAGGTTCTTAAAAGTCACCTGGGCGATCTTGGTGTTGGGATCGATGCCGACACTCTGCTGCCGGAAGATCTTAGAAGTGTCGTTGGGGAAACCTTGCGCGTCTTTGAACAGCCAGACTATCATCTTGCCTCTGGCGCTTCTCGCGGCGGTGATGAGAACCGTGACTGTTCCTGTGGCCTTTGCTTGTGCTAAGGGCGCTGGGGGGATGGCCTTCGCCTGTGCCAAGAGCCGTGGGGCAGGTGTCCACAGCAAAAACGCCAGGACGGCGGAGGAAGCCGCGACCCAGTTTGCTCCGCGATTTGGGCTTTTCATTTGTCTTTTCCTGAGCGTGAGGCATTTCGAGCCGAGTTTGCCGGTGCTGCCGGTGACGAAGATTTTCATGGCGAGAGATTCCTTGGTTTTGCTAAGGCTCTAAGACGACCTTGCCGCTGGTTTTTCGAGCCTCAATCGCTTCGTGCGCTTTGGCTGCGTCTTGGAGAGGAAAGCGGCCATCCGCTTCGATTTTCAATTTACCGCTTACGGCCCAGCCGATGAGTTCGGGCAGGGCCTCACCGATTCGGTTGATGTCCTGATGAAGCCAGTAGCTGCGAATCGTGACGCCGCTAAAAATGAGGCTGAGGAACGTCTTCGCACCAAGGGCGCGGCCACCTTTAGCCTGTCTCCCGAACACCAGCCAGAACCCGCCCCGGCCCAGCGTGCGCGGGCCTTCTCCGCCCGGATCGCCTTGCGAGTCGAGAAAAATGTCCACGCCTTTGCCCCCTGTTGCGCCGCGCACAAGTTTCGACCAACCCGGCTGCGTGTAGTCGAACACGTCATCGGCGCCGTAATCGCGCACTTTTTGATGCTTGGACGGCGAGGCGAGGCCGATGACTTTCCCGGCGCCTTTCAACTTGGCAATTTGAACTGCGAGCGAGCCGACGCCGCCCGCCGCGCTGGGAACAAGAACCGTTCCACTCGGCTTGAGGTGCCCGTTTTCGAGCAAAAAGTAGGCGGTTAACCCCTGGACGAGCAGCGCCGTCGCGGGCGCGAAATCGAGGCTGTCAGGCAGGGGAACGGCCATCGCAACGTCAACGACCGCGTGCGAAGCGTAGCCTCCGCTCTGGGTCAGAGCCATCACCCGTTGGCCGACCGCGAAGTTGGGAACGCCTTCGCCGACCCCGGCAACAGTTCCGGCGACCTCAAAACCGGGACGAAACGGCGCCGACGGAACCGTCGGATAAGACCCTGAACGCGCCGTCAAGTCGGCGAAGTTGACGCCACCGGCCTTGACTTCGATGAGCAACTGCCCTTTGGCCGGCGAGGGCGTTGGCTCTTCGCGGAGCTTGAGTTGCTCCGGCCCGCCGAATTGATCTACTTGGATGAATTTCATAGTCGCCTCCCGGTGGTTCGGTAGTTCTTCAACGACCCAACTATCCGCTTTCAAATGAGTGCGATGACAGCGAGGCAGTCTGTTCAGGTAGCGAAGTAGGTTCCGTGGTCAAGGTCGGCAATCAGCCCCGGCTGGGTAGGGTGCCAATCCAGCCGTTCCTGCGTCAACTTGCTGGACGCGGGGGTGTCGCTCCCAACGAAGTACGCCATCCAGCCAAAATGCTCGGTGGCCTCCTCGGATGACTTGGAGACGACCGGGACGTTCAGGTGCCGACCGATGACGCCTGCAATCTCTCGCATCGGAACACCCTCGTCGGCGACCCCGTGATACCTGGCTCCTGCAATGCCCTTCTCCAGCGCCAGACGGTACAGAGGGGCCGCATCCAACCGGTGGACTGCGGGCCAGCGGTTGCTCCCATCGCCCACATAGGCCGAGACGCCCTTCTCCCGTGCCAAGTTGATGAGCATTGGAACAAAGCCGTGGTAGTCTCCCTCGCCATGCACCGATGGCGAAAGGCGCACCACTGACGCGCACACCCCACGCGCCGCCAGCAAGGCCGCCGCCGCCTCCGAAGCGCGGGGATACGTGGCAGAGACGGCAGGGGCCGCATCTTCCTCGGTGGCGAGGCGGCCCGGCGCCAGCAACGCGACCCCGGAGGTGACAAGCAGGGGGCGGCCTGTGCCTTCGAGCGCCCCACCGAGCGCTTCAATGGCACGCCGATCCACCTCGCAGTTTGCCGCGAAGTTCGCAAAGTCATGGTTGAAGGCCGTGTGGATGACGCCGTCTGAGGCGGACGCGCCGCGCGCCAGGCTGTCCAGATCGCCGAGCGTCCCCTGAAGCACTTCAGCGCCTGTGGCGGCAAGCGCCTGGGCAGACGCTTCGGAGCGTGCGAGGCCCAGCACCTGATGGCCTGCACCGAGGAGTTCCTGAACAACAGCCGAGCCAACAAAACCTGTCGCGCCCGTGACAAAGACTCGCATGATTCTCTCCTAAAGCTAAACGCAGGACGGAGCGGTTAAAACCGCCCTGTCAACCGACACATCCAAGCCGCTTTCAGTTCTCGTAGCGCATTTGTTCGAGATCGGCGATCATCCCAGGCCCGGTCGGGTGCCATCCCAGCCGTTCCTGGGTGAGTGCGCTGGAAGCCGGCATATCAAGACCGGCGAACGCCCCGAGAAAGCCAAAGTGAGGGCCTGCCTCTTCCGGGGACAAGGAAACTACTGGTATCTTCAAGCCTCGGCCAATCGCTTCGGCAATGTCCCGGAGCGGCACGCCTTCTTCCGCGACCGCGTGGTACCGGGCGCCCGCTTCCTGTTTCTCCAGCGCCAGCCGGTAGAGACGGGCGACATCGAGGACATGCGCTGCCGACCAGCGGTTCATGCCGTCACCCACATATGCCGAGACGCCCTTTTCGCGAGCCACCGCGATGAGGTACGTCACAAGGCCCTGCTTGACCGTGTTGTGAACTTGGGGCAGTCGCATCACCGACGCGCGGACGCCCTGCGGGACCAGCGCAAGAGTTGCCTGTTCTGGATCACGGGGAAATGAGGAGGTATTAGGACGAGTATCTTCCTCAGTTGCGATGCGGCCCGGCGCCAGAAGCGCGACTCCGCCGGTGACGAGAAGGGGTCGGCCTGTGCCTTGAAGTGCCGCGCCAAGCGCCTCAATGGCACGCCGTTCCAGCTCGCTGTTTTCCGTGAACTTCGACAAGTCGTGGTTGAAGGCCAGGTGGATGACGCCGTCCGAGGCCGCCGCGCCGTGCTTGAGGCTGTCCAAATCCTCAAGTGTACCGAAATGTGCCTCCGCGCCCATTGCAGTCAGCGCCTGCGCGGCGGCCTCAGAGCGCACGAGGCCGACGACCTGATGCCCCGCGCCGAGTAGTTCGGGGACGACTGCGGAGCCGATAAAGCCCGATGCTCCCGTAACGAAAACTTTCATCTTGATTACCTCTCCATTCCTGCCGAGATTGTATGTAAACTATACCGTACCGTTTATATTGATGTCAACCCTATAGCGAAATGTTTCATTGAGAGCTATAATCTATTCATGTCAAAACGAGGCAATGATCTACGAGAACACATCCTCTACGCCGCCAAGAACGTATTCATGGAAATGGGCTTCGAGCGCGCCTCGATGGACCTCATCGCCGCGCGCGCCCAAACCTCAAAGCGCACCCTGTACGCCCACTTTGAGAGCAAAGAAAAGCTATACCTGGCGATCATCGAACTCGTCCGCGAACTGTCCCTCAGCAAGCTCAAAATGCCGGGCGACTATTCCGACGACCCCGCCGAGGCCCTGGTCCTGTTCTGCGGCCGGTTCCTGGAGGGCCTGCTGTTCGTCTGGACGATTCGGATGTGCCGCATGAGCATCGCCGAAGCGGAACGCTTCCCGGAGGGGGCCGCCCGGTACTTCGACGTGATCTTCTCCGTCCCCCACGAACGGCTGAGCGCATACCTGGGGGAGACGTTTGGGCTGCCGGAGACGGCAAGTTCGGAGGCGGCGCAGAAACTTCTCGGACGGATCATTTATCCGCGCTTCCCGCGCGCTTTGTTTGGTATCGATGCGATGTCCGAGCAGTTGGACGACGTGACCAGAGCGGACTTCGACCTCACGCCCGTTCGCAAAGCAGTCGCGGAACTGATCGCATCACTGGAGGGTCCACATCCGAACCCGCGCCCTGAGGCGTGACTTACCCGCATGCATGGCACGGCGTCAGTCGGTTGCCCGCTTCCAAATGCCCCTCGGACGGATGAGGTGATCCGGATCGTGACCCAAACGGTTGTGACCTGAAATCCGAAAGCCAGGGGTTAGAAAATTGAAGCAAGGTTGTGGCTGCTTATTATGTCCGACAACGTCCTTTATCGGCTGCAACAGACTTACCGATTCTGTTGCAGCTTTTCGTTTGTCTTGCTCCTAATCCAGCAATTTTGCCCCGGCCACAATCGGGGACCTGTAACACTTCTCGTGATTTCTGTTACCGTCATACCATCAAGAGGGTAACCCTGCAAACGGCCATCCGCAGGAGCTCGTGCAACTTGGCTGTATCATCGTGCTTAGAGACCCTAACAAAAATGCCAATGTGGGTACATCTTCCGCATGGCAAAAGAACTCGTTTCCGACGCATTGTGGGCTGTCGTGGAGCCGCTCCTGCCGCCCCACCGTGCCCAGCCAGGCACACGCGGCAGACCTCCTGTGCCTGGCCGTGCGGCTCTGACAGGCATTCTCTTCGTCCTCAAAACAGGCCTCCCCTGGGAGATGCTGCCCGCCGAAATGGGCTGCGGCTCCGGCATGACCTGTTGGCGTCGCCTGCGAGACTGGCACAAGGCAGGCGTCTGGCAAAGGCTCCACGAGCTTCTGCTGGCAAGACTGGAAGCTACGCACATCATCGATTGGAGCCGCGCCAGTGTAGACAGCATCTTTGTTCGTGCCAAAGGTGCTAAAAAGGGGGGCCTGCAAGCGCGGCGGTTGGGCCGTCGCCTGTGGACAGGGGCAGGCCGGGTACCAAGCGCCATCAGGCGGTAGACAAAAACGGTCTGCCGCTTGCCACTGTGCTTTGGGGGACCAATGTTGCCGATGGGCAAAAGATGCTGGCCGTGGTGGATGCCATTGCGTTTGTGCGTGGCAAGCCGGGCAGGCCGCGTCATCGTCCTGACAAGGTTCATGCGGACAAGGCTTACGACGCCAAGACGCTGCGGCGAGGGCTGCGTGAGCGTGGGATTAAGCCGCGCATTGCCCGCCGGGGGGTGGAGAGCAGCCAGAAGCTGGGCCGGTTCCGGTGGGTGGTGGAGCGGACGTTTAGCTGGCAGCAGGGGGCGCGGCGTCTGCGGGTGCGTGACGAGCGGCGCGACGACATCTATTTGGCCTTGGTCAAGATTGAGAATGCGCTTGTCTGTTGGGGCAGGATCAATCACCATTTTTGTTAGAGCCTCTAAGGGCCGGGCATCTGTGCCATGCAACAAGTCCCCTACGTTGCACAGGGCTAGTAGGCTGTAGATACAAGCCAAAGGAAATGGTTTCTCATGCTGAGTTCTCCTGACGTTTCGCGGAGCAAGTCAATATTGCGGTCGAACCGCCATAGCTCACCCGCGACAACAGCCAAGTAAGCATAGCATATACGAACAGGTGAATGCGGCTGATGGCGTCGGGGGCAGCGCATTGTTGGGCCGCTGGATGTGCTAAGTAATGGTGCATATGTTTCCGGGTATTTGATGGGCTTGCGCCGTCTGTATTGCTTCAAGGAAATACCTAATTACTTTTGTGCGCTTACTTAGTTCCGGTAAAGGGAGTATATGCTGTATTCGAAGTTGGGCCGTAGCATCACAGGTTCACGATTTGCTCACTTTGACTTGGCAAAAGTAAATTCAACGTAGAGGAAAACATTTCTGATTTAATTGCTCAGGCTACTCATCAGCGCATGACACCACAAGCTGGTAGAAGATTTGCAAGAACTTTCAACTTTGGAAGGCATATAGGCTTGATAGAACAACAGGACAGCGAACTTCTATAATGACTGTCATCACAAACAGCGATGGCACCCTCGTC
>JAABUQ010002539.1_pt1 | contig 35809 bp, 40 predicted proteins | sample 5560001 | NCBI WGS metagenome assembly JAABUQ01 (sample SAMN10711888, study PRJNA513371) | rock metagenome | isolation source: Antarctica rocks | place: Antarctica: Victoria Land, Finger Mt nord | collected 2015-12-18
GGAGCCAGGAGCCAGGAGCCAGGAGCCAGGAGCCAGGAGCCAGGAGCCAGGAGCCAGGAGCCAGGAGCCAGGAGCCAGGAGCCAGGAGCCAGGAGCCAGGAGCCAGGAGCCAGGAGCCAGGAGCCAGGAGCCAGCACTTGGCATCGTGATGCCCCACGCCAACCCTTATGGTCCTGCACATCATCGGGAGAACCGGATATGCCCACAGCACTCATCATCGGCGCGTCGCGCGGGCTGGGCCTCGGCCTCGTGCGCGAACTCGCCGGACGCGGCTGGACCGTGACCGGCACCGTGCGCGCCGAAACCGGGCGCGCGGCCGTGGAAGCGGCCGGGGGCACGGCGGCGCTCGCCGACGTCACCGACCCGGCCTCGGTCGCGGCCCTGCCGGACGCGCCGCTCGACCTGCTGTTCATCAACGCCGGCGTGTCGGAGCCGCCGCACGGCGATGCGGCCCAGGCGACGGCGGAGGAGATGGGCTCGCTGTTCATGACCAACGCCATCGCCCCGGTCGCCGCCGCCCGCGCCCTGCTCGGCCGGGTGAAGGAGGGCGGCGTGCTCGCCTTCATGACCTCGCGCCTGGGCAGCGTGGCCGACAACAAGAGCGGTCAGCTGGAACTCTACAGCGCCAGCAAGGCGGCGCTGAACTCGCTGACCCGCAGCCTGGTGGCGAAGCTCGACCGCCCGCTCGCGGTGCTGTCGCTGCATCCGGGCTGGGTGCGCACCGACATGGGCGGGGGCAACGCGCCGCTGGATGTCGAGACCAGCGCCCGCGGCCTCGTGGACACGGTCCTGGCGCACCGCAACGAGCCGGGGTCGGCGTTCTACGACTACAGCGGCGCCACGCTGCCCTGGTAGCGGGCGCGCACAGGTGCAAACTCCAGCAAGGCGTCCTGCACAGCCTCTCGCCAGCGTCCCTCGTGCCCTTCAGTCCGTAGGCGGGCATAGGCACCCGGCGCATCGTGGACGACAGGTTGCCTCCCATGTTGTGGCCCAGCAGGTAGTGCGCGAGCAGCAGGTCGCCTGCCCGGCCACGGACCTGCTCCGGCTCGGGCAGGCCGAAACTGGGATGCGTCATATCCAGCAGGGCGTTCGGCCCGTGCGCGCGCAGGTGCGCGGCAAAGGTATGATGTGTTCCGGGCCAAACCCAAAGGTTGCCCATGTCCTCGCTGGGTTGGTCGGTCAGGAACACGCCCGCGAGCAGCGTGAACGTGCCGGGCCGCCCGCTTGGTTCGGGCGGCGTCAGACCGTCGAGGTGCGGGCCGCCGGGCCGGTGATCGCGAGGCGGGATGTTGAGAGAGACCTGGACCTGGCGTGGCGGCTCGATCCGCAGCGGCCCGACCAGCGCCTCAGCGGTGGCAAGAGCGGGGCTGGCGGTGAATAGACGGAGCAGGGGGTCGGATGGCGCCGGGTCATCCAGCCAGTAGAAGTAAGGCCCGCGCCGGTCCACGGGCGGCGGCTCGCGCGTGACCAGGGTGTCGAGCGCGCCTTCGGCTTCATCGAGCAGGTAGCGGGGTATGACGTTCGGAACAACGGCATACCCTCGCTCACCGAACGTGCGCAGCTAATCCTCAGTGGTGGATGCCATGGGTCCTCTCATCTCATCGGGTTACGCCGCGCCGCTTGCAGCGGGGTCCGTTGTCCGCCTGTACGTAGCTCAAGGCGTGGCCTCGGCTACGGCCTGCCTGACGGCCTCACCATCGGCAGGACCGTTGTGCCAGACAACCGCCCAGCACGCGGTCCAGCCGGCCAAACTCGCTGCTGCATGCCGGTGGCTGCCGTCCCGCACGCTCAGGTGATCCGACCGCCATTCCACGATGAGCGGAGGGAGCTGCATCGGGTCCGTCAGGCGGCTCGCCATACCGGATGTCTTGTGCCGCCAGCCTTCGGCTTCGACCCGAAATTCCATTTCCGGCTCGGGACCGCAAACTCGTACCAGCGCGTCGAGCCGCAACAGGAGCGGGCCGGTCCACCAACGTTCCTTCAGGCTCAAGCCGGTGCTCAGCCCCGCGTTCGCCCAAGGTCCCCCGGCGAGGTAACCGTGTATCCAGTCCTCCAGATGCCCGGCCTCGGCGGCAGCGAGGCAGGATGCAACGTCGAATGTCTCCGAGCTACCCGCGGCGGCCATACGGAAGCAAAGGCCGAATGTTGCAGCATATGCCGACCTGATCGGCGCACGGAGTGATCAACACAGCGGTTTCTGTCTGGGTCCCGATGATCGTGAGTACTACACCGCCTCCAGCCCGCACCACCCGGCGATCAGCAGCGCCAGCACCCGGGTCACGTCGTGCATGGCGTCCAGCCCCACGCTCTCGTCGATGCCGTGGATGTTGTCGGCGTCCGGGCCGTAGCACGTCGCCTGCGTGCCGCCGTAGAGGGCATAAAACCGCGCATCGGTCAGCCCGGGCGCGCTGTATTGGCGCAGCGCCGTGCCCGTCACCTCCCGGTGCAGCGCCGACACGCCCAGCGCGATCGGCTGCTCCGGCGGGAACACGCAGCCGTCGGCCAGGAAGCCCTTGAACTCCACCGCGAGCCGGGCGCCGCGCAGCCGGGGGTCGGCGGCGGCGTGCTCGACCAGGCGCTCGATCTCCGCCCGCACGTCGTGGCAGCTGTGCCCCGGCATGACGCCCACGCGCACGCCGAGCCGGGCGCGCGTCGCGACGCTGCTGTTCCATTCGCCGCCGGTGAGCGTGCCGAAGTTGACGTTGATCGGGTGGTTGTCGCCGGCGAACGCCGGATGCCGCCGCTCCGCGCGGTTCATCGCGTCCTCGTAGGCGCGCAGCCGCTCCATGAGCACGTAGGCGGCCTCGATGGCGTTCACGCCCGCCTGCATCTCCCGCACATGGGCGGGACGCCCGGTGATCGTCACCCAGGCCCAGACCACGCCGACCTCCGCCACGTACAGCGCGGGGAAGCCCGGGCCGGGTTCGGGGATCAGGCAGGCGTCCGGCCGCGGCAGCGCGTGCATCACCGCGAGCGCGCCGTTGCCGGTGCACTCCTCCTCGATCACCGCGGCCAGTTGCAGCTCCGCCGCCGGCCGCAGACCGGCGCGGCGCAGCGCCTCGCAGGCCATGACGACCGACACCAGGCCCGCCTTCATGTCGCCGGCGCCCCGGCCGTATAGGCGCCCATCGCGGACGTCCGGCTCGAACGGCGGGGTGGTCCACAGGTCGGCCGCGCCCTCCGGCACCACATCGACGTGGCCTTGCAGCATCAGGCTGCGCCCCCGCGCCTCGCGCGGCCGGTGCACCGCCGCCACGTTGTCCCGCCCGGCATAGGGGATCAGCGGCGGCGAGAAGCCCGGCACCCCGGCCAGCGCCTCCGCATCGACCGGCACCCGCCGGGGCAGGAGGCCCAACCCGGCGAACGCCTCCGCCACGGCATCGAGGCAGCCGGCCTCCTCGCCCAGCAGGCTGCGGTGCCGCACCAGTCGGGCCAGCAGCGCCACCGAGTCGTCGGCCAGGTCCTCCACCGCGCCGAGGATGGCGCGGCGGGCGCCGGGGTCGATGGGGAGCAGGCCGGCTTCGGGCATGGATGGGACCCCGTTTGGATGCGAAGGCCAGTGTAGTCCGCTCTCTCCCACCCGTGCTAGACAGGCCCATGCTCCGCCGCATGACGCAGCCCGGCCGCACGCCGCCCCTCTCCGAGCCGCCCCTCTCCGAGCCTGGGCCGCCGCGGGTCCGCCTGCTGTCGGAAGGCATGGTCAACCGCATCGCCGCCGGGGAGGTGATCGAGCGTCCGGCCGCCGCGGTCAAGGAACTGGTGGAGAACGCGCTGGACGCCGGCGCCGCCCGGGTCGCGGTGACGCTCGCCGGCGGCGGCATCGAGCGCATCGAGGTCGAGGACGACGGCTGCGGCATGGACGAAGCCGACCTGGCTTTGGCGGTGCAGCGGCATTGCACCTCCAAGCTCGCCCCGGACGGCGCGGACCGCGATGCTCTGGTGCGGATCGCCACGCTCGGCTTCCGCGGGGAGGCGCTGCCGAGCATCGGCGCGGCCGGCCGCCTGCATATGACCTCCCGCACGCCCGGGGCGCCGCACGCGCACGCGATCCGGGTGGAGGGCGGGCAAATCTACGGGCCGGAGCCAGCGGCAGGCCCGCCCGGCACCCGCGCCGTGGTCGCCGACCTGTTCTACGCGACGCCCGCCCGGCGCAAGTTCCTTAAAAACCCGCGCACGGAGGCCGAGCACGCCGAGCACGCCGTGCGCCGCCTGGCGCTCGCCGCCCCGCACGTCGCCTTCCGCTGCGTGACGGAGGGCCGGGTCGCCTTCGACCTGCCGGCGCAGGACCGCGCCGCGCGGGTGGCGGCGCTGCTGGGCGCGGAGGCCGCCGCGGCATTGCTGCCGCTCGATGAGGACCGGGGCGGCCTGAACCTCAGCGGCTTCGCCTGCCTGCCCACGGTGACGCGGGCCACCGCGGCGGCGCAGAGCCTGGTGGTGAACGGCCGCCCGGTGACGGACCCGGTGCTGCGGACGGCGTTGCGGGTGGCGTACCGCGAGGTGATCGCCGCCGGGCGGCATCCGGTGGCGGCGCTGTTCCTCCAGTTGCCGGCAGACACACTGGACGTGAACGTGCACCCGGCCAAGACCGAGCTGCGTTTCCAGGACCCGGCAGGCGTGCGGTCGCTGGTGATCGGCGCCGTGTCCCGCGCCCTGGCCGCCGGCGCCGGCGCGGCGGCGCCCCGGATGCAGTTCGCCGCCCGGCCGCCGATGCGGCTCGTGCCGCCCCAAGCCATCGGGGGCCACCGCCCGGAGCCGCGCTACACCGGCTTCGCGGAGGCGCAGCTTCCGTTGGCAGCACCCCCCGCCGCCCGCGCGCCCCGCCCCGCCCCGCCTGCGGACGCCGGCTACCCGCTGGGCGCCGCGGTGGCGCAGGTGCTGGACACCTATATCCTGGCGGTCGCCGCCGACGGCAGCCTGGTGCTGGTGGACCAGCACGCCGCGCATGAGCGGCTGACCCACGAGGCCCTGCGCGCGCAGCACGGCGCCGGGGGCGTGCAGAGCCAGGCGCTGCTGCTGCCCGCCGTGGTCGATCTGGCGGAGGCCGACGCGGCACGGCTGCTGGCCCATGCCGACGCGCTGCGCCCGCTCGGCCTGGAGATAGAGGGCTTCGGACCCGGCGCAGTGCTGGTGCGCGCGCTGCCGGCGGCCCTCGGCGGCCCGGACCCGGCGCCGCTGCTGCTCGACCTCGCCGACGAACTGGCCGAATGCGGCGAGGCCACGGCGCTGCTGGCCCGGCTCGACGCCGTGCTGGCCCGCCTCGCCTGCCACGGCAGCATCCGCGCCGGACGCCGCATGCAGGGGGCCGAGATGGACGCGCTACTGCGCCAGATGGAGGCGACGCCGCGCGCCGCCACCTGCAGCCACGGCCGCCCGACCTTCCTGAAGCTCAGCCGGGCCGAGATCGAGAAGCTGTTCGGGCGGCGCTGAGGCGCTTCAACGGCGGTTGATGTCCCGACCGATGTCCCAGGGCGCGCGCGACGCCTCCATCAGCGCGTCGCCACGGCCGATGCCGATGTCGGACAGCAGGCGGTCGTCCATCTCGGCCAGCAGCCGCCGGGTGCGGTGGGCGCGGCGCATCTCCATGAACGTGGCCCAGGCTTGCCGCAGCACCGCGCGGCTGGAGCGGCGGGGAACGAAGCGGACCTGGGTCATCGTGCTGCGAGTGGCCATGGCATCCTCCATCAGTGTCGGACCAGGATGGTCAGACAGGAGAATGGGACGGCGCCCGGCATCATGGAAGCGAATTGCTATGATATGACTTATCAGCAATACTGATGACCATGACCCTCCCCACCGGCCTCGACCCCGACCTGCTGCGCGCCTTCGCCTACATCGCGGAGGAGGGCAGCTTCACCCGCGCGGCGCAGCGGGTGGGGCGCACGCAGTCGGCGGTGTCCATGCAGGTGCAGCGGCTGGAGACCCTGCTGGGCCAGCGCCTGCTGTCCCGCGGCAAGGGCGGGTCCGTGCAGGTGACGCCGCACGGCCAGTTCCTGCTGCAGCGGGCGCGGGAGCTGCTGGCGCTGAACGACGAGATCTGGACCAGCTTCCGCGCGCCCACCGTGCAGGGGACGGTGCGTCTCGGCACGCCGGACGACTACGCGCTGCGCTACTTGCCGCAGATCCTGAAGCGCTTCGCCGACAGCTACCCGGCCGTGCAGGTCGACGTGCTGTGCCTGCCGTCGAGGGACCTCCTTGAACGCTTGCACGAGGGCGAGCTGGACCTCACGCTCTGTTCGGAGGGGACACCCAAGATCGCAGGGCCGGCCGTGCCGCTGTGGCGCGGGCCGCTGACCTGGATCACCTCCACGAACCATGCGCCGCATCGGCTGGACCCGCTGCCGGTGGCGCTGGCCGCGGACCACTGCACCTGGGCGGCGGCGGCGTTGCGCGCGCTGGACGCGGTGGGACGGCGCTACCGGATCGCCTACCGGTCGGCGACTCAGCTCGGCACGCATGCCCCGGTGCTGGCTGGGCTGGCCGTCACCGTCTCGACCGTGTCCTGGCTGCCCGACGGGCTGCGCCCGCTGCGCCCGGAGGAGGGCATGCCCGCCTTGCCCGACTTCGGCATCCTGCTGCTGCGCCATCCCGACGCGCGCCAGCCGGTCACGGACGCGCTCGCCTCCTACATCACCGAGACGTTCCAGACGGAGACGCTGCGCGACCGGGCCGCTGCTTGACGATTACAGGTGGGCCAGCACGCTTTCCGCCGTGCTGACGTCGAAGCCGCCGGGCGACTCGACGCCCAGATGCGTCACCCGGCCGTCCTCGACCACCATCGCGTAACGCTGGCTGCGCATGCCGAGGCCGCGGGCCGTCAGGTCCAGCTCCAGCCCCAGCGCCTTGGTGAACGCGCCGGACCCGTCGGCTAGCATGGTGATCCGGCCGTCCACGCCCTGGTCCTTCGCCCAGGCCTGCATGACGAAGGGGTCGTTCACCGCGACGCAGGCCACACGGTCCACGCCGCGGGCCCGCAGCGTGTCCAGGTTCTCCAGGTAGCCCGGCAGGTGCTTCATGCTGCAAGTGGGGGTGAAGGCGCCGGGCACCGCGAACAGCACGGCCTTGCCGGTCCCGAACACCTCCGTGGTCGAGACCTCTTTCGGCCCATCGGGCGTGGCGGCGGTCAGCTTCATCGGGGGTATGGCGTCGCCGATTTTAATCATTTCGCAATCCCTAGTGATGCAAGATGCGGGAGTCGTAGCCGCCCGGCGGCGCCGAGTCACGTTCCGCTGACGCGGGCGGATTCGGCGGGACGGGAGGCCAGGCGGCGGCAACGTCCGCCGCCCTCATGCGATCTTGCTCCGACGCCATCACAGGCCAACTTCATGCCCATGACCGACCCAGACGCCGACCCCGACGCGACCTTCCTGACCGGCCAACTGCTGATCGCGATGCCGGCGATGGACGACCCGAACTTCGCCCACAGCGTGATCCTGCTGTGCGCCCACACCGACGAGGGCGCCATGGGCATCGTGCTGAACCAGCCGCTGGCCAAGCCGAGCTTCGACGCGCTGCTGTCCCAGCTCGACGTGCAGCCAGTGCCGCCGGCCCGGCAGATCCAGCTCTGCCAGGGCGGCCCGGTGGACCATGGCCGCGGCTTCGTGCTGCACACGTCGGACTGGACCTCGGACAGCAGCCTGCGGGTCGACGACCGCCTGGCGCTGACCGCGAGCCTCGACGTGCTGCAGGAGATCGCGCAGGGCGGCGGCCCTAAGGAGGGGCTGCTGGCGCTGGGCTACAGCAGTTGGGGGCCGGGCCAGCTCGACCGGGAGATGCAGGAGAACGTGTGGCTGTCCGCGCCGGCCAAGATCGAGCTGCTGTTCGACCCGGACCATAAGAGCAAGTGGCGCCGGGCGCTGGCGATCCTGCGGGTGGACCCGGTGCTGCTGTCCAGCGTGGCGGGACGGGCTTAGTGCCGTGCCGTTCGCGACGGCAAGCGACAAGAGAACGGCTCCGTCGCGCAGCGTGAGCCGCTGGACAGCACCGTTACCTCATGTTTTCAGCACGATCTTGCCGAGAACCTGTGATCCCTCCAGCAACTCCTGTGCATGGCGTGCTTCGCTGAGGGGCAAGGTCCGCTCGATCACCGGGTCAATTTTGCCATCCTTCAGCCAATCGAGCATAGTCATGACGTCGTTGCGGAACTGCTCAGAATGCTTCTTTTTGGACTGAAGAATGACGAAAATTTTGGCGTGGCGCGAGCCGGGCCGCAGCTTGAGCTGCAAAAAGCGCGCGAGCGTACCGACAAGTTTCAACTTGGGATTGCTGTCGCCCTGAACAGCCGAAGCAGCGCCCAGCATGACGAGCGTGCCGCCGGATGCAAGCAGCCGGTATGAGCGGCCAAGGCTGGCACCGCCGATTGGGTCGAACACGGCATTGACCCCGCCCGGCCGCCGGGCGTGCACGGCCGCAATCAGTTCGGGGTCGTCGCGTTTGAAGACCACCGTGCCGTCGCGTCGCGCCATCTCAACTTTGCCGCCGCTCGCCGTGCCGTAGATGACGATGCCGAGCTGTTTGGCGATCTGCCGCATCGCTGTCCCGACACCGCCCGCCAAGCCATAGATGAAAGCCACGCCGCCCGCTTTCAGGTGCGTGGCTCGCGTCAGCAGTTGATAGGCTGTCGTGTAGTTCAGGATGACGCTGACTGCCTTGTCGGCTGGCAGGCCAGACGGCATCGCGATCAACTCGCTTTCTGCCAAACAGATGCAGCGCTGCTGGCCGCCGGTTCCGGGGAGCGCCGCGACTTGGTCGCCTACTCGGAATTGCGATGTGCCGGGTCCGAGTGCCTCTACTTTCCCGACGAGGTCGTAGCCAGGCGTCACGGGAAAATTCCCGCCTGCCAGGCCGCGGCGAAGCAGGATGTCGCCATAGGCACAGCCGGCGGCGAGTATCCGAACCTTTGCCTCGCCCGGCGCGGGGATCGGCTCGGCCTCTTCCACCAGTTCGATCCGATCAAGCCCGCCCGGCCGCCGAATGACGATCTTCTGGTTCATATCCGTGCTATATCGCCGAACGATAAAGGTCTGCAACGGCCTCCGCCGCGGCACCGCATGGTCAGGCCTGAACTACCAGACAAAGTGCGAAACAGCCGCCACCGGGAACAGCCCAGCCGCCGTCGCCTCGGCCGTGATCGCCGCGTCGCCGCCCCCATGCGCCCCGTGCAGCCCGCCCAGCACCCAGCACGCATCAACCCCCACCGCCGCGGCACCCGCAATGTCCGTCCGCAGCGCGTCGCCCACCGCAAGCACCCGGGACCGCGGCACCCCCAGCATCGCCAGCACGGGCGCGTAGATCGCCGGATCGGGCTTGCCGAGCGAGCGCACCGTGCCGCCCATGGCGAGGTAGCGCACCGCCAGCGTGCCGGCGCAGACCACCCGGACGCCGCCGCGGATCACCTCCAGGTCCGGGTTGGCGCAGATCATCGGCAGGCCGCGCGCCGCGCATTCTTGCAGGACGGCGTCGTAGGCCGCCGGGTCGGTCGGGCTGAGGTGGTCGTCCGGCCCGGTGTTGAGCATGAACCCGGCGCCGTCCGGGGTGTCGCAAATGTCGAGGTCCAGGCCGTGCAGCACGTTGCGGTCGCGCTCCGGGCCGAGGTGGAACACCGCGCGCCCGAGCGCCCGGTACCACGGGTCCGAACGGTCGCGCAGCATAAGGTATGTCGCCTCGCCGGAGGTCATCACGCCGTCGAACTCGCTCGCGGCGATGCCCATCTTGCGGAGCTGCCCCTGGATCGCCCCGGCCCGGCGCGGCGCGTTGGACAGCAGCACCACCCGCTTGCCTGCCGCGCGCAGCGCCGCCAGGCACTCGGCCGCCCCCGGGTAGGGCGCGACCCCGTCATGGATCACGCCCCAAAGGTCGAGGATGAACCCGTCATACTCCGCCGCCAACGGGGCGAACCCGGACAGGCGCCTCATGCGTCCACCCCCACGGCGTCCATCACGCTGCGGAACCCTCCTTCGCGCAGTCCGGCGGCCAGTTCGCGCTTGATCCGCGGGACCACTGCCGGGCCGCCGTAGCTGAACGCGGTGTAAAGCTGCACCAAATGCGCCCCGGCCCGGATCTTCCGCAGCGCGTCGCCCCCCGTGGACACGCCGCCGCAGCCGACCAGCACCAGCCGCCCCGCCGCCAGCCGGTACGCGCGGGCCAGCAGCCGCGTGCTGGCCGCCAGCAGCGGCGGGCCGGACAGGCCGCCGCTCTCCCCTGCCGCCCGGGACCGCAGCGTGTCGGGCCGGGCGATGGTGGTGTTGGACACGACCAGGCCCTCGACGCCATGGCGCACCGCCGTCTCGACGATGACCTCCAGCCCGCCGTCCGGCAGGTCGGGCGCGATCTTCACCAGCAGCGGCGGGCGGTGGGGCACCTCCGCCTGCACCGCGGCCAGGATGGCGGCCAGCCGCGCCTCCCCCTGCAGGTCCCGCAGCCCCGGCGTGTTCGGGGACGACACGTTGATCACGACGTAGTCGGCGTATGGCGCCACGGCGGCGATCAGGGCGGGGTAGTCGCGCTCCGGGTCGGCACCGTCCTTGTTGATGCCGACGTTCGCCCCCACCGGCACGCGCCCGCGCGGCAAGGCGGCCAGGCGGGCGACATAGGGCGCGAGGCCGCGGTTGTTCAGCCCGTAGCGGTTGATCACCGCCCGGTCCGCTTCCAGCCGGAACACCCGGGGGCGCGGGTTGCCGGGCTGCGGACGCGGCGTCACGGTGCCGGCCTCGATCAGGCCGAAGCCCACCCGGCGCAGGCCGCGCAGCGCCAAGGCGTCCTTGTCGAATCCGGCGGCGAGGCCGATCGGGTTGGGGAACACGAGGCCGAGCGCCTGGACCCGCAATGCCGGATCGTCCGGCATGGCGTCCCGCCCGGCCAATCCCAGGCGCAGGGCGGTGATGGCCAGGCGGTGCGCGCGCTCCGCATCGGTACGGCGCAGCAGCGGCATGAGGGCGGAGGCGATGCTTGGCGTCATGCCGAAGGTCTGCCCGATCCCCGCCGGCTTGAGAAGTGCGCACGCCGCCGCTAGACCGGCAGCATGTGGAACGAGCCTTACTTGGAGACCTGCTGCCGGTCGGCGCTGCACCGCCTGCTGCTGTGCGAGGCGCCGGGCCGGCCGGGCGGCTTGAAGGACGGCCCATGCCTGGAGCGCCTGTCCGGCATGGGCCTGGCCGCCGAGCACGACGGCCGGTATCACGCGACGGCGGCCGGCCGCGCCCGGCACGACGCGGAGATCGGGAAGCAGCCGGCTTAAACCGCCGTCTCATCGTCGTCTTCAGGCGCCGCCCAGCCCGCCAACCCGCCGGCAACGATGCCGCGGGCGCGCAACACCCAATCCAGCCGGCCCAACGCCTCGCGCCACAGCCGGGCGTCGCAGCGTTCGCGCGGCCAGGCCGGGTTGGGCGCCCGGCCGCGCCAGCCCCAGAAGCGCAGGATGCGGACGTGCAGCAGCTCGATCCGGCGCCGGCGATACAAAACATCAAGGCACTTCAGCACGTCCTCCGGCCGGCACGGGCCGGGACCGGGCGCGAAGCTGGCCTCCTGCCGCGCCCGGAGGCTGGCCGCGGTCCAGAACCACGCGGCCTCGGCGGACGCGAAGGGCGGGGTCCGGCACGGGGCGAGCAGCCTGGTGTCGGCGTGGCGGGCGTGGGCGCGGGGGGCAGGCTCGGTCGGCATGGCGCGTTCCCTTGGACCATAAACGAGAACGTAATAAGAACATTCTGCGCCGCCTATCGCAAGCGTGCCAAGGCGCAAATTCCTAGTTGCGGCGGCGTCCATTCCTAGTCACCATGCCATCCCATGAAACACGACGACATCTGGCGCGCGCTCGACACCCTGGCGGCGGAGTATGGACTGTCCGCCTCCGGCCTGGCGAAGAAGGCCGGGCTGGACGCCACGACGTTCAACCCGAGCAAGCGCCGCATGCCGGACGGCCGCGCCCGCTGGCCGAGCACGGAAAGCCTCGCCAAGGTGCTCGACGCCACAGGCGCCAGCCTGGAGCTGTTCACCTCCCTGGTCACGGGGTCAGCGACGGTGACGACGGCCCGCCCGCCGCGGCGCATCCCGCTGCTCGGCCTCGCGCAGGCCGGGGGCAACGGGTTCTTTGACGACGCCGGGTTCCCGGTGGGCGGCAGTTGGGACGAGGTCAGCCTGCCGGAGATCGGCGACCCGCACGCCTATGCGCTGGAAATCGCCGGCGATTCGATGGAGCCGGTGTTCCGCGACGGCGACATGGTCGTGATCTCGCCCGCGGCGCCGATCCGCCGGGGCGACCGCGTCGTGCTGCGCACGGCGGGCGGCGAGGTGATGGCCAAGCAGCTTGCCCGGCGGTCGGCGAAGCGGATCGAGCTGAAAAGCCTCAACCCCGAGCACCGCGACCGCAGCTTCGACCTGATGGAGGTCGCCTGGATGCACCGGGTCATCTGGGCCAGCCAGTAGCGGAAAATTGAGCTTGGCCGCGGGGCCGTAGCCTGAGAGCATGGCCGCCAACGGAGGTGGCCCATGCGTTCGCTCATCCTGTTGCTGCTGCTATTGGCTGGAACTGGGGCCGGCGCCGCGCGGGCGGTCGAGCCGGTCGACATGACGCTGGTGCTGGTGTCCGACGTGTCGCGCAGCGTCGACGACAGCGAGTTCCAGATGGAAAAGGCCGGCTATGCCGCCGCGTTCAACGACCCGCGGGTGCTCGCGGCGATCCGCGGCGGCGCGGTGGGCGCCATCGCTGTGGCCTACGTGGAGTTCGCCGGGTCCTATGAGGTCAACACCGTGCTGGACTGGCGCGTGGTGCGCGACGCCGCCTCCGCCCGGCAGTTCACCGATGCGCTGGACAGCGCGCCGCGCTCCTTCTGGGGGCGCACCAGCATCAGCGCCGGGATTGACCGGGCAATGCGGCTGCTGACGGAAAACGGGTTCGAGCCGCAGCGCCGGGTGATCGACGTGGCCGGGGACGGCACCAACAACTCGGGCCGGGAGGTCGCGGCGGCGCGGGACGACGCGGTTGCGGCGGGCGTCACGGTGAACGGCCTGGCGATCGTCAACGAGCACCCGGTCAGCTACACCTACGCCCACGTGCAGCCGCTGGGCGGGCTGACCGAATGGTACCGGCAGAACGTCACCGGGGGCACCGGCAGCTTCGTGGTGGAGGTGCGGGAGTTCGCGGCCTTCGGCGAGGCGATGACCCGCAAGTTGATCAACGAGATCGCGGCGCTGCCCGCGAAGCACACCCCGCTTTAAGGACGCTGCGCCCTCACAATACCGTGGCTTGGCAAACCGGAGCCTCGCTCAGCCGTCATCTGGACTCACCAGCGGTACGGACGGGCCTGGATCATGCAATCGAACGAGCTTGCCGAGGTGATCCCGGGGGCAAAGCAGTCAAATGAGGTGATCGAGGTCATCCCGGTCGTCGAAGAAACTCTCCGCATCGAGAAGCGCGAGTTCGAGAGCGGCCGGGTGCTGGTCCATAAGACCGTGACCGAGCGGGACGAAGTGGCGGAGGTCCTGCTGCGTCAGCAAGACCTGATCGTGGAGCGGGTACCTATCGGGCGCACCGTGTCCGAAGCGCCGCAAACCCGACAGGACGGCGACACGCTCATCGTGCCGATCTTGGAAGAGATCCTGGTCGTCGAGAAGCGGTTGATCCTCAAAGAGGAACTGCACATCCGCAAGCATTCCAGCGAACGGACCGAACAGCACAAGGTGCGCCTGCGTACCGAGCATGTCGAGATCGAGCAAACCGGGCGAAAGCCGTCCGATCAAGCAACAACACTGAACAAGGAGAGGCCGATATGAGCGGTTCCTATATGAATGAGCCTGGTTCGGCTAACCTGAACCAAGAGGCTGCACATGAGACGGGGCTTTACGACCCGTCCATGCATGACAACCAGATCGTTGCCTTGTATGACACCCGCGCCCATGCCGACGCAGCGCGCGAGAAGCTGCTGGCGGCCGGCGTGGACAGCGCCGCCGTGCAGGTGATGGACAAGGGCGCCGACGAGATGGCCGGCGGCGTTGACTACGAGGCGGGCAACCAGGGCCTGTGGGGTTCGATCAAGAGCCTGTTCATGCCGGACGAGGATGCCCACGCCTACAGCCACGCGGTGGGTGCCGGCCATGCCATGGTCGTCGTGACGCCGACCGCGAAGTCGGACCGCAACCATATCATCCAGACCCTGGAAAGCACCAACCCGCTCGACTTCGACGCGAAGCTCGAGGAGTGGCGCCAGACGGGCTACAACTACACTCCCGCAAGCACGGCGACCGGCGGCATGGCGGACACGACCGGTGCTGCGGCCGCTCCCGTCGCGACGCCAATGGCCAGCACGGCCGCGACCGGCGGCGCGGCGACAGCAGGCGCGGCGGCAGCGGGCGCCGCGACGATGGGCACCGCGGCGCCCCGTGCCCCCATGACTGGCGCTCCCAAGACGGCCGCTCCCATGGCCGCCGACACGGCGCGTGCCGGGGATTCCGAGACCATCAAGGTGATGGAGGAGCGGTTGCGGGTCGGCAAGCGCGAGGTCGCCGGCGGCGCCGTGCGCGTACGCAGCTACGTCGTGGAACGCCCGGTCGAGGAGAACGTGCGCCTGCATGAGGAGCGGGTCTCGGTCGAGCGTCACCCGGTGGACCGCGCCGTCACCGGTACCGACGCCGCAGCCTTCCAGGAGCGCACCATCGAGGCGCGCGCCACCAGCGAGGAGGCGGTCGTCGGCAAGGAAGCGCGGGTCGTCGAGGAGATCGGCATCCGCAAGGAAGCGTCTGACCGGACCGAAACCGTCCGCGACACCGTCCGCAGCACCAAGGTCGAGGTCGAGGACGGCACCAAGGCCGTGCCGGGCGCGGCCACCACGAAGCCCACCGGCCCCGCCGCCGCGACCACGGGCACCACGACCACGGGCGCTTCATCGTCCGGCAGCATGGGCACTGGCGGCACGACGCCGAACTCGACGCCGGGCGCCACGACGAGCGGCATGAACACGCCGCGCAAGTAACCGGCTGGCCTGGCTGAAAAGGGGGGAGGCATCGGCCTCCCCCTTTCTTTTTTGACCTCTGGCCTTGGGTCCCCATACCATCCGAATTCGTGGCTGAAGATCGGAGCGTGCTCTTGGCAGCAACGGATGCAGACTTCACCGGCAGCGTCCCCGGGCACTATGACCGGGACCTGGGACCCGTAATCTTCGATGGCTACGCCGCCGACCTCGCCCGCCGCGTGGCTGCCCACAACCCGAAGCGGGTGTTGGAGATCGCGGCCGGCACCGGGCTCGTCACCCGCCACCTGCGCGACCTTCTGCCTGAAGGCGCGCACCTGACTGCGACCGACGTCAACCCGCCCATGCTGGATGTGGCCCGAACCAAGTTCCGGCCCGGCAAGCAGGTCGTCTTCCAGACTGCCGACGCTTCCGCGCTTCCATTTCCGGATGACGCCTTCGACGCGGTCGTCTGTCAGTTCGGCGTGATGTTCTTCCCGGATAAGGCGCAGTCCTACCGCGAGGTGCACCGCGTGCTCGCGCCGGGTGGGCGCTACCAGTTCAACGTCTGGGACTCTCACAGGCACAATCCGTTCGGACGCATCACGCACGAGCTTGTCCAGCGGCTCTTCCCGTCAGACACGCCGTCGTTCTACCGCGTGCCGTTCGGCTATCACGAGATCGACCCGATCAAGGAAGCCCTGATCGAGGCAAGGCTCGCGGACCTCACGATGGCCGTGGTCAGGCAAGAGGCGGTGGTCGCAAGCGTTGCTGGGTTCGCGCGAGGGCTGGTCTACGGCAACCCGCTCGCCGAGCAGATCAGGGCACGTGGCGGCGTCGATCCCGACGGGGTCATTGACGCCCTGATCGAGGCGTTGCGCGGGGATATCGGCGCTGACTCGGGCCGAACGCTCCTTCAAGCCATCGTCTTCGAGGCGGGCAAGCACGGGTAAAGCGGGTTATGCCAACCACGCCCTTGCTTGATCGCTGCTGACCGCTCTCTGTCTCAAGGATCGCACATGCGTTGGACGGCGTTGGCGTTGGCCGTGGGACTGCTCGGCTGCAGCGAGGCATTGCCGGTGGACGGTTTCCGCGCCACGGCGCCGGCCATCGACCCCATCCGGTTCTTCACCGGACGCGTCGCCTCCTGGGGCGTCCTGGAAGACCGCGCCGGACAGCCGACCCGCATCGTGCAAACGGACTGCATGGGAGAGGCGGGCGGCGGCGCGTTGCGCATGACGCAGCGGCTGACTATCGGCCAGGACGCGCCGGTGACGCGGACCTGGCAGATGCGCCGGGCCGGGCCAGGCCGCTATGAGGCGACGGCCAACGATATGGTCGGCACGGCGGTGGGCGAGGCGTCCGGCCGGGCGTTCCACTGGACCTGGACCCTGGCCACGTCGCCGGGCAACCCAGTGAAGAACGTCGCGATGGACCAATGGTGGTACTTGCTCGACGACGGCTCGATGCTGAACCGCACTACCATCCGCAAGTTCGGCGTGATCCTGGCCGAGGTGTCAGAGCACTTCGCCCGCCTCCCTTGACCGCGCGGACGGCCCGGCCGTCACCCATACGCGAGCGTGCGAACCGAAGGGCAGCCGCCGCATTGAACCTCTATGCCAAATGGAGGATTGAACGGATGCTGACGTCGGTGATGCGCTCGCTGGGCGAAACGTTGCGGCCGGTGCGGCCCGGCGTGGCCATGCTGTCCAGCAGCAAGTTCTCGGGCTTCCTGGGCTACGCCCTCAAGGTCAGCAGCCCCGCCTTCTCCGACAACCAGCCAATGCCGGTGCGGTTCACCTTGGACGGCGAAAGCCTGTGCCCGCCTTTGCGTTGGGAGGGCCTGCCCGCGCAAACCCAATCCGCGGTGCTGCTGGTGGAGGACGCCGACATCCCGCTGCCCCGGCCGTTGGTCCACCTGATCGTGCACTCCATCCCGCCGGACAAGACCGAGTTCGACGAGGGCGAAATCCCGCTGCGGCTTGTGGGAACGGCGCCGGGCGGCTGGGCGTGCGGGCGGAACGCGCTGGGCCGCCCGGGTTGGACCGCGCCGTCGCCGCCGCCGGGCCGCGCGATGCTGCTGCGGACGATTCGCCCGCATCTGATCGCACAGGGCCGGCTGATCGGCACCTACGAACGCCGGTAGGTCAGCCGGGCGTCATCAGCCCGGCTACGAAGGCAGGCAGGCTCGGCTGGCGGGGGATGGCGCAGCGGGCGGCGCGCAGGATGCCGCGAACGTCGGCAATTGCCGTGTCCAGGTCGCGGTTGATCAGGACATAGTCGAACTCCGCCCAATGCGCGATCTCGCTGCGGGCAGCGGCCATGCGGCGGGCAATCTCCTCTGGCGCGTCGCCGCCCCGGCCGTGCAGGCGCGCTTCGAGGGCGGCGTAGGACGGCGGCAGCACGAAGGCGCCCACGACATCGCCGGGCAGCGCCGCGCGCAGTTGCCGGAAGCCCTGCCAGTCGATGTCGAACACCACATCCCGCCCAGCGTCCAGCGCCCGCTCCACCGGCGCGCGGGGCGTGCCGTAGCTGCGGCCGAACACGGTGGCCCATTCCAGCATGGCGCCCTCCGCCACCATGGCGTCGAAGCCTGCCTGGTCGCGGAAATGGTAGTGGACGCCGTCCTGCTCGCCGGGGCGCGGGGGGCGGGTGGTAACGCTGATAGACAGCGACGCCTCCGGCTCCGCCCCCAGCAGGGCGCGGGTGATGGTGCTCTTGCCGGCGCCGGAGGGCGCCGCGACCACCAGGCAGACGCCGCGCCGGCCCAAGGCATCCATGGATGGTTCCGTCGGCCCACTACTCAACGTTCTGCACCTGCTCGCGCATCTGCTCGATCACCGCCTTGAGCCGCAGCCCGGTGGCCGTCAGGGCAACCGAGGCAGACTTGCTGCACAGCGTGTTCACCTCCCGCACGAACTCTTGCACGAGGAAATCGAACTTGCGCCCGATGCCCGCCGCTTCCCGCAGCAGGCTGCGCGCGGCCTCGATGTGGCTGGCGAGGCGGTCCAGCTCCTCCCGCACGTCGGAACGGCTGGCGAGCAGCGCGACCTCCTGGGCGATGCGGTCCTCCGGCAGGCCGGGCTGGTCGCGCAGCAGGGCGGCCAGGGTGTCCATGGTGCGGGCGCGCTGCAACGCGGGCTGCTCGGCGGCCTCCTGCCCGGCGGTGGCGAGCAGGGCCGCGACCTCGTCCAACTGCGTGTCCAGCAGGACCGCGAGCCGTGCGCCCTCGGCCCGGCGGGACGCGGTCAACGCCGCCAGGGCCGCGGCATACCCGGCGCGCAAGGCGGCCGTTTGCGCCGCGGTCCAGCCGTCATCGGCCGCGGCGGCGGGCCGCAAGACGCCGGGGAGCGCCAGCAACGCTTCCGCCCGCGGGACGGGCGCACCGGGAATGCGCGCGGCCAGGTCGAGGGCAAGGCGCAGCAGCTCGTCGAGCACCGCCGGGTCCACCGCTAGGCGGGCGCGGTCGTCGCGCTTCGCCGCCAGATTGGCGGTCACGTTGCCCCGGCGGAGCACCCGCCCGGCTTCCTCCCGCAAAGCCGGTTCCAGGGCGTCTAGACCCGGCGGCAAGCGCAGCTTCAAATCAAGGCCGCGGCCGTTCACGCTGCGAAGCTCCCACGCCCAGGTTACGCCGTCCGCCACGCCGTCCGTCCGGGCAAAGCCGGTCATGGAGGCCAAGGCGGGGGATGCCAGGGCGGGGGCGGGTTGCGGCTTGCTCATGCGGACACCGCCTAATGTTCCGCGGGTGCCGGCGCTGCGACCGCCTGCCGCGCCCGCTCCATCCCGCGCCAGCGCGCCACGTTGCGCTGATGCTCCTCCAGCGTCTTCGCGAACACATGCCCGCCGGAACCGTCCGCCACGAAGAACAGGTCGTCCGTGTCCGCCGGCTGCGTGACCGCGCGGATCGAGCCGAGGCCGGGCATGCTGATTGGTCCCGGGGGCAGGCCGTTGACCTTATACGTGTTGTAGGGGTCCGACCGCTCCAGCTCCGCCCGCGTCAGGCCGTGCTCCAGCACGCCGGCGCCGCCGCTCGCGCCGTATACCACGGTGGGGTCGGATTGCAACTTCATGCGGCGGCGTAGCCGGTTCAGGAACACCGCGGCGATCCGGGGGCGTTCCTCGGGCTTGGCGGTTTCCCGCTCGACGATGCTGGCAAGGATCAGGGCGTCGCGCGGCGTGTCCAGCGGCACGTCGGCGTTGCGGGCGGCCCAGTTGCGTTCCAGCGCCCGGTCCATGGCGGCCCGGCCCCGCTCCACCAGCGCGGCGCGCGGGGTGCCGCGCTCATAGGCGTAGGTTTCCGGCAACAGGCGGCCCTCTTCGGGTATGGCCGGGTCGCCTTCCAGCGCCGGGGCGCGGTCGATCAGGAGCGCCACCTGCGTCGCCGTCAGCCCCTCGGGGATGGTCAGGCGGTGCTGCACCGGGCGGGCGGTGCGCAGGACGGCGAGGACCTGGCGCAGGCTGGCCGCGGCCGGGAACTCCAGCTCGCCAGCATGGACGGCGCCCTGGCCCCGCGTCGCCATGGCCGCGGTGCGCAGGGCAAATGTGCTGCGGACGACGCCCTCTTGCGCCAGCGTGTCCGCCACCTGGTCCAATCCGCCGCGGGGCACCAGCACGACGTCGCTGGCCGTCAGCGGACCCGGTTGGTCGTAAACCCAGAAGGCGTAGGCCGCGGCCCCGCCCCCCAGCATCACCAACAGCCCGGCGATGAACAGGACCGAGCGCATCCCGCCCCGCCCGCGTCAGGCCGCCCGTTTGAACAGGATGCTGGCGTTGGTGCCGCCGAAGCCGAAGCTGTTGGACAGCGCCACGTCCACCCGGCGCTCCTGCGCCACCAGCGGCACCCGGTCGATCACGCTGTCCCGACTCGGGTCCTCCAGGTTGAGCGTCGGCGGCACTACGCTGTCGCGGATCGCCAGGAGAGAAAAAATCGACTCGATGGCCCCGGCCGCGCCCAGCAGGTGCCCGGTGGCGGACTTGGTGGACGACATCGCGAGGCCACGGGCGGCATCGCCGAAGAACCGCTCCACCGCTTCCAGTTCCAGATCGTCGCCCAAGGGCGTGCTGGTGCCGTGCGCGTTCACGTACTGCACGTCGCCGGGCTGCGCGCCGCCGTTGCGGAAGGCGTTCTGCATGGCGCGGAAGGCGCCCTCGTGCCCGTCCGCCGGGGCGGTGATGTGATGGGCGTCGCCGGACATGCCGTAGCCGCCGACCTCGCCGTAGATCTTGGCGCCGCGGGCGCGGGCGTGCTCCAGCTCCTCCAGCACGACGATCCCGGCGCCCTCTCCCATGACGAAGCCGTCGCGGTCGCGGTCCCAGGGGCGGGACGCCGCGGCGGCCCGGTCGTTGAACGCGGTGGACAGGGCGCGGCTGGCGCAGAACCCGGCCATGCCAAGCGCGTTCACCGCGGCCTCCGCGCCGCCCGCCACCATCACGTCGGCGTCGCCCAAACCGATCAGCCGGGCGGCGTCGCCGATGGCGTGCACCCCGGTGGCGCAGGCGGTGACGACGGAATGGTTGGGGCCTTTGAAGCCGTACTTGATGGAAACGTGGCCGGAGGCGAGATTGATCAGCGCCGATGGGATGAAGAACGGCGACAGCCGGCGCGACTTGCCCTGCGCCACCAGCACCGACGCCTCGTAGATCATGCCAAGCCCGCCGATGCCAGAGCCGATCATCACGCCGGTCATGCAGCGCGCGTCCTCGTCCGGCGGGACCCAACCGCTGTCCTCCACCGCCTCGCTCGCGGCGACAAGGGCGAGATGGATGAAGCGGTCCATCTTTTTCTGGTCCTTGACGGGGACCCACTCGCTGATGTCGAGCTTGCCCTCAGCGCGGGTGCCGAGCGGAACCTGCCCGGCAATTTTGGCCGTCAACTCGGACGTGTCGAACGACTGGATGGCCTTGATGCCGCTCTCCCCGGCCACCAGGCGCTTCCACACATTCTCCACGCCCAAGCCCAGCGGGCATGCGATGCCCATGCCCGTCACGACCACCCGGCGCATCGCCACCCCCATCTGCGTCGCCCTCCCAGGCCGCCTCGGCGGCTCAGGCCGCCTTTTGCTTCTCGATGAAGTCGATCGCGTCCTTGACGGTGCTGATCTTCTCAGCGGCGTCTTCCGGGATTTCGACGCTGAACGCTTCCTCGAAGGCCATCACCAGCTCAACCGTGTCGAGGCTGTCGGCGCCCAGGTCGTCGATGAACGACGCTTCCGGCGTGACCTTGCCCTCCTCGACGCCCAGGTGCTCCACCACAATCTTCTTAACCTTGTCGGCGATCTCGCTCATCTTGTCCTCGATTCCTGTCGTCTGTCGGTCGTTGTCGATTGCTTTGGGCGGATAAAGCAGGCCTGCTCCCGTAAGATCGCCCGTACGAAGCGTGGCGCCGCTTAGCATGGTTTCTGCCCAGCCGCCAAGGCAAGCACGGCGGCAGATCGGCCCAGATGCTAGGGTATCAGATATTAAGGCATCGCCATCCCGCCGTTCACGTGCAGCGTGGCGCCCGTCACCCAGGCAGCCTCCTCGGACGCGAGATACAGCACCGCCGCCGCCACATCCGCGGGCCGGCCCATCCGGCCCAGCGGGATGGCGCCCGTGAGCTTCGCCCGCTGCTCCGCCGACAGCGCGTCCGTCATCGGCGTCTCTATGAAGCCCGGCGCCACCAGGTTCACCGTGATGCCGCGGCTGCCGACCTCCTGCGCCAGCGCCTTGGTCATGCCGGCCAGCCCGGCCTTGGCAGCGGCGTAGTTGGCCTGGCCCGGGTTGCCGGTGTGGCCCACGATGCTGCTGATGCCGATGATCCGTCCGCTGCGGCGGCGCACCATGCCGCGCAGCGCCGCACGCGCCAGGCGGAACGGCGCCGTCAGGTCCACGTCCAGCACCGCCTGCCAGTCCGCGTCCTTCATGCGCAGCGCCAGGGTGTCCCGGGTCAGCCCCGCGTTGTTCACCAGGATGTCAACCGGCCCGGCCGCCGCCTCCGCCGCGGCCAGCAACGCGTCGGCGGCGGCCGGGTCGCGCAGGTCGGCCGGACACACGTGGGCGCCCTCCCCCAGCTCCGCCGCCAAGGCGTCGAGCACGTCCCGCCGCGTGCCGGACAGCGCGACCCGGGCGCCCTGCGCCAGCAAGGTGCGGGCGATGGCGGCGCCGAGGCCGCCGGAGGCGCCCGTCACCAGCGCCGTCTTGCCGTCCAGGCGGAACATGCCGCTCACAGCAGCCTCAGCGCGGCTTCAATCTCCGCCGGCGTCCCGGCGGAGGCGGCGGCGCTGTCCGGGCTGATCCGGCGCACCAGGCCGGACAGCACCTTGCCAGCGCCGAGTTCCAGGAAGCTGTCCACGCCCATCGCCGTGCAGGCGAGCACGCTCTCCCGCCAACGCACGGTTTCCGTGATCTGACGGACCAGCAGGCCGCGGATTTCGTCAGGGTCCGTCGCGCGCTCTGCCGTGACGTTCGCAATAAGGGGCACCTCGGGAGGGCGCAGGGCGGCGTTGCCCAGCGCGTCCGCCATCACGTCCGCCGCCGGCGCCATCAGCGCGCAGTGGAACGGCGCGGACACCGGCAGCAGCATCGCCCGGCGCACGCCGCGCGCCTTGGCGAGTTCGACCGCACGCTCCACGGCGGCGCGGTGGCCGGAGATCACCACCTGGCCGCCGCCGTTGTCGTTCGCCGCCTCGACCACCTGGCGTTCCTCGGTCCCGTCCTCGTGCCGCAGCAAGGCGGCGTCGGCGCAGATCGCCTCCGCCGGCTCAAGCTCCGTGCCCAGGAGCGCCGCCATCGCGCCCTCTCCCGCCGGCACCGCGTCCTGCATGGCAGTACCGCGGCGGCGCAGCAGCCGCGCCGCGTCGCTCAGCGCCAGGCTGCCCGCCGCTGCCAGCGCGCTGTATTCGCCGAGGCTGTGCCCCGCCACCAGCACGGCCTTGTCCGGGAGGCGGAACCCGCCCTCCGCTTCCATCACGCGCAGCACAGCCATCGACATGGCGAGCAGCGCCGGTTGGGTGTTCTCCGTCAGCGTCAGGGTTTCCGCCGGGCCTTCGAACATCAGCTTGGACAGCTTCTGCTTCAGCGCCTCGTCCACCTCCCCGAACACCTCGCGGGCGGGGGCGAAGGCGGCGGCCAGGTCGCGGCCCATGCCGACGGCTTGGCTACCCTGGCCGGGGAAGATGAAAGCGTGGACCGGCATTGACCATTTCCTCACGAATGCCGCGGTTTTTGTCTCCGCGCGGGGCCGTGTCAATCCGCTACCTGGCCGCTACCTGGCCGCTGCCCGGATCGGCGGGACCTGGATCACCTTATCCTTGCCGGGCGCCGCGCGCAGCCTGTAACCTGTTCGTCATCTTACGGAGGTGCCCGATGTGCCGCTTCCTCGCGTTCCAGGGCGAGCCGATCCTGCTGGAAACCCTGGTGGCCGCGCCGTGCCACAGCTTGATCCACCAGTCGCTGCATGCGGCGGAGGCGAAAACGGAAACCAACGGCGACGGCTTCGGCGTCGGCTGGTACGGGGAGCGGGAAACGCCCGGCCTGTATCGGGAGGTGCGTCCGGCCTGGTCGGACGAGAACCTGCTCAGCATCGCGGGCCAGGTGCGCAGCCATTTGTTCTTCGCCCATGTCCGGGCCGCGACGGGCACGGCGACCAGCCGGGCCAACTGCCACCCGTTCTCCCAGGGGCGGCATCTGTTCATGCACAACGGCCAGATCGGCGGCTGGGCCCGGGTGCGCCGCCGGGTGGAGGCGATGATCCCGGACGCGCTCTACCCCGCGCGGGCCGGCACGACGGACAGTGAGGCGATCTTCCTCGCGGCGTTCGCCCGCGGGCTGGAGCGCGATCCCATCGGCGCCCTGGCCGCGACGCTGCGGGATGTGAAGGCGCATATGCGGGAAGCGGGCGTCGAGGAGCCGCTGCGCTTCACCGCGACGCTCACGGACGGGCATACGTTGTGGGCGTTCCGCTGGGCCTGCGACGCGCAGCCGCCGACGTTGTATTACAAGGACGGCGCGGCCGGGCTGCTGCTGGTGTCGGAGCCGATTGACGAGGACCGCAGCCGCTGGCGCGAGGTGCCGCGCGGCGGGGTCCTGATCGCGGTGCCGGGCCAGGCGCTGCGCCTGGAGCGCATGGACACAGAGATGGCGCTGGCCGCCTGATCCCACCCGGCCCGGTCCAGCCAGGCGATGCCGGCCAACGCCACGAGGCCGCCATGCACCAGAAGGGCGCCGGCCCCGATGTGGCCGAGCTGCCAGATTAGCCCGGCGCCCGCGGCCATGCTCGCCGCGCCGGCGATGTAGCCCAAGCCCGCCGCGGGGCGCACTGGCGAGCCGAACCGCCACCCTACCAGGGCCGCCGCGCCGAGCGCCATGGCCGCCTTCACAATGGCCATGAAGCGCAGCAGGGCGGCAAGCTCCGGGTCGTGCGGGCCGGCTTGGGTCGTCAGGGCGAGCGCCGCGGCACCGAGCACGGCGCCGGCGAGGGCCGGACGCCAGTAGGACCGGGCGGCTGAGAGCGTTGTTGCGCGTTGGTGGTAGGACATGCTGTTATTGAACGCTTCCTGAGCGCGCTGCGCAATCGGCACAAGCCATGTCTCAGTTCAGATTTTCGCAAATGGTGAAACCGGACGTCAGACCCCGAGCCACTCCAATCCGCCCGGAAGCTCGCCCGCAGCGAAATCAACCTGAAGGACCCGTCGGTGAACTGGCGCCGTCGCAGCCTCCGACGCATGAAGGATTGGGGTAGCGTAGAGCCACACGTCTCCTGCGTCGGCTAGGCATGCTCGCGTGCCGCACCGACGAACGACCTTGTCGATTTCGCCAACCGGCCCACGGCCCGCGGTGTGCGATCCTGGAGCAATCAGTAACGGCGCATTGGTGGCTGGAACATCGTCAAGGTGCGCGCGCAATGTGACCATCCGGGCGAGCACCTCGAATGGCGGAGCAACATGCTGCATCCCGCCTTTCGTAGTCCAGGGACCGATGCCTTCAACGTCGATCCGTTGTTTGACGCAGATCGTCCGATCCTGATGCCAGGCCAAGGACCAGTTGCTGTTCGGGTTCTTGTCGAACAGGATTGCCCGGACGGCACGGCAGCGTGTTCCGAGTGCGGAGGCAGCAATGGAACCGAGCGCGCCATCGGAAGCGAAGAACGGCTGAAGTCCAGGAATCCCCTTGATACGGAGGCCAGCCTGATCTCTCGGCAAACGGTCGAGCGCTGCACGAAGCTCGACGAGGAATGGCGTCAATGCTTCCCGGAATCGCTGCGCTCCATCATGGAGGAAGTGCAGCGGGACGGCATCGAATAAGTCTTCCATTCGTCCAAAATGCGAGAGGACCCGAATGGCTGCAATGGGCCGTGTGCACCGGTTATCTGGCCAGGCAATAGCTGGTGCTTCGCCCGCCCGCCGCGTCCTGCACCAGTATGCCGCGCCTTATCAGGTCAGCGATGTCGTGCAGGGCGGTGTCCTGCGAGCATTTGGCAAGCTGTGCCCATCTCGACGTGGCCAGCTTGCCCTCAAACCCCTCCAGAAGACGGCTGAGCATGGCGTGCTGGCGATGGTTGATCGGCAGGCCGGGCAGGCTGTCCCAAAACTGGCTTTTCCGTATCGTTGCGCCCAGGCTCGCGGTCGAGCACGTCCCCCTCGATCTCGCTCGTCTTGAGGGCATCCTGCGTCAAAGTCTGGAGCGTGGCTTCGGCGCGCACGTCAAACCCGAGCGCCTCCATCCGGCCCAGCAGGCGACCTTGGCGGTGCCGGACCGCAGCGAGTTGGCTTGCGATGACGTCGCTGTCCCAGCGGAAAGCAGGCCACTCCGGCCGCTGATGGATATATATTCTCCGCATATGATGCGGAGATTATCTTCGGTATTCTCCGCACACAACCACCAGCATGGCTATCAGAGGGCCGCAGGCTCACCCGGCATTGGGCAGGCGCAGCACGCCCTCCATCACCGGGACGCAGCGGCCCCCGAGCTTCACCACCGGCGCCGCGCCGTCCCCGCGCGTGACCCGGGTCAGCAACGTGCTGGGCCGCCCCATGTCCACCCCTTGCCGGACGCGCAAGGCGAGGTCCGCGCTGTGCCTGACCTCCGCTTGCAGGGCGGCGACGGCAGCCGTGCCGCTGCCGCAGGCCGGGTCCTCCGCCATGTAGCCGGTGAACATGCGCGCTTGCAGGTCGGCATCCGCCTCGTCCAAGCCGAGGCTCTGGGTGTAAACATAGATCGCGTGGGCGCCGTCCAGCGGCAGCACCCGGCCATAGGCCGCCTTGTCCGGCCGCGCCCGCCGCAGCGCGTCGCGCGAGGCGAGTTCGACCACGAGGAACGGCAGCCCGACCGAGACGACCTGCGGCTCGTGGTCCGCGGTCCTGATGTCCGCCGGGTCGAGGCAGAGGCAGGCGGCGGCCTGCTCGGCGGCGACCTGGCCGCGGCGGGAGAATGGCTCAGGGCAGGCCAGTTCCGCGCCGGCAAGCGCCCCGTCCTCCCAAAGCAGGTCGATGGGCACAAGCCCAGCGGCTTCCTCGAAAACCATCCGCCGCGGCGGCAGTTCTCCACGCTCGGCCGCGTCCCGCGCCAGGATGAAGGCGGTGCCGATGTTGGGATGGCCGGCAAAGGGCACTTCCCGCGCCGGGGTGAAGATGCGGACCCGGGCGGTATGGGCCGGGTCCTCGGGTGGCAGGACGAAGGTGCTCTCGATGTAGTTGAACTCGCGGGCGATGGCCTGCATCTGCGCCGTCGACAGCCTCTCGGCGTCCAGCACGGCGGCAACGGGGTTGCCCTGGAACAGGCGGTCGGTGAACACGTCGGCGGTGACGTAGCGGCGGGGCTTGGGGATGGCGCTCATGGCCGCCATGTTTGGCCCGCACCCGCCCTCTGATACAATCCTTACATTGTCTCAGAGACAGGAGGCCGCTTGGGCACCGCCGCGACGACCATCGCCGCCGGGTTGGAAACCGCCATCCGGGATGGGCAGCTCGCGCCGGGCGCGCGGCTGCCGACGCATCGCGACCTGGCCCGGCGGCATGGGGTGGCGCTGAACACCGCTTCGCACGCCATGCGGCTGCTGGCGGCCCGCGGCCTGGTGGTCGGGGAAACCGGACGCGGCAGCTTCGTGCGGACGCCGAACCACGTCGACGCCGGCTCCTTTGCGCTGCAAGCGGGCGCACCGGAGCTGATCGACCTCGCCCGCAACGTGATGCCGCTGCCGGGGCTGGCGGAGCGTTTCGAGAGGGCGGCTCACGCCGTGCTGCGGCGCGGGCGCGACGGCCTCCTCGACTACCAGCCGCATGCCGGACGCGCGGCGGACCGCGCCGCCGGGGCGCAATGGCTGTCCCGCGCCGGGCACCTGCCGAACGACCCGTCGCGCGTGCTGGTCTGCGCCGGGGCGCAGCACGCGATCACCGTGGCGCTGCTGGCCGTGGCCAAGCCGGGCGACGCCGTCGCGGCCGAGGCGCTGACCTGGCCCGGCCTGCGGGCCAGCGCGGCGGCGCTCGGGCTGGAGCTTCTGCCGGTGCCGATGGACGGGGATGGGCTGCGTCCGCGCGCCCTGCTGCGCTTGGCGGCGCGGCGCCGGATCGCGGCGCTTTACTGCATGCCGTCGCTGCAGAACCCGACGGCCGCCACCATGCCGGCGGCCCGGCGGGAGACCGTGGCCGCCCTGGCGCGGCGGCTGGACTTCCAGATCATCGAGGACGACGCCTACGGCTTCCTGGCATCCGAAGGCCCGGCGCCGCTCCCCCCGCTCGCGGCCCTCGTTCCGGAGCGGTGCTGGCACGTCCGCTCGCTCTCCAAATCCCTCGCGCCTGGCCTGCGGACGGCATGGCTGATGGTTCCGCCCGAACAGGGCGGGCGGGCGGCCGAGATGATCCGGGCCACCATCTGGAGCACGCCGCCGCTCGGCCCCGCCATCGCCTCGCTTTGGGTTGCGGACGGAACGGCGGGCGCGCTGGAAGCAGAGCGGCGGCGGGAAGCGGCGGCGCGGCAGGGCATCGCGGCGGCCGTGCTGCCCGCAAGCTCCTGCCGGACCCGCCCGACGTCGATGCATGTTTGGCTGGAACTTCCCGCAGGGATGCGGGCCCAAGCGATGGTGGAGCAAGCCGCCGCCGCGGGCGTCCGCATCATGCCGGGTGCCGCCTTCGGCATCGGATGCGCGCCGAACGCCGTGCGCTTGTCGCTGTGCGCGCCTCCGGCCCGCGCGGACCTGGAACGCGCTCTTTCCATCGTGGCGGCGCTGCGTTGAGACGTGTCCCGGTGCCGTGCATCACCCATGACAGCCCAACCCGTCAGCCTCGGTTCAAGCGTCGGCAACGGGCGGCAGGCCGTTCTGGCCAAGCTGCTCCCGCCGTCGCAGAAGCAGCAAGGCGGCAGACCAGAACACCCAGGCCAGCAGCGCGACGGCGAAGGCGGCCGCGGCGCCCCAAGGCCGGATGGCGAGATGCAGGGCGAGCAGCATCATGCCGAAGCCCAGCATCGACCGGAGGGCATTGGCCGCAAGCTGCGACGCGGCCGGGCCGCCGATCCGTGCCCGCACGATGACAAACAGGCTGATGAGGCTGATGGGAAACACGGCGGCGATCCCAGTGATGCCGGAACCAAGCGCCGTGCTGACCGCGACGAGGAGCGACACGAAGGCGGCAACCGCCACGGCGCGGGCGGGCAGGTCGAACCATCGCCGCCGCGCGAGAAGCGCCGGTCCGGACCGCGTGCCTCGGTCCACGCCCAGCACGGTGAAGCCGGTGCCGTAGATGGCGAGGTTCAGCAGGAACGCTGTGAGTGGGGTCCAGACGACCTGCTGCGTCGCCAGGCTTGCGGCCAGCCAAACCAGCACGGCGGCGCCTAGGCTCCGCCATGGAGGCGCGCTTCGGGCCAAAACTCCGTAGGCGATCAGGAACAATCCGTTCGCCGCGTTCGCCGCAAAGCTGCTGAGCGCACTGGCCGCAACGAAATCCGCTCCGTGCTGCATGGCCAGGAACACGTATGCGGGTCCGGTCGAGACCGGAAAGCTGGCGATCAGGGCGCCCCAGAACGGGCCGAGGGTTTCGGCGACGGCGGAGGCGGATACGACGAGCAGGGCTGTCGTCAAGGCTCTGACCAGAGGCGGCAACCACATTGTGGCAGTCATCGGGTACGACCTTCCGCCTGCCGGGCGGACCATCCAGGCCGCCCTTCGACAGGACTCGGCGGCCGGATGCCAGGTCGAAGGGCATTCCACATGCCTCGCCTGGAATCGTGATGCGGGAGCGGGCCTTTCGTGTCAAGCCGGCGGAACCGATCGATGGGACGCGCCTCCAATCGGGCCTGGGAGCCAGGCGGTCAGGAAGGCCACCCGGCCTCAAGAACCCCACTGCTGCCAAATGAAGCCCGCAACGCCGACCGCCGCGAGGACCATGCCGCAGCGGCAATAGAAGCGCAGCGGCGACGCGAAGGCCCGGCGCTCCTCAAGCATGGCCGCGTGCTGTTCGGGTGAACGGCGCCCGTCCATGCTTGCCTTGAACACCGCCGTGCCCCAGGTCGGGGCGTCCTGATCGAGTTCGGCCCTGATGCAGACCAGCCAGGTCGCGCTGCCCAGGAGCAGCAAGCCGATGAAGCCGAGCCTGTTTGCCACCAGCGCCGCCGCGCCGATGAGCACGACGATGACGCCCCAGGCCGCGGCGTTCGCGACGGTGCCGGCGGAACGCTTCATCGCGGCAGCGTCGCAGGTCGCGTCGTTACGGCACGACCCGAACCGCACCTTTGCTGGCGCTCGTCGTAAAGGCGGCGTAGGCGCGCAAGGCAGGCGAGACGGCGCGGGTGCGTGGGTGGGCCGGCTGCCATTCGGCCTGTGCGCCGCGGCGATGGGCCAACTCTTCGTCGGACACTGCCAGGCGGATGCTGCGGGCGGGGATGTCGATCTCGATGGTGTCGCCGTCGCGCACCAGCCCGATGGCGCCGCCCTCCGCCGCCTCCGGCGAGACGTGGCCGATGGACAGGCCCGACGACCCGCCGCTGAACCGCCCGTCCGTGACCAGGGCGCAGGCCTTGCCGAGCTTCTTCGATTTCAGGTAGCTCGTGGGATACAGCATCTCCTGCATGCCCGGGCCGCCCTTGGGTCCCTCGTAGCGGATCAGCACCACGTCGCCTGGCTTGATGCGGTCCTTCAGGATCGCCTCCACCGAGGCGTCCTGGCTTTCGAACACCCGCGCCGGGCCGCTGAAGCGCAGGATGGAGGCGTCCACCCCGGCCGTCTTCACGATGCAGCCGTCCTCGGCCAGGTTGCCGTAGAGAACGGCCAAGCCGCCGTCCTTGGAAAAGGCGTGCGCCGCTTCCCGGATCACGCCGCGCTCGCGATCCAGGTCCAGTTCGTCCCAACGCGAGGATTGGCTGAATGCCACCTGGGTCGGCACGCCGCCGGGGCCTGCGCGGAAGAAGGTCTGCACGCTTTCGGACGGCGTGCGGGCCACGTCCCAGCGGTCCAGCGCCTCGCCCATCGTGGGCGCGTGCACGGTCGCGGTGCCCCGGTCGATCAGCCCGGCGCGGTCCAGCGCGCCCAGGATGGACATGATCCCGCCGGCGCGGTGCACGTCCTCCACATGCACGTCGGCGACTGCGGGCGCCACCTTGCACAGCACCGGCACCCGGCGCGACAGCCGGTCGATGTCGGCCATGGTGAAATCGACCTCCGCCTCGTGCGCGGCCGCCAGCAGGTGCAGCACCGTGTTGGTCGAGCCGCCCATGGCGATGTCCAGCGTCATCGCGTTCTCGAACGCCGCGAAGGTGGCGATGCCGCGCGGCAGGGCGCGCGGGTCGCCCTGCTCGTACCAGCGCTGCGCGAGGTCAACGACGGTGCGCCCCGCTTCCTCGAACAGCCGGCGGCGGTCGGCGTGGGTCGCGAGCGTCGTGCCGTTGCCGGGCAAGGACAGGCCCAGCGCCTCCGTCAGGCAGTTCATCGAGTTGGCGGTGAACATGCCAGAGCAGGAGCCGCAGGTGGGGCAGGCCGAGCGTTCGATGACCTGCACGTCGCTGTCGGACACGCTGCCGTCGGCGGCGGCCACCATGGCGTCGATCAGGTCGATGGACCGGCTGATGCCGGACAGGTTGACCTTGCCGGCCTCCATCGGCCCGCCGGACACGAACACGGCCGGGATGTTGAGGCGGAGCGACGCCATCAGCATGCCCGGGGTGATCTTGTCGCAGTTGGAGATGCAGACCATTGCGTCGGCGCAATGCGCGTTGACCATGTACTCGACGCTGTCGGCGATCAGCTCGCGCGACGGCAGGCTGTAGAGCATCCCGTCATGGCCCATGGCGATGCCGTCATCGACCGCGACCGTGTTGAACTCCTTGGCGACCCCGCCCGCCGCCTCGATCTCGCGCGCCACCAGTTGGCCGAGATCCTTGAGGTGGACGTGGCCGGGCACGAACTGGGTGAACGAGTTGACGACGGCGATGATGGGCTTGCCGAAGTCCCCGTCCTTCATGCCGGTCGCCCGCCACAGCCCGCGCGCGCCGGCCATGTTGCGGCCGTGGGTGGTCGTGCGGGAACGCAGTGCTGGCATCGTGAAAACTCCTTTGGCGGGCAGTCTAGGGGCAAGCGGGCGGCGAGAGGGAGTACGCTATTGGCGGCGTATGGCACATAAACGCTGGGCGCATAGCCACATGATATGCCGCAATCACAACAACAACATCCAATGCGCCTTGCCAAGCTTGAAGGCGGCCTTCTCGGACAGTCGCCGCAACCGCTCCCGCTTGCAATCCCTGCGCATCGGCGTATACCCCGCCGCTTCCCTGCCGGGGCGGTGGCATCCTCCCCGGCTGTGCCCATTTCGGGCCGACAACAGCCATAGGGGTGACAATGCCGCTATACGAATGTGTGCTGATCGCACGCAACGACGTCACGCAGCAACAGGTCGAGACCGTTGCCGACACCATCGCCACTGACCTTGAGACGGACGGCGGCTCGGTGAAGAAGCGCGAGTATTGGGGCCTGCGCAGCCTGGCCTACCGGGTCAAGAAGAACCGGAAGGGCCATTACATGCTGCTCGGCCTGGAGGCGAAGCCCACCTTCGTGACCGAGATGGAGCGCCTGCTGCGCTTGAACGAGGACGTGCTGCGCTTCATGACCATCCGCGTCGATGAGATCACGGAAGAGCCGAGCGCCATCCTGTCGCGCAAGTCGGACGACCGGGAGCGCGGCTTCCGCGGGCCGAAGCCGGCCGGACGGTTCGAAAGCGGCCGCAAGCGCGGCTTCGACGACCGCGAGGAATACCGCGCCCGGTCCGAAACCGATGGGTTCCGCCCCCCCGAGGCGAGCGAGGAGTAATCTAAGATGTCCGACCGTTCAGATCGTCCCGACCGCGCGTCCGGGGATGGCGACGACCGCCGCGGTGGCGGCGGGGCCGCCGCCGGGGCACGCCGCCCGTTCTACCGCCGCCGCAAGAGCTGCCCGTTCAGCGGCCCGAACGCGCCGAAGATCGACTACAAGGACGTGCGCCTGCTGTCCCGCTTCCTGAGCGAGCGCGGCAAGATCGTGCCGAGCCGCATCACCGCGGTGTCCGGCAAGAAGCAGCGCGAGCTGGCCAACGCCATCAAGCGCGCCCGCTTCCTGGCGCTCCTGCCCTACGTCGTGGCGTGAGGGGCAGGCATCATGGCAGCCGTTGAATTGATCCTGCTGCAGCGCATCGAGAAGCTGGGGCAGATGGGCGATGTGGTGAAGGTGAAGCCGGGCTATGCCCGCAACTACCTGCTCCCACAGAAGAAGGCGCTCCGGGCCAACAAGGCGAACCTCGCGACCTTCGAGGGGCAGCGCGCACAGCTTGAGGCGCAGAACCTCAAGCGCCGCGAGGAGGCCGAGCGGCTGTCGGAGCGGATGGCCGGGCTGTCGGTCGTCATCATCCGGCAGGCGGGGGAAAGCGGTTCGCTATACGGGTCGGTGTCGGCGCGCGACATCTCCGACGCCGTCACGGCGGCGGGGCTGACGACCAACCGGAACCAGATCGTGCTCGACCAGCCCATCAAGACGCTGGGCCTCACGTCCGTGAAGCTGGTACTGCACCCCGAGGTCAGCCTGCCAATTACGGTCAACGTCGCCCGCAGCACCGAGGAGGCCGAAAAGCAGGCCCGCGGCGAGCAGGTCGGCTTGGCCGGCGAGGAAGACGTGGAGCCGGACGAGGTACTGGAGTTCGGCGCCGCCCTGGCGGAGGCCGGCGGGGACCGGGACCGCGACCGCCAGTGATCCCGCGCCTCTAAAAGACCCGACACACTCCCGACAGCGCCGGCCCTCCCCCCATTGGGAGCGGCCGGCGTCGTCGTTTGTAACCCAAACCATTTCGGAGCAGGCTGCAACGGATGATCCTGCGCACCATCCTGGACGGCCTCATCCGGCGCTTCCTGGTCATCGGCAGCCTTTCGGTCCGCTACCCCGACGGGCACACCTCCTTCCACGGAGGGCCGCAGCCCGGCCCGGGCATCGCCTTCCATGTGTCCGACTGGCAAGCCGTCCGCCGCATGGCGGTGAACCCGGCGCTGGCATTCGGCGAAGGCTACATGGACGGCGCGATTACCCCCGTTGATTGCAGCATCTACGACGCGCTCGACCTGCTGCTGGCCAACATCGCGGCGGGCGGGCGGCAGCCGGTGATGGCGGCGCACGCCCTGTTGGGGGCTGCCGTGAAGCGTTGGGCGCAGTTCAACCCGGTCCGCCGGGCCGCGCGCAACGCGGCGCACCATTACGACCTGAACGGCCGGCTGTATGCCCTGCTGCTGGACGACGACCGCCAGTATTCCTGCGCGTACTTCCGCACCGGGCAGGAAACGCTGGAGGAGGCGCAGGCGGCGAAGAAGCGGCACATCGCCGCGAAGCTCTGCCTGCGGCCGGGCCTGCACGTCTTGGACATCGGCTGCGGCTGGGGCGGCCTGGCGCTGACGCTCGCGCGGGAGCACGGGGTCCGCGTCACCGGCATCACGCTGTCGCAGGAACAGCTCGCCACCGCCCGCGCCCGGGCGGCGGAGGCGGGCCTCGCCGACCGGGTGCGGTTCGAGCTGCTGGACTACCGCGCGCTGCGCGGCGCCTATGACCGCATCGTCTCCATCGGCATGTTCGAGCACGTGGGCATCAGCCACTACCGGCATTTCTTCCAGGCCCTGCGCCGCAGCCTGGCGCCGGACGGGGTGGCGCTGATCCATGCCATCGGGCGCAGCCACGGCCCAGCCGTCACCAACCCTTGGCTCGCCAAGTACATCTTCCCCGGCGGCTACTCCCCGGCGCTCAGCGAAGTGATGCCCGCCGTCGAGCGGTCCGGCCTGATCGCGACCGACATCGAGGTGCTGCGCCTGCATTACGCGGAAACCCTGCGCCATTGGCGGCGGCGCCTGTCGGCCCGGCACGACGCGGTCGCCGCCCTCTATGACGAGCGGTTCTGCCGCATGTTCGAGTTCTACCTGTCCGGCGCGGAACTCGCCTTCCGGCACAAGGGGCACATGGTCTGGCAGATGCAGTTGGCCCGGCGGGTGGACGCCGTGCCGCTCACCCGGGACTACATCACGGAGGCGGAAAACTGGGTGGCGCGCGTACCACAACCGGTATGATCTCCGCCGCGGCCCCAGAGTTGTCCCCCTGATCCACAGGTATCCACAGGGCCATCACCCTGCCCCGCGCCCCCGGGTTGGGCTAGGATGCAGGCCACATGAACAGCATCGACCCGCCGCTGCTTGGCCTTTCGCAACGCCATCCCCCGTCCAACGACCGGGCGGAGATGGCGCTGCTCGGCGCGCTGCTCGCCAACAACAAGGCCTATGAGCGGATCAGCGAGTTCCTGTCGCCGGAGCACTTCGTCGATCCCGTGCACGGACGCATCTACCAGGCCATCGTGCGGCGGGTGGAGGCCGGGCAGCTCGCCGACGCGGTGACGCTGAAGGCGGAGTTCGAGCATTCGGGCCTGCTGGACGAGGTGGGCGGCACCAAGTACTTCGCGGAGCTGCTGACCTCCATGGTCGGCATCATCAACGCCGGCGAGTACGGCCGGGCTGTGCACGACGCCTGGCTGCGGCGCCAGTTGATCGACATCGGCGAGGTCGTCGTCAACAACGCCTTCGGCGCCGAGGCGGAGCTGGACGGGCGCCAGCAGATCGAGCTGGCGGAAAGCGCGCTGTTCCGCCTGGCGACCCAGGGCGGCAACGACGGCGGCTTCGTCACCTTCGAGCGCGCGCTGACCGACGCGATCCTGGGGGCGGAGCGGGCGTTCCGGCGGTCGGGCCATGTGAGCGGCCTCTCGACGGGGCTGCGCGACCTCGACAAGAAGACCGGCGGGCTGCATCCGTCCGACCTGATGATCCTGGCCGGACGGCCTGGCATGGGCAAGACGGCGCTCGCCACCAAGATCGCCTTCGGCGCGGCGCACGCCTTGGTGCGGGAGGCACGGTCGGAGGACCCGAACGCCCTGGCGAAAGGCTCGGTTGCGGTGTTCAGCCTGGAGATGAGCGCCGAGCAGTTGGCGACGCGCCTGCTGGCGGAGGAAGCGCGGGTCAGCGGCGACCGCATCCGCCGGGGCGAGATCGGCCAGCGCGACTTCGACCGCTTCGTGCAGGTCAGCCGCGAGATCGCAGGCCTCCCGCTGCACATCGACGACACCCCGGCCATCACGCTCTCTGCGCTGCGCACCCGCTGCCGGCGGTTGAAGCGGACCAAGGGGCTGAGCCTGGTGGTGATCGACTACCTGCAGCTGATGCGCCCGAGCGTCGGCACCAAGCCGGAAAGCCGGGTGCTGGAGATCAGCCAGATCACCCAGGGCCTGAAGGCCATCGCCAAGGAACTTGCGGTGCCGGTGCTGGCGCTGTCGCAGTTGTCCCGCGCGGTGGAAAGCCGGGAGGACAAGCGCCCGCAGCTTTCCGACCTGCGGGAAAGCGGCACCATCGAGCAGGACGCCGACATG
>JAABUQ010002540.1_pt1 | contig 35805 bp, 30 predicted proteins | sample 5560001 | NCBI WGS metagenome assembly JAABUQ01 (sample SAMN10711888, study PRJNA513371) | rock metagenome | isolation source: Antarctica rocks | place: Antarctica: Victoria Land, Finger Mt nord | collected 2015-12-18
ATACGCAGCCTTACTATGCACGGTAACTACCATGTGTCGGTTGCTTTTTATCGTGAGGGAGGGTAAAGGAAACTTGTGCCAAACATACATCAGGCTAGCATAGATTATCAGTTGACTGATAATCACACGCAGCAGGAAGCTATCAGTGGGCGATTATGAGTCAACTGATAATGTGCTCGCTCAATGCAAAAGGACATCAATCGGCAGGGACTATTAGAAACGACGCGTTATGATCGCAGAAACCATATCCGTAGGTACCGAGCTGCTGCTGGGGCAGACCGTAGACACCGATGCCGTCTTTATCGCACAGATGCTCTCGCGGCTGGGCATCTCTATTCACTTTCGCAGCACAGTGGGGGACAACAAAGAGCGCATGCAGGATGCTATTCGGCTGGCACTGTCGCGGGCGGACTTAGTGATTACCATCGGCGGGCTGGGGCCGACAATGGATGATTTGACCAAAGAAACTGTCGGCGAAGTGCTGGGGGTGGGCTTTCACGAGGACGCGGCGCACCGGGTATGGCTGAACGAGATGCTGGCGCGGCGGGGGGTCGCCAGCCCGCCGCCGAGTTTTTTCAAGCAGGCGTTGGTTCCGGCGCAGGGGCAGGGGCTGCCCAACCCGAACGGTACGGCGCTCGGCGCTTGGTTTGAGACGGGCGGCAAAATTGCCATCTGCCTGCCGGGGCCGCCGAATGAACTGATTCCGATGGCGGAGCAGAGCGTGGAGCCGATGCTGGCAGAACGAACCACTGGGGCACGGCAGGTGATCTTCTCGCGCGTTCTGCGAATTGTCGGCATGGGCGAGTCGTTGGTGGAGGAGCGAGTGCGTGATTTGATGCTGGGAGACAACCCCACAGTCGCGCCGTATGCCAAAACCGGCGAGGTGCATCTGCGGATTACCGCGCGGGCGGGGTCGGAGGAAGAAGCGCAGACCCTCATCGCGCCTGCCGAGGCCGCTTTGCGCGAGCGGCTAGGAGATGTGGTGTATGGCGTGGACAAGCAAACGCTGGAACAGGTTGTGGTGAGGCTGCTCATGGAGCAGGGCAGAACGCTGGCAGCGTCAGAATCGTGTACGGGCGGACTGATTTCCAAGCGCCTGACGGATGTGCCGGACTCATCACAGGTATTCGGGCTGGGGCTGGTCACTTATTCCAACGAGGCCAAAACGCAGTTTTTAGGCGTACCGGAAGCGATGATTGCCGAGCATGGAGCGGTCAGCCCGCAGGTCGCCAAGGCGATGGCGGAAGGCGCGCGACGGGCAGGCGCGGCGGATGTTGGCGTCAGTGTCACAGGCATCGCGGGGCCAAGCGGCGGTTCGGAAGCGAAGCCGGTTGGAACGGTGCATATCGGACTGGCATGGCACGGTGGCAGCGTCACCCGGCACGAGCGAATCTTGGGGGGCCGCACAGATGTGTCGCATCGGGCAGCGCAGGGTGCGCTGGCCCTCGTTCGCCGCTTTCTGCTGCACCCGAACGACCTGGAGTTTCTGGAAGATGCGTCTAGCGAGAGAATTGTGGTGTAATTCGGATTGCGCTTGGAGGCTGCTCCCTTGAAGTGGAAGCACCTGGCTGAAAAGAATGCGGCGCTCTGCTGCAAACCATGCCAAGATAGGGTATAATATCGTACAAACGTTCCCTTTAAGTTTGCAGCCTAAATCAAGTAATATCAAAACGGAAGACGGCGGCCCGGCGGCGGGCAAGGAGAAAGCATTGGATAAAGAAAAAGCGTTGGAACTGGCGATGACGCAGCTGGAAAAGCAGTTCGGCAAAGGCAGTGTCATGCGCCTGGGCGAGTCGCCGCGCATGACAGTGGAAGCGATCTCCACCGGGTCGCTGGCTTTGGATTTGGCGCTGGGCGTCGGCGGCGTGCCGCGCGGACGGATCACGGAAATTCATGGGGCGGAGTCGTCGGGCAAGACGACCATTGCGTATCATATCGTGGCCGAAGCGCAGAAGATGGGCGGCGTGGCGGCGTTTGTGGATGCCGAGCATTCGGTAGACCCGGAATACGCGCGCAACTTGGGCGTGGACATCAACAAGCTCTTGATCTCGCAGCCGTCCACGGGCGAAGAAGCATTGGAGATTATGGACGCTCTAGTGCGCAGCGGGGCGGTGGATGTGGTGGTGCTGGACTCGGTGGCGGCCCTGGTGCCCAAAGCCGAGATTGAAGGCGAGATGGGCGACAGCCACATGGGCCTTCAGGCGCGACTGATGTCGCAGGCCATGCGCAAGCTGAACGGCTCTATTTCCAAGACCAACACGGCGGCAATCTTTATCAACCAAATCCGTGAGAAGATTGGGGTCATGTTCGGCAACCCGGAAACCACGCCGGGCGGGCGGGCCTTGAAGTTCTACGCGAGCGTCATGCTGGACGTGCGCCGCATTGAAACGCTGAAGCAGGGCACGGACATGGTCGGCAACCGGGTCAAGGTCAAGGTGGTCAAGAACAAAGTCGCGCCGCCGTTCCGCCAGGCCGAGTTTGATATTATGTTCGGCAAAGGCATCTCGCGCTCCGGGTCGATTATTGACATCGGCGTGGAGATGGCGCTGATCGACAAGCGCGGCTCGTTCTTCGCGTACAACGAAACGCGCATTGGGCAGGGGCGCGAAAACGCCAAGCAGTATCTGGAAGAGCATCCCGAACTGATGGACGAGATTGAGGGCATTATCCGGGGCGACGAAAAAGCCGCCGAAATCCTGACGGTGGGCGCAGCGGAAGAGTAATTATACTTATTGCGCAGGGATGCCGCCGTAAATGAACCGGCATCTTTGCGCGATTCGTGTGAATGGAAGAGCGTATAGGGTGCAGGCGTTACAGTGACATTCAGCAATTGTTAAAACAGTCACGTTCCCTAATATGCGGGTTTGTGGGAGTGCGCTCGCGGTGAGGCGACAAACAATAGTTCCTACTAAGAGAAGCGCATGGTTCGTGTTATTCTTGCGTTAAGGAGATACTTGAGCTATGAACACACGTCGATTTTATGCGTTTTTGGCTTGCTTATGGTTTGTCCTATATGGGCTATGTGGATCATCCTTGGCTCAAGGCACGGGCGACAAAGCCTCGCTTCAAGGCATTACTAACTTTGCCGTTTCCCTGCCTGGCGTCGGCCTAGATAACAAAAACGACACGGAGGATGCCGCTATATTACGGCAGGTATTCGCCAGCAAACTTGGCGCGGCTGGGATTGGCTACCGAATCATTCTGCCCGATCATCCCACGCGGGCGCAACCTACGCCCGTACTCCGCATGATTTGGTGGACGATGCACGACAATGCCTCGCAGCGTGACTACTTCTACTTCGCATTGGAAGTCCGGCAGTACGTCACGGTGCCGCGCACAGCAGCCTCTGTCGTGGCGACCACATACGTCACCGGCCCAACATTTGGTGTTGTGACAACGGGGCCGCGCGAAGTATTCACTCACGATGTGGGGCATCAGCTTGACGATTTTGTTCGGGACTGGCAAGCCGCCAATGCGCCGCGCCCAACAAGAACAGGCTCTCCACAATCAGGGTTCTGAGCGTCAAAGAGTCTAAGAACAGTGAGAACACCATGACCTCTTCGACGATTTTGCCGCTTCGCTGACTAAAGTGGTTAGAAAGAAGGTGGCACAATGTCTTCTTTGCCAAAGGCGCGCTTCACGCCGGAGCAGTATCTGGAACTGGAGCGCAAGGCCGAACACAAAAGCGAATACTGGAACGGCGAGATTGTGGCGATGGCAGGCGCAAGCCTGTCACATAACCGCATTACGCTCAACATCGGCAGGAAGCTGGGCAACCAACTGGACGGCTCACCCTGCGAGCCGTTTGTCAATGACCTGCGCGTGCGCGTCAGCCCGACCAAGTATCTTTACCCGGATGTCGCCATCACGTGCGGCGACCCTGTGTTTGAGGACGCAGAGCTAGACACATTGCTGACGCCGCAGGTTGTCGTGGAAGTGCTATCTTCCTCAACAGCCAACGATGATCGCGGTATCAAATTTGCCTTCTACCGGCAAATAGAATCGCTGACGGATTATGTCATGGTCTCGCAGGCAGAGCCGCTTGTGGAGCATTACGCGCGGCAGGACAACAACCACTGGTTGCTTGCGGTTCTGCGCGGCATGGATGCGGTGCTGCACCTGCCTTCCATTGGGTGCGAGCTGCCACTGTCGGAAGTGTACGCGCGCGTCGTATTTCCTCCGGCGGCAGAGGCCGAAGAAAGCTGTTAGCGTATGCCGACAATCAGCGCATTGGAGCCGCAGCGGCGCAAAGGTCGTCTCAGCGTGTTTGTGGACGGCCAGTTTATTTTGGGGGTAGGGGAGAACGTGGCGGCTGATCTTGGCCTGCGGGTCGGGCGCGAGATGACGCCGGAGAAGCTGCGCGAGACGGCGGGCGCGGAAGAAATCCACAAGGCGATGGAGTCCGCGCTAGGGCTGCTGGACGTGCGGGCGCGGGCAACGCGGGAAATCAAAACGCGGCTGGCGCAAAAAGGCTACGAAGAAGAAGTCATCCAAAAAGTGCTGGCGAAGCTGGTGCGGATGGAGCTGCTGGACGACGCGCAGTTTGCCGCCCAGTGGGTTCAGGCCAAAACGCGCATAGAGGGCAGCCGCCCGATGGGACGCCGCCGCCTGACACAAGAATTGTTTCAGAAAGGCGTCTCCAAAGAGGAAGTCACGGAAGCGGTTGAAAAAGTCACCGACGATGCGGAACTGGAACTCGCACGGGCGGCAGCGCGTAAAAAAGTACGGGCTGTGCCGTCAAACCCGGATGCTTTGCGGGCGGAGCAGCAAAAAATGATCGGCTTTTTGCAGCGGCGCGGCTTCGGGTGGCAGGTGGTCAAGCAAGTCACGCGCGAAGTGCTGCCGGCGGCAGCAGACGTGGAAGAGGAAGATTTGGAGTTGGCCGAAGAATAGTGCCGGGGTGAAAGAATGATGCAGGAATTAAGCCGTGGCTTGGTGAATAATCCTAGATAATTGGGCTGCTAGGCCAGAGGGCGAAACGCCATCCGCTCAACCCCAAAAAATACACGGTGGGGATGGGGGAACGATGTCAAGTGTGATTGGAGGAATCGTGACGGCGCTTGTGCTTTCAGCAATCGTTGTCGCGCTTCTTTATATAAGTTATCTTAAACCGCAGCGCGCGCGCTTGGAAAGCCGCCTGCGCGAGGTGGATCAGGAGCAGGCGCGTTTGCAGGCGCAGGGGGAAACCCGCCAAAAAGAACTGCTATTGGAAGCGCGTGAAGAAGCGCACCGGCTGCGTGACGAAGTGGAACAAGAAAACCGGGAAAAGCGACAGGAAATTCAGCGGGTAGAGCGGAAACTGGCACAAAAAGAAGAAACGCTGGACGAGAAACTAGCGGTTTTGGACGGACAGCGCGAAGCCCTGGCCGTGCAGGAGCGGGCGGCGCAAGCGCATTTGCAGGAAGTATGGAACCTTAAAGAGCAGCAGAAAGTCGAACTGGAGCGTGTGGCCGGAATGGTCGCAGAAGAAGCCAAAACGCAGTTGTTCAAAGAAGTGGAAGACCAGTCGCGGCACGAAGCGGCCCGGATGATCCAGCGGATTGAAGATGAAGCCAAGGCAGAAGGCGACAAGCGCGCGCGCAACATAGTCATGGTTGCGATCCAGCGTATTGCGCAAGACCATGTCAGCGAGTCCACGGTCTCGGTCGTGCCGCTGCCTTCGGATGACGTCAAAGGGCGCATTATTGGGCGCGAAGGGCGCAACATTCGCACGTTTGAAACACTGACAGGCGTGGATGTGATTATAGACGACACGCCGGAAGCTGTTGTGCTGTCGTCGTTTGACCCCGTGCGCCGGGAAATCGCGCGTCAAGCCCTCACATCGCTGATTGTGGATGGACGCATTCATCCGGGTCGCATTGAAGAGATGGTGCTGAAGGCGCAGGACGATGTGGAAGGCATGATTCGCGAGGCGGGAGAACGCGCCGTGATGGAAACTGGCGTGACAGGTTTGCATCCTGAACTTGTCCGCCTGCTGGGTCGCATGCGCTTCAGGACATCTTACGGACAGAACCTTTTAGACCATTCTATTGAAGTGTGTTTGATCGGCACATCCATGGCGGCAGAATTGGGAGCGAATGTCAATGTCGCCAAGCGCGCTTCTTTGCTGCACGACTTGGGTAAAGTAGTACCTGACGCAGAAGGGCCGCACGCACTGCTCTCGCAGGAATTGATGCTGCGTTTTGGAGAAAGCATGGCCGCGGCGCATGCAGCAGGAGCGCATCACGATGAAATCCCGCGCGAAACAGTGGAAGACAACATTGTGCAGATGGCGGATGCCATTTCTGCGGCTCGTCCGGGTGCGCGCCGTGAAGTGCTGGAGAATTATGTCAAGCGCCTGCAAAAACTGGAAACCATTGCTGAGGCCTTTCCCGGTGTTGAAAAGACATATGCCGTCCAAGCCGGTCGCGAGATACGCCTGATGGTGCGGCCTGAAGTAGTGGATGACGTAGCAGCGCATAAGCTCGCGCGAGACACAGCACGGCGTATTGAAGAAGAGATGGATTATCCAGGGCAGATCAAAGTCACGGTTATCCGGGAAACACGCGCTATTGATTACGCCAAATGATCGTCCGAAACTGATGCACAGCTAATGTGCATGATCCAGCATCTTCTTTAGAAAGAGCGACCGAGTACTGTGCGTATTTTGATGCTCGGCGATCTGGTAGGAAAAGCCGGCAGAGAAGCCGCCCAGACCATGCTGCCAACTTTGCGGGAAATGTATGCACCGCAGTTTGTTGTTGCGAATGGCGAGAACTCAGCGGCAGGGCTGGGAATTACGCCCGAGATTGTATCGGCCTTATTGCAGAGTGGCATTGACGTTATCACTCTCGGCAATCACACTTGGAGCAAACACTCCGTTGTAGAATGCCTGGAATATGAGCCGCGTATTTTGCGGCCCGCCAACTATCCATCTGGGTCACCGGGGCGAGGCTATCGCATTTATACTGCCCAGGACGGCACCCGTGTTGGAGTGGCAAACTTAATGGCGCGCACTTTTATGGAGCCCCTGGACGATCCATTCCGTCTCGCAGACACCATTTTAGAGTCGTTCCGTGGGCAAACCGCCATTTCGTTCTTTGACTTTCACGGGGAAGCGACTTCAGAAAAGATGGCTTTAGCCTATTATTTGAACGGACGCGCGAGTGCTGTTGTCGGGACGCACACGCATGTGCAGACCGCGGATGAACAGATCCTTTCGCGAGGCACAGCTTATCTTTCCGACGTAGGGATGGTAGGGCCGCAGAATTCGATCCTTGGCATGGATGCCGCTGGTGTCGTGAAACGCTTCACAACACAGATGCCGCACCGGTTGGAGGTCGCGGAAGGCCCGATCGTTTTGTGCGGAGCACTCATAGGTGTGGACGCAAGTTCGGGACGCGCTCTACATATTGAACGCATCCAAATCCGAGACGTTGTCTGAAGGAGACCAATGAGCAGTTTTCAGATTAAGCGGCGGTTTTTACGAAGAGTGACGAGCCTGCTGGCTTTGTACGTTCTTATCGCATCAAGCGGTTTCGTGCAGGCTGCGCCTAAAAAAGCATCTTCTCACAAGCCGGCTTCAGGCAAAAGTCACGCCAACTCTGGTTTTCTGCCGCCGCTGACACCTGCCAAGACCATCTTTGCCCCCCCCGCCCGGCAGACAGATGATCTGCTTCTTTATGATGGGCAGGCCCCCGTGCAGTCCAAGCTTTCTCTTTCTTCCTGGGGCGGGGGGGCGGGCGAAGATAATGCTGAAGTGTCTCTTTCTAAGGGTCATTCGCTGAAAATCACCACGCTGGACCCTTATCAAGGCGCAAAAATATCCCTGCAAAATCCTGTTGACCTGGGAAATCTTACAGACCCAGCGCGTGTGATGATCTTTATGCTGCGGCTGACAGCCGACACGCGCCGCTTTCGCACCGGCAGTGTCATCCCCGCGGACAGCAGGCCACAGGTGGTGCGGGCGCAGTTTCCGCAAATGATGCCGCCGAGAAACATTCCTATGCCCGGTATGGTTCCCGGCCTGCTGAATAACCCTGGCTTGAATACTGCGCCGCAAGCGGCTCCATTGCCGCCTCAAATCCTGAGCGCCGTTCACCTGATCTTCACACGCACCGATGGATCGCAGGCCGATGTGTTGCGCCCTTATCCCGACCTGAGCCAGACAGATGCAGGGGCGGGGGCGGAGCAATGGGTGCCGATCAGCGTGCCTTTGGCCGCGTTGCATTTCGCAGCGGGCGCGGCAGGTTCCCCCCTCCAAAGCGTGATTGTCGCCGGCAACGATTATGCAGTCTTGTACCTGGGACAAATGAGAATAACACGCGACGCAGCACCGATTTCTTGTTTTGCGGGGGATAGCCAGACGGTGTCTGCGGGGGAAGCCGTTACGCTGCGCGGCACTGCCGGCGGAGGGGCGAGCAGCCTCAAATACTCGTGGGACTTTGATGCGTCCGATGGCATCACGGAGCAAGCCACCGGTCTGTCCGTCACCACGCGGTACCTTCAGCCCAAAGACTACACAGCCACGCTGACTGTCTCCGATATTGATGGGCTGAAGAAGCCCGCGATTTCTACCGTCACCATCCACGTACAGCAATAACCCACGCGAGGACAATGGGCATTCGCTATGATACAAGACGATGTGCTTTCCCCGGCCCTGCCTTCCCCACTGCCGCGGCGCGGACCTGTGCTTGCCTTGCTGGTCGCCATGCGCCCCAAGCAGTGGACGAAAAACCTGCTTTTGTTCGCCGGGCTGCTGTTTACGCTTGACCAGCGCCATCCCCCAGCCGACTATCAGCGCGCCGCCCTAGGCTTTGTCTTGTTTTCCCTCTTGTCCAGTGTCGTGTACCTGGTCAACGATGTGCTGGACAGAGACAGCGACCGTCTGCACCCCAAAAAGCGGCGTCGCCCTATCGCATCCGGCGAGCTTTCGCCGAGGGCGGCCCTCATTGCGGCCGTGATCCTGGGCATCGGCAGCCTGACCGCGTGCTTTGTCCTCAGTGTCAACTTTGGGCTGATTGCGGCGTTTTATTTTGCCCTGACCGTGCTGTATTCGTTTAAGCTTAAGCACGAAGTCATCTTAGACGTTCTGGTGCTGGCGGCGGGCTTTGTGCTGCGCGCAATGGCCGGAGCCGTGCTGATCGGCGTTTCCATCTCCCCCTGGCTGATTTTGTGCACCCTGATGCTGGCATTGTTTCTGGGCTTGTCCAAGCGGCGGGCCGAGCTGATCGCCGTTGCCGCGTCCGGCAAGCCCGGCACGCGACGCATTCTGGGCGAATACTCGGCGGCGATGCTGGACCAGATGATTGTCATTGTCACCTCGGCGTGTCTCATGTCCTACACGCTGTACACCGTCGAATCCCCCGCCGCCCACCAGCATCACTATTTGATGCTCACTATTCCCTTTGTGCTGTACGGCATTTTCCGCTACCTGTATCTGATGCACCGGCACCAATTGGGCGAAGCGCCCGATGCCGTTCTGCTGGAAGACCGGCCCATGATGGTCAACCTTGCCCTGTGGGGGCTGTCTACGGGCCTGATTGTCACGCACGCCCTTGACCATCTTTTTGCGCTGCTCCGGCACTGAGCGGCACCCTGTCACGCGCAACCCGCTGCCTATCATACGCAACCCGCTGGAGGAATACTCAATGGCTGATGATTTGGAAAAAGACGTTCTGCGCGCCGAGCGCACCCTGGCGGAGATTGAGGCCGACCAGGCCACCGCCCAGCGCAACCGCGCTTTGGCCGAGCGCAGCCAGGCCCTCCATCAGCGCGATGCCGCTGTGGAAGGACGCGCGGCAGCCCAGTCTTACGCCCTGCACGAAGCCGCCGATGCCCGCAAAAGCTCTGCTGGGCTTTACGTGCTGCTGGCCGCGGTCGCGATTGCCCTGCTGGTGATCGCCGCCGTGTTTCTGAGCAAAAGCGGCGCGCCCGACCAGGGCAATGTGATCGTCCATCGGACAACGCCTTCGGTGCCCGCCGCAAGCCTCGCGCCGCCGGTGCAGCTTGCGCCCAATCCCAGCATCCCGGCAAGCGCCCCTCCCGGCCCGGTGCGCGTGCAAGCGCCGCCATTAACCGCGCCGCCGATTGTTGTTGTCACTCCGCCCGCCGCCCCCGCCCCGGCTGTCGCCCCCGCCGCGCCTGTTTATGGCGCTCCCTCCGCCACGCCCAATCCAGGCACAAACGCCGGGAACAGCACGGCAAACCCTGGCACAAGTGCCGGGACTGGCGCGGCAAATCCTGGCACAAGTGCCGGGACTGGCGCGGCGAATACGGGCGTCTCTTCCGCGCCTTTGGGGACGACCTCTTCGGGCGGCGCGCCCGTCTCTTCCGATGGCTCCGGCACCCCCGCCACGACGACAACGAGCACCCCCAGCGGCACCGGCCAGTAATTCCTGCCTTTTTTATGCGCTTCCCTCAGAATGCAAACTTAAGCTTTCTTCGCACAAGAGCAGGCTTTTGGGGCCAAGTCTTTGCTGTCGTGGCTGTTTTCTACGCTTTGCTCTGGGTGGCAAAGCCGGCAGTGTCTGCACCAAATACGGCACATACTGCCTGCTCACTGGCAAAGCTGCAAGCCAAAATCGCCCATATCGCGCAGGCGACGCATGGGCCTGTTGGGGCCGCTGTTTTGCTTGTGGAAGGCGGCAGGGGCGTCACCCTGCATGGCGAGCAGCATTTTCCCATGCAAAGCGTCTACAAGCTGCCCATTGGCATGGCAATCTTGCATCAGGTTGATTTGGGGACGCTCCGCCTTAATCAGCCGGTGCAGATTAGGCCAAATGACCTCGCCCCCTCCTCCCGGTACAGCCCCATCAGGGACAAATACCCTCGCGGCGCCCAGATGACCGTCTCGGCCTTGCTGGACGCGACGGTGCGCGTCAGCGACGGCACGGCTTCGGATGTTTTGATGACGCTTGCAGGCGGGCCGGAACAGGTCACGGCATACGTGCGCGGGCTTGGCATTTCCGGCATGAGAGTGGCAACTACCGAGAAGGCGATGGCGCAAAACGAGCAGGTTCAATACCAAAACTGGGCCACGCCGGAAGCGATGGCGGCCCTGCTGCGCGCGCTCCAGCAGGGCCGGGGAATATCGCCGTCCAACCGGCATCTGCTGCTTGGCCTGATGCTTGGCAGCACGACAGGGCCGCATCAGATCAAAGGGCTGCTGCCGCCCGGCACAGTTGTCGCGCACAAAACAGGCGGCAGCGGAACCGTCCACGGCCTGACACGGGCGACCAACGACGCAGGCTTGGTCACGCTGCCCGACGGCAGGCACCTCGCCCTTGTCGTGTTTGTTTCGGATACCAAAGCCGACACGGCGACACGGGACGCCGTGATTGCCAAAATCGCACGTGCTGCCTGGGACTGCCGCGCCGCACTGGAAGGCGGCAAGCAGCGCCGCTGACCTTCCACATCATCTGAGATAAGCTCTCTGTTCTCCCTCTTATGCCCGTGAGGACATGGCTTTTCCCCTGCCGAAGGTTTGATATTCCCGGTTCTTGCCCGGCGCGCGGCACACCCGCTGCCTACGCTTTCCCAAGGCTGATGGAGCGTGTACCGACGACGGAACAAATTGTTCCGTCGTCGGTCTGCCGCAGCAGCGCCCAAAGCACGCCATAACCACACGGGCAAAACACGGAGAACCTCTCGGCCTCAAGCCAAAGAGTGCAAACTCGCGCGTGGGCGGGTATCCTTGAAGCACTGTTTGAGCAATTGACCGAAGGAGATTACCCCTTGAAAGTTGGCCTGATCGGCTTGCCCCAATCGGGCAAGACCACGTTGTTTCATGCCCTGACGCGCGGCGAAGGCAGCCCTGCCGGCGGCGGCAGCACGGCGATTGTCAGTGTCGTGCCCGTGCCGGATGCCCGCTATAACTTTGCCCTGGAGTTGTTTCACCCCAAAAAGCGCACGCCCGCGACAATTGAGTTCACCGAGGGGGGCGCGCAGATCACGGCGGGAGAGAACCGGGCGCAGCAGAAGTTCGGCTCGGACTTCTTTGTCGGCATTCGCAGCGTGGATGCCCTGGTGCTGGTCGTGCGGGCGTTTGAAACACCGTCCCTGCCCGCGCCCGACGGCGGGCTGAACCCCCTGAAAGAGTATCAGACCATCACGGAAGAATTGCTGCTGGGCGACCTGGGCGTGGTGGAAACACGCATGGTGCGCATCGACAAGCAGCTGTCCACGCGCAAGACCGGCATTCCCTCCCCGGAAGTGGCGGAGCGCGAGGCATTGGTCAAGATCAAAGCGGCCCTGGACGACTTCAAGCCTGTATCCAGCGTAGACCTGACCGATGACGAGCGCAAAATGACGCGCAACTTTGACTTCCTCACGGCCAAGCCCCTGATTGCGGTCGCCAATGTCGGGGAAGGGGATATTGCGGCAGGGGAAGGCTTGCCCCTCTTGGCGTCATTGAAGCAGCTGTGCGCGGCGGAGGGCAACGAGATGATCGCGCTGTGCGCCTCGGCGGAAGCGGAAGTGGCCGTTTTGGACGAAGCCGAACAGCGTGAGTTTCTGGACGCGTTGGGCATCCAATCGCCCGCCCGCGACCGCTTGATCCGGGCCGCGTATGCCGCTTTGGGAGTGATGTCGTTCTTCACCGTGGGCGAGGATGAAGTGCGGGCATGGACGGTGGACAAGAAGTGCCGCGCCCAGGAAGCGGCGGGGACGATCCATTCCGACCTTGCGCGCGGCTTTATCCGTGCGGAAGTGATGGCATTTGACGATCTTGTGGCGGCGCAGACATGGGAGGCAGCCAAAGCGGGCAACAAGCTGCGTTTGGAAGGCAAAGACTACCCTGTCAAGGACGGGGATATTCTGCACGTGCGCTTTAAGGTGTAATGCACACACATAAACCATTGCCATGAACTTCCTGCAAGAGCGAATATGGGGCAAGATCGGACGCTTGCAGTGGCTGTCACTGCTGGCCGGCGTGCTGCTGTTTGCCGTCCTGAACCTGCTGCTGACCCTGCTGGTGCATAACGCCCCACGCGTGATTGTTCCCATCAATATCACTGCCGCCGTGCTGGCTATCGCCATCGGGCCGTATCTGCTGCGGACGATTGACGGCATGCAGCAGACCCTTTCGCGCCAAAACAATGAACTGCGCAGCCTGCATGCCATTGACGAAGCCCTGGGCGCAAGGCTGGAAACCAGCGCCATTTTGGATGTTGCCGTGCGCGAGACCGTATCCGCCGTGGACGGCGAGATGGGGGCTTTGTGGCTGTTTGACGAGGCCGAGGCAGGGCGCATCGCCACGCGTTTGTTCCACCATATCAGCCCCGCCATGCAGGCGATGCTGGGGGACACGCTGGGCGAGCATGAGCGGAACGAAGCCTATCAGACGCGCGAGCCTGTGCGTTTGCAGGAGCTGGACTTGACATGGAGCCGCGACCGCACGGCGGGCCTGCTCAAGCTGCGCAATACAATCGCGGTGCCGATCATCCGTGACCGGGCTGTCTTGGGCGTGCTGTGGGTCGCGAACCGGGGCGGGACTTCGGCAGTTTCCGGGTTTACCGTGGAAGACGTATCGCTGCTGTCGGGGATCGCCTCCACGCTGGCGGTCGCTTTGCAGAATGCGCGCTTGTACGAGGAAACCCAGCGCCGGGGCGTGATCCTGCGCACCCTGGTCGCCCGGACGGGCGAGGCGGTCGCGGCATCGTCGGACGCCCCGCGCCTGATGCAGATATTGGCCGATGAAGCCGCGCGTATTCTGGACTGCCCGCGCGTCGCCGTGTATGCGTGGGATGACGCGCCCGTGCAGCTGCACCCGCTGGCCCCAACGGGGTTTCAGCCGCTCGCCTTCCATGACGGCCTCCACCCGGACACGCCGCTTGTGCCCTCTCAGGCCACGCCGCTCCGGGTTGACCGGGCGCACCTGCCCGACTATGTCACTTTGGGCGGGCCGGGCGGCGCGGCCCCCTATGTCGCCAGCGTGCAGGATGCCTTAGGGCTGGCGGCCAATGAAGTGCCGTTCTTAAGCGCGCCCGGTTATTTGTATGTGCTGCGCGCGCGCGACCGGAGGGGCATCGGGCTGCTGTGCCTGCTGGACCGCGCCCCGCACCCTGGCTCGCCCGACCGCGATGCATTCGCCCACGCCCTGGCCGCGCAGGCAGCGATCTCGCTGGAAAACTCGCTGCTGGCCCAGCAGACCCAGGCCCTCTTGATGCGCTCGCAGGCGATGCAGGAAGCCACCAGCCAGATTGCGGGCAACCTGGACACGGGCGCTGTGCTGTCCGGCGTCATGGAAAGCGCCCGGCGCGTGCTGGAAGCCGACGGCTGCGCCTTGTGGGATTACCTGCTGCCGGAACCCAGCCGGGGAACAGCCGGCCACTGGGCACAGCGGGCCTCGCAGGGCTTGATGATGAGCGCGGACACCGACCACAACTACGAAGAAGAGATTTTAATGCAGGCCCTGGCCCAGCGTCAGCCGCAGGCCGTTCTGCCGCGCGGCGTGCCCGCCGGGGCCGTGGGGCAGGTGCGCTCGCTGCTCGCGCTGCCTTTGGTCTACGGGGGCGAGGCCACCGGAGCCATGACACTGTATTATCAGTCCCCCCGCGCCTTGACCTCGGACGACATCGGGCTGGCGCAGAACTTCGCGCACCAGGCCGCCAACGCCCTGCAAAACGCGCGCTTGTTCGCAAACCTCAATGCCGCCTACCGGCGCGAACTGCGTATTGCCGAGACCTTGCAGCAGAACTTCACGTCGCTGATCCCCATGCAGGTCAACCGCTTTGGGTTTGCGCACGAGTATCAAGCGGCCCTGGCGGAGGCCGAGATCGGCGGAGACTTTTATGACGTGTTTCCTTTGGGCGGCGCGAAGATGGGCATTGTCATGGCCGATGTCTCCGGCAAAGGCCTGAAGGCTGCCCTGCAAACCGCCATGATCAAGTACACATTGCGCGCCTTTGCCGCCCAGCACACGGACGCCCCCAACACCGTGCTCACCCACGTCAACGATGTGCTCAGCAGCGACCTGGGCATGCTGGACGGTTTCGTGACCTTGTTTTACGGCGTGCTGGACACGCAGACAGGCGACTTTATGTATTCCAATGCGGGCCATGAAGCCCCCTTTTGGAGCCGCCACTCAGCAGGCGATGTGCAGCCTCTGCCCGTTGAAAGCGGCCTGCCGCTGGGCTGTGTTCCGTCGGTGGGATACGCGGCGCAGGCGATGCAGCTTGCGCCCGGCGACACCCTGGCGCTGTTCACCGACGGCATGACCGAGGCGCGCAGCCCCGAAGGCGACTTTCTGGGCGCGGACGGCCTGCTTGCGCTCATGCCCGCCGACGCGCCCGATGCCCGGCAGGCCTGCGCCGAGATGTTTGGCCGAGTGCGCGCCTTCGCCGGCGACCGATTGCGCGACGATGTATCCCTGCTGCTCGTGCGCCATGTTTCCTAACGCGCCGACAAGCCCGCCCTTTGCCTCCAAACTTGCCTGAACCTCGCGTATCATGCTGTTGAAAGAGGGGAATCCCGATGGCCCAACCGCAAACAAAACCGACGCTCGCGATGAATGCTGAATTGGCTGCCTTGTGCCGGGATAACGGCATTCAATCACTGGCGCTGTTTGGGTCGCAGCTGCACGGCGACGCGCGCCCCCAGAGTGACATTGACCTGCTCGTCCGGTTTCTGCCGGGGCAGCGAGTCACGCTGCTGGACATGGCGCGCATTGAGCTGGCCTTGACCGACCTGCTTGGCCGCAAAGCCGACCTGCGCACCGCCCATGAACTCAGTCCCTATTTTCGGCAGGCCGTTCTTGCCGAAGCGCACCCGCTTTATCGTCAAGAGGCATAATGCACAAAGAGGATAAAATTCGCCTTCAGCATATGCGAGACGCGGCCCAGGAAGCCGTTGCTTTCGCTTCAGGCAGGGCGGAGGCTGACCTGAACACCGACCGCATGCGCGCTTTGGCTTTGACCCACTGCTTTGGGGTTATCGGCGAGGCAGCCGCTGCTGTCTCACCTGAGACACGGGATGCGTACCCACATGTTCCCTAGCGCACTTTGATTGCAGTGCGTAACCGCTTGATTCATGCGTATATGAGTGTGGACACATCAATCCTGCTGAAAATGTGTCTAGAAAGTGCAGGATGGCCCCCTAACCCCCAATTCTGGGGGAACAAGAGAGGAACAGGATAAGCTTTGGCCCTAGCTCTCCTGTTCCTACTCCCCCAGAATTGGGGGCTGGGAGGCTATCCTATGCAGGCGGCAGGACTTTCTGCACACACTCTCAGCCCGTTGCGGCGGCATTGCAGAGGCTGATTAAGCGCGAACCAACGACGGAAGAAACTGTTCCGTCGTCGGTACACGCTGGGAAAGCCCAGGCAGCGCCGAGGGAAAGCGGGCGCGATGCGGGGCAAAAGACGGCCCAGTCCTGACACGTCTATTCCGCCTCGCCAATTGCCTCGGTTCGCGATTGTAATTGCCCCGGTTCGCAATTGTAGGGTATACTTTGCCCAAACCGTCCGCCCATATTGTACGCTTTACTCAAATGAAGGAGCAGCCTAGTGGCCTTGCTGGAAAATAGCATCAATCCGCGCCTCATTGAAGAGGGGCATGAAAACGAGTTTCTGGTTCTGCGCGACGCGCCGCTGTCGGAGAGCGACCCCGACGTTTATGCCGCTATTGTGCAGGAGCAGGGGCGTCAGCACGACAAGCTGGAGCTGATTGCCAGCGAGAATGTCGCCTCCCGCGCGGTTCTGGAAGCGCAAGGCTCCGTGCTGACCAACAAATACGCCGAAGGCTACCCCGGCAAACGCTACTATGGCGGCTGCGAATACGTAGATATTGTGGAGCAGCTTGCCATTGATCGCGCCAAGGCGCTGTTTGGGGCGGACCATGCCAATGTCCAGCCGCATTCGGGGGCATCGGCCAATATCGCCGTGTTTACCGCGTTTTTGCAGCCGGGCGACACGCTGCTGGGCATGCGGCTTGACCAGGGCGGACACCTGACGCACGGCTCGCCAGTCAACTTCAGCGGCAAGTTTTACAATGCGCAGTTTTATGGCGTAGACCCCCAGTCGGGGCGTATTGACTATGACGAGTGCGCCCGCATCGCCCGCGCCCACCGGCCCAAGATGATTACATCGGGCGCATCGGCCTACCCCCGCATCATTGACTTTCCCCGCCTGCGCGCCATTGCCGATGAAGTGGGCGCACTTTTGCTCGCAGACATCGCCCATATTGCGGGCCTGGTCGCCGCCGGTGAGCACCCATCGCCCATCGGACATGCGCACATTGTCACCACGACCACGCACAAGACCCTGCGCGGGCCGCGCGGCGGCCTGATCCTGTGCGACGAGCCATACGCCAAAGCGATTGACTCGGCAGTCTTTCCCGGCACGCAGGGCGGACCTTTGATGCATGTCATCGCCGCCAAAGCGGTCGCGTTGAAGGAAGCGCTCGCCCCCGGCTTCAAGGACTATCAGAAGCAGATACGCGCCAACGCATCCGCCCTGGCAGAGGGGCTGACCCGCCGCGGCTTTACGCTGTTTTCGGGCGGGACAGACAATCACCTGATGCTGGTGGACCTGCGCCCCCAGAAACTCACGGGCCGGACCGCCCAGCAGGAGCTGGACAAAGTCAACTTGACCACCAACAAGAACGCCATCCCCTACGACACGGAAAAGCCCTGGGTGACCGGCGGCCTGCGTTTGGGCGCGCCTGCCGTCACCACGCGCGGCCTGCGCGAGCCTGATATGGACATCATCGCCGACTGCATTGTCCGCACGCTCACCCACCTTCGTGACGAGGCTGTATATGACAGCGTACGGCGCGATGTCAAGGCATTGTGCGACCGCTTTCCCGGCTAGGCAATGTTCATTTCCCGGCTAGCCGCCGTCTGTAACTGCGAGCCGACACCATGAAAATCATGCCCTGGGTGGCTTTTGCGCTGGCGCTGGCAATTGCGTATGCCCTGACGCCCTGGGTGCGCACCCTGGCAGTCAAGTACAAGGCGGTGGCGATCCCGCGCGACCGCGATGTGCACAAAAAGCCGCTGCCGCGCTGGGGCGGGCTGGCGATGGTGGGGGCGTTCCTGCTCACACTCGCCCTTGTGTATGCGTATATTGTGACGCACCGGCACGTGTTTCCGTGGTCGGCGCGTGAACTCAGAGAGTTTGAGGGCGTGCTGGTGGCCGCCGCCCTGGTCGCCCTGATTGGGACACTGGATGACAAGTTTGAAATGTCCGCGGTGTGGCAGTCGCTGGGGTTGGTGACAGCGGGCATTGTCTTGGTGAGCTTCGGCGTGCGCATTGAGGGTATCACCAATCCCTTCGCGCACGCGTCGGTTCCTCCGCCCCGGCATGGCTACGATCCCGCCACATGGCTGCCGCTTCCCCCCTGGTTTTCGTCCATAGCAACAGTGGTGTGGGTGTTCGGCGTCGCCAAGACCGTAGACTTTCTGGACGGCTTGGACGGCCTGGCGGCGGGCGTGTGCGCCATCTGCGGCACGACTTTGGCCCTGATGTCCGCTCTGGTCGGGCAGTATGAGGTGACCATTATCGCCGCCGCTTTGGTGGGTGGGTGCTTGGGCTTCCTGCGCTACAATTACAATCCGGCAACGATTATCATGGGCACGGTCGGCGCGCAGTTCTTGGGCTTTGTGCTGGCCGCCATCGCCATTATCGGGACTGTAAAAATCCCGATGGCGATTTCGGTCGCTCTGCCCGTGCTGGTGCTTGGCGTGCCGATCTTTGACGGCATCCGCGTGGTGACGCAGCGCACGATTAACCGCACGCCCGCGTATCTGCCGGACAAGTCGTCTCATATCCACCATGTGCTGATTAACCGGGGGCTGTCGCAAAAGCGCGCGGTGTGGGTGATTTATGCCCTGACAGCGGGCTTGTGCGCGGTGGCCTTGCTCTTGTTCCACGTGGCGGAGCGCTGATTATTGGGAGGCTTTATGCAGACCATTCGCTTGTTCTTTCTAGCCCTTCTTGTTTGCCTGGGGACTGCACACACTGTGCAGGCCGCGCCGTTTGTCAGCCCTCACGGCTATTCCATCACGCCCGCGCCGGGGTGGGCCGTCAACAAAAGCGGCATGATGGGGGCGGATGTGATTATCTACACGCGCGCCGTGGGCGGCTTTGCCCCCAACCTTGATGTTGTCATCACGCCCACCAAGCTCGGCCAAACACTGGAACAAGCCCAGGCTGAGGTTACAAAGGGATATTCTGAGTTGCTTCCGCAGGGAAAGTTAGTCAGAACGGGCTATGAGACAGTAGACAATGTTCGTGGGTTAGTAGTCGTGGGGACGTATCTTCAGGGTGTGCAACGGTTGGCGGGCTATGAAGTTATAGTAATTAAACACGGCAAAGCGTATACATTCGTCGGTGTCGTTCCCGAAGCTTTGCAGGCACGCTATGCCCCCGCCTTCGCCCAAATGCTGCGTTCTGTGCGCTGGAGCCGCTGACCGATGACCTGTCCCCATGTCCTGTGCGTGTTTGGTACGCGGCCTGATGCCATCAAAATGGCCCCGGTGGTGCTGGAGCTTCAGCGCCGCGAGAGGTTTGATGTTTCGGTGGCGGTGACCGGGCAGCACCGGGAAATGCTGGATCAGGTGCTTGGCGTGTTCGGCATTGTCCCCGACTTTGACCTGAACATTATGACGCACGGGCAGACATTGGCCCAAGTCACCGCCCGCGTGCTGGATGGCTTAGACCCTATTCTCGCCGCGCGCCGCCCGGATTGGGTGCTGGCGCAGGGCGACACGACCACCACCTTTGCCGCCGCCCTGTCCGCGTTCTACCACCATGCCAAGTTCGGCCATGTGGAAGCGGGCCTGCGGACGGGCAGCCCCACCGACCCGTTCCCCGAAGAGATGAACCGCCTGCTGACCACGCGCCTGGCCGCCCTGCACTTCGCGCCAACCCCGGAGGCGGCTGCCAACTTGGAGCGCGACAATGTGCCGCCCGCGAGTATCCGGCTCACCGGCAACACGGTGATTGATGCTCTCCTGCGCACCGCCGCCCAGCCCGATGTTCCTGCCCCGCCCGATGTGCAGGCGGTTCTGGCCGATCCGCGCCGTGTGCTGCTGGTGACCGCGCACCGGCGCGAAAACTGGGGCGCGCCGATGGCACGGATCGCCGAAGCCGTCCTGCAAATTGTCCATGCTCATCCCGACACCCTCGCTGTTGTTGCCCTGCACCGCAACCCGCTTGTCCGCGAAACGCTGGTTCCGCTGTTGGGCAGCCATGACCGGGTGCGTCTCCTTGAACCGCCCGACTATGCCCCGTTTGTGAAACTGGCGCAAAAAGCCGTCTTGATTTTGACTGATTCGGGCGGCGTGCAGGAGGAAGCGCCGTCTCTGGGCAAGCCTGTCCTCGTGCTGCGCGAAACCACCGAGCGCCCCGAAGGCGTCTCAGCAGGCACGGCGCGGCTGGTCGGCACGGATACGGCCCGCATTGTCGCCGAGGCCACCCGGTTGCTATCTGACCCTGACGCTTATGCACAAATGGCCCGCGCCGTGTCGCCCTACGGCGACGGCCTCGCCTCGGCCCGCATCGCCGATGCTTTGCTGGAATAACTTGCCCTGTATCGCCCATGCTGTCCCCAGAGGAGAACTGATTTTTGCCCCCAGCCACCCCGGATTTAGTCCCCCCCATCTCGTTTCTGCACGCCCTGATTTTAGGCTTCGTGCAGGGCGCGACCGAGTTTCTGCCCGTCTCCAGCACGGCGCACATGCGTATTCTGCCCGCGTTTCTGCACTGGCCCGACCCCGGCGCTGCGTTCAGCGCGATTGTGCAGCTTGGCCCGATTGTCGCCATTATCACGTTCTTCCGGCGTGATTTGGCGCGCTATGTCGCGGGCATCGGACGCTCATTCCGTCTGCGCGAGATGTACCCGCCGGGCGATACTGATGCCCGCCTGGGCTGGTACACCATTATCGGTACCTTCCCCCTTGCCATCGCGGGCCTGCTTTTGGAAAAGAAAGTGGACACCGAGTACCGCAACCTTTACTTCATAGCGACCGCCTTGATCGTGCTGGCCCTCGTGCTGCTGCTGGCCGAGCGTGTCAGCCGCCGCAACCGCACGCTGGAAAAACTGCCCTTCGGCAGCGCGATGCTGATCGGATTGTCGCAGGCATTGGCCCTCGTTCCCGGCGCATCCCGGTCGGGCTGCACCATTACGGCGGGCCTGCTGGTCGGCCTGACCCGCGAAGATGCCGCCCGGTTTTCGTTTCTTCTGTCCATCCCCGCCATCACATTGGCCGGGCTGTTCAAGATGCGCAAGGTGCTGCACGGCGCGTCTCTCGGCCCGGTCGCCGCCCCGTACCTGCTGGGAACGGTTGTGGCGGGCCTGGTGGCGTATGTGGTCATCAAGTGGCTGCTGGGCTACTTGGGCGATGAAAACCACACGACCATGCCGTTTATCATCTACCGGGTTTTGCTCGGCATCGCCCTGCTGGTGCTGGTGCATATCGGTTTTGTCGTGCCGCAGTCGCAGTAGCGGAAGCGCGCCGTTTGCGCATTTCTTGGGCGTATCACAGGCATGGCAGCGGCGTGCCAACGACGGAAGAAATCGTTCCGTCGTCGGTACGCGCTGGGAACGCCGATGAACAGCCCTCACATAGCCGTGAAAACAATGACGAAAAGCCCTCAAAAAGCGTTCTTGTCCCAGACAACTCGCCGGGACAAAAAGGCGTGAACTCCAGCAAGCGAGGCGAGCGAAACCCTTTGAACATCGCAGCAACACTCGGCGCGCTGTCTGCCTGCGCGTTTTGGCTGAGCGGACTTGCGGCAGCCTGCGCGTTTTGGCTGAGCGGGCTTGCGGCAGCCTGCGCGTTTTGGCTGAGCGGGCTTGCGGCAGCCTGCGCGGATGCCGCGCCCCCCGCACGCGCAGCGCGGATGCTTTATGCCAGCCCGCGCGCGCCTGTTGAGGCGCGTGTTGATGACCTGCTCCGGCGTCTCACCCCGCCGGAAAAGCTGACCCTGCTGGCCGAAGACAGCATCTTTTCCCCGCTGACCCTGCAAATGCCGCCCATTCCCCGCTTGAACATCCCGGTTATGCATGTCACGGATTCGTCGCAGGGCCTGCGCGGAGCCACCTCCACCGCGTTTCCCGTAGAAAGCGTCATGGCGGCGACATGGAACCCGGCGCTTATTGGGCAGGTCGGGGCCAGTGTCGGCCAGGAAGCAAAGGCCTACGGCAACCAGCTCGTGTACGGCCCCTGCGTCAATATCCACCGGTCGCCGCAGGACGGGCGAAACTTTGAATCGTTCAGCGAAGACCCATTTCTGACCGCGCGCCTGGGCGTGCGCTATATCCAGGGCATGCAGAGCCAGGGCGTGGCGGCGTGCGTGAAGCATTTCGCCTGCAACAATCAGGAGACATTCCGCCACTTTGTCAGTGTCCATGTGGATGACCGCAGCCTGCACGAGATTTATCTGCCCGCGTTTCAGGCCGCCGCGCAGGAAGCCCATGCGTGGTCCTTGATGACCGCCCTCAACCAGATCAACGGCGTCTATGCCGCAGAAAGCAGGCCGCTGCTGACCGGCCTGCTGAAACAGCGCTGGGGCTGGGATGGCGCGGTTTTCGGGGACTGGGGCGCGATCCACGATGCCGTCGCCGCCGCCAATGCCGGGACGGACATTGAAGTCCCAAAGCCGATGGTGTTCACGACAGCGGCGCTGGGCGCGGCCCTCAAAAGCGGCGCAGTCACCCAAACCGTGGTTGATGGCAAAGTGCGCCGCATTCTGCGGCTGATGGTGCGGACGGGCCTGCTGGATGGCTCCCCGCCGCCCGGCCTGGCCGCGGTCAACAGCCCCGCCCACCAGGCGCTGGCCCGCAAAGTCGCGCAGCAAGGAATTGTGCTGCTCAAAAACGCAAACGGCCTCCTGCCCCTGGATAGGGCGAAGCTCAAATCCATCGCCGTGATCGGCCCCAATGCCGCAGACACGCAGCTGGGGGGACGGTGGAGCGCTGACGTTCACCCCGCCTATCAAGTCGGCGTGCTGGACGGCATCCGCAAACATGTGACCGGCGCGGTCACGGTTGGCTTCGCGCAGGGCTGTCCCCGGACGCTGCCCGGCACGCCTGCCGCGCTGGCCGAGGCCGCCGCGCTCGCGGCGAAGTCCGATGTTGCTGTTGTCGTGGTCGGCATGGACAACAACTATGAGGGCGAGGAACTGGACCCGCCCAATCTCAATCTGCCGGGCGACCAGGACAAGCTCATCCAGGCAATTGCGGCGGCGAACAAAAACACGATTGTCGTGCTCAACAACGGCACATCCGTGCTGATGAAGGCGTGGCTGACGCAGGTTTCCGGGCTGGTGGACATGGGATACGCCGGTCAGGAGATGGGCAATGCCCTCGCGGACATTCTTTTTGGCGACATCAATCCGTCAGGCCGTCTGCCGGACACGCTTGCGGCCCGCCGCGAAGATTACTCGGACTGGGAAAACTACCCCGGCAGGAAGGGGATTGTCCGGTACGCCGAAGGCGTTTATGTCGGGTATCGCCACTTCAACCACGCGCAGGTTCTGCCGTTGTTCCCCTTCGGCTTCGGCCTGTCTTATACCACGTTCCAGTACCGCGGCCTCCGAGTTCCGGCCCGCCTTGCACGGGCAGGGGTGGCGACAGTGCGGGTGCGCGTGAAGAATACAGGCACGCGCGCAGGCGACGAAGTCGTGCAGCTTTATGTCGGCGCTGTTGCCCCCAATGTTGACCGCCCCGTCCGCGAACTCAAAGGCTTCCGGCGCATTTCGCTTCGTCCGGGCGAAGAAACGCTGGTGTCCTTCACGCTGAATGCCCGCGCATTCTCGTACTGGGACTCGGCCCGGCAGGGCTGGCGGGCGGAGCCGGGCCGTTATTCCGTGGAACTCGGCTCGTCATCACGCGACATGCACGCCGCAGGCCAGGTCGTGCTTCAGTGAGCCGCCGCCGTCCAACCACATGCAAACTTTCATTTCAGGCACAAGGAGAACACACACAATGCCAATGACAACGCAAACATTCGGGCCGCAGGGGGCGACAGTCAGCCACATCGCCCTGGGCTGCATGGGCATGGCGGGGACATGGAACCCCGCCGAGGTCGGGCCGGACAACGTGCGCCGCGCCGTCGCCGCCTTCGAAGCGGCCCTAGACGCGGGGATTACGTTCTACGACCATGCCGATATTTACGGCGGGACAGCGTGCGAGTCTATCTTCAAGCAGTGCCTGGCCGCCGTGCCGGGTGCGCGGGAGCGGATTTTCATCGCCACCAAGGTTGGCATTCGTCAAGGCTTCTACGACCACAGGCCCGACTACATCCGCAGCAGCATTTTGGGCAGCATGGAGCGGCTGGGCGTGGATTATGTGGACTTGTACCAACTGCACCGGCCCGACCCGCTCAGCCATCCCGCCCACACAGCCGAAGTGTTGGACCAGCTGGTGGCGCAGGGGCTGGTGCGCGCGGTCGGCGTTTCCAACTATTACCCGCATCAAACAGCGGCCTTGCAGAAATATCTGCGCGCCCCGATTGCGAGCAATCAAATCTCGCTGTCCCTGCTGCGCCTGGACCCAATCTACGAGGGCGCGGCAGGGCAGACCGACCCCAGCAAGCCGGGCGGCGCGGGCGACGGCGTCTTGGATCAGTGCCTGGAGATGGGCATCACGCCCCTAGCGTACAGTCCCCTGGGCAGGGGCCTGCTGTCGGGCCGCAAAGAAGTCCCTGCCGACGAGTCGCACGCGGATGCACGCCGTACATTGGATGCCTTGCAAAAGATGGGGCCTGCGTATGGCGGCGCGACGCCGACGCAGCTTGCCCTGGCCTGGCTGCTCGCGCACCCATCGGGGGTGATCCCGCTGGTCGGCTCCAACGATCCCGCGCACATTCGGGAAGCGGCGGGGGCAGCGGAGATTGCGCTGTCGCGCGAAGACTGGTACCAATTGTGGGTGGCATCGCGCGGCGAGCGTGTTCCCTAGTGCGCTCAGCCCTTGACATCGCGCAAGGGGCGAGGTAAACTAATCCGGCTTCGGCAAGCAACGCTGTCACTGGACAGTTTAACGCTGTTGCCAGATAGTTCAGTTGGCAGAACGCGTCACTCTGGATGATGAGGTCCTAGGTTCGAATCCTAGTCTGGCAGCCAGTTGGGTAGGCAAACGCCCCTTTCCATTTCGCATGGAAAGGGGCGTTTCTCTGGCCGATGCCTCGCTGCCAGCCAGGGGGCATTGACAGGCATAACTTAATTGACGGGCATATCTTAGCGCATGGACACTGCACGGCCTCCGCGAAGGGCTTACTGGACAGAGGCAGGGTTTGCTGTCATACTTGGGGAAAGACGGGCGACGGCGCGCACGGCGCACGGAGAACAGATCATGGCTGAGTGGGGACGAGTTTTGATCGGGCTGGGGCTGGCGCTGGTTGTTGTCGGCAGCCTCTTCGTGCTGAGCGGGCGGCTGGGGCACCTGCCCGGCGACTTCATACTGCGGCGCGGCCAGTGGACTTTCGTGTTTCCTCTGGCAACCGGCATCATTGCGAGCATCGTTCTGACCCTGGTGCTGAACCTATTGCTGAGGAAGAAATAGCCGTGCTGCATTATGTTGTGCTGTTTGCGGCGGCGCTGGCGGCGGGGGCGATCAATTCGGTGGCGGGCGGGGGGACGCTGCTGTCGTTCCCGGCATTGCTGGCAGTGGGGGTCAGCCCTGTGGCGGCGAACGCGACCAGCACCATGGCCCTCGTCCCCGGCTCGCTGAGCGCGTTCTGGGGCTACCGGAACGAGATGGCGGGCGCGCAGGCTGAATCTGCGCCGCTGGGCCGTGCCAAGCCTCCTGGGCGGCGCGCTGGGAGCGTGGCTAGCCGTGCATATCGGAGACAAAGCGTTCAGCCGCCTGGTGCCCTATTTAATTTTGGGGGCGACAGGCTTGTTTCTGCTGCAAGGGCCACTGCGGGCGTGGCTGAGCAGGCATTCAGCAGACGAAGGTCAACCCCGCCCGCAGTCTCACATCGGCGCAGCTCTCTTTCAATTCGTGGTTGCCACCTATGGCGGCTTTTTTGGCGCGGGCATCGGCATCTTGATGCTGGCGGCGATGGGCATTCTGGGCCTGACCAATATCCATCGCATGAACGGTCTGAAGAACTTTGCCGCCGTGTGTATCAATGGCGTGGCCGCGTTGACATTTGTCTTCAGCGGCAGGGTGAACTGGCCTTTGGCGGGGTTGATGATGGTGGCCGCGATTGTCGGCGGCGCGGCGGGCGCGGGCCTGGCAACACGGGTGGGCCAGCAGAATGTCCGCCGCGCCGTGGTCGTGATCGGCCTGGCAATGGGCGTTTACACCCTGCTGCGCCCGGTCTAGCGTCTGCTCCACAGACAGGCCGCAAAGATAAATCGCCCCAACGGTAAACTTTCCCCCTTCCCCTGCCAATAATGACAAGTATGCTGGGCAGCCTTGCGCGGCTCTGGCATTTGAGTTGTTGTTTTGTTGTTGTTGTCTCCCCTCATGCTTCCCGTCGGAGGCCGGAGGCCAGTTTTACCGGGTTTCCGAGATCGGGCTTTGTTTGTTATGCACTTCAGCCAGAAGGACATTGATTGCGTCGCTGCTGCGCCCCCACCCGCGGGCGAAACACGCAGGCGGGAGACCGCATTGAAAAAGGCCCCTGCTTCCGCCCCTGAGCCGCCGCACGCGCCGTGGCTTTCTGCCCTGCTGCACAACTCTTCGGACATCGCCGTGGCGCTGAGCGCGCAGGGACAAGTCCTTTACCAAAACCACGCCGCCGAGCGCGTGCTGGGGACATCTTCGGAAGATGCGCGGCGCCCCAGCGTGTTTGCGCGGGTGCATGCCCAGGACAAGGCCCGCGTGCGAGCTTATTTTGAGCGCATGCAGACCGCTTCGGGCAGCCATCCCCCTCTTGAGTTTCGTGTTCGGCACACAAATGGCGGCGTTTGTATTTTGGAAGCAGTCTTTTCTGGTGGGCCGGGCGATCCCCCACACGGCGGCATTGTGGTCAATGCGCGCGATGTGACCGCGCAGCGGCGAGCGGACGAGGCGCGGCATGAGGCCGAGGCTCGTTTGGCGGCATTGGCGCAGGCATCGCCGCTTGCCATCTTCAGCTTCAATCGCGAGGGCCTGATTGAAAGCTGGAATGAGGCCGCGGAGAAAACGTTCGGCTGGAGCCGGGCCGAAGCCATGGGCCGGTTTCTCCCGATGCTGCTCCCTGAGCATCGCGACCGGTTTGCGCTTGTCCAGGCCACCCTGGGGCGGGGCGAAACGATTGCCGAGCAGGAAATGCGCTACCAGACAAAGTCCGGGGCGTGCCGCGATGCGGACCTGTCCTGCGGGCCGCTGCGCTGCGCGCGCGGACAGGTCTGCGGCGGCATGGCGGTGCTGTCCGACAGCAGCCGGCGCAAGCAGGACGAGGCGGCCCTCGCCCGTGCGGAGGAAAAGTTCAGAGGCATCTTTGAGAATGCCGTGGAAGGCATCTTCCAGACCACGCCGGACGGTCGCTTTGTCAGCGCGAACCCGTCAATGGCGCGCATCTTGGGCTATGAAAACCCCGCCGCGCTGATGGAAAGCATCACCAGCATCGGGACGCATTTATATGCGGGCGAGGCGCGGCGCGATGAGTTTATCCGGCTGATGGAAACTCAGGACGCCGTGACCGACTTTGTTTCCCAGGTGTATCGCACCAATGGGACACTGGTCTGGGTTTGCGAAAACGCCCGCGCGGTGCGGGACGATGCCGGAGACGTCGCCTACTATGAAGGCACGGTGGAAGACATCACCGAGCGCATGACCCTGGAAGCCGAGCGCGAAGGCCAATTGGCCGAAGCCCTGGAGCGCGCCGACCATGACCCGCTGACCGGGCTGCTCAATCACCGTGCCTTCCACCGGGCGCTGGAGCAGGAAGCCGACCGGACATTGCGCGATGGCGGCACCCTCGCCATCGCCGTGCTGGATTTGGACAACTTCAAGTTCTTCAATGACGCCTACGGACACGCGGTCGGCGATGACGTGCTCCGGCAGGTCGCCTCTACCCTGTCCGTTAACTGCCGCTCTTACGACACGCTGGCCCGCTTCGGCGGCGATGAGTTCGCCATGCTGCTGCCCGGCATGACCATCGCCCAGGCGGATGAGTTCGCCGGGCGACTGCGCCAGCAGGCGCAGAATATCGGGTTTCAGCCGCCGGGCTGCGACACCATCGTGCCGCTGGGATTGTCGGTCGGCGTCGCCATCTTCCCCGAAGAAGGCCCCGGTCGTTTGGAAACTCTCGCCCGCGCCGACACGCGCCTTCTGCGCGCCAAATCCGGCGGCCAGGACGAGGCCACCGAGCGCCTGCGCGCCAACCTCAACCAGTCCATGCAAGGCTTCTCCATCTTAGACGCCCTGGTGACCGCGGTAGACAACAAAGACCGCTACACTCGGCGTCACTCGGAAGACGTGATGCGCTACTCGGTCGCCATCGCCTGCGCCCTGGGCCTGGACGATCAAACGCAGCGCATGATAGAAGTCGCCGGGCTTTTGCACGATGTCGGCAAGATCGGCGTCCCGGATGCCATTCTCCGCAAGCCCGGCAGCCTGAGTGACGATGAGTTTCACGCCGTCCAGCACCACCCGATGATGGGCAGCATCATTGTCTGCTCCGTGCCGGGCTTTGAGGACATGCTGGACGCCATCCGCCATCACCACGAGCGCTGGGACGGCGAAGGCTATCCGTTCGGGCTGCGGGGCCTGGAAATCCCCCTGGTCGCCCGCATCATGGCGGTCGCCGATGCTTACTCCGCCATGACCACCGACCGCCCGTATCGCAAAGGCATGAACCCTCTGCGCGCCCTCGCCATTTTGGAACGCGGCGCGGGAACCCAGTGGGACCCCGAATGCGTGCTGGCCTTCACCGAAGCGCAGCGATTGGCGCACGAAGCCCGCACCGCCGATGACCTTGCCCGCCGCACCCGCCGCCGCACCGGGGACCCTTCCTCGGACGACGGCGAGAAGCAGGGGGAAGCGGAACAGGACGCCAGTCTTCTGCGCCGCAATGCCGTACAAGCGCGTCAAGCCGCCAGCCAGGCGCTCAGCCTTTCCCTTGACAGCTACCAAGCCGTCGGCCACTCCCCCATAGACATCAAGGAGCCACGTCCGTCCCTGCGCGAGCCAATGCTCGGCGAGTAACTCCCACACCGATTTGGAGATTTCAAGCAGCGCCCGCAAATCATGCATTTGCGGGCGCTGCTCATTTTGGCATTTGCGGGCACGGCTCGTTTTGGCTCCGCTCCTTCCCCTTGCGGCAGGGGCGCGGGGTTTGCAGCGGCGTTTCTTGGGCGCACCCAGCGTGTACCGACGACGGAACAGAACCGTCCGTCGTCGGAGCGCCGTAGGAACGACGAGGAAACGCCGTCACGCTGCCCATGCTTCCACTCCGTTTGCACCAGGTACAATGAGTGCGTGCCTGTCTTTTATCGCCTGCTTTTGTTTCTGCGCCCGTACAAAGTTGTTGTGATCTGGGGCTTTGTGTGCCTGGTCGCAAGTGTTGCCCTGGAACTCGCCCCGCCGCTGGTGTGGAAGGTGGTGGTGGACGATGTTGTTATTCGCCGCCACGCGCGGGCTTTGCTGCCCGCCGTGCTCTGGCTGACCGTCATTCAGGGCGCGACCGTGCTGCTGTCGGCTGTCCGCACGCGGCTGCTGGAGTCGGTGGGGCAGCGGTTTACGTTTGATCTGCGCAACACGCTGTACGCCAAATTGTCGTACCAATCGCTGGCGTTCTACAACGAGGCGCGCACGGGCGACCTGATGAGCCGCCTGTCGTCGGACGTGGATGCCGTGCAGGAGGTGGTCATTCGGGGCACGGATTCAGTGGTGGCAAACTTTTTGCGGCTCGCGGGCGTGTCGGTTATCTTTTGCTCTCTCAACCTTAAATTGGGGCTGGCGACACTGGGGCCGATTGTGCTGGTGGGGGTCTTTCTCAAGGCATTCAACGGACGGGTCAAAGCGGTGTACAAAGCCGCCCGCGCGCAATTAGGCGCGGTGAACACCCGTTTGCAGGACAATTTGACGGGCATTCGCATCATCAAAAGCTTCGCGCGCGAACGGGAAGAAATAGAGGGCTTTCAGGCGGTCAATCGGCGCTACCTTCAGGACAATTTGGATGCCATCAAGTTAAGAGCGACGTTTTTCCCGTTTGTGCGCTGGCTGGCATCGTTTGGCAACACAATCACCATCGGCTACGGAGCGTTTCTCATCCTGCACGGGCAGTTTACATTGGGCGGCCTGATCGCGTACCGAGGCTACGGGCGCTACTTTTTCGGCCCGATTGATGACCTGACCCAGATCAACGACACCGTGCAGCGCGCGGTGGCGGCAGGCACGCGTTTGTTTGACGTGCTGGACGCGCCCGTGTCTTTGACCGATACTCCCGGCGCGCGGGACATGGGGCCGATTGACGGCGCGATTGCTTTTGACAGTGTGTCGTTTGCCTACAAGCGCGGCGCGTCCCCGGTTTTAGAAGATTTGACCCTGCACATCGCGCCCGGCCAGACAGCGGCTTTGGTGGGCGAGTCGGGCGCGGGCAAAAGCACCATTTTCGCGCTGGTCTCGCGCTTCTGGGACCCGGACAGCGGCAGCGTGTCCGTGGACAATCACGACCTGCGCACGGTCACCCAGCATTCCCTGCGCCGCCAGACGGCATCAGTGCAGCAGGACACGTTCCTGTTTGCCGCGTCGGTGCGGGACAACATCCGGTACGCCCGGCCCGATGCGTCCGATGCCGACGTGGAAGCATCGGCGCGGGCGGCCAATGCCCACGACTTCATTCAAGCCCTGCCGCAGGGCTACGGCACGACGATTGGGGAGCGGGGCGTGAAGCTGTCCGGCGGTCAGCGCCAGCGGCTGTCCGTTGCCCGCGCCTTTTTAGCCGACCCGCGCATTCTGCTGCTGGACGAGGCGACATCGGCGGTGGAGCCGGAAAGCGAGCGCATTATTCAAGACGCCATTGAACGCCTGATGCGGGGTCGCACGACGATCCTCGCCGCGCACCGGCTGTCTACAGTTCGTAAAGCCGACGTGATTTTTGTACTAAGCAAGGGAAGATTGGCCGAACAGGGGACGCATGACGAGTTGATGCGGCGCAATAGCCTGTACGCCCGCATGGTGACCCAGCAGACCCAGGGCTATTTGGCGGGGCAGCCTTCGGGCGTGGAAGCGTGAAATGCAGCAGGAAAGAGGTGTTCCCCAGGCAAGGGGAGACGTCCTTTCCTGCTCCCAGAGTGCCGGGCAGCCCATCACGGGGCGGGTGGCGGCAGGGTGACCGCTCCCTCGGCGGCGGAGGACACCAGGGCGGCGTACTTTGCCATCACGCCCGACGTGTAGCGGGGGGTAGGGGGAGTCCAGGCGGCGCGGCGCTTGGCAAGCTCGTCGTCGGTGAGGGCGACTGCCAGCAGGTGGCTGTCTAGGTCCAGGGTAATGGTGTCGCCGTCCTGGAGCAGGGCGAGCGGGCCGCCGACAGCGGCTTCGGGCGCGGCGTGGCCCGCCATCAGGCCGCGCGTTGCCCCCGAAAAGCGGCCATCGGTGACCAGCACGACTTCCGTGCCCAAGCCCTGCCCCACGAGGGCCGCAGTCACGCCGAGCATTTCGCGCATGCCCGGCCCGCCCTTGGGGCCTTCGTAGCGGATGACAACCACATCGCCGGGCACGATGCGGCGGCTGGTGACTGCCTCCATCGCGTCCTCTTCGCGGTTGAAGATGCGCGCCGGGCCGGTGTGCCGCCGTTTCTCATGCCCCGCAATCTTAATCACGGCCCCTTCAGGGACTAAATTGCCGTGCAGAACTAAAATGCCGCCGGTGGGCTTGAAGGGCGTGTCGGCGGCGCAGATGACCTGCTGGCCGGGTGTTTCCTGGGCGAGCGCGGCTTCTTCAGCCAGGGTTTTGCCGGAGGGAGTGGGGCGGTCGCCGTGCAGAAAGCCGCCTGCGAGAAGGTTACGGGCGACCAGGCGCGTGCCGCCGGCATAGTGCATGTCGGTGGCGACATATTTGCCGCCGGGCGTCAGGGTCGCGATGACGGGCGTGCGCTCGCTGATCTGGTTGAGGTCTGAGAGGGTGAGAGGGACACCGGCCTCGCGGGCGAGAGCCAGGAGGTGCAGGACGCTGTTGGTACTCCCGCCGGTGGCAAGCGCGCCGACAAAGGCGTTCTCAAAGGCATCGCGGGTGAGAATGTCCAGGGGGCGGACGCCGCGTTTGAGTAGGTCAACGATCATGTGCCCGGCATCAACACCGACCTGGTCTTTTTCGGGCACGGCAGCAGGCACGCCCGCCGTGCCCATCGCGGCGAGGCCGAGAAACTCCATCACAATCGCCATCGTGTTGGCGGTAAACTGCCCGCCGCACGAACCCGCGCCGGGGCAGGCGGCGTCTTCCAGTTCGCGCAGGTCGTCGTCGGTGATGCGTCCCGCGTGGGCCGCGCCGACGCCTTCAAACACGTCCTGAATAGTGATGTCGCGGCCTTTGTACCTGCCGGGCGCGATGGAGCCGCCGTACAGGAGCATGCCGGGGACGTTGAGCCGGGCTAGGGCCATCGCCGCGCCCGGCGCGGTTTTGTCGCACCCAACCAGGCAGATCACGGCATCAAACATGTGCCCGCGGGTCACCAGTTCAATAGAGTCAGCAATCACTTCGCGCGAGATCAGGGACGTTTTCATTCCCTCCGTGCCCATCGTGATGCCATCGCTGATAGCGATTGTATTAAACTCCTGCGGGGTCGCGCCGGCCTCCCGGATGCCCTGCATCACCTTTTGGGCGAGATGCCGCAAGTTGAGGTTGCACGGCATGGTGCCGATCCACGTAGACGCCACGCCGATGATGGGCTTCTTGATGTCGTCGTCGGACAGCCCGGTGGCTTTCAGGTACGAGCGGGCGGCGGCGCGGTCACGCCCTTCGGTAATCACGCGGCTGCGCGCTTTGGGATCGTAGGCATGGAGGTTGGGATCATAGGCATCGGGGCCTGGGGTGGGGGAAGACATAGGGGGCTGCTCCTGCGCGGCGGGTGGGCCTGGATGGCCTCAGCGCCGCAGACTGGCCTTGATTATACCAGTCATGCCCAAGCAATTGTCAACCAAACAGTCCTGGATAGGGGCCAACAAAGCGGCGCAAGCAAAAGCCCCCTTCTCTAAAGAGAAGGGGGCTTAGCAATTACGCACTGCACAACTGCAGCCTGAGACAATCAGCGCTTGAAAGAGAACGGCGAGCCGAGCGGCTTGAGATCGGCGAGGTCAACATCATCCATCGGCTTGGGCGGTGCGGCGGGCGCAGGGGTCTGTGCGTTCAGCGGAGACGGGGCACCCGCTGTCACGGTCGGCATACCCAGCCGCAGGGTGCTGAGGACATTGGGATCAAGCCCTTTGGCAAGCGCGGCTTCCGGCGTCACCAGCCCGTCCTGCACCAGCTTTTGCAGGGCCTGCCCCAGTGTCTGCATCCCCAAGTTGGTGTTGGTTTCAATGATTGAAGGCAACTGGAATGTCTTGCCTTCGCGGATCAAGTTACGGACAGCCGGCGTGCTCGCCATGATTTCCAGAGCCGCAATGCGTCCCCCACCGACTTTGGACAGCAGTGTTTGGGCGACAACGCCCTGCAGAGACTCGGAAAGCTGCGTGCGTATCTGCGGCTGCTGGTGGGGCGGAAACACATCAATAATGCGGTCAATTGTTTGGGGCGCACTGGACGTATGCAGCGTGCCGAAGACCAGGTGCCCAGTTTCCGCGGCGGAGATCGCCAGGGAGATCGTCTCCAGGTCGCGCATTTCTCCCACAAGGATTACATCCGGGTCTTCACGCAGGGCCGCCCGCAGTGCGCTGGCAAACGACTCGGTATGCACCTTCACTTCGCGCTGATTGACCAGGCACTGCTTGTGCTGATGGACAAACTCAATAGGGTCTTCAATCGTCAAGATATGGCCTGACCGTTCGCGGTTAATCAAATCCACCATCGCGGCCAGTGTCGTAGACTTGCCGGACCCAGTCGGCCCCGTCACCAATACCAACCCTTTTTCGTGCCTCGCCATCTCGGCAACAACCGGAGGAAGGTTGAGATCATCCATAGTCTTGATTTCGGTCGGGATGACACGGAAGACGGCTCCCTCGCCTTTGCGCCCGACAAAGAAGTTGCAGCGAAAGCGGGCCAAGCCTGGTATCTCAATACTGAAGTCCAGATCCCGATGCTCAACAAACCGGTTCTGCTGCTCTGCCGTCAGCAGCTCAAGCAGAGCCGTGCGCAGCTGATCCTGCGAGAGATCAGAATAAGGGAGACGCACCATCTCGCCATGCAGGCGATAGGTCGGGGGAGCGCCCACAGTCAGGTGCAGGTCGGAGGCTTTAGCAGCGACGGTTTGGCGCAGCAGGTCTTCAATGTCCATAAAACAGTGTCCTTTACAACAGGAGTCAGTTGACACTGTATTATCGGGGAGCCTGCGGACAGAACGTTACTGCTAAAAGTACCAGGTGATTGTGTTAGGCAAGGCAGGCGGAAGAAGATACGAAACAAGGGCTGCATCAGCCATACAATCGTGTCTCAGCGCCCGGTCAAAACAGCCTCTACCATATCAAGGTAACGGAACAAGCAAGGCGCATTTCGCAGTGAGATAGACAATCCCTGCGCGTTCGCGGCTTCCGCCGCTTGGTCTGCCACGCTGACCAAGCGACGCAACCGCTCCGATTTCGCCAGCGGCACGTCCGGCACAGACCAATCCAGCGTCAACGCATCGCTTTGCCCTAGCAGCGCAATCGCCTTCTCCAAGCCTTCCCGTGCATAGAGCATCAGCCCCAAGTCTGAGTTTGGGTCACGGGCTAAATACTTTGCGGCGATAGAGAACATCAGCCAGGCAAAGCCGAGGCCGTTCTCAACTTCCGTCTCTCCCTGTATTCTGTTCGGGATGTGGGGAACTGAGAGAAGCGGGAAGGGAAGTGCAGGCTCCGCCAGCCTCTCAAGCAGAACCGCGTGTTCCGGCACAACGACTTCTGCCGACTGCGGCTGCCAGTAGCAATCTAAATGCAGCAGACCATGGCGGCCTTCATGCAGGGAACCAAAGTACCCGCCGCCCAAAGGCCCAAGATGCGGTTTTTCTGCGCCGGAGATAAAGCTGCCAGTTTGCTCCGCATAGCGCCGAACGCTCAGCCCAAACGCAGACGAACTTTCCTCGGCAATGACAATCCAGAGGTCAAGATCGCTAAGGTCATCGGCTTCATTGCGGCCAAACGATCCCCAGAGCCAAGCGGCCCGGACGCGCGGATCAGCCTGAAGGAAAGCCAACAAAGATGCCAGCAGGGCGTCGCGGTCTGCGCGATGCTCCCACAGCGCATTGGCGACAGCAGAATGGGGAAACTGTTCAGCAAGAACGAGAGAACGTGACATGGTTTCTTCTTTCGTAGAGATGAAAGAAGCAATTTGGCAGGAGATGCCAAAAAGCCTCGATACAAAAGACGTAAGCAAGCGGCAGTCAAGAATGGCTTGACTTAGCACCTGCTATTGTTTTTGTGCTGAGGCTTAATCCAATGGGGTAATGTTTCCAGGAAGAATGAGAGCAGCAAGAAACGCCCGGCAAGTATACTTGACGGGCGTCTTTCGTAATTAATCTGGCGGCGACCTATTTTCCCGGGCAGTTGCCCACCAAGTATCTTCGGCGCTGGAGAGCTTAACTTCCGTGTTCGGAATGGGAACGGGTGGACCCCTCCGCCATCACCACCAGAAATCATAACAGTCCCAAGTTTTTGGGGCGCTGTTCTTTGACAACTGCATATCAAGAAAACGATTAACAAATACAGCGATATAATGGCGCTTTGAGTTGTTGTAATCAAGCCCTCGACCGATTAGTACTGGTACGCTGAACACATTGCTGTGCTTACACCTCCAGCCTATCAACCCGGTAGTCTAC
>JAABUQ010002542.1_pt1 | contig 35803 bp, 36 predicted proteins | sample 5560001 | NCBI WGS metagenome assembly JAABUQ01 (sample SAMN10711888, study PRJNA513371) | rock metagenome | isolation source: Antarctica rocks | place: Antarctica: Victoria Land, Finger Mt nord | collected 2015-12-18
ACAGGTCCTTGGTGCCGTCGGGGTTCACCCGCCGGACATGCAGGGCGACCTTGTCGGTGAACCCGGCGCCGCCGTCACGGATGAAGCCGTAATCGAGCGTTTCCGCATGATCGACGTTGCGCAGGTGGGGCGTTTCGAACAGCGCGAGCTGCGCCGGGCTGAGCGGGCGGGTATCGTCCGGCAGCGCCTCGTCGGCCCGGGCGGTGCTGATGGTCGAGATCGCAAGCAGAATTGTCATTGTGCCGGCGCGCAGCATCCTCATTGTGTCAGGCAAGGGGGTGTCCATGATCGAGCTTGTCCTTGTGTATTGCCTGTCCAGCGAACCCGACCGATGCCTGGAACGGCGTGAGCTGCGGGAAGAGGTGGGCAGCGCCATCGAATGCACCATGAAGGCGCAGACGATGGCGCAGGAGTTCGTCCACGCCCACCCGCGCTTCCGGCTGCAGGGCTGGCGGTGCGAGGTGGACCGGCCGAAGGAAAGCCCGGCGTAGCGGCAGCGCGGCCTTCAGCGGACGCTACCCTCAGTAAACGACGACGCTCCGGATGCTTTCGCCCTTGGTCATGAGGTCGAAGCCATCATTGATCTGGTCGAGCGTAAGGTGGTGGGTGATCAGGTCGTCGATGTTGATCTTGCCCTCCATGTACCAGTCCACGATGCGGGGAACGTCGGTCCGGCCCCGGGCGCCGCCGAACGCGCTGCCCTGCCAGACGCGGCCCGTCACCAACTGGAACGGCCGCGTGCTGATCTCCTGGCCCGCGCCCGCGACGCCGATGATCGTGCTCTTGCCCCAGCCCTTGTGCGCGCATTCGAGCGCCTGACGCATCAGGGTCGCGTTGCCCACGCACTCGAAGCTGTGGTCAGCGCCACCCTGGGTGAGGTCCACCAGGTAGGGGACGATGTCGCCCTGCACCTCCTTGGGATTGACGAAGTCGGTCAGGCCGAACTTCTCCGCCAACGCCTTCCGCCCCGGGTTGATGTCCACGCCGACGATCTGGTCGGCCCCGGCGATTCGCGCGCCCTGCACGACGTTCAGCCCGATGCCGCCGAGGCCGAACACCACGACGCGGTCACCCGGCGCCACCTTGGCGGCGAACAGCGCCGCCCCGACCCCGGTGGTCACGCCGCAGCCGATGTAGCAGATCTTGTCGAACGGCGCGTCCTCGCGGACCTTCGCCAACGCGATCTCCGGCAGGACCGTGAAGTTGGCGAATGTCGAGCAGCCCATGTAGTGCAGCACCGGCTTGCCCTGGAAGCTGAACCGGCTGGTGCCGTCGGGCATGACCCCGCGGCCCTGCGTCACCCTGATCTTCTGGCACAGGTTGGTTTTCTGGCTCAGGCAGTAGCTGCATTCCCGGCACTCCGGGGTGTACAGCGGGATGACGTGGTCGCCCTTCTTCAGCGAGCGCACGCCGGGCCCGACCTCGACCACCACGCCGGCGCCCTCATGGCCCAGGATGGCGGGGAACAGGCCCTCCGGGTCGTCGCCCGACAGGGTGAACTTGTCGGTGTGGCAGATGCCGGTGGCCTTGACCTCGACCAGCACCTCGCCCTCCCGAGGTCCCTCCAACTGCACAGTCTCGATCACCAGCGGCTCACCCGCCGCATGGGCAACAGCAGCACGTACGTCCAACGCAAATCCTCCCACTCGTCGGGGCAAGAGTAGCGGCTTGGCTGGGTAACGCCAGGGGGCAGCGACGTTACTGCAACGATGCTGTCCTATGCTGCACTGCAACAAGCAACGGTTGCACATCTTGCAAAATATTCTGCGGTTCCGGCGCTTGTCGGCCTGGGCATTGCCTGCATATGCTGCGGACCGCACGTTCCGCTCACCCCTTCGACCTGGGGTCAGGGTCCAGGGCGGGTGACTGGGACGGCCTGGGGCAGATGTGCCGGGCAGAATGCAACGGCCGCACAAAGCGGCCCACAATAAGGAGGACCAAACGTTATGCTTAATCGCAAGCTACTGCTTGGCTGCACGATGATGATGGGCCTTGCGGTCCTCGCCAGTGCCCCGGCATCGGCCAATGACGAGCTGATCAAGCTGCAGGGCGACAAGAATCAGTGGGTGATGCCCGCCGGCAACTACGCCAGCCAGCGCTACAGCGCGCTCGACCAGATCAATACAACCAACGCCGGCAAGCTGCATCCCGTCTGGTCGTTCTCGACCGGCGTGCTGCGCGGGCACGAGGGCGGGCCGCTGGTGATCGGCGACACGATGTATGTCCACACGCCGTTCCCGAACAACGTCTTCGCGCTCGACCTGAACGACAACGGCAAGGTCATCTGGAAGTACGAGCCGCGCCAGGACCCCAACGTCATCGCCGTGATGTGCTGCGACACCGTGAACCGCGGCGTGGCGTACGGCGACGGCAAGATCATCCTGAACCAGGCCGACGCGACGGTCGTGGCGCTCGATGCCAAGAGCGGCAAGGAAATCTGGCACGTCAAGAATGGCGACCCCGCGAAGGGCGAGACCATGACGATGGCGCCGATGATCGTGAAGGACAAGGTCTACGTCGGCATCAGCGGCGGCGAGTTCGGCACGCAGGGTCGCCTGACCGCCTACAACATGAAGGACGGCTCGCTCGCTTGGAACGCCTACTCGGTCGGCACGGACAAAGAGCTTCTGGTTGACCCCGCGAAGACCACGAACATGGGCAAGCCGATCGGCGAGAACTCGTCGCTCAGCACTTGGCAGGGCGACCAGTGGAAGACCGGTGGCGGCAGCACCTGGGGCTGGTATAGCTACGATCCCGCGACGAACCTGATCTATTACGGGACGGGCAACCCCAGCACCTGGAACCCGGTGCAGCGCCCCGGCGACAACCGCTGGTCCATGACCATCTTCGCCCGTGACGCCGACACCGGCATGGCGAAGTGGGTCTACCAGATGACCCCGCATGACGAGTGGGACTACGACGGCATCAACGAGATGGTCCTGGCCGACATCCCCGTTAAGGGCGTGATGACCAAGGCGCTCGTGCACTTCGACCGCAACGGCTTCGGCTACACGCTGAACCGCGAGACGGGCGAGTTGCTGGTGGCCGAGAAGTTCGACCCGGCGGTGAACTGGGCGACCCACGTGGACATGAAGACCGGCCGCCCCGAGGTCGTGAACCAGTACTCGACGCAGTTCAACGGCGAGGACAAGAACAGCCGCAACGTCTGCCCGGCAGCGTTGGGCTCCAAGGACCAGCAACCGTCGGCATTCTCGCCGCGGACCGGGCTGTTCTACGTGCCGACCAACCACGTCTGCATGGACTACGAGCCGTTCAAGGTGTCCTACACCGCGGGCCAGCCCTACGTCGGGGCGACGCTTTCGATGTACCCGCCGAAGGGCGACACCAACCTGGGCAACTTCATCGCTTGGGACGCCGGCACGGGCAAGATTGCCTGGTCCGACCCGGAGCCGTTCTCCGTCTGGTCCGGCGCGCTGGCGACCGCGGGCGACGTGGTGTTCTACGGCACGCTCGACGGCTACCTGAAGGGCGTCGATGCCAAGACCGGCAAGGAGCTGTACCGCTATAAGACTCCGTCGGGGATCATCGGCAACGTCAACAGCTACGTCCATAACGGCAAGCAGTATATCGCCGTGCTGTCGGGCGTGGGCGGCTGGGCCGGGATCGGCATGGCGGCCGGGCTGGCGAACGACAGCGATGGCCTTGGTGCGGTCGGCGCCTACAAGTCGCTGTCCAACTACACCCAGCTTGGCGGCGTGCTGACGGTGTTCGGCCTCGACTGAGCCAACACACAGGTGGTCCCCGGCCATGGAGGCTCCTTGGCCGGGGCTGCTTCTGGAGAGTTTTAATGCAGAAAAAGTCCCTGATCGCTCTGTGCGGCCTGGTATGCGCCGGGTTGGTGGGCGCAGTCACGTTGTCGTCTGGTGCCAAGGCTGAAAACGATCCGGTTTACCTCGTTCAAAGCGGACGGGTGGACCAGCATACTTTCAACGGCTACCGCCGCTACGGCGAGTCATGCATGCGCTGCCATGGTCCCGATGGCGCCGGCAGCTCGTATGCTCCAGACCTGACGCAGTCGCTGCAACGGATGTCTTATGACGACGTGATCAACACCATCGTCAATGGGCGGCAGAACGTCACGAAGACCCAGAACAACGTCATGCCGGCCTTTGGCACGACCGAGGATGTCGTGCTCTACATCGACGACATCTACGGCTACCTGAAGGCGCGGTCCGACGAGAAGCTGCCGCGTGGGCGGCCGAAGCGTATTGGCGACGATGGCGGTTAGCCGTCTCGGCAGCGCCGCACTGCTAGGCGCGGCGCTGCTGGCTGTGCCACCGGCACATGCGCAGCGAGCCGAGCTGATCTCCCGCACGGAACTGCGGGTTTGTGCCGATCCGCATAATTTGCCGTATTCCAATGAGGCGAAGGAGGGGTTCGAGAATAAGGTGGCCGAGATTATCGGCGCTGACTTGGACTTGCCTGTGACCTATGTGTGGTTCCCGCAGACCACCGGGTTTGTCCGCAATACGCTGACTGCCCGGGAATGCGACCTGGTGATGGGCGCGGTGTCCGGCGATGGCATGATGGACAGCACCAACCCTTACTATCACACCGGCTACATGATCGTGACGCGCACCGCGGACCATATCACTGCCCGATCGGTTGGTGACCCGGCGCTGGCTAGCAAGAAGTTCGGCGTGATTGCTGCGACGCCGCCCACCGACTTGCTGGTGCGGCATCACTTGATGGATCAGGTTCGGCCATACTCCCTGCGCGTTGATACGCGCATCAGCAATCCGCCGCGCGCCATGCTGCAAGACCTGACCGACGGCGTCATCGATGTGGCGCTCATTTGGGGTCCCCCGGCGGGGTATGCGATCAAGCACGATGCGCTGCCGCTGACGGCAGCGTTCATCGAGCCGGAACCGGATGCGCCGCGACTCGACTACCGCATCGCCATGGGGGTGCGCGCTGGAGAGCCGGAGTGGCGGCGACGCATCAACTTGGCCATCAGCAAGCATCAGGCCGAGATCGCCGTGATAATCGCGGATTACGGCGTTCCGCTGGTGCCGGACCAGGGCCGCCCGTTGGCTGCTGCGAAGGAGTAGCACCGGTGAGCCTGCGGGCGTGAGGCGGATTCTGCTGGCGCTGCTGCTGGCGTCCGGGCCGTGCCGGGCCGATCCGACGGTGCCGGTCCCGGAGGGGTATCGGCAGGATGATTACCGTGCTCCGGTTCCAGATTCGGTGCCGGGCGCTGTGGTGCTGCACCTCGCGGCGATGCGGCAGATCGTCGCCGATGGTACTGCAGTACTGATCGACGTGCTGCCCGCCCCGCGCCGCCCGGAGTCGATGCGCCCCGGCCGTCCATGGCTGCCTCTGCCGCACCAGACCCTTCCTGGCGCCATGTGGTGGCCGGAGGTTGGCCGCGGCGAATTGCCCCCGGTGTTCGAGGCCCATTTCGAGCAGCGGCTTCGGGAGGTGACGGTGGGGGATGCGAACCGCCTCATCGTGTTTTTTTGCCTGAATGACTGCTGGATGAGTTGGAACGCGGCCCGCCGTGCTGCATCGCTGGGCGTGCGTGCCGGCTGGTTCCCGGAGGGCGTGGATGGATGGGTTGCGGCCGGACAGCCTACGGCGGTCGCGAACCCTATGCCGCCTGAACAATAAGTCGGCGGCAGTTTCTGCCTCTGCATCGCCTGCACCAGATAGTCCCGGTCAGCTCCCCAGCTTGCCCTGCAACGCCTGGGCCAGGGTGCCGAGCTTCGCCTCCAGCTGCACCGGCGCCTCGCAAGCGTAGCGGATCGTCCGCTCGATCTCCTGGAACTCGCGGATCAGCAGCGCCCGGCGGCTGACGACCTCCTCGCGTTGTGCCGCCGGGGCGTCGGCTGGCAGGGCACGCAGCTCGGCGGTGATGCGGGACGTCGTCTCCGCCAACAGACGTTGGCGGTGAGCGATGGCGTGCAGGCGGTCGATGATCTCGGTCCGTTGGGTGTTGGTGTCCTCGACCAGCCCGGCGAACACCTCGGCCAGCACGGCCGGACGGTCCGGCGCGGGCACGGTGTCGGCGAACGCGGAAAGCTGGTCCGCGCCCGCCTGGGCCGGCACCCCGCGCGGCGCGACGCTGGCCACTATGGCGGCCACCCGCGGGTCGGCGTGCCAATCACCGGGCGCGGCCGGCCCGCCCCAATACGCGCCGGCGGCCAACTCGGGCACTAGGCGCTGCACGCAGGGCCAATCCGGGTCCAGCGGCGGCCCGGCGGCGCCCAGCATCACCGCCGCCGCAACCATCCAGGCCGCACGCAGACGGCTCACTCCGCTGCGGCCCGCCGCGCCAGCAGGCCTCGGCCGGGATCGTAGCCCACGGCCGCCAATGCCATGAACACTGCGCTGCACCCGATGACGACGGCGGCTGCGATCCAGTCCACCTGGCCATACAGCGCGAAACGGATCAGTTCCGTGGCGGACGTGAAGGGGTTCAACTGGCACACCCACCACAGCACGAGGCTGCTCTCCTTCACCCGCCACAGCGGGTACAGGGCGGACGACGCGAAGAACATCGGGAAGATGACGAAGTTCATCACCCCGGCGAAGTTCTCCAACTGCCGGATGAACGACGACAGCACCAGCCCCAGCGCCCCCAGCATCAGCCCGGACAGCACCAGCGCGGGCAGGACGGCGAAGTAGCCGACTGCCGGCGGCTCGATCTCCCAGAACCAGGCTATGCCCAGGAAGAGATACGACTGCACCACCGCGACTGCGACACCGGCCAGCAGCTTGCACAGCAGCAGGAACCAGCGCGGGAAGGGGCTGACCATCAGGGTCTTCATGCTGCCCATCTCCCGGTCATAGACCATGGACAGGCTGCTCTGCATCCCGTTGAACAGCTCGATCATCGCGATCAAACCCGGGGCGATATAGACCTCGTAGGGGATGTAGGTCTCGTACGGCGGGATGATCGACACGCCCAGCACGAAGCGGAACCCGGCTGCGAAGATCGCCAGCCACACCAGCGGGCGCACCAGGGCGGAGATGAAGCGTCCACGTTGATGCACCCAACGCAGCCCCTCGCGCCGGATGATGCCGCCCATGCAGCGCGCGTAGGCCGCCGCGGTCAGGCCCGGCCCGGCCGGCAGGGCGATGGCCGGGCTTGCGGTGCGGATGGCGCCGAGCGGCTGCGCGTCCTGCAATGATGGCACGGTCATGCTGCAACCTTGGTCAGTGTCTCGAAGGCCTGTTTCAAGCTGCCGCCCTCGGCAACCATGCCTGCCGCCGGGCCGTCGGCCAGGATGCGGCCACGATGCAGCACGATAACCTTGGCATCTCCGCCAGCCTCGTCGATCAGGTGCGTCGCCCACAAGACCGCCATCCGCCGCTCCCGGCACAGCGTTCGCACGTGGTCCAGCAGGAAGGCGCGGCTTTCCATGTCCAGCCCGGCGGTCGGCTCGTCCAGCAGCAGCAGCGCCGGCTCGTGCAGCAGGGCGCGGGCCAGCTCCACCCGGCGCCGCTGGCCACCCGACAGCAGGCGCACCCGGTCCCCCGCACGTTCCAGCAGGCCCACGCGCGCCAGCTCGTCCCGTATGCGCGGCGCCCCCACCGAACCGGCAATGCCATGCAGCGCCGCGTGGTAGGCCAGGTTCTGCCGCACCGTCAGGTCCAGGTCGAGCGTCGGCTGCTGGAACACCACGCCCATGCGCGCCAGCGCCGCCGAGGCGTCCGCCCGGAACGGCTGGCCGAACACGGCGATGCTGCCCTGGTGCGCGTGGTACAGCCGGGTGATCAGCGCGAACAGCGTTGTCTTTCCCGCGCCGTTCTGGCCCAGCAAGACTGTGAAATCGCCGGGCTGCAAGCTGAAGCTGATCCCGTCCAGCACCGTCCGGGCGCCGAAGCGGTGCGTGAGGCCGCGAACGTCCAGGGCGGGGAAGGGCATCATGGCGCCACCACGACCCCCCAGGGCAACTGCCCCACGGGCACCGACTTCGTGACGCGCAGCGCCGCCACGTCGATCACGGACAGGTCGTTGCTGACCCCGTTCGTGGTGAAAAGCCGCTTGCCGTCCAGCGAGAACGCCAGGTTCCAGACCCGCTGCCCCACCAGCAGGTACTTGCGGACCTCGTAGGTCTTGGCGTCCACGACGGCGACCCGGTTGGCCGGGCCGAGCGCCACGAAGGCGGTGGACGCATCAGGCGTGAACACCACGCCGACCGGCTGCACGCTCTCGGCGGGCACGCCGGGGATGGCGAAGCTGATGGTGTGCAGCACCTTGTGCGCCGCCGCGTCGATCACCGCGACGGTGCCGCCGACCTCCGAGCTGACCCACACCTGCGACCCGTCCGCGGTGAACCGGGCGACGCGGGGGCGGCTGCCGACCAGCACGTTGGCGATGGGCTGCTGCGTCGTGGTGTCGATGAAGTGCGCCATGCTCGTCGTCTCCGACGTGTTCACCAAAACCTTGCCGTCGGGGCTGACGCCCATGCCTTCCGGCTCGACGCCGACTGGGATCTCGGTGACGATCCGCCCGGCTGGGATGTCCAGGATCGACACCATGTTGTCGTTCTCGTTGGCGATGTACAGCGTCTTGCCGTCGGGGCTGAGCGCGAACAGCTCCGGATCGGGTCCGCTGGGCAGCACGCGGCTGACGGCCAGGGTCGCGAGGTCCAGCACCTCCACGTGGTCGCTGTCGCTGGTGCAGATATACAGGCTGCGGCCGTCCTTGCTGGCGACGATGCCGCGCGGGCGGTCGCCGACCGGCACCGTCGCGACCACGGCGAGGGTGGCGCCGTCGAGGACGGTGATGGTGTTGTCCTTTTCGTTTGACACGAACAGCCGGTCCGCCCGGGCCACCGGGGCGCCGAGCAGCAGCAGCGCGAGGGCCGCGGTCAGGGTTTGCATTGGGTCTCCGGCTGGTCGATGCCCAGGGTGTCGAGTTCCGAGAACTGGTGCAGGTAGCCCGGCTGCGGGCTGACCGACACCAGGCTGCGCGTGTCGGCCAGCAGCACCGGCTGGCGCAACTGCCCGTCCCAGGGGCGGAAGGTCAGCCGGGAGCCCTTGAACGCCGCCAACTCGAACTTCGGGCTGTGCAGGTAGGCGCCGATAGCGGCCGGGTCCGCGCTGCCGCCTCGAAGCGCAGCCTCCCCGGCGGCACGCACGGCCATCCAGGCGCCGAAGTCCCGCACCGTCATCGCCCGGCCCGCCTGCTTCTGGAACCGCGCCTGCAACTGCGTGGCGCCCCACTGCTCGAAGGCGTGCGCCCAGGCGGTCGGCTGTAGGCCCTGGGTGCCGGCGATGGGCCGCGGATCGGTGGTGCGGTAGGCCAGGTCGTCGCCGAACTCCGCCGTGGTGTCGGCCACCACTAGCACGTCGTAGGACAGCCCCTGCGTGAAGCGCGCGACCTCGGCGCCGATGCTGACGTGCCCGGTGTCGGTGCGCTGCGCGCCGGGCTGGAAGGTCCAGGGCTTGTCGGCGACGATGCGGAGCTGAAACTTGCGGGCGGAGCGGCGCAGCGCGTCGGCATACGCCTTGTCGTCGTCCGTGCGGCCCTGCACCAGCAGCAGGTTGCGCCACCCCTTGACGGCCAGGTACTGCATCAGCGCGTCCGCCAGCATGGCCCGGCTGGGCAGCAGGTGCAGTACGCCCGCCCGGCACCCGGCGCCGCGCAGGCTGTCGTCCTCGCTGGTTGCGTCCAGCAGCACCGCGCCCTTCGCCTCTGGCAGGTCCGCGACTTGCAGCAGCAGCGGGGCGGGCAGGTCGGCGACGATCACCCGCTCGCCCTCCGCCAGCAGCGCCTGCGCCGCCGAGATGACGGCGGCGGCGTCGGGCTGGATGGACTCGTGCAGGGCATAGGTCTGGCCCAGGAACCGACCGGTCGTTTGGTCGTCCGCCAGCGCCAGCCGTGCGCCCTGCACGCCCTCGTCGGCCGGCGGCGGGTCCAGGGTGACGAGCGGCGACACGCGCTTCGGCGCCAGGGCCAGGTAGGCGATGCCCACGGCCACCGGGTCCGCCGCACGCGCCGGCAGCGTGAGCACCAGCGCCGCAAGAATCAGGGCCGGACCAGGCAGGGCTGGCATCGCTTCCTCCGTGATCGCTGCGTTGCAGGGCAGCGCTTTCACGGGAGAATGGACCCTTGGCCCGGTATTGTCAGCCCCTCCGCGCAGGACAACCAAGAACGGCCCTCCCTCCCGCTTCCTCCGGGAGAGGGAGCAGGCAGTGTGCATACGTCCAGTCCGCGGTGCCGCGATTGACAACCGGGCTGCCTTCCCCAAGCAGTAAGGCCAACGACGCCCGGGGAGGGACCGATGCACACCACACGCCGAACAGCCCTGCTTCTGCCGGTCGCCGCCGCGCTTGGCGCCCGCCGGGCCGCGGCGGCGCCCGGCATCCGCGTCGGCACGCTGCGCTTCGGGTCCGTCGCATGGGAGCTGGACGTGATGCGCGCACACGGCCTGGACAGCGCCGTGGGGGTGGAGGCGGTCGAGTTCGCGTCCTCGCAGGCGCCGCAGGTGGCGTTGCAGGCGGGACGGGTGGATGCGATCGTGCAGGACTGGCTGTGGGTGTCGCGGCAGCGGGCGTCGGGCGCGGACTGGACCTTGTCGCCGACCTCGGGCGCCTTGGGGGCGGTGATGGCGCCGCCGGGGTCGCCGGTGCAGGCGGTGGCGGACCTGGCCGGACGGCGGCTGGGCATTGCGGGCAGTCCGCTGGATAAAAGCTGGCTGATCCTGCGGGCCTACGCGCAACACACCGCCGGGCTGGACCTGGACGCCGCGGCCACCAAGACCTTCGGCCCGCCGCCCCTGCTGGCCGAGCAGGCGGCGGCGGGGCGCTTGGACGCGGTGCTGACCTACTGGCCCTTCGCCGCACGGGCGGAGGCGGCGGGGCAGCGCCGGGTCCTGGCGATGGAGGAGGCGGTGGGCGCGCTGGGCATCCCGCCGGGCGTGCCGTTCGTGGGCTGGGTGTTCTCCGACGCCTTCGCGGCGCGCAACGCCTCGGCGGTGCAGGGCTTCGTCGAGGCGTCGGCCAAGGCGCGGGCCATCCTGGTCGAGTCCGACGCCGAGTGGGACCGGATCGCGCCGCTGACGGGATCGTCGGGGCCGGAGGAACTGGCGCGCCTGCGGGACTGGTACCGCCGCGGCGCCCCGGCGGCCTGGGACCTGGCGGCGGTCCCGCGGCTCTATGACCTGCTGGCGGAGATCGGCGGACCCGACCTGGTCGGCCCGGCGGCGCACCTGGAGCCGGGGACCCTTTGGAGCTTGGCCTAAGCGCTTGGCGGTGGCGGCGTTTGGCGTGGCTGGGCCGCCTCGGTCCCGTGCTCGGGCTGCTCCTGGCCTGGGAGGCTGCGGCGCGGCTGATCGGCAGCCGGCTGTTCCCGCCTTTCAGCACCGTGCTGGCCGCCCTGGCGCACGAGGCCGCCTCCGGCGCGCTGGCCCGCAACCTGGGAATCACCCTGTGGCGGGTGGCTTGCGCCTTCGTGCTGGCGATGGTGCTGGGCAGCCTGCTCGGCCTCGTCATGGGGCGGTGGCGCGTGCTGGACCAGACGCTGGACAGCCTGCTGATCGCATTGCTCAACCTGCCTGCGGTGGTCAGCATCGTGCTGATCTACGTCTGGTTCGGCCTGAGCGAGTGGACCGCCATCGCCGCCGTCGCGCTCAACAAGCTGCCGAGCACGGCGGTGACGGTGCGGGAGGGCGCGCGGGCGCTGGACCAGGGCTTGATCGACATGGGCCGCAGCTTCCGCATGGCGCGCGGCACGGTGCTGCGGCATGTCGTGCTGCCGCAGCTTTACCCCTACTTGTTCGCATCGGCCCGGTCCGGCCTGGCGCTGATCTGGAAGATCGTGCTGGTGGCGGAGCTGCTGGGCCGCAGTGACGGCGTCGGCTTCCAAATCCAGGTGTACTTCCAGCTATTCGACGTGACCGGCATCCTGGCCTACACGCTGGCCTTCATCGCCGTGGTGCAGGTGATCGAGTGGGGCGCCCTGCAACCGCTGGAGCGCCGGGCCAACCGGTGGCGGTGATCCTCGACGTGGACATCGCCCGCCGCACGGTGCCGGCGCGCGGCGGGGCGCGGACCGTCATCCAGGGCCTGCGGTTCAGCCTGGGGCAGGACGAGATCGTGGCGCTCGTCGGCCCCTCCGGCTGCGGCAAGACGACGCTGCTGCGGCTGGTCGGCGGGCTGGACCGGTCGTTCGACGGGCGGATCGCCTGGGCAGGCGGTGCCGCGCCGCGCATCGGCACCGTGTTCCAGGAGCCGCGCCTGCTGCCCTGGCGCACGGTCCGGCAGAACATCGCCCTCGTGCAGCCGCCCGACCCGGCCGCCGCCGAGGCGCTGCTGGCGTCGCTGGGCCTGGCCGACTACGCGGACCTGTATCCGCCGGCGCTGTCCCTGGGCATGGCCCGCCGCGCCGCCATCGCCCGCGCCTTTGCCATCCAGCCCGCGGTGCTGCTGCTGGACGAGCCATTCGTCTCGCTCGACCCCGCCATGGCCGAGCAGGGCAGGGAGGTGCTGGCCGAAGCCTGGCGCACCCGGCGCTGCGCGGCGCTGCTGGTGACGCACGACCTGGCCGAGGCGGCGTCGCTGGCCGACCGCATCCTGCTGCTATCCGCCGGGCCGGCCCGCGTCGTGCGGGAGATGGTGGTGCCGGAGGCCAGCCGGCGGCGCGGGATTGCCGAGGGCGCCCGCACCGCCGCCATGCTCACTGCTTGAGGGTTTCGAGGTAGGCGATCACGTTCGCCCGGTCCTCGTCCTTCTTCAGCCCGACGAAAATCATCCGCGTGCCCGGCACCACGCCGCGGGGATCGACCAGGTAGTGGTCCAGCGTCGCCGGGTCCCAGGTGACGTTGTACGCCTTCATCGGCTCGGAGTAGTTGAAGCTCTCGATGCTGTGCGACGGGCGGCCGACGACGCCGGCGAGGCTGGGGCCGATCTTGTTCTCCCCGGCCTTCACCGAGTGGCAGACCGCACACTTGTTGAACACGGTCTTGCCCAGCGCAGGGTCGCCGGCCGCGGCGGCGTCCTCAGCATAGGCAGGGCTGGTGGCCAGGACGGCCATGGCCGCGAGTGCTGCAAAATATCGCATCGTCTGCTCCCAAGTGCCGCGCATTCCCGCACGTGCTGTGCCGATTATGGGACCTGACAAGGGTTTGTCGAGGCACGGCAGCGGACCCTGGCACTGTCTTGCCCCAGGGCCTTTCCCATCCTGCCCCTGGCCCGTAGCATGGCCGGCAAGAACCAAGGGAGGACTGCGATGCTGGTGGTGTCCGTGTGTATCCGGGTGGCGATGGCGCCCACTTCGACCACGCCTACTACATGGCGACCCATATGCCGCTGGTGCGCCGGCTGTGGAACCCGATGGGGCTGCAGTCCGACCAGGTGATGACGGGCCTGCCGGGACCGGACGGCGCGCCGCCGGCCTACATGGTCACGACGCTGCTGACCTTCGATTCCATGGACAGCTTCAAGTCGGCGGCGGCCCAGCACGGCCAGGAAATCTTCGCCGACATCCCGAAGTTCACCGCCGCCACCCCGGCCCTGCAATTCAACGAGCCCGTGGCCTGACCGGAATGGCCATGGAGATGCGCAGCCAGCACGCCTGCTTCGGCGGCACGATGGGCTTCTACAGCCACGCCTCCGACGCGACGGGGACGGAAATGCGCTTCGGCGTGTTCCAGCCGCCCCAGGCGCAGCATGGGCCATGCCCGGCGCTGTACTACCTGGCCGGCCTGACCTGCACCGAGGAGACCTTCGCCATCAAGGCCGGCGCGCAGCGGCTGGCGGCGGAGCATGGGCTGGTGCTGGTCATGCCAGACACCAGCCCGCGCGGCCTGGACTTGCCGGGGGAGGCGGAGAGCTGGGATTTCGGCCTGGCCGCCGGGTTCTACCTGGACGCGACACAGGCGCCTTGGGCCGGGCACTACCGCATGGCGCAGTATGTGACGCAGGAGTTGCCGGCGCTGGTCGAAGCGCAGTTCCCGGTGCGGACAGACCGGCGCGGGGTGTTTGGCCACTCGATGGGCGGGCATGGCGCGCTGGTGACGGCGCTGCGCGACCCCGCACGCTGGCACTCGGTGTCCGCCTTCGCGCCGATCTGCAACCCGGCCGCGGTGCCGTGGGGGGAGAAGGCGTTCACCGGCTACCTCGGCCCGGACCGGGCGGCGTGGGGCGACTGGGACGCCAGCCTGCTGATGCGGACGCGACCCTATCCCGGGCCGATCCTGGTGGATCAGGGGCGGGACGACCAGTTCCTGGCCAAGCAACTGCATCCGGAGGCGCTGGAGGCCGCGGCGGAGGCGTCCGGTCAGCTACTCACGGTACGGCGGCAGCCCGGCGACCACAGCTACTGGTTCATCCAGACCTTCATGGCCGACCACATCGCCCACCACGCCAAGCAACTACTGGGATGAGGGCAGCTACTGGGATGAGGGCAACTGCTGGAATGAGGCACATGCGACCCCTGATCCTGCTGGCGCTCTGCATCGCGGCGCCGGCCCTCGCCGCGGACCGCATGACGTTCTGGAACCTGACCAGCGCCACCGTCACCCGCCTGACGATGGCACCGGCCGGCACCGGCACGTTCGGCCCCGACCAGTGCGCCAACGACCGCGACGGCAGCGTGGACCATGACGAGCGCCTGCGCCTGACCGGCATCGAGCCCGGCCGCTACGACGTGCAGCTCGCCACCAAGCCAACCCCCACCAAGCCCGGCATCACCTGCACCATCCGCAACGTGGAGGTGAAGGGCGGCGGCAAGTATGCGTTCTCACTGGCGGACGGCGACTTGACGGACTGCAAGTAAGCCACTTGGATGCCCCTGTAACGACACAAGGGAGAAACAAGATGGCTGTCCTGATCCATCCATCCGTGGACAACGGCGTTGCCCCGGCCAAGCCGGACTTCGCGGGCGGCACCCTGACCTGCCACTGCGCGACGGACCCCGTGACCGTCAAGGTCGATGCACAGACCGCCTACAACCATGCCTGCGGCTGCTCCAAGTGCTGGAAGCCGGAAGGCGCGCTGTTCTCCGTCATCGCCGTGGTGGCGCGCGACAAGGTGCATGTGACCGCCAACGAGCAGAAGCTGCACGTCGTGGACGAGGCTGCCGCCATCCAGCGCCATGCCTGCTCCGGCTGCGGCGTGCATATGTTCGGGCGGATCGAGAACAAGGACCATCCGTTCTATGGCCTGGACTTCATCCACACCGAGCTGTCGAAGGAGCCGGGCTGGGCGGCGCCGGGCTTCGCGGCCTTCGTGTCGTCGATCATCGAGCAGGGTGCGCGGCCGGATGGCATGGACGCGGTGCGGGCGCGGCTGCATGAGCTGAAGCTGGAGCCGTACGACTGCCTGTCCCCGCCGCTGATGGACGCCATCGCCACCCATGTCGCCAAAAGCCGGGGCATGCTGGCGGCCTGATCCCCGGCCGTTTTGCCTCTGGCGTCCGCCGCCATTCCGCGTAACTCTGGGATCGGCGCACATCAGAGGCGCGGGATGGAGACGGACATGCTTTACCTGCCGAGACGAACCTTGTTGGCTGCGGTGGCCATGGGCGTTGCCGTGCGCCCTGCCCTGGCGCACGGGCCGACCCGGCAGAAGGTGACGCAGACCGTCGATATCGCCCGCACGCCGGACCAGGTCTGGGCCATTGTCGGCGACTTCGACAGCATCGCGAAATGGCATCCCATGATCGCCAGCAGCCCGGCGGACAAGGGCAACGAGATCGGCTCGAAGCGCACCATCACGTTGAGGCAGGAAGGCGATCCGCACTTCGATGAGGAGCTGGTCAAGTACGACGCCGCCGGGCACAGCTACCAGTACCGGATCGAGAAGGTCGATCCCAAGGTGCTGCCGGTGAACAACTATACCGCCTGGTTCGAGGTGCAGGACGGCCCGGCGGGCGGCACGACCATCGAGTGGCGGGCGGCGTTCTACCGCGGCTATCCGCTGAACGACCCGCCGCCGGAGCTGAACGACGCGGCGTCCTCGAAGGCGGTGACGGGCGTGCTCCGCGCCGGGCTGGACAACATCAAGGTCATCGCCGAGCGCACCGGGTGAGGCGCGCGCTGCTCGCCTGCGCGCTGCTGGCTGCGCCGCTGGGTGCCCCGGTGGATGCATGGGCCGGGCAGGCATACGTGACCAACCAGGGCGATGACTCCGTGTCGGTCGTGGACACGGCGACGGGCGCCGTCACGCAGACCGTGCAGGTCGGGTCCAAGCCGGCCGGTGTGGCGGTGGGGCCGGGCGGGCGCGTCTATGTCACCAATCCCGAGGGCCGCAGCATCACCGTGCTGGACTGCCGGGATGGCCGGCTGTTTGCAGTGGCGGAGGTGCCGGCCGGCGCGGGGCCGCTGGGGGTGGCGGCCAGCCCGCGGGACGGGCGGGTGTTCGTGGCGGACTGGTACGGCGATACCGTGGCCGTGCTGGACCCGGGCAGCCTGGCCATCACCGGCACGGTCAAGGTCGGCCAATCGCCCTCCGGCCTCGCCGTCAGCCCGGACGGCGCCCGGCTGTATGTGGCCAACCGGGAGAGCGACACCCTGTCGGTCATCGACCTCGCGACGCTGGGCACGGTGGCGACGGTTCCGGTCGGCCATGCGCCGTTCGGCGTCACGCTGCAGGGTGGCCGGGTGTTCGTGGCCAACGTGCAGTCCGGCGACGTGTCGGTGCTGGACGCGGCGACGCTGACGGAGACGCGGCGGGTCAAGGTCGGGGAGTTCCCCTACGCCGTGGCCGTCACCCCGGACGGGTCGCGCATGTTCGTCACCAACCAGCACAGTGGCACCCTGTCGGTATTCGACGGCGCCTTCACGCCGCTGCCGGACATCGACGTGGGGGACTATCCCGAGGGCATCGCCATGTCGGCGGACGGCGCCCGGGCCTGGGTCGCGGTGTGGATGGACAACAGGCTGGCCGAGATCGACGTGGCCGCTGGCAAGGTGGTGCGGCGGATCAAGGTGGGGGAAAGCCCGCGGGCGTTCGGGACCTTCCTGGCGCCGCCGACGGAGTAGGGGACCTGCAATGAAGCGTTTGATCATGGCCGCCCTGCTCACGGCGTCCCCGGCGTTCGCAGAGGCGCCGCCGACGCTCGCGGCCTTCGACTTCACGCTGAACAACACCTCGCCCGCGCCCTCCACGCCGGAGGAACTGGCGCGGCTGCATCGGCTCGACGGGCAGTTGCAGGAGGCGTTGCGCAGCCGCTTCACCCTGGTGGACCTGGCGCCGGTGCAGGGCAAGCTGGAGCGGATCGACTCCATCCGAGGCTGCAACGGGTGCGAGGTGGACATGGCGCGGACGCTGGGGGCGCAGCAGGTGGCGTATGGTTGGGTGCAAAAGGTCAGCAACCTGATCCTGAACGTAAACCTGGTGATCGAGGACGCCGCGACCGGCAAGGTGCTGCACGCCGACAGCACGGACATCCGCGGCAACACGGACGAGTCCTGGACGCGCGGCCTGCGCTACCTGCTCAACGAACGCATTTTCCGCGAAGATTAACAGCATAAATGCTGTTCTCAAGTGCGGCTTGGGCATTGCGCGTGGCCGGCTGCGCGTTGTGGGGGTGGAGCGGTCAGTATGGCTTGGCCATGATCGGTGCCCAACGGCCCAGTCTTCCTACGCTATTTGCGTCTTGCACCTAATATCAACCGTGCCTGATTTCGGCAGAAAGGAAGCCGCATCTTCCAGGAGAAATCAAATTAGGCTCAGGTCTAGTTCCAGGCCCAGTCAACACCTCTATTCCGAAATGCCCAGCCCTCACTTCGTCGTCAACGTCAGGCATGGCGTCAGCTTGCAGTTCTCTGCCTCAAGCAGATCAATCACATTAAGCATCCACCCTGGACATCAGCCGCGCCGCAACGCTTGAGAGCAACAAGTCGGCCGGAGACGGGGACCCTCGTCACGGCCCCCGGGGTTCACCAATTCCGTGAGATTCCTCAGGAGCATTGGTGATCGGTCCATGATACGTCGAGCAGGCAGCAAGCAAGCTGCACAGCATGATGGCAACCCAGCCAAGTCTCGAAAAGTCCTGCATATATTCCATCCTCGCCAACGGGAAAGTCCAGGGATGCAATCGCAACTGCCTCGGTGACCGCGCAATTATGGGGAGCGATCGGGAGTCAAGGTGTTGGCATCGAGATCGTTGCATGAAGCCTGGTCTTGCGACGTTGCACACCTTCAATCCAACGGTTTTGAAATTCGCATCGCCACCCGCCGGACCCAGCGCCGCACAGGGCGCCCACGTCGCCGCCTGGTCGCTCGAGCGGCAGGCAGATAAAAGCGCTCACACCCGAAACAAAGAGGGCGCCTCTAATGCCAAGGCGCCTACCCCCTGCAGAAAAAGGCCGGGGTGCTGGAACCTTGCGGCGTTCTCCTCGACCGATGCAGGACCATGTCGCAATGGCAACAGCGACTCCCTGCTGCGCAGCCAGGCCCCTTTTACCCAGGCCCTCTTCCGGAAAGGGAAGACGGCTCAACCACCATCTCTCGCGCAGTATATGAGATCCAAATACGGTGTTTCAGGAAGAAGTCCAGGCCCAGCAGCATTTCCGCCGGCTCAACCTGCAGTGCCGTCGCCGCAACCGGCGAGTTCAACGACACGTCTCCGCCCACCCGCATCTCCCGCAGCCGCACCGGCCGCAACTGCATCCGCTGGCCGTCGATGCCGCGGGCGGTGCTGGCCGCAACCGGGCCGTCCAAACCCAGGCGCCGTGCGGCGCTGTCGGCGATCAGCGTCGCGCGTGTGCCGGTGTCGAGAATGGCCAGCAAGGACATCCCGTTGACCTGCACCGAAACCAGCGCGCCCCCATCCGCCATGACCTGCAACGCCACCGCCGGCCCCGGCGGCGCACACCCCGTCGGTGCGAGCAGCGTCAGGCGACCAGCCCGCAGGTCCAGGTCCACATCATAGGCCGCCAGCAACGGCGCACCCAGTAGCCCGGCCAACGGCGGGTCTGTCGATGGCACGCCGGGCAGCGCCACGACCGGGATGCTGCCGCCGGGCAGCGGCACCCCACCGATCGTCAAGTCACGCAGCAGGACATTCGGCACATCGCGCACGCCGCCCGTGCCCAGCAGCCGCGTGGTCTGCCCCGGAACAGCCCGCAACCCAAGCCGGGCCGCCGCCTCCGGCAACAGCAGCATCCCCTGCGCGCCGGTGTCCAGCAGCAGCGTCACCGCCTGGCCGCCGACCTCCGCCCGCACCAGCGCGAAGCCGTCCTGCAACCGCACCGCCACCTCGGCCCGCACCTCCGGCCGGCACGCCGCGCACCCTGGCGCCGCCGACAGCAGCGCCAGCAGCAGGGCGAGCCGGATCAGAGCATCCGTTGCAGGATGATCTTCTGCACGTCCGAGGTGCCCTCATAAATTTGGCAGACCCGCACGTCGCGGTAGATGCGCTCCACCGGGTAGTCGGACAGGTAGCCATAGCCACCCAGCGTCTGGATCGCCGCGGTGCAGATGCTCTCCGCTGCCTCGGACGCGAACAGCTTGGCCATCGCCGCCGCCTCCAGCGCCGGCTCCCCGGCGTCCTTCAGGCGCGCGGCGCGCAGGGTCAGCTCCCGGGCTGCGGCCAGCTTGGTCTTGGCCTCCACCAGGCGGAACCCCACGGCCTGGTGCTCGATGATCGGGCGGCCGAACTGCTTGCGCTCCTTGGCGTAGCCGATGGCGTATTCCAGCGCCGCCCGCGCCATGCCCACGCTCTGCGCCGCGATGCCGATGCGCCCGCTCTCCAGCGTGCTCAGCGCAATCTTGAGGCCGTCGCCCTCGGCGCCGATGCGCTGGTCGTCCGGCACGTGCATGTCGTCGAACGCCAAGGCGCAACTGTCGGACGCCTTCTGCCCGAGCTTGTGCTCCACCCGCGCCACCGAGAACCCCGGCGTGTCGTTGGCGACCACGAATGCCGAGATGCCCTTCTTGCCCGCCGCCGGGTCGGTGATGGCGAACAGCACGGTGATCTTGCCGACCGAGGCGTTGGAGATGAACTGCTTGGACCCGTTGATGGTGTAGCCGCTGTTGGTCCGCTCCGCCCGGGTGCGGATGCCGGCCGCGTCGGACCCGGCGCCGCTCTCGGTCAATGCAAAGCTCGCCACCACCTGGCCGCTCGCCATCGGGCGCAGCCAGCGCTCCTTCTGCTCGGGCGTGCCGAACTTCTCCAGGATTTCGCAGGTCGGCGCGTTGTGGACGCTGACCAGGGTGGACACCGCGCCGTCGCCGGCGGCGATCTCCTCGATCACCTGGGCATAGGTCTCATAGGGGATTTCGCTGCCGCCCCAGTCGCTGCTGTTGGTGGCCCCCAGGAAACCCATCTCGCCGAGTTCGCGGATGACCTCCGGCTCGATCCGCCCCGCCTTCTCCCGCGCGGCGGCAGTGGGCATCAGGCGTTCCTGCGCGAAGCGGCGCGCGGTCTCGACGATCAGGGCATTCGGGTCGGTGCTATCGAGCATGGAACGGTTCCTCCGGTTTCTTCTGCCGGATGTGGTGTAGAACCAGGCGAGGTCAAACGCTACTCGGCTGCGACCTGCAGGGCCGGCGCGTCGATGCCGGCCAGCAGCGCCGTCCGCCGGGCCTGCGCCGTTGCCAAGCTGGCCGCCTTTACCGGCCCGAACCCGCGGATGTGCAACGGGAGCGCCGCAAGCTCGGCCGCCGCCGCCAGGGTGTCCGGGCGCAGTTGCACCAGCGCGTGCCGGACATCATGCTCGTAGTCCAGGATCAACCCCCGCTCCAACCGCCGGTCATGCTGCCAACCGAAAGGGTCCAGCGGGGTGCCGCGCAGCGCCTTACCGTGGCGCAGCAGCCGGAACAGCGGCAGGGCGAGGCGCCCGGGGATGGCGACCTTGCGGCGGCGGCCGGTCGCCGGGTCCATGCGGCTGAACAGCGGCGGGGCCATGTGGAACACCGGGGCATTGCCATAGGTCGCGGCAGCATGCAGCCGGGCGACCTCGTATTCGTCCTTGTAGGCCAGGACGCGGTAGTATCCCTCCGCCACGGCACGGGCCAGCCCACCAGGAGTGCCGGCCACCGCCGACTCCCGCGCCTGCGCCGCCGCGACCAGGCTACGGTAGCGCGCGGCCAGCTTGGCGCTGCCATACTCGACCAGCTCGGCCGCCCGCCGCTCGATCAGGGCGTCCAGCGCAGCAGGCTGCGGCGCGAGGTCCGCCATGATCTCGTCCGCCAGGTCTGGCCTCGCCGCCAGGATGCGGCCCCACAGGAAGGCCCGGCGGTTCAGCGCAACGGCGGTGCCGTTCAGCTCCATCGCCCGCATCAGCGCCCCGCGCCCGACCGGCACCAGGCCCATCTGCCACGCCAGCCCCAGCAGCAGCGTGTTCATCGCCTGCGCATTGCCGAACAGCCGCTCGCTGAGTGCGCTGCCACGCAGGAAGCGCGACCGCTCCGCCGCCGTGCTGCGCGCGATGGCCCGGCGGTGCAGCCCGGCGTCGATCACCAGGTCGCGGTCCCGCACGAAGGCGGACCCCGGCTGCAAATCCAGGTTGCCGACCACCCCGGCCTCCCGCTTGCACCGCCCCAGCACGTCCGCCCCGACGCCCACCGCCATGTCGGCGGCCAGCAGCAGGTCCGCCTCACGCTGCGGGATGCGGACCACGTCCAAACCGGTCTCGGCGATCTGCACATGCGACACCACCGCGCCGTTCTTCTGCGCCAGGCCCGTGAAGTCCAAGGTGCTGACCTGCCGTCCCTCCAGGTGCGCCGCCATGGCCACCACCGCGCCGCAGGTCACGATGCCGCCGCCACCGATGCCGGCGAACAGGCCGCGCCACGGCTGCTCCGCCGATGGCAGCACCGGCTCGACCAGCCCGGCCGCCAGCTCCGCCTCCCTCGCCGCCCAGACCGCCGCATGGTCAACCGCAGCGACCGGCGCGTCCGACCTGGTCGTGACGAAGCTGGGGCAGAAGCCCTTGAGGCAGGACAGGTCGGTGTTGCAGCTTGTCGGGCTGATGCGGCGCTTGCGGCCGTGGTCGGTCTCGACGGGTTCGATGGCAATGCAGTTGCTCTGCGCCGTGCAGTCGCCGCAGTTCTCGCAGACGGCCTCGTTAATGACGACGCGGGTTTCGGCCGCGGCCAGCTTGCCCCGCTTGCGGCGGCGGCGCTTCTCGGTGGCGCAGACCTGGTCGTAGATGATGACGCTGACGCCGGGGTGCCCGCGCAGGCGGCGCTGCACCGCGTCCAGCTCGTCGCGGCCGTGGCGCAGGGTGCCCGGCGGCAGATCGGACGGCTTCGGCAGCCGGGCCGGGTCGTCAGCGACGACGGCGATCAGGCCCACGCCCTCGGCGTGCAACTGCCGGGCGATGGACAGCACGCCTGGCCCGCCCTCGGCCGGCTGCCCGCCGGTCATGGCGACGGCGTCGTTGTACAGCAGCTTGTAGGTCATCGTCGTGCCGGCTGCGACGGCCTGGCGGATGGCGAGCAGGCCGGAGTGGGTGTAGGTCCCATCCCCCATGTTGGCGAACATGTGCGGCAGGTCGGTGAAGCTCGACAAGCCGACCCAGGGAACGCCCTCGCCGCCCATCTGGCTGAACGTGCGCGTGCCGTCCGAGGTACTCAGCGCCATCGTGTGGCAGCCGATGCCGGCCATGGCGTGGCTGCCGTCCGGCAGGCGGGTGCTGGTGCTGTGCGGGCAGCCCGCGCAGAACGCCGGCGCGCGGGCCAGCAAGCCCGGCAGGCGGTCGGGTGCTGCGGGCGGCGTCTCGGCGGAGACCGGCATCCCGGCGCTGCCGAGGAAGCGCACCAGCGCCGCCATCGCCAGTTCCGGCGACAGCTCCAGCACGGCGGGCAGCAGCGCCGCGCCGTCCAGGTCCAGCTTGCCCTGGATGGGCGGGCGGTCCGGCAGGTTGTACAACGCGGCGCGAAGCTGATCCTCGACGTTGGCCCGCTTCTCCTCCACCACCAGCAACGCCCGCTTGCCGGCGGCGAACTCGCGCAGGCCGACCGGCTCGATGGGCCAGGACAGCGCGACCTTGTAAACAGCGATGTCCGGCGCGTCCGCCAGGCCCAGGCGGCGCAGGGCGTGCATCAGGTCGTGGTGGGCCTTGCCGACCGTGACGATGCCGATGGGGGCGTCCGCCGGGCCATGCACCCGCCGGTCGAGCCGGTTCGCCCGCGCCCAGGCCAGCGCCGCCGGCAGCCGCTCCTGCACCATGCGCCGCTCCAGTTCCGCGCGCTCGGCGGGCCACGGCAGGCCAGGGTCCAGGTTCAGGCCGTGCGGCGGCAGGGGGCGGTCGGGCCGGATGAACTGCCGTTCGCTCGGCACCGTCACGACGGCGTGCTGCTCGGCGTTCTCGGCGATGGTCTTCAGCGCCACCCACAGCCCGGCGTAACGCGACATCGCGATGCCAGCCAGACCCAGGTCGATGATGTCCTGCACGTCGGCCGGCTGCAGCACCGGGATGTTGACCGACTGGAAGATGCCGTCCGTCTGGTGCGGGAACACCGAGCTGTGCGCCGCATGGTCATCGCCCGACACCGCCAGCACGCCGCCCAGCGCCGAGGTGCCGATCATGTTGGCGCAGCGGAAGGCATCGCCGCTGCGATCCACCCCGGGTCCCTTGCCGTACCACATGCCGAACACGCCATCGACGCGCTTGCCGGGGAAGGTGTCGATCTGCTGCGTGCCCCACAGCATGGTGGCGGCCAGGTCCTCGTTCAGGCCCGGCTGGAACCGGATGTCGTGCGCGGTGAGCAGCTTCTCCCGCCGCCAAAGCTCCTGATCGACGCCGCCAAGCGGGGAGCCGCGATAGCCCGACACCAGCCCGCCGGTGCTCAGCCCGGCCGCGCGGTCCAGCCGGGATTGCTCCAGCAGCACACGCACCAGCGCCTGCACGCCGGACAGCAGCACCGGCCGGTCCAGGTCGGCGTACCGGCTGTCCAGGGTCGTCGTCGCTGCGAAGCCGATGTCCATGGCTGCCGTCCCTCATGGAAAGCGGAAGCATAGCGCCGGGACGGGTGGCAGGTGCTGCCATACTTGCGGTAGGCTGGACCAGGAATTGGCAGGATCTGCCAATGCTGCACTGCATCATGGGAGGATTGCCCAGCGACATGCGCCTGGACCGGATCGACTACGCCATCCTGGACCATCTGCAGCGCGACGCCCGCGCCACTAGCGGCGAACTGGCGGAGGCGGCGGGCCTGTCCGCCAGCCCCGCCCACCGCCGGCAGAAGCTGCTGGAGGATGCGGGCATCATTCGCCGCTACGTCGCCCTGCTGGACCAGGACCGGGTGGGCCTGCCGGTCAGCGTGTTCGTCTCGGTCCGCCTGCAGGCGCAGACCGACGAGCACCTGGCCGCCTTCGAAAAGGCCGTCGCCGAGCTGCCCGAGGTCATGGAGTGCTACGTCATGTCCGGCGCCAGCGACTACCTTCTGCGCGTGGTCGCACCGGACCTGGGCGCGTATGAGGAGTTCCTCCGCACCCGCCTGACCCGCATCCCCGGCGTGCGCGGCGTCGAGAGCGCGTTCGCGTTGAAGCGCGTGGTGTACCGCACCAACCTGCCGCTGCGCCGGAAGAAGTAGCGGTGCTGGCCGCCTTCCTGCTGGCGTTCCCGGCGCTGTTCAGCATCGTCAACCCGGTGGCCGGCGCGTTCATCTTCCGCGAGGCCACCGCCGACCGCACCCACACCGGCCGAGCCTTGCTGGCCCGGCGTGTCGGCACCTACTCGCTGCTGGTCATGCTGGTGGCGTTGTGGGCCGGCTCATATGTGCTGGCGCTGTTCGGCATCAGCCTCGCCGCGCTCCGCATCGCCGGCGGCATCGTCCTATCCCTGTTCGCCTGGGAACTGCTGGGCTCGCCCGAGCGGCGGGAGGGCCGCAAGCAGGAGCAGGCGGGCGACCCCGGCCCGGAGGACGATGTTGCGTTCTTCCCGCTGACGCTGCCGTTCACGACGGGGCCGGGCACCATCGCCGTGTCCGTCGCGCTGGGGGCCGGGCACCCGGCGATGGGGCAGGGCTGGGCGGCGTTCTATGGCGGGGTCAGCCTGGCCGCGGCGGCGATGGCGGGGGTGATCTGGCTGGCCTACGCCTACGCCGACCGTATGTCGGCGCTGCTGGGGCGAACCGGCAGCCGGACCCTGACCCGGATTTCGGCCTTCCTGCTGTTCTGCATCGGCGTGCAGGTGCTGATCACCGGGGTCGTCGGGGTGCTGGGTCCGCGGTTGAACGCCAAGTAGCCGGCGCAGGCGGCGAGCAAACCACGCAAGCAGGCCGCTCCGTCAATGCACGGTGTTCCCGAGCCGGTGTGCTGCGCGCTCCCGTACGGTCAGCCTGCCAAGCGGCCCGTCCGCTGGAGCTTGAGGGCAGGGTGGAAATACGACGCCGGGACGCCCGGGTTGGCGGCTCTACCGGGGACGGGCCAGCGCCAGCCCCACCCCGGCCCCCATCAGCATCCCGCCCGACAGCCGGTTCCGCAGCCGGCCGCGCCGGGCCAGCAACGGGCGCGCACGCCCGGCGGCAAAGGCCCAACCGCTGTCCACCCCCACGGCCATGGTCAGGAACACCACGGACAGCACGGCCACCTGCGGGGCCAAGGGACGCTCTGCGGTGACGAACTGCGGCAGGAACGCGCCGTAGAACAGCAGAGTCTTGGGGTTGGTCAACGACACGAGCAACGCCCGCAGCAGGATCAGCGCCGCTGACCGCGGCTGCGCCCGAACGCTGGTGAGGTCCGCAACCGGGGCACGCCACTGCCGCACCCCGGCGACGAGCAGGTAGATCACCCCCAGCCATCGCACCCAGCCGAACAGGCTGCCAGCCACGCCCAGCAGCCCCGCCATGCCCAAACCGGTCAACCCTAGTTGGACCACCATCGCCGCGCTGGTCCCGGCAACGGTGAGCAGGCCGTAGCGGGCGCCGTAGGCGACGCTGTTGGCAACGATCAGCGCCACGTTCGGCCCGGGGATCAGCAGCAGGACCAGGGTGGCCAGCATGAAGGCGGGCAGCAGGGCAGGGTCAAGCACCGTGCTGCGTCCTGCGATCGTCCATGTCTGGTCTCCGGTTGCCGGAACCAAGCCTGGCATGCCGGTTAGGAATTGTCATGGTTCTGTAGCCCGCGAACCCTGGCCGACCCGGGTAACCTGCTCTCCAAAAGCAAGGAGCAGCGCCGATGTCCGGAGCCACCCTATCGCAACCAGCCGGCCTGGCGCCGCGCCAAGGGCCCAACCTCGACGCCAAGCCGCATGCCTCGGTCGGCATCGTGTTTCTATGCCTGCTGGTGTTCGGGCTGGGCTACACCGTGAACGGCCTGATGCACGACATCAACGACGCCGGAGGGCCGACGCTGGCCATCGGCGCCTTCGTGCTGCTGGGCGTGGCGCTGCTGATCGCGCTGGGGTTCGAGTTCGTCAACGGCTTCCACGACACGGCCAACGCGGTGGCGACGGTCATCTACACCCACAGCCTGCCGGCGCAGGTGGCGGTGATCTGGTCGGGGTTCTTCAACTTCCTCGGCGTGCTGACCAGCTCGGGCGCGGTGGCGTTCACCATCGTCAGCCTGCTGCCGGTGGAGCTTATCCTCCAAGTGGGCAGTGGCGCCGGGTATGCGATGATCTTCGCGCTGCTGATCGCGGCGATCATCTGGAACCTCGGCACATGGGCGCTGGGGCTGCCGGCCAGCTCGTCGCACACCCTGATCGGCTCGATTATCGGGGTCGGGCTGGCGAACGAGCTGCTCAACCGCGGGTCCGGCGTGTCGGGCGTCGATTGGGGCCAGGTGTGGGGGGTGTTCAAGGCCCTGCTGGTCAGCCCCATCGTCGGCTTCCTCGGCGCGGGCGCGCTGCTGCTGGCGATGAAGGCGGTGATCAAGTCGAAGGCGCTGTACTCGGCGCCGGACGCGAACCGCCCGCCGCCGGTGTGGATCCGCGGCCTGCTGATCCTGACCTGCACCGGCGTGTCGTTCGCGCATGGGTCCAACGACGGGCAGAAGGGCATGGGGCTGATCATGCTGATCCTGATCGGCGTCGCGCCCACCGCCTATGCGCTGAACCGGGCGCTGCCGGACAGCGGCACCCCGGCGTTCATCGAGAACACCCAAAAGGCGGAGGCGGTGTTCAGCTCCCACGCCAACGGCATCGCCGTGCCGGCCGACCAGGCCCGCGGGATCGTCACCGCCGCCATACGGGACAAGAGCTTCGACAAGCCCGAGGTGTTCGGCGCCCTGACCAGCCTGGCGCACGACATGGGCCGCCAGGTGCAGGAGCACGGCTCCATCGCCCGCGTGCCGGCCGAGGTGGTGCAGAACGTCCGCAATGACATGTACCTGGCGTCGGAGTCGCTGCGGGTGATGGCCAAGCAGGGCATCAAGTTCGGCGATACCGAGGGCCCGGCGCTGGCCAACTGGAAGGGCGGGCTGGACAGCGGCACCAAGTTCATCCCGCTGTGGGTGAAGGTGGCGGTGGCGCTCGGCCTGGGCACGATGATCGGCTGGAAGCGTATCGTGGTGACGGTGGGCGAGCGTATCGGCAAGACGCATCTCACCTACGGGCAGGGCGCGGCGGCGGAGGTGGTGGCGATGCTGACCATCGGCGCAGCGGACGTGTATGGGCTGCCGGTGTCCACGACCCATGTGCTGTCCAGCGGCGTGGCGGGGACGATGGCTGCGAACGGGTCCGGCCTGCAGTGGAGCACGGTCTGGAGCATCGCTATGGCTTGGGTGCTGACCCTGCCAGCGGCGGCGTTGCTGGCGGGGGTGCTGTATATCGCGTTCCGCCAGGTGTTCTGACGGGCTGCGGCAGGGCGCTTCGGCGTCCTGCCGCAATCGCATACGGGTTTCCGGCCCTGGTGGACAAGCGCCCACCCCATGTGTATAGACTAGGCAGATGATACACATGGTTTATCATGCGGACGAACATCGACATCGATGACAACCTTCTCGTAGAGGCGATGGCCGCCACGGGGCTGACGACGAAGAAGGCAACCGTTGAGGAGGCTCTCCGCCGCCTTGTCCGCCAGCATCAGCAGAAAGCTGCCATCGCAGACATGTCCGGCCTTGGCTGGGAGGGCGACCTGGCTGCGATGCGAGAGGGGCGGGATACTGACGACTACCTGTGATCGTTGTTGATAGCTCGGTTTGGATTGCCAACCTGCGAAACTTGGACACAGCAGCGGTCCAAAGCCTCCGCGCCGTCATCGACGACGGCAAGGAACAGGTTCTCGTGGGAGACCTGATCCTGCTCGAAGTTCTGCAAGGGGCGCGCGACGAAGGCCACGCCGCCCGGATCGAGGGCAATCTCAGGCGATTTCAGGTTGTGCCGATGCTTGACGACAAGCTGGCCGTCCAGGCGGCACGCAATTACCGGATGCTGCGCGGCATCGGCATAACCATACGCAAGACGATCGATGTCGTCATCGGCACGTTTTGCATCGCAGACGGACATTCATTGCTGCATGACGACCGCGACTTTGATCCGATGGTGAGACACCTCGGTTTGCAGGTCGCCTAGGCGGTCGCCCATGCCGTAACGACCGTTCCTGCTCCCTCTCCCGGATGGAGAGGGAGCAGCGGGCAGGCAGCCTGCCTCACTCCGCCGGCTGCACCTCCATCTCCCCGACCATCGCCCGCCCGTCGTCGTCCATGACAAGCTGCCCCTCCCACTTCGCCACCACCGCCGTTGCCAGCGAGTTGCCGATCACGTTCGTCGCCGACCGGCCCATGTCCAGGAAGGTGTCGATCCCCAGGATCAGCAGCAGCCCCTCCTCCGGCAGGCTGAACTGCCCCAGCGTCGCCGCGATTACCACCAGCGACGCCCGCGGCACCCCGGCCACGCCCTTGCTGGTCAGCATCAGCGTCAGCAGCATCGCCACCTGCGTGCCCAGGCTCAACGGGATGTCATACGCCTGCGCGATGAACACGCTGGCGAACGTGCAGTACATCATCGTCCCGTCCAGGTTGAACGAGTAGCCCAGCGGCAGCACGAAGCTGCTGATCTTCCGGCTGATTGGGAACTTCGCCAACTGCTCCAGCATCTTCGGGTATGCCGCCTCCGACGAGGCCGTCGAGAACGCCAGCAGGAACGGCTCCCGCACCAGCATGATCAACCGCCTCACGCTGGGGCCGAGGACCACGAACCCGGCCAGGATCAGCAGCACCCACAGGCACACCAGCCCGAAGTAGAACTCGCCCATGAACTTCGCGTAGTTGACCAGGATGCCCACGCCGTTGGTGGCGATGGTCGCGGTCATCGCGCAGAACACCGCCAAGGGCGCCAGCTTCATCACGTAGCCGGTGACGCGCAGGATGATGTGCGACAGGCCCTCGATCCCCTCCAGCACCAGCTTCGCCCGCTCGCCCATGGCGGCGCAGGCTACGCCGAAGAACATCGAGAACACCACGATCTGCAGGATCTCGTTGTCCACCATCGGCCGCAGCGCCGAGTCCGGGAAGACGTGCTTGACGAAGCCGTCCAGGCTCATGGCGTGGGCGTCGATGCCGGTCACGGCGCCGGTGACGACCTTGTGGACGCCGGCGCCGGGCTGGAACAGGTTGACCAGAATGAGGCCCAGGGTGAGCGACACCAGGGAGGCGCAGACGAACCACAGCAGCGACTTGCCGCCGACCCGGCCGACCGCGCCGGCGTCCGACATGTGGCCGATGCCGACGACCAGGGTGGAGAACACCAGCGGCGCGATGATCATCTTGATCAGGCGCAGGAAGATCGTGCTGCCGAACGAGATGTAGCCAGCCAGCTCGTGCTGGGTCGCGGCGTCGTCAAACCCGGAGTGGATCAGCCCGCCGGCCACGATCCCAAGGACCATGGCGGCGAGGATGTAGGTCGTCATCCGGCTCGATTTCATGAGGCGCTGCTCCTTGCTGTGCTCCTGGGCGTCAGGATGCGTCAGGTTAACGCTGGCCTGCAACAATGCTTTTGCCTGGATGGTGCCGCCGGGCCACGGCCAATTCCAGCGATTGCCCCGCCCGCGAGCAGACCGGCATGGCGGTTGCGCCTCCCATGCTGATATGACGTTCCACGATGGCTGCGGGAGCCTGCCCCATGACCGACCACGCCCACGCGGTCCCGACACTGGACGAGTTGGAGGCCATCTGCCGCGCCCGCGGCGGCCGGCTGACCCGGCAGCGCCGGGCGGTGCTGGCCAAGCTGCTGGCAGCGACGCGCCCCATGACCGCCTACGAGCTGCTCGATGTGCTGCGCCCCGAGGACCCCGCGGCGACGCCGGCCAGCATCTACCGCTGCCTGGACTTCCTGTTGCAGCACGGTGTGGCGCACCGCCTGGAAACCACGCGGTCCTTCGTCGCCTGCGAGCACCCGGACCACGCCCACGCCGTGCAGTTCCTGATCTGCCGGCAATGCGGCACGGTGGTCGAGGCCGAGGACCAGCGCGTGGAGTCCGCCACCGCGCGCCTGGGCGAACGGCTGGGCTTCGCGCTGGATCAGCGCACGGTCGAGCTGACCGGCACCTGCGCCACCTGCCAGGACGGCACCGCGCGGTGACGGCGTGACCATCCCGGCCGGAGGCGTCCTGAGCTTCGGGCGCCGCAGCTTCGAATGCCGGAGCCTCACGTGGCGCTGGCAGGGCCGAACCATCCGGGTTGCCTACGAGACCATAGGCGCGGGCGCCCCCGTGCTGCTGCTGCCGGCGTTCAGCACCGTGTGCAGCCGCGAGGAGATGCGGCCCCTGGCGGAACGGCTGGCCGCGGCAGGCTTCGGCTGCATGCTGGTGGACTGGCCGGGTTTCGGGGCATCGGACCGCCGCAGGCTGGATTATGGCCCGGCGCTGTTCCAGGCGTTCCTGGCCGACTTCGCGGACGCAGTGCTGGCGCCGGGGACGGCGGTCGTCGCAGCCGGTCATGCCGCGGGCTACGCCTTGATGCTCGGCCAGGCGCGGCCAGGGCTGTTGCGGCGTGTGGTGCTGCTGGCGCCAACGTGGCGCGGGCCGCTGCCGACCGCCATGGGGCTGCGCCCCCGCATCTACGCAGCGGCCCGGGCGCTGGTGCGGACGCCGGTGGTCGGGCAGGCGGTCTATCGGCTCAACACGCACCGCCGGGTGATCGGCATGATGTACCGCCGCCATGTGTACGCGGATGCCGGGCAGGTCACGGACGGGTTCGTCGATGCAAAGCAGGCGCACTCCCGCCAGCCCGGCGCACGCTTCGCCTCGGTCGCGTTCGTCACCGGCGCGCTCGACCCGGTGGCGGACCGGACCGCTTTTGCGGCGCTGCTGAGGCCGCCGCCAGCGCCGACCCTGGTGCTGTGCGGCGAGGCGACGCCGCCAAAGTCCCGGGACGAGATGCGGGCCATCTCGTCCGGCCCAGGCGTCAAGGTGCGTTGGGTGGCGGGATCGCTGGGCCTGCACGAGGAGATGGCGGATGCCATCGCCCAGCCGGTCGCAGCGTTCCTGCGCAGCTAGCGCGGCCCGGTCACGCCGCCCGCCCGAGCGTGTGCGCCCGGCAATGCTCCAGGTAGGCTGCCTCGTGCGCCGCCACCAGTTGGACGACGCTGGACCACAGCCACGGCGGCGCGTCCAGCCCGCCACCGTTGCGGCCGAGTTCCCGGCGCCAGGCGACGCGGGCGCCCGCGTTCATCTGACGCGCATGTGCCCGGCCGACAACGGACGCCAGGTAACGGGCCGCCCGCACCGCTTCGTCCCGCGACAACTGGTCGATCTCCAGCTTGAGGTCCTGCGGCAGCACCTCGCGCAGCACCACCGGGCGGCCCAGCAGGTGCATGGCCGACATCCGCTCGCCAAGGAACGGGGCGAGGCTGCGGGCGCCCTCCACGACGCGCCGGGCATGGTCGCCCGGCATCGCGGCGCCGGGTGCGCGCGGGGCGGCCGCCGCGACCGCCTCCTTGATATCCACCAGGCAATACCGCTCGTCAGAGCCTTGGCCGATCCCCACCAGGACCGCAAAGCGCAGCAGGCCCAGCGAGCTGCACCCCTTCACCCAGTAGGCGACGTCATGCACCGTGAGGCGGCCGCCATGGCCCGGGTGCAGGGTGGTCATGAAGGCGCTGGCGTGCTCGCCCTCGAACAGGCGGCCGATCTCGTGCCGCTCCTGCTCCGACAGCGCCCAGAACTGCTCGCCGATCGGGATGGTCGGCTTCACGTCCTCGATGCGCTCACGGGCCAGGTGCTTCCACTTCCGCCCCAGCGCCTGATGGACCACGGCCTGCACCACGTCCGGCATCGGCTCCGTTGTGTCGGTGCCCTCATCGGCCAGGGCGCTCTCGTAGCCCTTCGTCATCTCCTCGATCATGTGCGCCGTGGTCACGCCGGGCAGGTCGGAGCCGCGGGCGGCGCTGGCGAGCGACAGGCCAAGGCGGATCAGGTCGTGCGCCGGGTTGCCGATGACGGTCTGGTCGAGGTCCCGGATCTGCACCGCAACCTGGCCGTGCGCGTCCGCCAGAGGGCCGAGGTTGCCCAGGTGGCAGTCGCCGCAGATCCACACCGGCGGCCCGGCGGGCAGGCCGCCCCCGCTCTCCTCCAGCCACTCGTAGAAGCGGTGCGTGCTGCCGCGGACATAGGCGTGGGCCGAGCGCGCCATCTTGAGGTTCCGGCGTTCAGTTAGCAGCGGGATGCGCTCGGCCGGGTCTGGGGAGCGGCGCGCGTGTTTCGACATGTGGGAGGGCTGCTCGCTCAAGGGTTGTATGTCGCCGCTGCAACGGATGCCAGCACGGGAGCAGCGCCGGGCTGGTGCTGTGCTGCGGTCCTGTCACCTGTGTGACATGAAACGGTAACATGGAGCGTGGGTTGCCCGCGCAAGGGTCCCGGTGATGCCTTGACGCTGATGTGCAACGGGCTCCCTGGCCTTGGCGCTTGAAGTCGGTAGCCCCGACGGCGGGATTTGCTGGCCAAATCCAGATGAAAAGAGTGTCTTTCTACATGGCTTCCTGGGCGGTAGAAGCTGCGAAGACCCCCTTCGGCCCAGCTATCAACAGGACCCCGATGGCCGCAAAAACCTCGCTCGAAGGTCTGATCAAGTGGCTGGACCGCGCCGAATGGCGCGAACCGTTCGAGGAAACGCTCTGGCTGCATGTGGGGCCTGCCTGCAAGCGGGCCGGCATCGGGTTCGAGTCCATCCAGGACGTTCTCGGCGACCACCATGCAAGGACGCTCCTGGGCTGCGCGTTCGAGGACTTCCTCACCCGTAGCTTGGCGCCGGAAAGGCCCGACCAGGAAGCGCGCTACCCAGACGGGATCAACGTCGTGGACGACTACCTGAAGCGCCGCGGCTGGAAGGAGACAGCGCCCAACCGGCGCTACATGCGGGCGCTGCGCGGCTCGGTGATGAGCCTCTACGAGGTAGGCGGCTTCGTGCCTGGCGAGTCGTTCCTGGCCCGCGACCTCCTGCGCGGCGGCGAGCCGGTCCGGATCAGCGAGCACGGCGCAACCAAGACGCTCGCACCGTGGCAGCGGATCGGCGCGCGAGTGATCGAACTCGATGGCAAGCTGATCATCGGCGGCGGCCTGCTGCCCTTCACGCCCGGCGCCTCGGAGACCGTGACCGAGGTGTTCAAGACCGGGCGGACGCGGGCATGGCGGGAACTCCGCAGGCTGGCCGAGGTCGAGGGCGCCGCCGACGTGCGCCCGGACCCCGGGGGCTTGGACAGGCTCGTCCTTGAGAGTTCGGCGCCGGTGTTCAGCAACATCTGGCTCGCCGACGCGCTGCCCGGGGCGATGGGTCTGTCCAAACCCAGGCTGGTCAACAGCGATGGCGACACGATCGCCTTCTACACCTTGCGCTTCGCGTTTCGGCCGGGCGCCACCGCGAAGGTGGTTCGCGAGCGCTTGCGCGCAGTCAAGGTTTTCGAGGAGGCGAGCGGGACCTTCTGGAACTGGGTGGAGGCGCAAGCCGCCGCGGCCGGACCCAATGGCGCCCGCCGGGGTGCGAGTCCGGCGGCCAGCGATGTGCAGACCTACAGCGTGACGCTGGACGATGGCGCCGTCGTGCTCGGCGACATCGAACTTGCCGACGACGCTGTCCTGCTCATGGCCAACTCGCGATCACGGGCCGAACGCGGGCAGGTGCTGCTCGCCACGTTGCTGGGCGGTCTGGTGGGCGAGCCGCTGACGCAGGTCCAGAACGCTGGGGAGATGATGGCGTCCCCCCCCGGTCACGGTACGGCGGCGACCGATGGTATCCCGCCGGACATCCAGGCCAGCCTCATGCATGAGGTCATGGACAACCATTACCGCGCCACGCTTGGCAAGCCCCTGAAGATGCTGGACGGCAAGACGCCACGGGCATGCGCGCGGACCAAGGCTGGCCGCGAGAAGGTCGCGGACTGGCTCGAGCACCTGGAAAACCAGACTAGCGGTGGCAGGCTAGAGGCCGACGACCCGATGGCCTCCTACGACTTCGCCTGGATATGGACGGAGCTTGGCATCACCGACATGCGGCAGTGACCGCCGTTGCCGCTGTTACGCTGCCCAAGGCGGGGCAGGCGCCTACAGCGGACGCAAGCCCGGCAGCCTTGGCCGTCAAGAGTGCAGGCTGCCCTCTCCCGAAGAGGAACGGTGCCATCCGCTGCCGTAGTGGAACGCCTGGACTGGCTTTCGCCGCGCCTGCATCCACGCGGCCGGGGCCGCCTAGTTGGCGCGGATGAAGTCGCCGATCCGCGGCAGGATGTCGGTGCGCCACTTGCGGCCGTTGAAGATGCCGTAGTGGCCGACGCCGGGCTGCAAGTATTGCATGCGCCGGTCCTCGGGGATGCCGCTGCAGATGGACTGCGCCGCGATGGTCTGGCCCGGCGCGGAGATGTCGTCCAGCTCGCCCTCCACCGTCATCAGGGCGGTGTGCTTGATCTCGGACGGCAGCACGGCCTCCCCGCGCACGGTCATGCGCCCATCGGCCAGGTCGTGCTTCTGGAAGAAGATCTCGACGGTTTCCAGGTAGTAGCTCGCGGGCACGTCCATCACGGCGAGGTACTCGTCATAGAACTTCCGGTGCGCGGCGGCGCTGCTCTCGTCGCCCTTGACCAGGTGGTCGAACATGCGGCGGTGCGCCTCCATGTGCCGGTCGGGGTTCATGGAGATGAACGCCGCCAGTTGCAGGAAGCCCGGGTACACCCGCCGGAACGCGCCGGGGTGCCAGGGCGGCACGGTGGTGACGACGTGGCTCTCGAACCAACTGATCGGCTTTTCCATCGCCAGCTTGGTGACGACTGTGGGGGCGCAGCGGGTGTCCACGGGGCCGCCCATCAGCGTCATGCTGCGCGGCTGCGCCGGGTCCCCACGGGTGGCCATCAGCGAGACGGCGGCAACCACGGCCGGGGCTGGCTGGCACACCGCGACCACGTGGGTGTCGGGGCCGAGGTGCTGCAGGAACATGATGACGGTTTCGATGTAGCTGCCGAGGTCGAAGTCGCCATACAGCAGCGGCACGATGCGGGCGTCGCGCCAGTCGCTGACGAACACCTCGAACCCGGCGTCGGTCATGTCCTGCACGGTGCCGCGCAGCAGCGTCGCGTGATGGCCGCTCATCGGCGCCATCAGCAGCACGCGCGGGCCGGTGGCGCCGGGGGCCTGGAAACGCAGCAGCCGGACGAATGGCTTGTCCAGTTCGACCGTCTCAGGCAGCGGCTCGTCGCTGCCGCGGGTCAGCTTGATGTTCCACTCCGGCTTGCCGCGCGGGCGCAGCACATCGTTGGCGACATCGGCCCAGGCGACCGCCGACCGGGTGCCCAGGGTGAGTGAGTCCGGACCGGGCATGGCCTGCATCACGGCGCTCGCGGCCTGCGCCCAGGCGCGGACGGGGAAGATGGCGGCGGCGGCGGCGTCATGCAGGAGGTACAACATGCGCGCCCGTGTCTCACATTTGAAGCGCCACGGCTAGAGCAGGTCAGCCCTGCGTGCCTGACGTATCCGTCAGGGGCAGCAGCAGGTCGTCCTGACCGGCGGCGGCCGG
>JAABUQ010002543.1_pt1 | contig 35800 bp, 34 predicted proteins | sample 5560001 | NCBI WGS metagenome assembly JAABUQ01 (sample SAMN10711888, study PRJNA513371) | rock metagenome | isolation source: Antarctica rocks | place: Antarctica: Victoria Land, Finger Mt nord | collected 2015-12-18
GCGCCGGGGCGGCGTCGTTGTCCTGCAGTGGGCCGTCGCCGATGCGGAAGCGATGGACGAAGCGGTGCCGCGGCGTGGCGGTCACCGCGTCCCGGAACCGGGGCGGCAGGCCGTCCAGGACGCCATAGCCCCGGAACGCGGCATCGAGGGTGTCGAGGAACCGGGCCATGTGGGGCGCGACCTGCTCGGGGGACAGTGTCATCGTGGTCTCCTTCGACCTCAGATGCACCTGGCGTCGAGGGGCACGGACACAACGGAAATATCTTTCTGTCGCTGTCCGCACCCGGCAATCTCGCGCGCATGGGAGTACGATGACCCAAGCCCTGCAGCGCCCGGCACCATGGAACCCGCACCCGGCACCCGCACCGCAAGACGTGCGGGCCGCCTTGGCCGCGCTGCCGAAGGACGACCTGCTTCGCCTACGCGCCATCGCTCGGCTGCGTGCGCGCGCCCTGCCCGGTGGCGTATCGTGGTCCGATCTCTTGCATGAGGCGGTGCTGCGTGCGCTATCTGGCACACGGTCGTGGCCGCCGGGCGTACCGCTGGTGGCGTTCCTGGCCGGTGTCATGCGCAGCCTGTGCGACGAGCAATGGCGCCGCCGCCGACTACAGGACAGCCTTCCCCCTCCCCCCGACAGCACCAGCCCTGCCGATGACCCCGAGCGGGCCTATGCGGCATCCCAGGCACTCGCCGACATCCACCGCTTGTTCGCCTCCGACGCGGCGGCCACCAAGGTGATCACCGGCCTGATGGGAGGCATGGCGCCGGAGGAGATCCGCCGCCACTACGGCCTGACCACCGTGGAGTACGATACGGCACGCCGGCGGATGCGCCGCGCCATGCTGCGTCACGGCCTGGCATGGTCGTGGCCATGAAGCGGCACCCATCCTTGCCGGTCGCCCTGGAAGCGTTGCTGGACGCGATGCAGGCGGACCTCCTCGCCGCACCTGCCGAGGACGTGCGGGACGCCCTGCGCGAGACGGGTCGGTCGAAGGATGGCGCTTGCCGCGAGATACTATCGGTGCTGGAAGAAGCCTTTGCGGCTGATGAGGGTTGCACCCCCACGCGAACGCTTTCCAACCTGGGCAGCCAGGACGGCCTACATCGCCTATACCGGCACTGAGCCAACGCGCTCGCCTGGCATAAAGCGGCTGTATGGATTCTAAACGCAGATCACAGGCCGCGCGGACGTCCACTTTTGGAAGTTGCGGCATATCCACTTGATGTCCGGCATGAGGCGCAGGGCGGCCCCCAGCGTCGCAAGCCTCTACAGCCGCTGTCCACCATTCTGCGCCATAGCCCTGGTCAGGCGCATAGAGGGGGAACTGTGAGCGCTGAAGCAACGCGCTCAGCAACTCCGGTAAGCCGCCATACCGGCATCTCAGCCATCCACCCTGCTCGTCGCGTTGGCTATGCCGGACCGGCCGCGCCTAGACCGGCCGGTTCCGTCTGTGCCGTCGGCGAGGCCGGTCGGGTGCTCTCAACTCCAGCATTCGAACCTTGCTCCAGCGTTGTCACCATATCCTTGATCACGCCGGCGAGCTTCTCAGGCGCAATGGGCGGCAGCCGCATGGCGACCGGCTCGCGCAGCACCCGGTCCCGCTCGGCCAGCAACTGTCGGACGGCGAGCTTGGCCTGGCGGACAGTCTGGCCTCCAGCACGCTCGATGAGGACCAAGGTGTCGGCCAGCTCCCGGTCCGCGGGCGCGACCGTGCCAGGGTCGGTGAACGTGGCAAGCGGCACGTCCCGCTCGCGCGCGGCTTTGCGGAGCATGTCGGAGAAGGCGTGGTCCTCGGGCGCGGGTGCCACGCCGCTCCGGCTGCCCGGCTCCGGTCCGGTCGCCCCATCGGCTTCGGCCGTGCCGGGCGTTGCCGCAGCCGCATCGGCCTCCTCCTCACCTTGGTCCGCGTCGGCCGGTCCGCGCGCGAGCAAGGCAGGCACACGCTCGCCATTGCAGGAGAGCACGGCCGTCAGCGCGGCCTCGACGGGCGAGAGCCGCTCGCCGGTGCCCGTTTCCGCGGCGAACGCCCGCCGCAGCTCAGCCAGCACGCCGTCCAGCACCGGCGAGCTGTCCGCCTCGGGTTCGGCGGTGGCCTTCCCCTCGACCATGGCCCGGCGCACGCCGATGGTGCGGGCGAAGTGCCGGCGCAGGTCGGTCGCGTCCGGCCGGTCCAGCATGGACGGCTTGTTGCGCCGAATCATGCCGGCGAGCTTCATCGGGGCGTAGAAGATGTTGGTGTAGACGCGGCTGTTCTGGAACAGCACGATCGCCTGGCCCGGCCGAAGCGCCCGCACGTCGAGCCAGTTGACCCGGCTGACCTGGCGCACCTCGGCGTGGTCGGACGCCACGTGCGCGTCGGACAGGTCGGACGCGCTGTTGTATGACGTGGACTGCGTGACGTGCGCCTCGCCCGCGGTCTTCTCGATGTAGGTGCGCGTCTGATTGCCGTCCTGCAGCCGCATGATGATCTGCAGGTTCGCGTTGCCCAGCAAGGACCACATCTTCTCGCCGATGCGGGCCGCAAGGCCGGCCGCCTCCTGGAAGCCGAGCAGGAAGTGCAGGCCGAGCCCGCGGCCTTGGGCCAGCATGCCGTCCATGCCGGCGGTGACGTAGTAGGCCAGCTCGTCGAACACGACCTTGAACGGCGCGAACGCCTCGCTCGGCCGGTTGCCGACGATCTCCTGGTAGTCGCCTTCCAGCTTGGAGCCGAGGGTGAGCGCCATCATGCTCCGCAGCATGGCCACCACGATCTTGCCCAGCCCTGCGTTGGTCTTGTCCGAGTTCTCCAAGGACGGCAGGATCACCACCAGGATGCGGCGCTGCAAAACCACGTCCAGCATGTCCACGTCGCCGGTGCGCACCTTGAAGATGTGGCCGAGGCTGACCAGCCATTGGCTGAACACCTCGGTGAACTGCATGGTGATGTAGGAGTGCTGCTCGGACGGCTGCTGGCTGCGCTGGTCCTTCAGCGACACGTCGAGGTCGAAGCCGCCGGTCTGGCCGAGGTAGGACCGCAGCGTCTGCACCAGGGCGGCCGGCATGTCGGGGAACTCCAGCAACTCCGAGCGGCCGGTCGCGCTGTCGGTGAACTTGATCTGCTTCTTGGTGGCGAGCAGCACGACGTTGCTCAGCTCGGTGGCGTCGCGGATCTTCTCCAGGTCGAGTGCCACGCCCTTCTCGTCGCGCATCCAGGTCAGCACCGGGGCGATGGCGCCGAGGAAGCCCACGGCGCGGCCGAAGAACACGCCGCCGTTGCCCTGCTGGCCTGGCTCGGTCAGCTGGCCGACCAGGATCTCGCGGATGGTGTCGGCGCTGGCCGGTCCGAACGGGTTGCAGGTCATGCTGTCCCGGCCGTCGAGCGTCAGGAAGTTCCACACGAACACGTCGTCCTCGCGCCCGTAGCGGCGGGCGAGGGCGAAGATCTTGGCGTAGAGCTTGCGGTCCGCCTTGCCGTCCACGAACACGCAGCCGGTGCCCTGGACGAGGGCGTTGATTATAGCGAGCGCGATCAGCGCCTCGGTCTTGCCCGCCCCCGTGGTGCCCGGAACGGCGGTGTGCTGGGCCACGTCGTCCTTGCCGTGCCAGACCTCGCGGCGGGTGCCCATCTCGGCGCCGATGTGGTCAAAGCCTTGCGCCGGGCGTGGCTTGCCGGTCTCCGGGTCGGGGTCGGTGACGTCGAGCAGGCCGGACCGCATGGGCGGGCGCAGCGGCATCACGACGGGCCGGGTCATCACCCAGAGGGCATAGAAGACGGCTGCCGGGAACAGCAGCTCGACCGCGGCAGGCACCAGGGTGATGGCAGCGGCGCTGGCGCCGAGCAGCGCGCCGGCCGCCGTGCCGTTCTGCAGCGCCCGCGAGAGGCGCTGGAACCACGGCCGGGTGTCCCGGTGCAGGTCGCGGGCCGACTTCTCGTGGTGGGTCTGCGGCCCGAAGGTGTCGCGCATCGTGGCCACCCGGCTGCCCCTACTGCTGCAGGCCGAAGCTTGGGGCCGGTGCCGGCGACCTCGACGGGGGCGGCAGCTTCGCCGGGGCCGCTGGGATCGGTGGGGGAGCCGGCAGCTGCGAAGGCACCGAACCGTGCGGCGGGATGAAGTCGCTGTCCGGCCGGGAACTCGGGCGCAGCAATGCGTCGCCAAGGGCAGCGGCTTGCACGCCCCTGGTGTCCACCGTGCGCCAGCTGGTGACATAGTGAGTGCCGATGGCGCCAATCGCCAGGCCGGCAACCACGCCCTTCCAGCCCCATCCTTTTCGCTTCGCGACGCCAGAAGAGGTGGATGGAGCCGGCAGCAAGGAAAGCGAAGATGGCAGTGGGCAATGCCGGTCGGCGAGCATGGTGGTCAGCTCGGCAAAATCGGCCGCCGCCTCGGCCGGGTCGCCGTATCGGGCGGTGAAGTTCCTGTAGCCATGCAACATGCGCAGGATGCAGATCTCGGACAGGTCACGGTCCTGTTCGAGCGTGAAGCCTTCTCCGTGCTCCAGGTCGAAATAGACGGTGTTGTGCCCGTTCGGAAAGCGCGAGGTCACGCGAACGGACTTGTCGGGCATGGTGTGGATCACGGGCAGGGTCCTTCGGGTTGCTGGCCGGGCAACCCTGGACCGGGTGGACGCGAGTGCGCTCTGTGTCTTTCGGGCGGCTATGTCAGAACGGTCGACAGGGCCAGGGCGAATGCCCGTCCGCGGGCCAGGCCAAACCACGGCTCCCGCATGTGGCGGTCCTTCCCAAACCGTCGCAGTTCGGCACGACAGAATGCAAATAGGCCATCGCCGCATCACTCACGAGGTGTGTAGGCTTCCCACAAACAGAACGGGGGAGGGTTGCGACCATGTCAGCCACGATTGAGGCCACGCCAAAGGTCAAATCGATCCAGCGCACAGCACTTGCCATGCTGGTGGTGGCGGGCGCCGTCAACTACATCGACCGCGCGACCCTGGCAGTGGCCAATCCGCTGATCCGGGAGGAGTTGGGCCTCTCCCTCTCGCAAATGGGCTACCTGCTGTCTGCGTTCCTCTGGTCCTACGCATTCTCCCAGCTGCCAACTGGCGCCATGGTGGACAAGCTCGGGCCGCGCCGGCTCCTGACGGTCGGGCTGTCGCTGTGGTCGCTGGCCCAGCTTCTGGGCGGGCTGGTTCAGAGCTTCACGCAGTTCTTCGCCGCCAGGCTGCTGCTGGGGGTCGGCGAGGCGCCGCAGTTCCCGACCGGCGCCCGGGTGGTGCGGGACTGGTTCAACCCGCGGGACCGCGGGCTGGCCACCGGCATCTTCAACTGTGCCTCCACGCTGGGCACCGCCATTGCCCTGCCGCTGCTCACCTTCCTGATGCTGAGCTTCGGATGGCGCGCCACCTTCGTGATCATGGGGGTGGCCGGCCTGCTGGTGGCGGCCGTTTGGTTCGCGCTCTACCGCGACCCCAAAAATGTGGCGCTGACTGCGGAGGAGACCACCTACCGCACCGAGGGCGACCCGCCGGGCCAGCGGACGGAGGTGACCTTCCGCGAGTGGAAGCTGCTGTTCCGCTTCCGGACGACGTGGGGGATGATCCTCGGCTATTTCGGCTGCATCTACCTGACCTGGATCTACTCCGCCTGGCTGCCGGGGTATCTCGAGATCGAGCGGCACATGAGCGTCAAGGCGACCGGCGTCGCCGCCGCCATTCCGTTCGCCTGCGGCGTGGTCGGCGGCGTGCTCGGCGGATACCTGGCCGACGTGCTGGTCCGCCGCGGCGTGTCGCCCATCAACAGCCGCAAGTATCCAGCCGCCCTTGCGCTGCTGGGCACCTCTGCCTGCACCCTGGCGGCGGCCTACGTCACCAGCAACATCCTCGCGGTGGCGTTCATCTCGGCATCGTTGTTCCTGGTCTATGTCACCAGCACCTACGCCTGGGCGCTCAGCTCGGTGGCGGCGCCGACCAACTGCACGGCGTCGATCGGCGCGATGCAGAACTTCGGCGGCTACCTGGGCGGAGCACTCGCGCCCACCGTGACCGGCCTGATCGTGCAATCGACCGGCTCCTTCGTCTTGGCGCTGGTGGTCGGGGCGGTCATCGGCGTCGCCTCGGCGGCGTCCTACCTGTTTGTCGTCCGTGACCCGATCACCGCAGCCGGCATGGATCAGCTCTCGGAGGGGCCGAACGGGGCGCGGCGCCGCGGGCTTCAAGCGCCGGCTGATCGAAGCGCCTGAGAGGCAGCGGCAACGTGACGAAACGGGTTGATGACCGGATTAAACGGCACGGGGCATCCTCTCCATTGGTGAGGGCGGCCCTCCCATGCCGGCGGCCTCGGCCTGCAAGCCGAGCGCGGCGCGGTCGATGGAGGGCGCGTGGATCGGCTCGCCGATCAGACACTCGGCCGCGTAGTGGTCGCGCGCGCCGCGCGCCTCGACGTAGGGGTTGGGCATGCCGAGGCTGTGCAGCGCATACCAGAGCCGGCGGTCCACCAGCTTGAGCCAGTTGAACTGCGCCGGCGCCATCACCCCGGCCCGCTTGCGGGCATGGGCCAGCACGCCGAGCATGGCGGTGGACTGGAAGGCGTGCCAGGCCGCCACCTCGGCGCACGGGCCGGCAAGGGCCGGGTCGCGCAGGATCAGGTCCGCCTGCGCCACCACCGCATCGGGCAGCTCGGGGATCGCGTCGCCCTTGGTCCGCGGCAGCGCCTCGGCGAGTTCGCCGAGGAAGCGGGCCGCGTCCTCGCGGTGCCGCGCCGCGTGCAGGGCGAAGCCGGCGAACAGGCAGCGCACGTGCGCCGGTGCGTGTTCCACCCCGGCCCAGGGCGGGCCAAGCTGGCAGGCCAGCTCGCGCCGTGCCCAGTCCGCCCGGTAGCCGCGCTTCGGGTCCCAGGCATGCGCCCTGATCCACTCCGGGGCGTGCAGGGCCACGTCGGACGGCCGCGGCCCGCCCTCGATGCGCGGCGCCACCATGTCCTGCCGCCGTCCGACGAAGGCGGTGGCGTAGCGGTGCAGGGCGCCCTGCGCGTAGGGCAGGGTGTCGAGGTCGAGCTTGCGGCGGAAGCAGCGCGACGGCGCGCGTATCAGCACCAGCAGGGCGAGAGCGCCGAGCAGCCCGGCCGCCGGCCACCGCACGGCTTGCCCCACGTAGGTGAACAGGCGCCAGATCGCCGCCCCGGTGACGGTGGCGGGGTCGGCCCGGGCGACGTTGGCGTCGAGGGCGGCGTAGTAGCCGGTGAAGCGCCCGATCAGCTGCAGCTCGGCGTGCTTCCACGCCAGCACGGCGACGCTGATCTTCGTGTGCAGCAGCCACCACAGCTCGACGGAGAAGCCGAGGGCGGCGACGCCGAGGATGAGGAGGGCCAGAAGGGGAGCGCCGTGCGCGCTGTGCCGCGGCTCAGCCACGGGGCTGCCCGGTGCGCAGGCGGCGCGCAGCGGCAAGCACGCGGCGCAGGTAGGCGACCTGCAGGTCGGAGCGCGCGGAATGGTAGCGGCCCACCCCTTCCCAAACGTCGCCGTGCGCGTCCGCCAGCGCGCCCCGCAGGATCCAGGCCGCCGCGTCGGCGTTGCCGCAGAAGTTGTCGCGCAGGATCGGGAACGCCTCGGCTTCCGGCAGGCCCCAGTGCCGGGCCACCACGGGCAGCCAGATCTCGTTCACCTGGAACGGGCCGATGTCCACGGTGCCGTTGCGGTTGCCGCTGACCTCGCCGAGGCGCCCGCCCTCGACCTGCAGCAGCATCAGCAGCACGGCAGGCGGCACCCCGTTCACCCGCGACGCGACCCGCACGCAGCCGCGGAACACTGCCGCCGCATCTCCCCCAGGCGGCACCAGCGTGACCGCCTCGGCGGCGTTACGGTATGAGGATGCGCTGGCCGCGCCGGCAAGCGCCAGCAGGGCGACGGCGACCGGAAGGGCGAGGACCCGGCGGATCGTGTCAGACTCCCCGCGCTTGCGGCATGGCCGCGGCGGACAGCACCGGCGCCGGGTCCGGCATCGCCTCCCGGGCCACCCGCGCCAGGTCGTTGACCAGCAGGCCGGCCGGCCCGGCGGCGCGGTGCATGACCTCCAGCATGCAGAGCAGCATGGCCGAGGCCGAGGCGGCGCGGGCGCCGTCGATGCGGTAGCCGAGCAGCGACGCGGGGTCAGGCTGCAGGTCGAGGCCGAAGCCGTTGCCGGTGGCCTCGCGCCACACCGCATCGGCGGCGACCGCGAACACCGGCAGCAGCCCGTCCAGGGCGCCGGCCGTCTCAGGGCGCACGGGAGCCGTGTGGCCCGACGGGTCGCGCAGCAGCAGCGCCGGCCCGGACTGCATCAGCAGGACGACCAGAAGCGCACCCGTCCGCGCGATATCGAAGCTGTCCGACATGTCCTGTTCCTTTTCAAGCAAACCGCCGCTTCTTGCGGAACGGCACCGCGGGCCGGGTGCGGCCGGCGACGAGGCGGCGCAGGGTGCGCACCAGCGCCGGCAGCGACAGCCCGAGCCATCCCAGGGCGGAGAACGCCAGCGCGCCCGCCAGGGCGACAATGAAGGTCCACCAACGCATGTGCGCGAGCCAGAGGACCGACGTGACGAGCACCCGGGCGTCGAACGGGCCGAGCCGGACCGCCAGCATGGTGTCGCGCCACATCAGGCCGCCTCCATCCAGCCGCGCGCCACCTCGTTCGAGATCAGCCCGGCCGCGAGCGCCCGGGCGGTGGCGGCCGCATAGTTCTGCCCGCGCTCGGCCACCAGCTGCGCGGTCAGCCGCGGCCAGGCGGTCACGGGAGTGTCGAGGAACAGGGTGCGCTCCTCGGCGCCGAACGCCAGGTACTCGCGGAGCTGGGTGCGCCGCCCGTCGAGCGAGGGAACCAGGGCGCAGTTGATGATGAGGCGCAGCGACTGCATCAGGCTCACGGCGCGGTCGGCCCGCTCCTCCTGCGGGAACATGGCCAGGATGCGCTGCACCGTCTCCACCACGCTCGACGTGTGCACGGTGGAGTAGACGGCGTGCCCGGTCTGCGATCCCTCGATCGCCACCTCCATGGTCTCGCGGTCGCGGCACTCGGGCGAGACGATCACCTTGGGCTTGCGGCGCAGCGCGTCGCGCATGGCGGCCGCAGCCGACTTCACGTGGCGGCCGATCTCGCTCGGCGAGTAGATCGAGCTGGCGCCCACGATGCCGTCGAACTCGTATTCAATTGGCCAGGCCACCTCGATGATCTTGCCGTGGAAGCGGGGATCCTCGATCAGGCTGCGGGTCATGCCGGCCTGCAGCCGGGTCTTGCCGGTGCCGGTGCCGCCGCAGATCAGCACGATGCCGTTGCGCGGGCGGTAGGCCTGCAGGATGCCGGGTTCGATGCCCATGCACTCCAGGCGCGGCGGCTCGTTCTCGATGGCGCGCAGCGTGACCTGGGCGCCGTCCATGCCGTTGGTCAGGATGGAGGTGCCGTTGACCCGGAAGCGGTAGCGCGCTGGTCTCGCCGGGACGGCCGCGCCGGCCCGCCCGCCGACGCTGAAGCGCTCGCCCCCTTGCGGCTCGACCACGTGAGCCAAGTCGAAGCTCTCGGCCTTCTTCAGGTGGGCGGGGCCGGTGGTGCCGTAGAGCAGCACGACCGCGCTGGCCGTCTCCTCCGCGGTGATCGTGCGCCGTGTCGCCGGATAAAGGCGGCCGTGCACGTCAATCATCAGGCGGTGATTGGTCTGCACGTGCAGGTCGGACATGCCCTGCCGGTGGCCCCAGACGAACACGTCGTTCCACAGCTCGCCGCGGATCATGCGGTGCTCCTGGCCGCATAGGAAGGCGGCGTCGGGCGAGGACGGGCTGATCGCGTTCATCGGGCCGGCACCGCGCCGATCGGCCCGGGGGAGAGGCTCTCCGGCCGGCGCCAGCGCGTCCGGTTCGGGTTGAGGCCGGGCTGGCGGCGGATGTCGATGGTGGTGTCGCCGACCCGCATCAGGTCGTGCCCGCCTTGCACCGCGCGCCGGGCGAACACCACCTGCGGCCGCTCGACCAGCCCTGCGCGCAGCAGCACGCGGAAGCGCGCCATGCCGACCAGGTCGCTTTCCAGCTTGCCGAGCTGGGACAGGAAGATGTCGGTGCCCTGCGCCTCGCCCTTGGCCCAGCCGTCGGCCACCCACTTCTTCCAGTATTCCACCTCCTGGCCGGTCTGCGGGCGCTGGCCGTCGGGCGGCGGCACCGGGTCGGGCCAGGCCTGCACGAGGTAGGTGCGCCAGTTCGGCGGCTCGGAGGCGAGCTGCGCCTCACGGGTGATGCGGTAGATGTGCCCGGTCTCGCGGGCGCTCTGGCCGCCCTCGCCGAGAGCGAAGGCGAGCTGCGCCTCGCTGACCACGGGCGGGCGCATCAGGGTCTGGCCGTGGCCCACCGGCACCACCAGGGCACGGAAGTCGTAGGTGGCGTCGAGCTGGGCCTCGGTGCGGCGCAGCGCCTGGTTGAGCGCGAAGCCGCGCGCGGCCAGGCCGCCGGCGGCGCCGAACGCCACCGCGGCGCCGTACAGCTCCTCGGCGCGGGCCGGGGGGAGTTCGGCCTTCGGGTTCACGCCAGGACGCGCCGCCATCAGCGCTTCCAGCGACATCGGGGCGTGGCCGCCGATGCTGCCCGGAACGACGGAGGCCCCGGTCACCGGGCTGTTTGCCGGGTTGGCGCGCTCCAGGATGCGCTGCGCCGCGTCCGCGCCGATGCCGAGCGGCGGCACCGGGGCGTCCGCCAGGCCGGCAGGCGGCGCAGGCGACGCCGCGCAGGCCGGCACTGTGCTGGACAAGCCAAAAAGCATCGTCGTCGCGGCCAGGACGGCGCGGATCGTGCTATCCATGGTGGCGCACCTCCACCTGGCGCTGGTCGGCGTTCACCAGCACTTCGGCGCGCTGGCCGGCCTGGTCGCCCAGGGCGCGGAACAGGTCGATCAGCGGCGTGGGCTGGCCGGGCAACGCCACCGGGACCGGCGCGGTGCCCGGCACGGCGTTGCTGGCAAAGCGGTAGCCGACGCGCATGGCCAGCATCCGGACCGCCTCGTCGAGCGAGCCGGACAGCGGCGCGATGACCGGCCGCTGCAGCTCGGCGGGCACGTACGGACCGGCCCTCGTGGGCTGGCGGGGGGTCGTTCCCTTGGCGCCCATCTCGTTCATCGCCTGGTTCACGCGCGCGATGCTCTCGCGCAGCGCCTTGTCCGCATCGGCCATGCCGGAAGCCAACACCTCGGTGGGCACGACGTTGAACCCGTTGCAGCCCGCAAGGGCAAGCAGCAGGAGGGGGGAAAGGCGTCCGCTTCGCATGGGCTGGCTCCGGTGTGGGACCCCGATCCAACCCGAAGCGGACGCGAGTGCAGCAGGGAAGGTCACAGCCTACTCCGCCGCCATGCGCTCGGCGCCCGGGGCGGGCCGGCGGGGCAAGGCCACGACCTCGGCCGGGCGCAGCACGATGCCGAGGCCGGTGCCGTCGATCAGCTCGCGGGACAGCCCTTCCACCACGCTCCGCTGCGCCTGCCCGTCCTCCTCGCCGCTGCGCACCAGCTCCTCCCGGCGCCGGTCGACCTCCGTCTCGGCCGTGCCGAGCGGGAACACGCGGGACAGCCGCTGCCAGGTCTCGGCCGCTCCCAGGGCCGCGTAGAGCCGGTCCCGCAGCGCCACGTCGGCCGGCCGGGTGGATAGCGCCCACAGCTCGACCGAGCCGAGGCTGTTGTACAGCATCTGCTCGACCCGGGCGCCGGCGCGCAGCGAGAACAGGGCCAGGAACGGCGCCCCCTCGCCGTTGCGGCCCGGCCCCTTCAGGCGGTGGCGCACCACCTGCGCGCCGGCAGGCGACAGGTTGAAGCGGCGGGCTGCCTCGGCGTTGGCGTCCTCGTTGCCGGCGCCGAGCAGGAAGATGCCGGTCGCCTGCTGCACCAGCTCGGGCGGGAAGTCGCGCAGCATCTGCGAGCACAAGGCGATCTGCAGGTTGTGCTTGCGGCCTTCCCGGCGGTCGATCTGCACCTGGGCGACGATGCGCGGCCGACCGCCGGCCCGGTGGAACTCGTCGTAGCACAAGCGCTTCGTGGTCTCCTTGACCTCGCTGAACCGCCGGCGGTGGTAGGCCCGCACCCGCTCCGGCACGTAGCGGACGTAGCCGGGGCGGAGGAACATGTCGCGGCCGAGGATGTGGCGGCCCATGAGGTACATGATCTCGGTCTGCCGGTCGTCGCGCGGGCTGCCGGCCGGCGCCACGTCCTCCAGGTCCAGCACGATCACCCGCGCCTCGCCCGTGTCGAACACGGTGGGCTGCGAGATGTTGGGCAGCCAGTCGATCAGCGCCGTGACGTAACGCTCGAACAGCTCGATCAGCGTCTCGTCCGTCTGCGCCTTGGGCTTGGAGTACAGGTGGGTGATGGCCGGCGAGCGCATCGCCGTCATCAGGTCCTCCAAGAGCGGCACGGCGTGGCGCTGGGCGAGGCCGGCCAGGCGGTGCTCGCTGCAGTCGCACAGCGCGTCCACCACGTCCCACCAGCGGGCGTCCGGGTGCAGCCGCACGCGGTGGCGGGCGAGCGCCGCGTCGGCCTCGGGCACCAGACCCGGCAGGTAGCGCTTCGGGCTCTTGTTGTCGCCGGCGTCGGAGCAGACGCGGTAGACCTCGGTGATCACCGCGCCGATCAGCTGGTCCATACCCTCGTGCGGCGCGTCCTCGCCGATCGGCGTGCAGCCGAGCGACAGCAGGTTCTGCAAGAAGGAGCGCTCCAGCGGCAGCGGATGGCGGCAGCCGACCTGGGTGTCGAACGGGTTGACCGAGAACTCCGGGCGGTTCTCGTAGCGGATGTAGGCGGCCTCGTGCCGGCGGCGGGACGGCAGGGCCGCGTGCGCCAGGTCGATCAACCCCTTGCCGGACACCCCGATGTCGGCGAGACGCACCAGCGGCAGCTTGGCGCCGGCAGCGCTTTGCGCCGCCGTGCTGAGGATGAGGCCCAGGTTGATCGAGTTCAGCAGCACGGACTTGCCGTGCCCGGGCTCGCCGGAGAACAGGTCGAACACCATGTTGCGCAGCCGTCCGGTCGGATCGTACGGGTAGGGGCGGCCTTCGGGCGTGCGGAACAGGCAGGCGCCGCGCTCCCAGGGCGAGCCCGGCCGGTTGAACGGCAGCATGCGCAGCGCCTCGGCGAGCGGCGTGCCGCCAGCCGGCGCGGTGGACCCCATGGACAGGCCGAGCGCGCTGCCCATCACGCCCTCCAGCGGGTCGCCGGCCAGCGTCCCGGCCTGGCAGTAGCCCCAGCCATCGAGGGCGCTGCCGAGGGCTGCGGCACGCCGGCGCAGCAGCAGGTTGCGCTGGCCGTCGGGCGCGGCCGGCGCCCAGGTGGCAAGCGAGGCGCGTAGGCGCACGGAGAAGTCCCCCTCCTCGCGCAGCCGGGTGAGGTTTTCGATGGCGTTGCGGATGCGCCGGTTGTCCTCGGACGCCCAGGCGAGGCAGGTGGCGGCGAGGCCCTTCCACTTCATCGCCGAGTTGCCGCCGCCCTCCACCTGCAGCGAGATGCGGTACGGCATCGCCTCGCGCCGCAGGTCGCGCAGCAGCTCGGCGAATGGGCGCGGGGTTTCGGGGCCGACCGCCATGTCCACCGCCGCCCAGTCGTGGGTGCCGATGCGCACGTGGCGCGCGCCCAGCGTGGTGGCGTCCTCATGGAACAGCTGCTCCTCGATCGCCGGCCAGAGCAGGTCGGACAGGTCCTGCCGGCGGCGCCAGCTCGGCTTGTCCACGATCTCGTCGGGCATGCGCGGCATCACGTCGTCGCCGGGCAGCTTGGCCTTCCAGGCGGAACCGGCGGTCTCGGGATACACCGACTCGCGCGACGCCTTCAGCGCCTGGTGCGGCGTGCGCACCGCGACGCTGATGCCCTGCTCCTCGAAGGCGGCGACCACGCGGTCCACGTAGGCCTGGTGCTTGGCGGCGAGCGAGGCGCCGGCCATCCAGGGCTGCTGCGCATCGCGCAGGTAGGGGGCGCCCTTGCGCGACGCCGCCCGCTCGTCCGCATCCTGCCCGCGCTCCTCGTGGGTCAGCACCGCCGGGCGGCTCCACAGCACGAAGGTGGTGTCCTCCCAGCGCATCAGCGTCGGCCACAGGTGGCTGCGCTCGGCGAAGATGCTCTCCATCGCCAGGCCGATGGCGTCGGCGATGGTGCGGGTGTCCTGCAGCTGCAGGTCGATGGCGGCACGGGTGCGCTCGGGGTCGCAGGTGAACACCGCCTGCATGCCGTGGCCCGGGCGGTCGAAGAACGACGCCAGCCCGGTGCGCAGCGCCTCGGCGGTGGCGACGATCTCGGCCTCGGTCTGCATGCGACGCATGCCGAGCACCTGCACGTCGGTGCGGTAGTCGCCGCGGTCGCTGACCAGGGCCGCGCCGTCCGCCGTCTCCAGCTCGCAGAAGCTGCCGATGGGCTGGCGCAGGATCAGGGCGAGGCTGGCCATCCAACGCTGCATGCGTCCGATCATGGCGGAAGCTCCAAGGAGGGGGGAACCGGGTTGCGGGATTGCCGGCCGAGCTGTGCCTTGAGGTCGAGCTGCGCCTTGAGCAGGCCGTGGCAGGGGCCGCCCTCCGCCGTCCAAGCGTCGAGCAGGTCCGGGTAGATGTCCTCGCCGTCGCGCAGCAGCCGGCCGCGCGGCAGCAGGCGCAGGCCGCTGGTCAGTTCGGCTCCCTTGGCGAGCGCCGCCGGCGGCAGGCCGATCAGCGCTTCGCCAAGCTCGCGCGGGGAGGTGGTGCCGATCCTGGACCGGGCCTGCGCCATGCGCCCGGCCAGCGCCCGGTAGCTGTTGAAGGCGCTGCGCAGCGGCGGCTCGTCGCTGAGCGGCCGCTCGGCCATGTGCGGCGGCTCGCCGTGCTCGTGCAGCACCAGGTGCACGGCGCGGACCAGGTGGTTCAGCACGGCTTGCGAAGCCTCGGGCAGCCAGATCACCGCATAGCCCTGCTCCATGCCGTCGCGGCCAAGGTGGAGGCAGTCGTGGCAGGGTGGGCAGGCGGTGGCGAGGTCGGCCAGCGCCGGGCGTCCCTGGCCGGCGTCGACACGGACGACTTCCTGGCGGCCTTTGGCCTGGAAGCCGCAAAACCGGCAGGCGTGCCCGTCACGCCCAAACACCTGGGCCGCAACGCCCTCCTCGGTCCGCAGCGGCTCCTGCCGCCAGCGCGACGGCTCCGCCGCGAGGGCGAGCGGAAGGCGTGGCAGTGCCGGGCGGTCTGCCACCGGCGCCGGATCGGCGGGCTGACGGGGTTGCCGCCAAACCGACACACGCGCCGTCACGCCCAAAGGGCGATGCCAACGAGTGCTGTGGCAACGGCCAAGGCAGGCCGTGGCAACTGGCGCGGCATGACGGAAAGCAGGAACGGCTTGGACGGATTGTTCATGGGACGCTCCTTTGCGATGCCGAGGGCGATCCCCTCGCCCCCAGCATCGCCGGTGCGGACGCGAGTGCGGCAACTGCCATCCGCACGCACGCAGGCCGTTACTGGAACTGGATCGGCTGGGTGGAAGCGCCGGTGATGCTTGGGGCCGCGCCGGTGAGGCTGTTGGAGCCGATCGCCACCCAGGTGCCGGCCCCGGCCGCGATGAAGGCGGCCAGGAAGGCGCAGATCGGCACCATCGGGCTGACCTGCTGGTTGCGCTTGCCGAGCTGCCACACGCCGATCACGCCGGCGATCACGGCGAGGGCGGCGACCAGGTAGAGCACGATGGTCGCCACCGCGCCCCAGTTTAGGCTGTCCTGCGCGAAGGCGGTGGCGCGGGCTCCCAGGGTTCCCTGGGCGAGGGCGTGCCGGCCCGCGACGGCCACGCCGGCGAGCGCTGTGGCGGTGGCCAACGCGAGCCGCCGCGGCTGCGGCGGCACGATTGCAGATGGAAACGGGGTATTAGGTTTGCTCACGATGCTTTCCTTTGCGATGCCGAGGGCGATCCCCTCGCTCCCAGCATCGCCGAGGCGGACGCGAGTGCATCCGCCGACGTTTCGCTACCCGCCGTAGTTCATGAGGCCGGGGGCGAGCACGTCGAGGTTCATCAGCACGACGCCGGCGGCCATCTGCACGAAGGCCGGGCCGAGCCGGTAGCCGTCCCGCCGGGCATGGCGCAGCCGCAGCAGCCCGTTGAGCGCGAACAGCGCGCCGATCGAGGAGAAGAAGGACGCGAACAGCAGCACCAGGTTGACGACGGTGTCCGCAGGCCCGGCGCCCATGACGTTGGGCGCGGTGGTCTGGTAGGCGAGCAGTCCGCCGCCGATGGAGGCGGTATGCGCGCTGCCGAAGGAGCGGTTGGCGGCGGTCAGGAACTTGTCGAAGTTGATCAACAGGACCGACAGGAAGAACAGCCCGATGGCGCTTGCGTGCTGGCCCTTGGAGAACCGCGGGTTGTCGCCCATGCGCCAAAGCGCGAGGATGCTGCCGATCAGCAGCGCACAGCCGATCAGGTAGCAGCTGAGGGGCAGCATCGCGTTGACGACGTTGGCGACGTCGATAGCGAAGTTCAGCAGGTAGAGCATGGGCGCAGGCTCCCGGGGCTACTGGATGGCGCCGTGCTCGCACTGCACGGCCCAGGCGCTGCCCCGCTGCGCGATGGCGTTGACCCGGCCATAGCCCGGCACCTGATCGCCGACCGCGATCTCGACCACGGCTGGCGTGCCGTCGAGGGTGCCCAGCACGGCGACGCCGGGCGACGCGGCGCGGATCTCGTACGGTCGCCCCCCAGGTGGCGGTGGCGCCCGCCTGGAGCCTGTCCTGGCAAAGGCGGGGATCGGGCTGGCTTCCACCACGGTCAGGCGGCGGTCGAACTCCGACAGCCTCTGGTCGGTGTCGCGCAGCAGGCTTTCGATCTGGTAGTGCATCTCGGCATCGCTCCTGCGCTCCTGGGCGATGTCGTCGGCGAGGGCGGCAACCATGTTGACCAGGGCCTGCGGCGCCGCCGCTGCCCCAGGGTCCGGGCTGGGAGCGCCGGCAAGGCTGGCCGGGCCGGTTCCCGGCCCTGGTGCGGGCGCGGCCTTGGCGTCCGGCTGCGTTGCGGCGGACGGGTCGGCCGGCACTGCCTGCATGGCGGGGGCCGGCGCTTCGGCGGGTGCGGGCCGGGGCGGCGCCGGCGGCGCATACGGCCCCGATCGCTTGAGGGCGCGCAGGTCGTCGGCGCCGCTTCGGGGCGTGGGCACCGGAACCGCAACGGCGGCGGCCGGAGCCTGCGGCGGCCTCGTGCCTGCCGAGGCGGGTGCGTTGGAGGACGGCGGCGGGGCCGGGGCAGGCTGGGACGGCTGGCCGGGCGGCTGCTGCGGCGACACGGCCTGCGGCACGCCCAGCCAGTCCGCGGCAGATGGGACGGGATGCCCGGCGCGGGAAAGCGTCGCCACCAGGCCGGTGCCGATCATGCCCAGCACGCCGGCCACCGCCGTGCCCGCCAGCAGCCAGGTGAGCAGGCCGGTCTTGCGGGATGCCGGCTCGGGAAGCACCGTGGCTGCCTGCGGCGGGGGCCCGCTCGGCAGGTCAATCGAGGGTAAGGGCCTGGCCCCCGCCGCGGCCGCAGGCGGGGTCGGATGCACGAGAGTGGTCATGGTGGCGTCGCCCGGTGCTGTTCGAGGAGCATCCTTCCCCGGACGGACGCGAGTGCGAAACGGCATCCCGCCTGCGACCTACGGACCGTCCTCGACCGGGGCGAGGAACATGATGCCCACGTCCACCTCGGCCGCGAGGTTGACGGTGGACTGCTTGGGCGTCTGCTGCTGCAAGACCTGGTTGGCCTGCCCGGCCGCGGTGCCGGCCGCGATGCCGGCAAGCTGCCCGCCGTTGAAGGTGTTGTAGTTCTGCGACGCCCCGTATGGGCCGGAGAATGCGCTGGAGCCTGAAAGGGCAAGGGCCTGACCGAGGCCCTGGATGCCCGCGGCCAGCGTCGGCAGCACGATGCGCGGGATGTAGTGGTGATCCACGCTGGACGCGATCGCGGTTTCCTTGCTGTCAGGGGCCATCAGCATCGCGTTGACCGGGACCGTGCGCCCGTCCTGCAGGGTCAGCTCGGTCATCGTCACCGTGAGGCGGTCCTCGTGCTTCTGCGCCGTGCCCTTCACCCGGTCGCCCTCAAGCGGGCCGGAGGTGATCTCCGCCACCACCGGGCCGCCGCTGTCCGTGTTGGTGGCGAGCTTCGTCCGCCCCGTCACCCAGCGCAGCGCCGGCATCACGACGTGCTTGGGCCGTCCCGCCGCCACGCCTCCGGGGCCGCCCGCATTCACGGGCAGCGCGCGACCGGCATCGGCCCGGGCCTGGGTCGCCTGCTGCGCCTGCTCCAACCGCTTGGCCATCTCCTCGGGAGTGATCTCGACGTGGCCTGCCGACGCCTTCGATCCCCAACTTGCCATGAGCGCCACCATCGCCTCGCGGTAGGCCTTCTGCGCGTCCTTGGCAGCCTGGTCCTCCTTGTCGTGGCCCTGCCCTCCCTGCTGCCCGGTGCTGGCCGTGGGGGACGCCGCGGTGGAAGCGGCAGGGGTGCGAAGCTGGTCCTGCGGCTTCACCGCCGGCGGCGGCTGGACGTTGGGCGTCGAGTCTGCGGCCCGCATGTCGGGGGTCGTGGTCTGCCCCGCCGCCCGGGCCGCATCGGCGTCGCGGTGCGACTTGTCGATGGCGAGGCCGCGCAGGTAGTCGTTGTTGTTGGCGTCGCCGGGCTTGGGGTCGAGGCCGGGCGTGGGCGTGACCGTCGAAGCCGGCGACGTCGGACGCTGGTAGAACCAATAGACAGCGAGCAGCAACACGACCAGCACCGCAAGGCCCAAGGGCGCGCGCAGGCGGGCGCTGCCGCCCACGGCCAGGCGCGGCAGGCGGATGGTGGGCAGGCGGCCAGAGAATGCAGCCATGGGTCAGCGCTCCTGCAGGTGGATCGAGGCAAGCTGGCCGCCGGACGAGACAAGCACGCTCGGCACCGTCGGGATCTCGTAGATCGCCACCCCGTCCATACCCTTCTCCGTGGCGACCGGCTGGGGCGAGACTACCTTCGCCCGGGTGCGCAGGTAGGTCCGGTCGCCCAGGCGCCAGGCCCGGATGTCGTCGGGCGACATGCCGGACACGGCGAGCGGCACGGCCTGCGCCGGCGCCACCCCGTCGAGCATGGAGGTGAGCTGCGCTGCCCCCGTCACGGGTTCGCCGGGGCGGCCGAAGCCACCGCCGGACGCCGGCGCCTTGGCGTTCGGGCCGCGCCCGGCAACCATCACCGCCAGGCGGCTGTCGAAGCGCTGGCCATTGGCCATGATCATGAAGGCCAGCGGCGCGCTGGCACCTTCCAGCATGACGGCCAGGCCGCCGCGGGGTCCCGGCGAGCGGGTGGTGATGTTGAGCACATTGCCGCCCTTCACGAGCACGGCGATGTCGAAGCCAGTGCCGTACGACACCGCCGGGCCGATCCCCACGCCGGCGGATGCGTTGGTGACGCCGCCCTGGGGCACGGGGACCGAAGGGTTGGAGTTCTCGTCCCAATGGATCGGCCAGGGCTGCCCGGTGGAGTCCAGGAAGGCGATGGAGGTCGGGTAGCCCATGACGGTCTGCACCGCCGGCGTCGTGCCGCCGGGGCCGAGGCTCACGTTGACCGAGCGGTTCACCGGGACAGCCAGCACCGGGTTCGTCATCCGCTCGCTCGCCCGGCGCTGGCTGTCCAGGCGCCGCGCCAGCTCCTCGACCAGGGCGTCCGGGATGAACGGGATCGAGGCCGCAGCCGCCCGGGCGTTCGGGTCGATGCGGTCGACCGTGGAGGTGGATTGGCCCTGTGCGGCGGGCGAGGCTGCCGCCAGGCCGAGCGCGATGGCGAGCAGGCGTGCAGGCCGCATGGACCGTTTCCTGGCGCTCATTTCGGCGGCTCGGCGACGAAGCTGTCGATCGCCACGCCCTTGGGGTAGAGCGCGGTCGGCACCCGCATCACGGTCGCGGTGATCACCAAGTCCACCACCCGGCTCTCGTTCGTGTTGGCGTAGGTCACGCGGATCGGGAACTGCACGCCCCAGGCCAGGTGGTCGCGCACCTCCGCCCACTTCCTGATGGCGGGGCCGGCGAGCGGGATCGCGGACACCGAGATCGAGCGCGCCTCGATCTCCCTCAGGGTGTGCGTCGCCTCCACCGCCGCGGCCACGCCCTCCCAGCCGCTGGCGGTGAAGTTCGGGCTGGCGTCGCGCGACAGGGTTTCGCGGCCGTGCACGTAGTCGAAGTTGTAGACCGCGAGGATCGAGCGCACGGCGAAGTCCATGAGGTCCGCATCCGACATCACCGGCCGGTTCAGCGGCGTGCCGTCCACCAGGTTGCCGTGGCTGTCGGTGAAGCGGTAAGCCGGCTCGGGCAGGTGGTGCGCCCGGTAGATATGGCCCAGGACCATCGCCAGCAGCAAGGAGGAGCCGACGACGTTGGCGAGGCCGACGCGCTGGAACCCGCCGCGCCAGAACCCGAACCGGCCCGACACGCGGGCCGCTGCTGCCTGGCCGTTCTTCATGCTGCCGTCCTTCCCTGATCGTCCGCAACGGCAGGTTGCACCGGTCGGACGCGAGTGCAGCCACTCCGCGTGCAGGACGTTCGGGCTGCCAGAGCGAGGGGGCCGGTCCCGCCTAGCCGGCGAACCTCGACCGCGGCACGTCGGCGACGAAGCTATCGATCGCCACGCCGTCCGGGTGGAAGGCGGTCGGCACCCGCACCGCGATCGCCGTCACCACCAGGTCCATGCCCCGGCTCTCCTTGGCATTGGCGTAGGTTACGTGGATCGGCAGCCGGATGCTCCAGGCGAGATGGTCGCCGACCAGCGCCCAGTTCTGCATTGTCGGGCTCGCCAACGCCTTGGCCGACACCACCATCGAGTTGGACTTGATCTCGTCGAGGTTGCGGGTCGCCTCGATCGCGGTGACGACGCCGTTCCAGCCGTTCACCGTGAAGTGCGGACTGGCCTCGCGCGACAGGGTCTCGTGGTAGTGCACGTAGTCGAAGTTGTAGACCGCGAGCACGGCGCGCGCGGTGAAGTCCATGAGGTCGGCATCCGGCATCGCCCGCTGGCTGAGCGGCGTGTCCTGGATCAGGTTGGCATGGCTGTCGGTGAAGAAGTACAGCGGCTCGGGCGGGTGCGCCCTCGTGTAGGCGAAGTCGGCGGCCAAGGCGAGCACGGCGAGGGACGTGAACACGTTGGTCAGCGCCACGCGCCAGAAGCCGCCATGCCAGAAATTGAAGCGCCCTGCCACAGGGTCGGCCGCCGCATGGTCGTCCGTCATATGTTTGGTCTCCGGTCGGTTGCCGGCCGACGCCTCGTCCGGGGACACGAGGCCGCGGCGGCGGTTACCAGGCGTGCATGGGCGCGCTGGCCATCAGGATCTTGTAGCTGCGCTGGCGCTTGGCGTCGTTGGAGAGGGTGGTGCCGTTCGCGCCCCAGATGTGATGGCCCTTCCGGCTGCAGCGCTTGCGGACCAGCGCCTTGCCGCTCTTCCAGGAGTACACCGACCCCGAAAGCGGCGCGGCCAGGCGGTCCAGCAGGCGCGCGGCCTCGACGTTGTGGCGCAGCGCCTGCGGATCGCGCCGCGGGCAGTTGACGACCCATGCCCTGGTTGCCACCGAGCCCTCCGTCACGCCCAGGACGGCCGCGATGCACGAGGGGGAAAAGTTCGCGATGAACAGCCGCTCCAGGCGCTCGGACAGCGCTCCGTCGTCCTGGGTCCAGCGGCCAGGCCGTCCGCCCATCTTGGTGCGTTCGGCTTTCCGGGCAGGCGTGGGCTTGGGAGCGGACAGCGTTGGCTGGGGAGTGGGGAGCAACGGCTGGGGAGCCAGGGGCGTGGGCGGCAGCTTGGGTGTCGGATCGACAGCGACGTCGGGCTGCGGTGCTTCCAAAGCCAGGACAGGAACGGGAAGCACGACGGTGAAGCCGGGTGGGGCGGCACCGCGCCGCGGGCGCTTCAGGCCGAGGCGCCGCGCCTTGCCATAGACCGCACCGACCGATCGGCCCAGTTCGGCGCTGATGTCGCGCACCAGCCTGGCACTCGGATACTCGGCGTGCAGCAAACCGACGCTGGCGGCCGACCAGAGTTGGCGGCGCGACAATGGGGTTGCTGCGGGCTGAGCAACAACGCGGGCATCTTGATCCGCTGCAATTGCGGCTGGTTGTTCGCGAGGGGGTGCTTGTTGCGCGTCGGCGCACTGCGAGTCGCGACTGGCGCGAGTCGCTGAGTTTCGAGAGTGCATGACCCGGAACAAGGGAAGGCTGCGCTGGGTGGGGACGCCATGCAGGCAGGGCGAGGAGGTTCCGCTGGCTACGCGAAAGGCATTCGCGCCTTTGCTCTGGTCGCGCACGGGTGGGACGTGGCTGGCTGTGCTGCTGCCTTCTACCCTGGCGAGCGCCACCATCACGCGTTCCTAGCAGCGGGGACAAACATCAGCGCCCCGCGCACCTGCGGCAGTGGCGCCCCAGAACGATGGCGCCTGAGTGAAGGCCCGAAACCCGTTCTCTGCCTGGGTTGCCGCCGGTCATCATGCCATCCCGCGGGCATGAACACCGCAAGGCGATATGCACGATCTATCTCGGCGCGCATTGACATCACCACCCCCTAGCAAATTAGCTAAGGATGATTTATGTCGGTTATAGGCTCCAGAGCAAGTGTGAAATCAGCTAAAGTTAATCGGAGAGCGGAGGAGTGGGGTCGATCGGAACCGTGCTGGTCGCTTGCGTTGATGCTAAGGCATACATTTGTCGCAGCAGATCGGAAACTCGGCCTGAGTCCTGCATGGCCGTGCGCAGCAATGCGCCGAACTTATCAAAACCGCCCTCATCCGCAGCAAGTGCCATCTCGCCTTCCAGCAGTAAAAAAGCAGGAGTTACTCCAAGTGTAGCGGCAATGCGCGCCAACGTTTTGAGTGTGATGTTTTGTTCTCCCGCCTCGACACCAACAATATACGACTGTCCAGTCCCGATTGATTTTGCAACTTCGGACTGTTTCAGTTTCGCGCGTCGGCGCAGCGTACGTATCCGGGATCCAACCAGTAGGAGAAGAGGTTCATCGTCGTCTGACATAACCTCTTTGGCCATTTGAACCGCTCCGCCGCCATACCGCCCAGCGGTTCAATGCGCCCAGCCTTCAACCAGAGTCCAGCCACTCTAGTCGATCCCTCTTTGTAGAAGGCCTTCCAAATCCTTGAGGATGGAACGCATCACGCGCATGATTTCATCGTGGGTTGGATGTTCAACGAAATAGCCATCTACGACACGAGCTTTGGCAAGAATACCTGAGGGAGTATGTGCAGAAGACTCTCCTACTTGCCTAAGCATACTGCGCCATTGGCTGCCTGCCAGTTTGACGCGATGCTCAGCTTCTTCGACAGCGGACTCCGTATCTGAGCTAAATTCTACCATCTCGACATTTTTGCAATCGTTGATATAGCTTGCAAAAGTCTCACGAGCTTCGACGCAGTTTTCGACCACAGCGGCATCCTTGATGTCCGCTTCACGCAACGTTATCTCCGCGCCGAGATTTTGCTTCGAATCGTCGTTTCCGGATTCCCGACCGTTTTCAGCATCGAACGGGAGTTGAGCTTCTAAGGAGTGAAATCGAGGATCGGCACCATGCTTACTCATTTTGGTCACCAACAGAGTACAGATTGGCTGCGACCGGGTTGCATGCACCCGTCCGAAGCTTTTGAGGGCATTCTTGGAACCCCTCCAATGGCACTGAGGCCAAGACTTCACTGTCATGCTGGCCCAAGTCGGGAGCGGGACGACGAAGCGCGCCGGGCGTATCGGACAAACGGGGACAGACCGCGTGCATTGGCACGCTGCCAAGCTCCGCGTCCTCCATCTCGACCAGCACGCCACGGGCCTGGACGTGCGGATCGTCGCCGAAGCCGGCCGCATCGTACACCGGCCCGACCGTGACCTGGGCCGCTGCGAAAAAGGCCAGGTTGGAGTCGAGCGTGTGCTGTCCCACGAAGTCCTGCACGATGGCATCTAGCTCCTCAACGTGCCTGAGCCGGTCGGCGTTCGTCCGGAAGCGGGGATCCTCGATCAGCTCAGGTCGGTCGAGGGAACGGAACAGCCGAGCGGTCATCCCTTGTGTCGAGGCGGAAAGCGCAAGCCAGGCGCCGTCCACCGTCGCATAGACGTTGCGCGGCGCGGTCAGCGACACGCGGTTGCCGGAGCGCAGGGGCGAGCGGCCCGTGAGGCGGTGCACCGCCGCGTCCGGCCCAAGGGTCATGTGCAGCGGTTCGAGCAGGGATAGATCGATCACCTGCCCGCGCCCGCCCTCGCGCTCGGCCTCGCGAAGCGCGACCATCGCCGCAAAGGCGCCCTGGATGCCGGCCACCATGTCGGCGAGCGCCATGTTGGGCAGCGCCGGCGGCTTGTCGGCAAAGCCGTTCTTGGCCGCAAAGCCGCACATGCCCTCGGCCAAGCTGCCGAAGCCGGGCCGGGGGCTGTAGGGGCCAGTCTGCCCGAAGCCGGAGATGCGCACGAACACCAGCCTGGGATTGAGCGCAAGCACTTGGTCCGGGCCGAACCCGGCCGACTCCATGACGCCGGGGCGGAACCCCTCGACCAGCATGTGGGCGGTCGGCAGCAGGCGCCGCAGCAGCGCCTTGCCGTCCTCCGTGCGCAGGTCGAGGCGCACGCTCTTCTTGTTGCGGCCATAGACTTTCCAATGGACGGACACGCCCCCCTCGCGCCAATGGCGCAGCGGGTCGCCCTCGGGCGGTTCGAGCTTGATGACCTCGGCCCCGAAGTCGGCCAGCTGCAGCGTCAGCATGTTGCCGCACACCAGGCGCGAAAGGTCGAGCACGCGCACTCCGTCGAGCGGGCAGGGGCGGTCGGGAGCAAAGGGAATGACCTCGGTCATGGCAGCATCCAGGACAGGACAGGGGTGGATTGCAGAAAGACGAGCAGGGACAGCACAACGAGCAGCAGCAGTGTCCAACCGGCCACTCGGCGGAACAGGTCGCCCTCGCGGCCGCCCATGCCGACTGCGACCGCAGCGATCGCCAGGTTCTGCGGCGAGACCGCCTTGCCGATCACGCCGCCCGAGCTGTTGGCCGCGGCAAGCAGCACGTCAGGCAGGCCGGTGGCCCGAGCGGTCGTCACCTGCAACAGGCCGAACAGGGCGTTGGTCGAGGTGTCGGAGCCCGTGAGGGCGGTGCCGAACCAGCCCACGACAGGCGAGATGGCCGCGAACAATGGCCCGGCGCCCGCCGCCCATAGCCCGAGCGTGACGGTCTGGCCGGACAGGTTCATCACGTAGGCGAGACCGACCACGAGGCAGACGACCAGGATGGCCCAGCGCAGGCGGTGCAGCGTGCGGCCATAGAGCAAGATGGCCCGGCCGAAGCCGATGCCCAGGACCGGGGCGGACAGCAGGCCGGCGATCAGCACCAGCGAGCCCGCCGAGCGCACCCACTCGAACCTGGCGACGGTGGCGGCGACAGCCTTGCCGTTCGGCGCCGCCACCGCGAGGCCGGGCCAGGCGAAGGTGCTTGTGGCCTGGTCAAGGAGGGCTGCGACCGGTCCGAGTTGGGCCGCGGCGACCACAAGCAGAATGATGCCATAGGGTGCGAAGGCACGCACGACCTCCATCGGCGGATCGACCGGTCCGGCAGGACCATGGCGCAACGGTGGCGGGGTGACAGCCGCACCCACGGGCAGCGGCTCCACCCTTGCGGTCGTGATGCCATACACGGGCTTCCAGACCCGGAGAAACAGCATGGAAGCCGCGATGGAAGACAGCGCGGCCACGACGTCCACCAGCTCGACGGGCAGCGTCGCAGCGCCGAATGCCTGCACACCCGCATAGGTGACGCCGGCCACCAAGGCGAGGGGCCAAGCTTGGCGCAGGCCGCGCCTGCCGTCTACGATGACGAGCAGGATGAACGGAACGAGTAAGGCGAGCACGGGCGTCTGCCGGCCGACCATGGCGCTGAGCGCAGGCACCGGCAGGCCCGACACCTTGGAGAGCATGGTGATTGGCAGGCCGAGCGAGCCGAAGGCGACCGGGCTCGTGTCGGCGACGAGGCAGGCGGCGGCGGCGCGCAGCGGGTCCAGGCCGAGCGCGATCAGCACCACGGCGCAGATCGCAACCGGGCTGCCCCCGCCGGCGAAGCCTTCCAGCAGCGCTCCGAAGCAGAACGCCACCAGGACGGCCTGGGCACGCGGGTCGTCGCTGATGCCGCCGAACGCGCGGCGCAGCACGTCCGAGTGGCCGCTCGCCTCGGTCAAGTCGTGCACCCAGATCGCGTTGATGCCGATCCAGATAATGGGGAAGAAGCCGATGGCGGCGCCTTCCAGCGCGCCGCTGGCGACCTGTTCCGCGGGCATGCCGTAGACAAAGAGCGCGACCAGCATGGAGGCGGCCAGGGCGGCGGCGGCGGCCCACTTGGCGGGCACGCGCAGACCGCCCAGCAAAACGAACAGCACGGCAAGCGGAAGGGCTGCGAACAAGGCGGAAAACAAAACAGAGTCACCGAACGGCGTGTAGGTCTGCGTGTAGGACGACGCGCAAGCAAAGCCAGGTTTGATGCCGAGGCACGCAGATGCTGTTGCAATGGTGCGTAGGCGGTGCATCGCCTTCCCCTTCCCAGGCCGTTAAAAAGCCGTGAAAGCAAAAGGTGTACAGAGTCGCGTGCCCTTGGGAATCCCTCGATTTTCTGGAGGGAGCACCACAGTTTTCCGAAGGGTCGTCAAATTTTAAAGAAAAATGGCTCGATTGAGATAATTTGTCTTCTGAAAACAAATTTGTTCTGGTTTCAGGAAAAGTAAGATTCCGGAATCTTCTGTCCTGTCATATGCGGGACTTTTATGTACGCAAGCGCGCGTTACTCCAAGCCCCGCTTTGCACCGCTTGGCGCGTCAGTTCTGCCAGTAACGCTGCTGTGATCGTCACAACCGGCTGTTCCAGGGTGCTGTCCGAGCGGCAGAGTGCGACAGTCCGCGTGATCGTCGGGTTGACGATGCGCCGCAGCGAGGCCCCATAAGGCTTGCCTGCCTGGAAGCCGGTGCCGGACATCGACAGGATGGTCGCGGCAAGGCCGCCGAAGGCGACTTCCCTCATCGCCGGCAACGTGTCGAGTTCCGCGATGATCTCAGGCTGCATGCCTTGCGCGTCGAAAGCACGGTCAACCACCTGACGCAGCCCATGCCTTCGGCTTGGAAGCACGAAACGCAGCTCTGCGACATCTGCCAGGGCCACCTCGTCCCGGTTGTCCGGCTCGAAACCGCCGACCAGAACAAGATCCTCGTCAACCAGGGGTTCGACAATCAATCCCTTGATCGGCGACGAGCGGTAGAGCAGGCCCATGTCGTAGCGCCTCTGGGTCAGCATCTCCTCCAGATGGCCGCTGAAGCCTGAAAAAAGCTCCAGGCGGATGCGCGGGTGCCGCTCCAGCAAGTGTTCGATCAGCGGAAAGCTCAGGATGGTCGCAGGGCTCGTCGGCAAGCACACGCGCACGAGGCCCGCCACGTCGGTTGCCGCCCCGGCGACGCTGTACCGGACCTCCTCCATCGCCAGGATCACCGGGCGGGCACTCCGGTGCAGCGCCTCGCCGGCCTTGGTGGGCAACATGCCACGGGACTGACGCATGAGAAGCTGCGTGCCCAGCTCGGCTTCGAGGTGGGAAAGATGGCTGCTGATCGTGGAGGCGGACACGTGCAGCTTCTCGGCCGCCCTGCTCAAACTTCCATGTTCGACGATCGCCAGAAAGGATTCGAGTTGCTTGACATCCATCTGTCATCTCCAAGGTGGCCCAGCTTGGCCACGGGGGCGGCAATTCGTCCTGTGCTGGCCGGCGAACCCTGTTCGGACCCTACGAGTCAACAATGGGCAGGAATTGAACCGTTCAAGCTGACGGGCAGACGAATAACGCAAGGTCCCGCCATGGTATCTGAACAGGCTTTGCTGGAACCACTCGCGTCCGGCAGTGGGAGAGTCCGTCCTCTCGATCGAGAGGACCGACCATGCGTCTGCTGCCCATCATTGCCCTGATCGCCATGGGCTGCGTGCACGGCGTGGCCCGGGCCGAGTTCTCCTTGCAAGCCACGCCTTCCTCGCCGCTCCCGCGGCCGGCCAGCGGGCCTCCACTGGCCGGCCATCCCCAGGAACCCTCGGACAGGACGCGCACCGCGGTCGCATCCGGCTTCGGGCATGAAGTGCCGCTCCGGTTTGCCGTACGCCAGCTGCTGCCGAAAAACTGGCGCGTCCGCTACGGCCAGGGCGTCGATCCCGACCGGCTCGTCAGTTGGGAAGGCGGCCGTCCCTGGGACTACGTGCTGCGCGACGCCGTCAAGCCGCTCGGACTGCAGGCCTACGCCGCCCCGGGCGAAGCCAATGTCGTGCAGATCACGCGATGAATCATGGTGGTGCCGCACTCGCGTCCGCCAGCGCTAGACCGGGCCTCGCACAACGGAGGACCTGGTGATGCCGGCTTTGGACAAGGCTTCGGTCGAGCAGTGGATGCGGAGGCACGAGCCCGACGCAGCGGCCCGCGCCATCACGGCGGACATCCAGGCCGACGACATGCCGGGCGTGCTGTCCGAGATGATCCGGCTCGGCCACGCGCTCGACCGGGCCGCCGCCCATGACCCGAACAGGCTGGATCTCCTGCTGCAGCAGCCCGTGGCACGGTCCGGCATGCGCACGGTACTCGGGCACGCCAGCCCGGCCCGGCGCGTGCGGCTGCTGGACTGGCTTTCCGGGGCGGCGCTGCCGAACCGGCACCTCGTGACGGGCGGGCTGCTGGCCGACGAGCCTGGCGTGCCGCCCGAAGCCGACGCCGGGCGCATCGCCCGCGAGAGCATCCGCCAACTCAACCGCGGCGCCCTGCTCGCGCGGCTGTTCAGCCCGGAGCGCATCACGCGCCTGCTTTCGACCTGCAACAACGGGGAGGACGCGCCATGCGACGCATGACCGTCGCCATCGCCGTCGTCGGGCTGGCGGCAGCACCGGTCGCAGCGTCCGCGCAGGTCGCGAACGGCGCGTCCCAGGGCTGCGCCGCCCTCGCGCAGGCCGGGGTCGATGCCGCAACGGCGCAGATCGCCGCCGAGGACCAGACGATCCAGCCACCGCAGAGCGTGCGCGGCCTGACCTGCCTCGACGGCTTCTTCAACGGCACCGGCCTCGACGTGCTTGTGAACTTCGCGAACTTCGGCAACCTGGTCGGCGCGATCCGGGGCCAGCTCTGCGCGGCCGCCACCAACGCCTGGCGCTCGACGCTCGGCAACGCCCAGTGCGGGCTGTCGGTGAGCGGCTTCGACCTGGGGTTTGGTGGGTTGGGACTGGGCGGCGGCAACTTCTGCCCGCGCCTCAACATCGGCGGCAACGGCTCGCAGCTGGCCAACTTCGGCGTCGGCACCGGAGGGGCGCAGGCCGGCTTCTACGTGAACGGCGTGCAGCAGCTCCCCTCCGGCTACCCGCAGCAGTAGGACACCTATGCGCAAGCTCAACCTTCTCGCCGGCACGGCGCTCGGCATCGCGGTCGGCGGCGCCCTGTTCAGCGCGCGTCCGGGCTGGGCAGACCTGCCGACAACGGACATCATCACCGATGCGCTGATGCGACAACTCAACACCCTGGTGACTGACGCCATCACCCAAGTGCAGACAGCGATCACGGGGGTGGGCGACACGCTCACGCGGGCAACCGACCAGGTCACCCGCAACGTCCGCGCTACGGTGGCGGCGCAGGAGCAGATCCAGGACGCCACCAACACGGCGGTGGCCACCTACCAGCGCAACGTGCGCAACGCCGACATCGTGGCCAACCACGTCGTGACCCCGGCGGCGTGCCTGGCGCTCGACGGCAGCCAAAGCATCTCGGTGTCCGGCCGGCAGGCGGACACCTTCAGCCGCAACGTGGGCGCGATCACCAACCCCCGCGGCGAGGGCGGCCCAGCGACCCCGGCCTGGGAAGGCTCGGGGCAAGCGGCGATGGCCAACGTGCAGCAGCACCTCGCCCGCTACTGCTCAACCGCCGACGTGCAGGCCGGGCTGTGCGGCGCCGTGTCGCCGCTGGAGAACGCCGACCAGCGCGCCGACTCGTTCATCGGCACCCCGACCTACGGCGACCAGGCTACGATCAACGCCGCCAACGACTACGTCACCACCCTCTTGCAGCCCGTGCCACCGGGCGCGCTGCGCGGCGACCCGCGCAAGAGCATGGCCGGGCTACAGGAGGAGGAGGACCGGCGCAACTACAACGCCAACATGTCGCTGGCGCGCAAGGTCGCGACCGACATCTTCGCCTCGCACGCCCCCACGGTGCAACTGACCGCCGAACAGCAGCAGCAGCTGCGGGCCGAGGGCCGGCCGCAATTGCAGACCGCCTCCTCGTCGGACGCGCTCGCGCTGGAGGTCACGCGGCGCTACGGAAGCCAGGCCTGGGCGACGAGCCTCGAGCAGATGCCGAGCGCGCCGGTCATCCTGCGCGAGGTAGCCCGCGAGCAGGCGCTGGGCAACTACATGGCCCTGAAGACCTACCAGCGCCTCGACCAGATCGCCGCCATGGCCGCATCACAGCTCGCCGCCACGGCGACGGCGCGCTTCCAGCAGGCGCGCACCCCCACGATGCCGATCCCGCAGGTCGCCAGCCAATGAGCGCGCCAAACCGGAGGCGGGACATGCGCCAACTACCCTATGCCAGGAGCGGCGAGCTGGAGGCGCGGCAGCCATTCGCGGATGTGATGCACGCCCGCGGGGTCAGGCAGCAGGATCCGCCGGTCTTCGGCGGCACGCTCCGCGACATGCCGGTGAAGGGCAACAAAGGCCGCGAAGGGTCCGACCCCTGCCGGGTCGACAGCGACGCCCGAATACCGGCGGAGGCGATCGACAACCGGAAGCGAGGCGGCTTTGTCGGCACCTGGCAAGCAGAGGACACGACCATGGCACTGTCCCCAGCCGAACAGGCCGCACTGGACGCGCAGGCCAAGGCTGAGGCCGCCAGGCGCAAGCGGGAACGCGAAGTACGCGAGGACGCCGGCGCGCAGGCGGCGATGCAGCTCCTTGCCGGCACCCGGCCCGCCGATGCGCTGCATCCTTATCTTACGGCCAAGAAGGTCGGGCCGCATGGCCTGCGCATGGGGGTGCCGGGGCAGGCCATGACGGTCGAGGGCGCCGAGGGAACGACGCGGCAGGTCGGCATCGCCGGCCGGCTGCTCGTGCCGCTGCGCGACATCAGCGGACGCATCCGCAACGTGCAGGTCATCGCCGCGCAAGGCGGCAAGCTCTACCTCGCCGGCGCGCAGAAGGCCGGCACCCTCCACATGCTCGGAGCGCTGCGGCCCGGAGCGCCGGTCATCGTCGCAGGGAGCTACGCGACGGCCGCCACGATCTATCGCGCGACGGGGATGGCGGTGGCGGCGGCGCTCGACACGGGCAACCTGATGGCCGTCGCCGTGGCGCTGCGCTCGCAGGCCCCCACGCGGCCGATCTACCTGGCGGCCGACAATGACCACCATCTGCCGCTGCGGACGACGCCGCTGCCGAATGCGGGCAGGGAGATGGCCATGGCCGCAGCCGCCGAGGTCGGAGGCAAGGTGCTGTTGCCCGAACCGGTCGCCGCACGGGCGACTGCGGGCAAGGGCACGGACTGGAACGACCACGAGGCCTGCCACGGGCTGGCCTCGACATGGCCGGCGATGCAGGCCGCAGGGCTGGAAACAGGGGAGGCGTGAATGGATATGCCAGGCGTGCAAGGCGGAGCGCTGCCGGCCGGCAGCGTGCGGCCAGTAGGGAGCCTGGAGCCGTCCGCGCCGATGGCGGTGCTCATGGAGCGCCTGGAACAGGCGGCGCCCTTCGTCTCGGTCAAGGACCCGACCTTGAAGGACCGCATCGGCTGGCTGGCGGACGAGGCCGCGGCAGCTCCGGCCGCGCTGGACAAGCCCTGGTTCAAGACCCGGGTCGGCTACGTGGTGCAGGACGTGGAGCGCCTGAACAACACGCAGCTTGTGATGGACCCGGCGCTGCGGACCGAACTGGACAAGCTGGCACTCTCCTCGCCCGGGCTGCGCCACGAGCAGTTGGCCGGGTTGGTGCGCGAGACCGCCCATCTGCGTCCCGAGGACAGCCCGCTCGCGCAGGACATCCGCCGCTTGGCACGCTCGGCCGTGACCGGGAGCTTGGACGTCGGCAGCGACCAGGGCCGGAAGCAGGTCGAGCAGCTGGCCGAGCGCGTCCAGGCCGCCAAGGCGGGCGAGCCCACGCCCATGCCCGCCGTGGCCGATCCGGCGAAGCCCGACCCTGCAGCAGTCAAGATGACTCCGCCCTCCGTTGCGACGCTGGCAGAGCCAGCGACGCCGGGGCAGTCCGCCGCACCTGCCGCTGTCCCCGCCACACCGCAGCCGGCTGGCACGGTGCCCGCCCAGCCCGGCGTTTACAATCGGCCCGATCCTGCAGCCCATGCACCCGCAGCCAGCACCCCAGCAGCACAGACGACGGTGACGGCGCAGCAGGTGCAATTCCGCGGCACCCTGCGCGACATCCTCGCGTCGACCCGACCGCCCGAGCCTGCGACCCCGCCACCCTGGTCCAACGAGCCTGCTTCCCTGACTGGCCGCCTCGGCAGCTACGAACAGCAGCGCGCCGATCAGAACAGCAACCATTTGGTGACCGGCGCCCAGGAGGCAGCGCAGAACGCGGCGCGTGCAGTGGAGGCGCTCGGCAACGGGCCTGGCTCGGGCGTGCTGAAGAAGATCGAGCAGGCGGCAGCCGGCGAACCTGACGGCTTGCCGGGCGTGATGGCCGGCATGCAGCCGGGCGGCAAGTATGCGCAGCTGCGAGCCGAGTTCAACGCCACCATGACCGCCGAGCGCGCCTTCGCGGCATCCTACGACAAGGTGGTCTCCGCGGCAGGCAAATATGCGACGGCGCGTCAGGCCGCAGGCGCCGATTACGCCCGCCGCGGCGTGGACCCGGCGCAGCTCGAAGGCCAGTTCGCAGCGATGGACAAAGCGATTCGGGAAGGGACGGCCGCAATGCCCGGGCGCGACGCGGGCAAGAGCATGCAGCAGGAGCTGGCCGAGAAGGCGGCCGAGTTCTTCCGCCAGCTCATGGAACGCGTGAAGACCACGATCTCGCCTGAGCAGAAGCCGGGCGCGGCTCCTGCGCCCGCACCCAGCCCCGGCATGTCCATGTGACACGATACGCACTCGCGTCCGCCTGTGGGAAGGCTGGCAGGAACCACCCTGGAGCCTTCCCGCATGCCCCGGCCTCCCCGTCCTGCCCTGGCCCTCGCCCTGCTGCCCCTCATGGCCGGCCCGGCGATGGCGCAGGCGAACCCGGCCGGCGTCGCCTGGAGCGCGCTCAGCCCTGGGGACGACTGGACCGCGCAGCTCATCCAGTCGATCTTTCCCGTCCCCGGCGCGGCAGGGACGACCGGCGGCGGCGCCATCGGCCCCGAAGGCACGGTGATCGGGGGCATGCTCGGCCAGCTGACCGGCGCGGTCATGGTCTTCATGATCGCCTCCCTGTGCTACGGCCTGATCCAGCAAGCCGTCGCCGCCGCCGAAACCAGCCGCGTGCTCGGCAACCGCACCAACGCCTGGCTCCCGGTGCGGCTGGCCTTCGCCGGCCTCATGGCCTTCCCGGTGCTGGGCGGCTTCAGCACCGGCCACGCCTTGGTGACGCAGGTGGGCCTATGGGGCATTGGCCTGGCGCGCAGCGAATACCAGACCGCCATCCAGGCGATCGGCCCGGACGCGGTGCCGATCACCCAGCCGATCATCCCCGGCAGCAAGCGGGTGGTGGCGGGCCTGATGCAGGCCGAGCTGTGCCGGGCGCTGGTGAACGTGGCCGCGGGCAACCCAAACCTGGTGCCCGCACCTCAGCCCATCACCGGCATTGCCGCCGGCCTCGACGGCTACGTCACCTGGTCCTACAGCCTCGGCCCAGGCAACGAAATCGGCGCCCCCGTGTGCGGCACGGTGACGATCCGCACCGCCGGCAACGGCGCAGGCAACGCGGCGGATGCCGCGCTCGACATGTCGCAGGCCGAGCAGACCATCGTCACCCGCGTCCTGCAGGACGACATCCGGCCGACGGCCGAGAGCGTCGCCCAGAACCTCTGGCAAGGCCGGCAGGCCGCCAGCCTGAACCCCATGCAGAACATCCTGGAGGCTGCGACCGCCGACTACACGGCCAGGCTCACGGAGGACGCCACGCGCGTCATGGCCACCTTGCGCGGCCAGTACACCACGCAGGCGATGCGCAACGGCAGCGTCGGCGCGCAGGACGCGCAGACGCAGATCGCGGCCTTGGGCTGGAGCGGAGCGGGCGCCTACTATGCGGAACTCGGGCGGCTGAACGGCCTGACGCTTTCCCTGCTCGCGGCGACGCCGACGGTGAATCCGCCCAACTGGCAGGGCCTGGGCCGCTATCTCGCCGCCGACCTGGCGCCGCTGGTTCATGCCGTGGCGGAGTTCCAGGACCGGCTGAACACCTACATCGCCACCACCGACCCGCTCGACCAGCCTGCGGGCAGCGCCGACCTGTTCTCCGGGGCGACGCCCACCGGCGATGGCCTGGGGCTGCTGGAGCAGGTCACGCGCCGGCTCAACATCTCCGAGCGGGTGCTCAAGCTGTTCACCACGGCTCTGGCGCCCGTGGCCAACAACTGGGCCGACCCGTTCGCCGCCTTGGTCAAGCTTGGCCACGGCATGGTGCTGATCGCGCTGACCGCACTCGGCGCCGCCGGCCTGATGGCGTCCGCGACCGCCAGCACCGCCATGACGGCGTGGAACCTGCTGACCCTCAACGTGGGCGCCGCCGTGGCGACGTTCAGCGGCCACCTCGTGATGAACGCGCTGGGCACGCCCATTTTCTACGGTCTTATGGCCCTGCTGGTGCCGGGGCTGATCATCGCCTTCGTGCTGCCGATGATCCCGATGCTGATGTGGACCATGGGCATCCTCGGCTGGCTCATCCTGTTCTGCGAGGCCATGGTGAGCGTGCCCCTGTGGGCGTTCGCGCACATGACGTTCCAGGGCGACGGCCTGCACGGGCGCGGGCTGCGCGGCTATGGCATCTTGTTCAACCTGCTGCTGCGGCCGACCCTGATGCTGTTCGGCCTGTTCCTCAGCTACTTCTGCTTCGCCGCCATCTCGCGCCTGATCTTCATGACGTTCTCGATCGCCTCCGGATTCGCACTGTCCGCGGGGTGGCTGGTGTCCAACCTGCTCGGCGTCGTCGTCATGCTGGCGATGTTCGTGCTCACGCACACCGTGGCGCTGATCGCCTGCTTCAGGATGATTGCGCTGTTCCCGCAGCATGTCCCAACATGGCTCGGCTTGGAGGCGGCCGACCGGCTCGACACGCACTCGCTGGCCCAAGATGCCGGGCTGATCGGGCTCGGGGCCACCCTGCAGGAGATCCGGACCGGTGCCACCGGCGGCGTGTTCGGGTTGGCAAACGGCAGGGCGGGCCAGCGTGCGCTGGAAGGGCCGGCGGAGGAGGCCGAGTCGTCGCAACCGTCCAGCGGAGGGATGGACCGCACCGTCGCCATCGCGACCGAGGCGGCCCCGCCGGCAAAGAGGGAAGGCTAGGAGGGATCAGTGTCGGAATTTGGAACGGGGTACCGCGTAGGGTTGAACGCTGCACGCGGACGGCAGGTCTCGGAGCAGATCTGGTCCGCTCTGAACCAGCGCCGGGAGCAGGACTGGGTGCAGCAGCAGTTCCAGGCGCTGCAGGCACGGCTGCAAGCCGTTCAGTTGGAGAACGTCCGCCTGCGGCAGGACAACGCCGAGTACGAAAGGTTCACCAATTGGGCAATGGACGAGATCGCGCGCTTGGACCGGTTCATTAACGATCTACGAAGCAAGCTGGGCATATAGCCGCCATTATTCGTGAGCCTGAAGCCGCTCCCGGCTGAAACGGGTGTTTCTCGCGTGGTAGTTGTAGGGATGTGCGGGTACGCGGCCACCTTGGGGGTG